>ERZ791801.76-NODE-76-length-119227-cov-13.146142_pt1 | contig 119227 bp, 106 predicted proteins | sample MGYA00510309_ERZ791801 | MGnify/ENA primary metagenome ERZ791801 (study PRJEB30046, sample SAMN00791979) | human gut metagenome | study: EMG produced TPA metagenomics assembly of the A metagenome-wide association study of gut microbiota in type 2...
AGCCCGTGAGCATCAACGGACAGGCTCTGTCCACCGGCGGCAGCGCAACCGTTGCCATCCCCAACAGCGGCACAACCGACATTGTCGTGAGAATCGGTGCTAAAACCTACACGCTGACGATTCTGCGCAATAGCGGCACAGGCGGCAATGAAGGCGGTGGCGGAAGCGGCAGCAACGGCGGAAGCGGCGGCACCGGCGGCAACGGCGGAAGCGGCTACAGCTACTACACCATCAAGGCAACTGCCGGGGCTGGCGGCTCCATTTCTCCCTCCGGCAATGTCAGCGTCCGTGAGGGCAGAGATCAGACCTTCACCATCACTCCGGATAAGGGCTATGCTGTCGCCAACGTCAAGATTGACGGCAAGAGCATTGGCGCGGCGAAGTCCTACACCTTTGAGAATGTCAGCAGAACCCATACCATCGAGGTTATCTTTATGAAAGCCAACGGCAACCCTCAGACCGGCGTGTTTGTGGATGTAGCCACCGGCAGCTATTATGAGGACGCTGTGGATTGGGCTGTTCTCTTTTCGCTACAAGAAACAAATCAATGACATTTTGAGCTGCGCCGCTATCCAAGCGCGGCAAGGAGATAGCATTATGAAAAGAATCACAAGAATCATTCGTCCGATCATCTGCATAGTTGTCCTTCTCGTTGCTATGACCACGGCAGTCAGGGGCTGCTATCAGAGAGAGACAGAGCCTATCGACATTCCCGGCACATCTGCGCCTCAGCCATCAGCGCCTCTCGCGGGCGAAGTTATCCCCTCGGTGGACAGGCAGACAGAGTTGGCGGAAGCCAGAGCGAAGAATCCCGACACCGTGGCATGGCTGTATATCCCCGGTGCGGAGGTGGACGACCCTGTGATGCAGGCGGAGGACAACGGCTATTACCTAAAGCTGGATGAAAACGGTAAGTACGCCATGTGGGGCTGCTATTATGCCCATTGTGAAAACAAAATCGGCGGCAGGGATAAGCTGGACAAAAACACCACCATTTTCGGCCACTCCGCCAGCAACTGCGACCCGGACGGTGTGCGGTTCACCAAGCTCTACCGTTATATGGACGTAGACTTTGTAAAGGAGCATCCGTATATCTATCTCTCTGTGGATGGTGAGGACATGATTTTCCAGATTACTGCGCTGTTCGTCACGGATATTGGCTTTGACTATATTGCGCCTGATCCCACGGGAGATGATCTGACCAGCTTCTTTGAGACGATTGCGCGGAAAAACTGGCTTGACTTTGATGGCGTGACTTTCTCCGAGGAAGATACTGTTCTGACCCTCTCCACCTGCTGCCGGAAGTATGACAAGGCTAACAGCGGCAATCAGCGGCTGGTGGTCATGGCAAAGCTGCTGCCGGAGGGCGCAACCGCACAGGAGTTCAGCGTATCCCTTGTGGATAGTCCTGAAATGCCCTAAAAGAAATCAGAATACGACGATAACAGGACACCCATCCTTGCGGTACTGAAAAGCAGCGTATGATATAGGGAAAACGGCGGCCGCCCCGTACAGAGCAGCCGTGGTTTTTGCTGTCCCTACATTTAATAGGTTGCCAAAATAATTTGGTCAAAAAACATCGACATCCCTTGCTCTACACGCTATAATATAGATAATCTAATAAGAAAACAGTGTTATCATTACTGCTACAGATGGAATGGTAGCCATATTTATGAAAAAATCATTGGAACGGAATGGCTGAACCCTCAGGGTGACAATGTCAGCGATTTGACAGCGAAAACCATTTTTCTCAGGTGATTTTCCGTTTTCTTATTTTGACAGAGATTTACAAAATAGTCAGGAAAATCAAGGCTTTCCTTGACTCATATTTACTTAAAATAATCGCTGTTCCCAGTGTGGACTCGAGCTCCTAAGCACTAGTTGAGGGTTCGATTCCCCCTGGGAACAGTCAAATTTTGCAACAATGATGACCACAATTCATTGTTGCTTTTTTTTATTTATAGGTGCTTACGAGCACCGAATGCCGCGACAACGAGCGTGTAACGCGAGTGAGTTCAGGGAAAAGGAGAGAATGCCTATGGCAGAAAAAAACAGACGAACGAGTTACGGATGAAAAAGTGGTAGAAATTGAAATGGAAATTTTCTAAATATGTGCCACAAATCTTGAAAAAATCTTGATTTGTGGCATAATAAATATATATTTTGATTTGGAGATGATGTTATGTATATAAAGCGTGAAAGATATCTAAGCAAAATAAGACCATTTTATGATGTGGATTTAATTAAGGTTCTGACAGGTGTTAGAAGATGTGGAAAATCTATATTGTTAGAGCAGATTAAAGAAGAATTTATTGAAAATGGGTTTGATAGAGCGCATATTATTACCATTAATTTTGAAGATTTGCAATTTGAAAAAATAAGAACTGCAGAAAAACTTAATTCCTATGTGAATGAGCAAATCAAGGATCATGACAAATACTTGATTTTTTTAGATGAGATTCAGCATGTCAGGAGCTTTGAAAAGGTTTTAGCTTCCTTTCGGGCAACATTAAATTGCTCAATTTTTATTACTGGAAGTAATTCGAAATTGCTATCCGGCAAGATGGCAACATTGTTGGTTGGAAGATGTGTTGAATTTAGAATAATGCCATTTTCCTTTGCCGAAAGCTACGAATATGCTACAGCTATAGGAAGAAATATATCTCCGGATGAGTTTATGATTGATTATATCAATTGGGGTGGCTTCCCTTTGCGTTTTTCGTTTACAAAAGAAAGTGATATTAAGAGATATTTGGAGCAGACATATGAAGGTATCTTAGATAAGGATATTATTACTGACAGATCAAAGGTTAATAGACAAAACTTTGAAAGAGTAGCAACATATATTATGGCAAATGCAGGAAAGGAATTTTCCAGTAAAAACATAGAGAACTATTTTATACATCAAAATGCAGATACTTTGGATAAAAAGACGATATACAGATATCTTGATAAAATGGAAAAGGCTTGTCTAATTGATCGTGTAAAAAGATTTAATATTGTAGGAAAACAGGCAATGTCGTATATAGAGAAGCAATATGCGGTAGATACTGGTTTTCGCATGATAAATACAAACTTAGTAAATTTTGAGGATACCTTTTTTCTTGAAAATATAATTTATAACGAGCTAAAAGCAAGAGATTATGAAGTCTTTACAGGAAAAACATATAAGGGTGAAATTGATTTTGTTGCAATAAATGGAAGAAAGAAATGTTTTATTCAGGTGGCATATTATTTGGCTGGCAAGGAAACGATTGAAAGAGAGTTTGGTGCTTTTAAGCCAATTAGTGATGCATCACCGAAATATGTGTTTTCATTAGATAGATTTGATTATTCAAGAAATGGAATTGCACATATCAATATTGTTGATTTTCTTTTGGGTAAGAAGGATATTAATTTATCATAACGCCACAAATTAAGAAAAAATTTAAAATTGTGGCTTCTGGAAAAAATCATATAAAAGGGCCAAAGAAACGGACGCCAGAAGATGATGAACATTTCAGCGAGTCATTTGAGAGGATGATACGCATGGCAATTCAGAACAGAGAAGGAGAAAACAATGGCAAAGAATGTCTGAGTACTCTGATTGAGTTTTTGAAAGCGACGTCTTGCACATACTATTAGCAGACAGTATAATAAATACATCGAAGCAGTTTCAAAAAATGAAAAATATTCGACTTTTGAAAGCGGGTGACGATATGAAAACAATTACAAGAGCAAAGTATCTCGACAGAATCATTGAACTGAATGGTACTCCTGACATCAAGATTATCACGGGCATTCGTCGATCCGGTAAGTCCAAGCTGATGCAGGCGTATATTGAGTATCTGAAAAGCCATTTTGAAAATATCAATATTATCTTCATTGACTTCATGGATTTGGCGTATGAAGAAATCAAGGAATACCATGCCTTACACGCCTATGTGGAAGAACATTATCAGGAAGGAAAAACGAACTACCTGTTTGTAGACGAGGTTCAGATGTGTCCCAAGTTTGAGTTGGCAATCAATAGCCTGTACTCTAAGGGAAAATACGACATCTATGTAACAGGCTCTAATGCTTTCCTGTTGAGTGCAGATCTGGCAACTCTGTTTACCGGACGCTATATTGAAATTCATGTGTTTCCTTTCAGCTTCCAGGAATATTGCCAGTATTATGATGATATTAGTGACAAAGATAAGCTCTTTGATGAGTACGCTATCAAGGGCGGTTTAGCAGGTTCCTATGCTTATAGAACCGAAAAAGACAGAACAAACTATATCAAAGAGGTCTACGAAACGATTGTTACAAGGGATTTGGTACAGAAATATACTCTCCCGGACACTTTGGTTTTACAACGTCTGAGCGAGTTCCTTATGGATAATATCAGCAACCTGACTTCTCCGAATAAGGTCAGTCAGCTACTGACAGCAAATGAGACTCCAACCAATCATGTAACCGTCGGCAAGTACATTAAGTATTTGTGCAATGCTTTTGTATTTTATGATATTAAGAGATACGACATCCGAGGCAAGAAATACCTTGAAAGCTCTGAAAAGTTCTATTTGTGTGACAGCGGTATTCGATATGCAATACTGGGAAGCAGAAATATGGATTATGGCAGAGTATATGAAAACATCGTTTGCATCGAACTTCTTCGCCGTGGATACGATGTCTATGTCGGCAAGCTCTATCAAAAGGAGATCGACTTTGTTGCTCAGAGAGGCAGCGAGAAGATTTATATTCAGGTCAGCGACAACATTTCCGGGCAGGAAACATTTGAGAGAGAATGCTCTCCTCTGCTTCAGATCCGAGATGCTTATCCGAAAATGATTATTGCCAGAACCAAGCATCCCAAATATAGCTATGAAGGAATCGAAATTCATGATATAGCCGATTGGCTGTTACAGGAGTAAAAAAGCCAAAAAATACAGTTGCAACTGCTGGTTGCGTAATTGCATACGCCTGTGTATAGTGTTCTACTCATACACTTAGTATGCTTAATGCGAAAGGAGGAAGCATGGCACTTTCAGACAAACTATATATGCTTCGTAAAAAGAGCGGGCTTTCGCAAGAGCAACTCGCAGAACAACTAAGCGTATCGAGACAGGCAATATCAAAATGGGAATCTGGACAGTCTGTACCAGAGAGCGAAAAACTGATAGCCATAAGCAATTATTTCGATGTTTCATTGGATTATCTTTTGAAAGACGAAAATGAGAATGAAAGCAATGATAATGCTCCAGAAACAGGCACTATCCAAAACACAAGTGACCGAACAAATTGGTTTCTTGGAGTTATCATCTGTGTGGGTGGCATTGTATGCTTGATCTTATGGGGATTGCTCTCGATATTTAATCCAACTGCTTCTAATCAGTTAAGTGAATCTTCTATGATTCAGATAGACGGAAATGGAATTTTTCTGATTCTTTGCATTGTAGCTATTGTTGTTGGTGCGTATTTGCTCCTGAAGAACACAACCAAAAAGTGATACGAGGAGGTAATCGCATGAAAAAGTTATCAACCATCTTCGCTGTACTTGCCATTTTGTTATCTGATGTTATGTGTGCAGTCGTTGCATATAATTACTGCGCTTTGGAATGGGGAGGCAAGTATGAAGCGTGGAGTGCGCCGGCAAGTACGGCATTACTCTTGGCTATTCCTTATGCCATTGGTATTATTATCTGTGTCGTTTTGGCAATCGTATTCAAAAGAAAGTATATAAACAAATAAACAAATTTTACATAGCAGTCATGCACTACGGTGTGTGGCTGCTTATTTTTTTGCGAAAGGAGCAGATGCAAATGAAATTAAGATGGTGTCTAAAGACATCAGCGCCTCCGCACGAGAATGAATAGGATTTCCTATCATTTCGTATCACGAGAAGTTACATAGAGGAATTTGCTTGCACTTGCAACGTTCACCGAAAATCGAAAGCCTTGCTAATTTCGAGCCAATTGGACGGTGTAAAATCCCTATGAAAATGCTTATGAAGCGTAATACCAGATAGGATTTGAAACAGTGAAAAACTTTGTATTTCCAAGGATTTTCTTGCACTGTGTTGCACTTGGTTTCATCGTATCGGGTCTACTCCTAAGACTCTATTGTAGGTTCGATTCCTATAGGAGACGCTCATTTTTAGCGGTAATGAAGATAGTTTCATTGCCGCTTTTTTCATGCAAAAATTGCAATTTCAGTGACAAATTTGTCAGCGAAACAAGGCTGAAAATACTGAATTTGTCAGCGGGGATGGATGCTTGTCACCGATTCACAATTTCCGGATATTTCCATTAATCTTCTCAAACTCCCTTCCTCCCAGGGTATTGTGGGTGAGAAGTCTTTTGTTGCTTCCCGCTGATGCATTTTTCCGGTATTGTCCAGGGGTACAGCCGTTATGCTGACGGAACTGTCTGCAGAAATGCTCTACATTATTATAACCACATTGCTCGGAAATGTCGCGGATGGAGTATTCGCTGTACTCTAATAAATCCTGTGCACGGCGCAGACGTCCTTCGATGACATTGTCCATGCAGGAGGAGCCAAATTGACGGTGATAGAGAGTCTGAAGATGACTGGGACTTAAGTGAAGCTTCGCAGCCATCATGTTTATATTCCATGGAAGCTGAGGATTATTGTAGATCATCTTATGCAATGCAACCAGCTCATGATCGTGAATACCCGGGGACTCATTCTGGGTTCCTTCTCTTAATTTGGAGAACAGAACCCGCAGCAGGTGAGTAATGTTTGCTTCGCTTTCAGAGGAGAAAAAGGCGGACTCCCAGGTTAGTAATTTAAAAAGCTGATGACAGTATTCCGGATCTGTTACGGGAAATGGGGTGTTTGTTAACGGAAACAGCTTCACGAAGGAGTGATCGGAACGAAAACGAATCCAGTCATTCCGGTATTCTTCACCGGCAGCACGGTAATAAATCCTGCTTCCTGGTGTATACAGAATAGCAGAATTGGCGGCTGTCCGCATTAGTCTTCCGTCTATGAGCAGCTCCGAGGGAGAGTCGAAAAGAAGCAGAAGATAGCTTGTAAAGCCATTCGGAACATCATATATAAAATCTGAGGGGTGAACGGCACTGTAGCCGACAAATTCAATTTCAGTCATCTGGAATCTCCGCTCTGATACATCAGAGGATATATCAATTTTCTTATAGTATAAATCATTGGAAACTTTAGATCAATGCGATAGTATCAGATTAATATGGCAATCGTCATCAGAGAGCTGCGGATCGTGCAGCGGTCAGACATCTGATGCGTGACTGCATAGGAACATGATTTAGAAGAAGGAGATACATGCATGGTAAATTTGGGTGGAGCAACAGAGAATGACAGAAAAAAGATCGTGATTACAAAGGATTCAAAGGCCTTTTTTCACAATAATGTAGATTATTGTGTGGGAACCGGAAGAATGGGGCTTGCATTGACAGAAGAATATCAGGAGGAGCTGCGCTTGGTTCAAAAGGAAATCGGATTTAAGCATATCCGGGGACATGGATTATTCTGTGATGATATGGCGATCTTTCAGACTTATGAGGAGGATGGTAAGGTAAGGGTCGAGTACAACTATACTTATCTGGATAGAGTAATGGATGCCTATAAGAAGGTGGGGCTGAGACCTTTTCTTGAACTGGGTTTTATGCCTAAAAAGTTGGCAAGTGGAAGCCAGACTATCTTTTACTGGCAGGGAAATACCACTCCTCCAAAAGATTATGATATGTGGTGTAATATGGTGCATTCATTGCTGCGGCATCTGATGGGACGCTATGGAGAAGAGGAAGTTATTCAATGGCCCATTGAAGTATGGAACGAGCCCAATCTTTGCGGCTTCTGGGAAAATGCGGATATGCAGGAATATTTTAAGCTGTTCCATAAAACCTTTGATGCCATAAAGGAAGTGAATCCGGGATTTCGTGTAGGAGGCCCTGCTGTTTGTGGAGGAACGGATGAGAAATGGATTCAGGCATTTATGGAATATTGCCATGAGAATCACATACCTGTGGATTTCGTAACCAGACATCATTACACCATTGATCCGCCGGAATGTATTGGACATTATGCATATTCTGAACTGATGAAGGCAGAGGACGGATTTTCCAATTTAAAAACAACCAGAGATATTATTGACAGTTTCCCGGAATATAAGGGTCTGCAGATTCACATCACGGAGTTCAACAGCTCCTATACTCCTCAGGGCGTCATTCATGATACAAACCTGAATGCGGCCTTTATAGCACAGCAGCTTTCCAGATTGGGAGAAGTGAATGAATCCTATTCCTACTGGACATTTGGTGATGTGTTTGAAGAGCTGGGAGTTCCTTTTACACCATTCCACGGCGGCTTTGGACTGGTTGCCAATGGCTGTATTACCAAGCCGACCTTCTGGACATTTGCTTTTTACAAAAAGCTTGAGGAAAGTGAAGCCAATTGTGTATATAAGGATGACAATATTGTCGTTTTGAAACGTGCAAACGGTGATTATCTAGGTGTAGCCTGGAATATTGCCTGTAAAAGTACAGAACAGGGTAAAGAAAAAATGCTGTTGGAGTTTACATTTCCGGCTGAACAGGAGGAGTACTGCTTCCTGACTAAGACGGTAGATGAGGAAACATGTAATCCCTTGAAGGTATGGCATGATATGGGAGAACCTGCCAATCTGAGTGAGGAACAGACGAAGCTGATTCGGGAATCATCCAGACCTTTTGTAAAAACGGAGCGTAAAAAGCAGGAGGACGGAAATATCTGCGTAGAGCTTCCTGTAAACGAAAACGGTGTGGTTTATTTCGAACTGAATGCCGGAAAGGTGAATCCGGATCGAGGATATGACTATGATCGTGTGGTCAGCTTGATGGCTTAAACTAGCACCCAGTAATTTGCTTTATGAAACAATGTACATGGATTAGGCTTGCAAAGGAGGATATCAAAGTGAAAAAACAAGCGTTTAACCCATATTTACCGTCCTGGGAGTATATTCCGGACGGAGAACCTTATGTTTTTGGCGATCGCGTATATGTTTACGGATCCCATGATTACTTTAACGGATATGTTTTCTGCATGGGAGATTATGTGTGCTGGTCAGCTCCGGTCGATGACCTGGGCAACTGGAGATATGAGGGTGTGATTTATCCGAAGACAGCCGATCCGCTGAACCCGGAAGGCAAAATGTGTCTGTATGCCCCGGATGTTACGGTGGGACCGGACGGAAGGTACTATCTTTATTACGTGTTGGACAAGGTTTCGGTAGTTTCAGTTGCTGTATGTGATACACCGGCAGGAAAGTATGAATTTTATGGCTATGTTCATTATGAAGATGGCACACGTCTGGGCGAAAAGGAAGGTGATGAGCCACAGTTTGACCCGGGGGTTCTGACGGAAGGAGATGTGACATATATTTATACCGGATTTTGCGGAAAAGGTGATAAATCCCGTACCGGAGCTATGGCTACGGTGTTGGGAGCAGATATGCTGACGATCAGGGAAGCTCCGGTGTTTGTGGCCCCCGGCTGTGAATATGGTGCCGGTACCGGATTTGAGGGACATGAGTTTTTTGAGGCACCTTCCATCCGTAAAGTAGGTGACACCTATTATTTTGTCTATTCATCCATATTAATGCACGAATTATGTTATGCCACCAGCAAGAATCCTACTAGGGACTTTGTCTATGGCGGAGTTATTGTCAGCAATTGTGATCTGCACATCGATACCTACAAGCCGGCAGATATGCCAACAGCTTACGGTGCCAATAATCACGGAAGTATTGTGCAGATCGGAGAAGACTGGTACATTTTTTATCACAGGCATACCAATAATACCTGGTACAGCAGACAGGGATGTGCTGAAAAGCTGCAGATTATGCCGGACGGCAGTATTCCACAGGTAAAAATTACCTCCTGCGGTTTAAATGGAGGTCCGCTTGAGGGTAAAGGCGAATACCCCGCTTATCTTGCATGTAATCTGTTTACCGATACCCCATCAGTTTATGTGGGCGAAGGGAATTTTCCACGAGTAATGCAGGACGGCAGGGATGGAGACGAAGAAGTTGGATATATTGCCAATATTACAGATTCAACTACCATCGGCTTCAAATATTTTGACTGCCATGATATTCGTGAAATCAGTATTTGGATCCGGGGCTATGCAGATGGCACTTTTGAAGTAAAGACAGCATGGGATGGAGAGGTACTGGCGACATTAGAGGTTCAATATACCAATGTCTGGGAAAAGTATACCGCACCGGTTACGATTCCGGATGGAATACAGGCGCTTTACCTGACCTATCGCGGTAACGGAAATGCTGCATTAAGATCATTTGAGTTATCATAATCTATGTTATTGCATATACAGGCAGTTCAAAAAGAAATCGGAAAGAGAAAACGATACATTGATATAACCGGAAACTGGTTAAATCACCCCAATGATTATCTTGCCAGAATTCTGGCACAGGTAGTGATCAAAACTCTTGGAATGTAAAAAAGGAGCCTACAATGAGCAAGTTAAAGATTAAAACAAAGGAAAGACGATTTGAGACAGCCAGGGATTTATACGGAATCTTTTTTGAAGACATTAACCGTGCCGGAGACGGAGGACTTTATCCGGAAATGCTTCGAAACAGAAGCTTCGAAGATTCCGTTTTACCGGAGGGTTATATACAGCAGGAGGATGGCATCCATGTAAAAACCGTATCCGGATGGCTGGATGAGTTTTGCAACGGAGAAGGCTTATGCCGCTGGGTAAAGGGCAACAATATTCCGGAGACAGAAATACCGGCATGGTATACACACAATGCAAAGATGGAACTGGAACTGACGGATACCCTGAATGAACATCGGGACGCAGCTCTGCGTATGCAGTTTGAAAAGGACGGATTTCTGACTAATACCGGTTACTGCGGTATATCCGTAAAGGCTGGAGAAAGTTACTCTTTGTATTTATTTGCAAAAGCAAAGGAAGAAATAGGACTGGACGTAGCGATCGAATACCAGGGAAAAGTACTGACTGGAAACAGTCTGGTGGTTTCCGGTCAGGAGTATACAAGATATGACATGAAGCTGACAGCAGCTGAGGATTGTCACGAGGCACAGTTTACTATTTCCTGCAAAGAAGGCGGAGAGGTTCTGCTGGGATTTATTTCACTAATGCCTGACAATACCTACATGGGACATGGACTCAGAACAGATCTTGTAGAAAAGCTTAAGGGAATGAGTCCAAAGTTTATGCGTTTTCCCGGAGGCTGTATTGTGGAAGGAACGACACCGTCCACAGCGATGAGATTTCGGGATACGGTAGGTCCGGCATGGGAAAGACCCAGTAAGCTGTTTGTATGGCATTACAGAAGTACATTAGGACTTGGCTTTCATGAATATCTGCAGCTTTGCGAGGATCTGGGGATGGAGCCCCTGTATGTATGTAACTGCGGAATGACCTGTCAGGGAAGAAAGAGTGTCCTTCTGGAAGGAGAGGCTCTTGATGAAATGGTACAGGATACACTGGATGCCATTGAATATGCTATCGGCTCTAAGGAAAGCAAATGGGGAAGGCTTCGTGCTTCTATGGGGCATCCGGAACCCTTTAAAATGACCTATCTGGAAATTGGTAATGAAAACTGGGGTCCGGATTATGAAAAGCGATACAACATGATTTATAAGAAGGTAAAGGAACTGTATCCCCAGATTAAAACCATAGCCAATGAGCATGTAGAGAAAAATGGTTGTCCTGCCGAGTGCGTGGATGAACATTTTTACAATACAACAGAGTTCTTTGCAGAACGTGTAAATTATTATGATGACTACGATCGTAAGGGACCAAAAATCTTTGTAGGAGAGGTGGCTGTAAACGAAGGCAACTATATGGGACAGTTGTATGCGGCTTTGGGAGAAGCGGCTTTCCTTATAGGTATTGAGAAAAATCAGGATATCGTAACATTGGCCTCTTATGCTCCATTATTTGAAAATGTAAATTACAGAGCGTGGTATCCTAATCTGATTCGTTTCAATAATCATCAGAGCCTTGGAATTCCTACGTATTATGTCTGGAAAATGTTCGGTCAAAATCGCGGAGAATATGTGGTGCAATCCGAAGATGAGGGAGGACGTGTTTATCGTCCGAGAACCGGAATGGCATCTTTAAAATCCAATAAGGAACTTCGCTTCAGAAATCCCATTTGGAATGGAGAAGAAGCAAAGATTACTCATGAATTAATGGGACATGTGCAGGACACAGAGGATGGCCGTCTGCTTCAGCTTCCGGATGAGGAGCAGAAAAAGGAATTTCACAGTATTCTGGAATGGGCTGATGAGACCAAGAGCTTTGTGGTATTTGGAGAAGAAGACCAGACTTATGGAAGATTTGAGACCGATATTTTTGTTGAGGAAAATGCTTACTTCGAGTTGGGTATATTCAGTGCCAGGGTGGTTCGTTCCTATTATGAGGAGCAGCTCGTGATTACGGCCGGAGTGGAAAAAGAATGGGATGCAGCTCTGGTGCGTCCGTTCCTTTGGAAGGTTAATGGAGGACAATGTTCACTGGAAGAGTTTGGCTATATGCATGACAACAAGCTGACTGAGGACTTTGCTATTTCAGTAAAACCGGGAGAATATCACCGCTTTGGATATGAAACGGACGGAAAACAGATTCGCCTGTATGTTGATGGTGAGCTTCAGAAGGAAATTTCGATTCCCTACGGACCTGCTTTTGTTTCGGTAGTAACTGACACCAAGGACGAAATCATTATTAAGGCGGTTAATTTTGCAGGAGATGTGGATCCGGTTTCCATTACACTGGACTGTCAGGTACAGGGCGACTATACTGTAACACTTCTTAGCGGTGAAAAGGGGGATGAAAACAGCTTTGAAGAGCCGGAGAAGGTGAAGAATATTACCGTGAATATGCATGGCGCTTCCTCAGAGTTCGTATACGAGGCACCGCCATATTCTGTCAGTGCTTTGCGATTGAAGAAGTGCGAACAAAATGATGCTATAATATGAGAAAAAGAGGGCTTAAAAATGTTCATATTCTTAGATATTGATGGTGTTTTGAATAAAGAATCAGACTGGTCGAAACCATTTTCTCTCAGCAGTGATTGTATTCGCCGTTTTTGTGAAAAATATAGAGAAGCTCGTATTATTTTGATTTCCTCTTGGAAGAATGGCTTTATCTCATCTCACAATGAGAAAAATACGCCACAAATAAAAGAATTAGAGGCACAACTGGACCGTTATGGCATTCGCATTGTAGGGAAAGTGTGTGATAATCGATATAGGGATTATGCTGTCAGGGATTATTTGAAAGAACATCCCTCTATAAGGGAATACGTCGTAGTAGATGACGATATTAAGGAATATTCATCGAAAGATATCCCCCATTTAAGATTGGTAGACAGTAAGGTAGGGTTTCGGTAAGGAAAGGAGAAAAAGATGAAAGTAGAAAATACAGAAAACAATAGAAAAATTCAACAGGTAGCAGCAACTATGGCGATTGAGGATATGTATATGAGTAAAGATTGTTTACAAGGACTTATCGATGTGGCTAATGGAACAAAGCAAGGTGTAACGGAAGAACTGAAAGCAACGGATATGATGAGATGGATAGGATTGATGAATAACATTCGAGCCTGTGCCGATGAGATTGTATTGAATGATATTGTGTATTCCTAACGGATACCAACCGAAGAAGAACTGCTGTCAAACCGATGGCAGTTTTTCTTTGTTTGCGCGCCATGGGCGCGCTCTAACGGGTGTAAGTCCCGAACACGCCCAGATAGTGGGAAGTGTATAGCCGAACAGCAAGGGTGTCCACCGTGAGGTGGAATCTGAAGGAAGCTGTAAGCAAATCTCCGGTCCGACGGACAGAAATCACATATAAGGCTAGGCTACGAGAGATAAGTTGGCAAAGAACAACGAAATCTAATAACTATCACTTTTGTAGTAGCAGAGTAAATGTGGCGGATATATGGAGAGAAAGAGCGAGCACCTTAAGCGTGGAGGTCTCACAGAGGTTCCATGTATCGTAAAGGGTGAACCGATGGAAATAACTGCAAGGGACGAGGAAGAGACGATCGTCCTGACCAGAAAAAATGGCGAAGAGACACTCGCTTTGATCTTCAACTGCAGCAGCGCAAGAGTGTTTAATGAGTATGCGCAAAAATATGATTTACTTAGAGAGAATCTCTTTGATGGAAAAATAGAGGGACTTGATGCCGCTGTAATAGTACTCTAAGAATAAAATTATTGACAAGAGAGAAGTGTTACTCCATAATCGTTCTAAAAAGAACAATAAAGGAGGCTGAGATGTATTTCTGGGATAAGCATAAAACAATTACCAGCTATTATGAATTGCTTTCCGGAGAGGTATGTGACCATTACGGATTAACACAGATGGAATATGATATACTCATGTTCCTGCATAATAATCCGCAGCATAATACCGCAGCTGAAATAGTAAAGATCCGAAAATCAACAAAATCTCATGTATCAACTTCATTGAAGGACTTGGAAAACAAAGGACTTATTAGAAAAATACAAAGTGAAGATAATAAAAAGCATATTGAAATCGTCTTGTTAGATAAGGCAGAGCTGATCGTGGAAGCAGGAATAAACGCACAAAAACAGTTTGCTCAGAATGTTTTAAGCGGATTGACAGAAGACGAAAAGCATATATGTATCAATATCTTTGATAAAATCTGTTGTAATGCAGAAGAGTCCATTCGGGCATTTCAATTGATGGAAAAGGAGCAGTAGTAACTATGAAAGAAAATAATTATAAACCACAGATTCCGGATGTAATGGAAGCAATTTTTGATGCAGCATATCTGATTTTTGATCTGATCGCAGCTATGTTATTTTTCATTTTTTCACAGGGAAAGCCCTTGTTTATCCTGTATGGAATATTAACGCTGACGCTTTGCGGAGGTGATGCTTTTCATTTGATACCAAGAATCATCCGGGCAGTACGTGGAACCAGTGATAAAATAAAGAGACAGCTGGGAATCGGATTGCAGGTATCATCTATTACCATGACGGTATTTTATATTATTTTGATGTATATCTGGAAATTTACATTCCCGGAATTAAAGATACCGGTGATCCTGGAGGCTATTATATGGATATCTGCGGTAGTCAGAATTGTAATCTGTATGTTCCCGCAGAATAACTGGTGTACAGAAGAAGGAAATATCAAATTATCTATTATCAGGAATGCAGTTTTTGCAATTACCGGTATAGGGGTGATCATTTTGTATATTATTTCAGGAAATACCTATGGATACCATATGACCAGAATGGTTGCGGCTATTATTATCTCTTTTGGCTGTTATCTTCCGGTCACATTATTCAGTAAGAGCAAACCTAAGGTTGGATTATTAATGATTCCAAAGACCTGTGCATATATGTGGGTCATAGCCATGGGACTTCAGCTGTTATTTTAAACATCAATGACAAAATTTAAAGCAGCAATGCAAATGAAAAGCATTGATGCTTTTCATTTGCAAAAAAGATGAGGTGTGATAAGATGAGAAAGGTATAGAAACAAATTAAAATATATCGCTGGAGAAAATATTATCATGAAGAAAAAAATAAATTATGCAGGAATTCTGAAAGAGACAGGGATCCTGACTGTGGCGGTAGCCATCATCGCGGCAGCAGTCTACTTTTTCCTGGTGCCGAGTCATGCGTCGGTCAGCAGCATTTCCGGTCTGGGAATCGTATTGGCTAACTTTATACCGCTTCCGTTGTCTGTCATTACCATGATTCTGAACGTGGTATTGTTACTGATCGGATTTGTTACCTGTGGCAGAGAGTTCGGAGTCAAAACGGTGTATACCTCTGTGATGTTGCCGGTATTTTTGGGACTTTTCGAGATTCTGTTTCCGAATTTCGGATCCCTGACAGACAGTCAGGAGTTGGACGTGCTCTGCTATATTCTGGTGGTCAGCGTGGGACTGAGCATTCTGTTTAACCGGAATGCGTCTTCCGGAGGATTGGATATTGTGGCGAAGATCATGAACAAATATCTGCATATGGAACTGGGCAAGGCCATGTCCCTGTCCGGGATGTGTGTGGCGTTGTCCGCAGCGTTGGTATATGATAAGAAGACAGTGGTGCTGAGTATTCTGGGTACCTATTTCAACGGAATCATTCTGGATCATTTTATTTTTAACAATAATATCAAGCGGCGTGTCTGCATTATCACGAAGAAAGAGGAAGAACTGCGTCAGTTTATTACAAGAGACCTGCACAGCGGTGCCACGATCTATGAAGCCACCGGTGCCTATCATTTTGAAAAACACAACGAGATCATTACCATTGTGGACAAAAGTGAGTACCAGAAATTAATGAAATTCATCAATGAACTGGACCCCAAGGCGTTTATTACCGTATATAATGTATCGAGTATGAAGTATCAGCCGAAGATTGGGGCCTTTTGACCTTGGCTTTGATGCCTACGGATTGTTCCGTGCTACGTACGCTCACAATCCTCCCCTCTATTCGCATATCGTGGGATTATCATCCCACTTTTATGCTCATATCGGGGCGGGTCCTAAGGTCTTTCACCCACTTATGAGCAAGCTCATGTGGGCTTAGACCTTTTGAACCTGGCATCTTTATAATAATATTATGGAGAAATGCAAAATGAAAAAGGTACGGAATATCGCAGTGATCGTTTTATCTGTCATATGTGTTGGAATTCTGGCTTTTTTATTGTGGAATTTAGGAAGCACAGAGGAGTCTACACAGAAAATAATACCGGAAGTTCAGCCGGAACCTATGTCGGAACAGAGCGTATCGGATTCTGATGTGAGTGGCAACAGCGCAGAGAACAGTGGAGATCCTACGGAATTGCCGGAGACGGAAGAAAGTGAACCGGCGGAAGTGGTGGATCTTGTAGCGCAGAAGGCAGAAGAACTCTTGGCAGGAATGACCTTAGAGGAAAAAGTCGGACAGATGTTCATCGCCCGGTGCCCGGAGACGGATGCAGCATCCAAGGTGACGCAGTATCATCTCGGTGGATATATCTTATTTGCCCGGGATTTTACCGGTAAAACAAAAGAGGAAGTAACGGCATCCATTCAAAGCTACCAGAATGCTGCGGAAATACCTCTGCTGATCGGTGTGGATGAGGAAGGCGGCACGGTAAACCGTGTCAGCAAAAATGCGAACCTGAGGGAAACGCCTTTTGCCTCTCCTCAGGAACTGTATGCTCAGGGAGGATGGGACCTTATTCGGAGTGACACACAGGAAAAATGTCAATTACTGCAGAGCCTGGGGATTAATCTGAATTTTGCTCCGGTATGCGATGTATCGCAGGATCCGCAGGATTTTATTTATGTCCGCAGTTTTGGGCAGAATGCGGAACAGACAGCGGAATATGTGCGGGCTGTCGTGCAGACAATGTCGCAGGAACAGATGGGAAGTGTGTTAAAGCATTTCCCGGGATATGGCAACAACTCCGATACGCACACCGGTGTTGCTTATGATGAACGTCCTTATGAAACATTTGTAAATTCTGATTTTCTGCCGTTTCAGGCAGGCATCGATGCAGGGGCGGATATGGTGCTGGTAGCCCACAATGTTGTCTCCTGCATGGATGATCAGGTACCGGCATCTATTTCTCTACCGGTGCATAATATTTTGCGTAATGAATTAGGGTTTGACGGCGTGATCATTACCGATGATCTGGTCATGGAAGGAGTACGGCAGTTCGCCGGGGATGCGGAGATTGCCGTAAGGGCGGTACAGGCGGGAAACGATATGCTGTGTTGCACCGATTTTGAAGTACAGGTACCCGCAGTCATCAAAGCGGTCGAAACAGGTGAGATTACCGAGGAACGCCTCAACGAATCGGTCCTGCGTATTTTGAAAATGAAAATAAAGCTGAGCATCATTGCGGACACTGCGGATGCTCAGGACTAGAGAAGGCTCCGCAGTACATCTTCCGGCCGGGGAGTGTGCTGCGGATATTTTTCTCTCAACGGACCGGCAGCTCCGTCCATAATATAGGGATGTCCCACGATATCCAGCATGGATACGTCGTTATAATTGTCACCGAAGGCCATGACATCCGCAAGGTCAAAGCCAAGAATTTTACAAATGGATTGCACACCGATGCCTTTGTTGGCAAGGGTGGTATCGATCCAGTAAGGTCCCGCCACTGCACAGTTCGCCTGCTCCCAACGGGGGACGAAGCGGTCAGCATAAGCTACTACGCCTTCATGGAGATATACGGAGACTTTTACGATGTCCTCCGGAATTTCGGAAGGATCCTGAATGACCTGATAGTTGTTGCCAATAAACTTTATTCTGTCCAGCATTCCCAGCCCACGTTCCATCAGATAAGCCGTATTCTGTCCGGAGAGCATGACTTCGCCCTGCCCGTCACTCCGGCTCCACAGATCTTCTGCAATCTCTTCCGCCAGGGCACGGGGCATGGGATTTTTCGCAATGCACAGCTCGTCCTTGTAGATCACGCCACCGTTTTCACATAAGAAAATACAGCAATCCGCCACCGGAGCGAACAGCTTCCGCAGACTGGTATACTGTCTTCCAGACGCCGGGCAGAACGGGATCCCCTGGTCATGAAGTGCCCGGATCTGGTCAAAAATCTCGCCTTCCAATTCTTTTTTTCCATATTGTAAAAGTGTACCATCGAGGTCACTGCAGACTAATCTGATTCCCATAGTCGGAATTCCTTTCTCTCAGAATAATAATTTTAAAGATGCTAAATAGTATATCATAAATTATACATGAATACTTATTTTTATTTGATAGCTGCATTTCTTAATTACTACAAGAAATGTTGTAAAAAATGCGGAAACAAGGAAAGTGATATAAAAATAAAAAAATTGCTAATGATATCCAAAACGAGTAAGATAGTAAGCAAGAGTAAAACAATAATCCTTGACCTAAAGCTGTCTTTAGGTGTTACAATGTCTTCAGAGTGATTTTCAGCATTTAAATAAAGAAAAGGTGCCGATACCGAAAAGCATGGTGTCGGCACCTTTTTGGGCTTTACTTTGCCAAATTCGTTAGATATGATAAAGATAGAAACTGTATTTACCGGCTATATGGGGAGGGCGTATGTACAAAAGAAAGCTTCACAAAGAAATAAGCAGCGGATTACTGGTATTGATCGTGGCATTTTCTCTGACTGGCTGCGGCAGCAGTAGGGACGCTTTGGAAATCTCTGATACCGAATCTGCTCAGGCAGAAGGAATCAGTCAGGAAACCGCTCCAGCCACTCCAGCCACCTCACAGACAATCCCGGAGATGACAACGGAACCTGAGCCGGAGAAGCTTACCTGCCAGACCGGACTATATCAGGAGAAAACCCTGGCGGATCAGGTCTCGGTGGATGCTGCCCGGGAACAGCCGGAAGGAGAGTATGGTGTGCTGTCATACTCCTATGATGAGACAGTCAGTGTCTGGGGCAACGGTGCAGAAGATTGCCTGGTGATTCATGACGGCGACGAGGAATACCGGGTGGAGATCCCCTGGCAAAACATGTATTCGGCACCACCTGCGGTAGAGGCCGCAGATTATGATGGGGATGGCGACAAGGAGTACTATATTTCTACCATACAGGGGACAGGAACCGGTGTCTATGTGGAAGGACTGTATTATGTAGATGTACAGAAAGGAACTCCGAAGGTCTCCGAATATACAAATGTGGTTGAAGATTTTGAAAGCAGGATCCTTGCGGCGGATACGTTAGACGAGAAGTTTCACACACTTCATGTGGATTTCCTGGATAAAAACGGGGAGTCAGATCCTGAGGAAAGTATAGATCTGAGTCTGGATTCCCTGCTACGGGAATATGAAGGAAATACTTATATGGGTACCGTTCTGGGAGACCAGATCCGGTTTGATTTCCGAGGAGGAACCCCTTTTGCAAGCGTAGTGGTGGGTATACAGCTGTATCAGATAGCAATTCCGCTGTATGATTCCAGCTTTCGTGTAACGGCACCGGTGTCAATGCAAGAGAATGGGAAATTTTCTCTGGGCGATTTTTCGGTAAGGACCAACCCTTATGACGTGAACGTGGAGAACGCAGACGGGGAAGAACAGAATATGACAGAGGTCTATACCGGATATTATGATCTGACCCATAATGGTTACAAGGAAAAGATTGTAACGAAGGTTCATCTGGAGGAAGAAAACGAAAATCTTACAGAAGCATTGCATAAGGCCGGAAACTGGGGAACGGTAGAGGCCTATGAATATCTGGGAGATGGACAATATGGAATCATTCCTCTGTGGTCGCAGGAATTCGCCATTGCCCATGCGGGGAACATACAGATATTCCTCACACAAAAGGATGGCTACGATTATCTGGTAACGGCAAGCCTTTGGTCGGGGCAGGGTGTCTGTTATTATGATTATAATGTACTGTCTCCATTGGACTATTCTTTTGACAGATATCATAATGAGCTGAAAGGCGCAGAGCATTACGATCCGCAGTTTTTCACAGGGCTGGAAAACTGGTTGAAGGAGGATTCCCTCCTGCTTGTGGCAACGGATATTAACATGCCGCAGGGACAGGAAGCCATTCTGACAACCGATGAAGAGGTACACTATGCCAGAGAATATTTAACGGTAAAAAAAGAACAACAGCAGCGGATAGAGGAAATAGAGTAAGAACAGGATCAGTATTTCCAGAGAGATACAAAAGTGATAAAATAGGATCAATAAGGATTTTTTCAGTATAAACTTTTCACGCGCAAATTGTGCCTGCACAGTGTACGGAAGTACAGGTTTAAAGCACCGGAAGGCTTGCAGGCTACGGAAAGACAAGAGGGTTAAAGAGATGGACGAAATGATCAGAAAAAGAAATGAACAACTGGCAAAAACAGTCATCAAGGGTTTACAGTCCCGCAACATGTCGGGCTACTACGCAGAGGATAAAGAAGCTGCGCTGAAGCAGGCACTGGAGCTGATCCCGGAGGGAAGCACCATCGCTATGGGTGGATGCATGAGCGCCGGAGAGATCGGACTGATCTCCGCTCTGGAAGCAGGCAATTACCACTATATCGATCGCTCTAAGATGGATGCCAGAGCAGGACTGATGGCAGCATACGATGCGGATATCTTCCTCTCCAGTGCCAATGCCATCACCAGCGACGGTGTCATGGTCAATATCGACGGCAATTCCAACCGTGTCTCCTGCATAGCCCAGGGACCGAGGAAAGTAATCTTCATCGTCGGCATGAACAAGGTCTGCGCAGACTTAGACAGCGCCATGAAGCGTGCGAGAAACGTGGCTGCACCTATCAACGCCCAGAGATTCGACATCAAGACTCCCTGCAAAGAAACCGGAAAATGCTTCGACTGCAAGTCTCCGGATACCATCTGCTGTCAGTTCCTGATCACGAGATATTCCAGACATACGGACAGGATCCATGTGATCCTCGTAAACGACACCATTGGTTATTAGACAATAAAGGGGAAAAGACAATGACATTAGTATTACAAAAAGGAAGACCTGTCGATACCACAGGCAGACTGGACAAAGAGATACGCACCTATGACCTGCTGGATAGCTTAGGTGTGGAATATGACCGTGTGGATCACGCTCCGGCGATGACCATGGAGGACTGTAAGGAAGTGGATGAGATCCTGGAGTCCATAGTCTGTAAGAATCTGTTTCTGTGCAACCGTCAGGAGACCGCCTTTTATCTGCTGATGATCCCGGATACCAAGGTGTTCCATACCAAGGATCTGTCGGCACAGATCGGCTCGGCGAGGCTTTCTTTTGCCAAGCCGGAATACATGGAGAAATTCCTGGATATCACCCCCGGCTCTGTCAGTGTACTCGGTCTGATGAACGATACGGAACATCAGGTGAAGCTGTTGATCGATGAAGAGGTGCTGGACAGCGAATATTTCGGATGCCACCCCTGCATCAATACCTCCAGCCTCCGCATGCGGACGGCGGATCTGATCGAAAAGGTGCTTCCCGCCATGGGACATGATTTTGTAAAAGTAAAGCTGTAAAAAGTAATAATATAAGCAGATCTGCCCGCCGCCGGAATCCCGGCAGCGAGGATCTGTAAGCCTGATTTTGCATGGCTCTGAATAGTTACAAGATATTAAAATACCTGTTCGCACTCTTCACACATCAGAAGGAAGGCGCCGACCCCGTGCAGGTCGTTGGCGGATACGGGACGGTGGATATAGTGGTCATAATCACCGACACCGGTTCCGATGCAGACATTACCGATAATGAGGTCATCACCTTCCCAGGTCAGGGAGCGGATCACACCCTCATAACCCTTGCGGGCATATTCCAGATAAGATGCATCCAGCAGACCTTTGCGGATCGCTTTGCACAGGGCGGCAACATACAGGCAGCTGCAGGAATTCTCCAGCCAGTTGGCAGGATCATCGCCCCGGTTGACTACCTGATACCATCTGCCATCCTCAGACTGGAATGCAAGCAGAGATTTTAACAGATCTACCGCCATTTTTTCCGATTTTGCTCTGTCCGGATGATCAGCGGGAATGAAATCCAGTTCGTCCAGGAGGGCTACAGGCACCCATCCCATGGCTCTGCCCCAGAATTCGGGGGAGCAGCCGGTCTCTTTGTCAGCCCATTCTACTTTCCTGTCATAAGACCAGGCATGATACAGCAGACCGGTCTTGGGGTCACGGGTATGTTTCTGCATGGTCAGAGCCTGGAAGATAACCTCATCAAAATATTCGGGGTGATGGAATTCTGCGCCATACTGCGCACGCAGCGGACCTTCCATGTACAGACCGTCCAGCCACATTTCTTCCGGCAGATCAGCCTTGTGGAAATAGCCGCCCTCGGGAGTGGTGGGATAACAATCAATGGCAGCCATCAGAGAGTCCAGGGCTTTCTTATATCTGGCATCACCGGTACAATGATAGAGGGGATATAACAGAATACCCGGCTGCATATCGTCGAACTGCCCCATATCAGCCTGTTTGATCACACCGTCTTCGGTGATGACGGCATCCACCCAGGATTTGATGTAATCAAAATATTTTTCCTCTTTGCAAAGTTCATAGCTTTTGTACATTCCGGACAGGAATACTCCCTGATGATAATGAAATCTTCCTTCGGGCGGAAGCTTGGGGGCTTCCCATTTGCGCATCATGGTATCCATGGATGCTTTTGCATAGTCTAAAGGTCTTTTCTCCATAAGTTATCTCCTTCCAATATACTTCACATGGCACAAGATTTATTATATAATCCCATTATAATCTTTTATTTTTAAGATTGTTTAACATATCTTGCGGTAATAAAAAGCAATCGAATGAATCTTGCCGGAATGATTCCGGGAAAGGAAAACTATGCTTCGTACGATTTTTGACCCTTATTCCGATCTGTTTCTGGAATACATAGAGACAACCAAAAAAAATGATATGCAGACCAATCATTATCACGATACTTACGAACTTTTTTTTGTGGTGAAGGGGATACGATACATCTTCCTGGATGGTGTCTGTCATGTGCTGAATCCGGGTGACATCATCCTGATCAAACCCTACCAGACCCATTATATGCAGAGTCTGTCCTCGGATTTCTATGCCCGGTATGTCTTGAATTTTGCACCGGATTATCTGGATGGAATGTTGAAACCTGCGGAGAAGCAGCGGTTCCTGGAGGTTCTGCAGAATGATATTCTGCATCTGACAACGGAACAGTCCGGAGAACTGGTAGAGGTCTTCGAACGGCTGCGGAAATATTATAACCGCCACGATGCTGTGGCCGAGAAATTAAAGCAAAACTATTGTCTGGAACTGCTGCTACTGTGCAGAGACTACTATACGAGGCAGGAGCGGACACAGATGCCGGAGCTCTCCGCAGCTCCCAGACAGGAGATCCTGGATGCCATCGCCTATATCAATGCCCATTATGCGGAAAAAATAGATCTGGAGACCATCGCATCCCAGATCCATTTAAGTAAATACTATTTTTGCCGTATTTTCCGCGAGGTGACCGGAGCCACCGTTCTGGAATACCTTACCAATGTCCGGCTGACCAGAGCCGGAAGACTTCTGGTGGAATCTTCTCTGGCGATCCAGGAGATCGCGCAGAAGACCGGATTTGCGTCATTGGTGCATTTTTCCAGAACTTACCGCAATGCTTATGGTGTCAGTCCCAGTGATACCAGACGCCGGCGAAAGGCGTAGAAGCTACTGAATCCCACAGGCGAGACATGCTGACATTTGTGACGCAAAAAGTCAAATCATCCACAAATTGATTTCTCGTTGAGAGTCTTATATAATAAAGTCGAGGTCAAAGGCCCCCGGCTTTGATGCCTACGTGCTACGCACTCCCACAATCCTACCCTCTATTCGCATATCGGGGTGGGTCATATAACAGAAATGGTTTATACCGTAAAAAATGTATGGTAAGAATACGAAAGAGAGAAGAAAATGGTACTACAGATATTAACATATACACATCATATAACGACAATGCTGTTTGGAATCTTCCTGTCGGCATTTTTTCTGGGAGTGAAGCAGGATAAGAAAAATATATTGCAATTGTTGTCATTGGCGGTTGTTTCAGGAATTCTATATGTTCTGTGTGTACTTCTCTTTGGAACAGAAACAGTAGATCAGATTTATCCGCTGATCGTGCATGCCCCATTGTTATTTGTACTGGTTTTGTATTACAAATTCCGTGTTCTTCCCTCTCTGATTTCTATTTTCACGGCATATCTATGTTGTCAGTGCAGCAACTGGATGGGACTGTTTGCTTTGGCTCTGACAGGACAGGAATGGTGCTATTATGTCTGTCGTATTCTGGTGACGGTGGGAGCTTTCATCCTTTTATGCCGGTATGTATGCCAGACCACAGCCATGCTGTTTGCCAAAACGGACCGGGAACTTCTGATCATTGGAAGCCTGCCGATCATTTATTACATTTTTGACTATGCCACGACCAAATTTTCCAGTCTGTTGTATTCCGGCAATAAGGCGGTGCCGGAGTTCCTGGGCTTTGCCATGTGCCTGACGTATCTGCTTTTTTTACTGGTATATTTCCGGGAGTATGAGCTGAAGAATAAGGCGGAGCAGTACAACGAAATGATCCGGATGCAGTTAAGTTCTCTGCATACGGAAATGGAAAGTACAAGAAAAAGCGAGCAGAGAATGTCCATCTTGCGGCATGATACAAGACATCATCTGTCGGCGATCCGGACACTGATCCAGCAGGGAGAGTCCGACAAGGCGCTGGAATATTTGAACGAAGTGAGCCAGACCTATGACGATACGGTGATCAAGACCTACTGTAAAAATGAAATGGTGAATTCGGTTCTGTCCATCTATAACTCCCGGTTTGAGGAACGGAGGATTCACTGGGAAGTGCAGGTCAGTATCGGGGAGAAGCTTCCCTGTTCGGAAATGATGTTCTGTGCGATTCTGTCCAATGTGCTGGAAAATGCCATGCATGCCGTACAGGAACTGCCGCAGGAAAAGCGGCTGATACAGCTGGCTCTGTCCGAAAAGTCAGGACATCTTCTTCTGATGGCGAAAAATACTGTGCAGAATGCCCCGGTATTTATTGACGGTGTCCCGGTGACGGAGCGCTCCGGGCATGGACTGGGGGCCAGAAGCATCGTATATTATGTAGAAAAGCTGAACGGACAATACCAGTTCTTTATGGAGAACGGGGATTTTGTGGTCATGATCATCTTGTAAAATCAATAAAATGTTTTTAAGGCTCTTTCTGTCAGAGAAAGAGCTTTTCTTGTAGATGTATTGGGAAATTAATGCTATTATTAGGATAAAAGATACAGAAATATAGATATAACAGGAAGGGAGCAGACAGATATATGAAATATACATTGGATTATGAGAAATATGCGGAACTGGCAAGACGTGTGGCGGCGGAGGGAAGCGTACTGCTTCGAAATGAAGACGGTGTGCTGCCTCTGCAAAAAGGGCAGAGGGTGTCGATCTTCGGCAGAACCCAGTTCGAGCATTATAAGAGCGGTACGGGTTCCGGAGGTATGGTCAATGCTCCATATGTGACCAATATTACAGACAGTCTCAAGGAAGACGGCACCGTACAGGTGAATGAGGTACTGGAGGCACAGTACCGGGAATGGCTGAAGGATCATCCTTTTGATATAGGAGAGGGATGGGCCATGGAGCCCTGGAACCAGGAAGAAATGCACGTCAGCGAAGAACTGGCGAGACAGGCGGCGGAACAGTCGGATCTGGCGATTGTGGTTCTCGGCCGAACCGCAGGAGAAGACAAGGATAATAGTGCTGCGGAAGGCAGTTATCTGCTGACAGCTGCGGAGGAAGAAATTCTTCGTAATGTCTGCAATGCATTTGCCAGGACGATCGTTGTGCTGAATGTGGGTAATATCATGGATATGAAGTGGGTCGACCGGTATCAGCCACAGGCTGTGCTCTATGTATGGCAGGGCGGCCAGGAGGGCGGCAGAGCTACAGTAGATGTCCTGACAGGAAAAGTGAATCCCGGTGGTAAGCTCAGCGATACTATTGCGGAAGATATTGAGGATTATCCTTCCACGGAGAATTTCGGGGATCCGGTGGAGAATTTTTATACCGAGGACATCTATGTAGGTTATCGCTATTTTGAGACCTTTGCCAGAGACAAGGTAAAATATCCCTTTGGCTTTGGACTGTCCTATACCCGGTTCCAGACAGAGAGCATGGGACTGGCAGTGCAGGGTACCGAGGCAACTGTCATTGAGAAAGTGACAAATGTTGGCAGTATGTCCGGCAGAGAGACCATACAGGTCTATGTGGAGGCTCCTCAGGGAAAGCTGGGAAAGCCGCTGCGTCAGCTGGCAGCTTATGCCAAGACGGAAGAACTGAAGCCCGGAGCAAGTGAAGAACTGATCCTGAAAGCAGAACTGACGGAGCTTGCGTCCTATGATGACAGTGGTGTCACTGGACATAAATCCTGCTATGTATTGGAAGCAGGAGACTATATCTTCTATGTCGGTACCGATGTGCGGAGTGCAAGAGAAGTCGGAAGAGTGACATTAGCGGAGTTGCAGGTCGTACAAACCGTTACGGAAGCACTGGTTCCGGTGCAGGCATTTAAACGCTTACGACCGTTCTTCTTCGGAGAAAACAAGCATGCCATTGCTAATTGGGAGGATGTTCCCCTACGGACGGTTGATCTGGCGGAACGTATTTTGCAGGAAAGACCCACCCGGAGTGAATATATGGGAGATCAGGGATGGAAGCTGGCAGATGTCTATGACAAAAAGATTACGTTGGAACAGTTTCTGACACAGCTGTCAGACGAAGATCTGATCTGCATGACCAGAGGAGAAGGCATGTGTTCCCCGAAAGTTACCCCCGGAACAGCAGCAGCTTTCGGCGGTGTGACGGATGGACTGCAGCAATTCGGTATTCCGGTGGCCTGCTGTTCCGATGGTCCTTCCGGCATCCGTATGGACTGCGGTACCATGGCCTATGCACTGCCGAACGGTACGTTGCTGGCATGTACCTTTGATCCGGAGTTGGTGGAAGAACTGTATGAGATGGAGGGCATGGAGCTTCGCAAGAACAAGATTGATTCCCTCTTAGGCCCCGGCATCAATATTCACAGAAATCCGTTGAATGGACGTAACTTTGAGTATTTTTCCGAGGATCCGTACCTCACCGGTACCATGGCGGCGGCACAGCTGAAAGGCATGGGAAAATATGGAGTTACCGGAACCATCAAGCATTTTGCATGTAATAATCAGGAATTCAAACGGCATGATGCCAATGCTATTGTATCCGAGAGGGCATTGCGGGAGATCTATCTGAAAGGATTTGAGATCGCCGTAAAACAGGGCGGAGCCTACAGCATCATGTCCACCTATGGCCCGGTGAACGGACTGTGGACCGCAGGCAGCTATGATCTTCTGACAACCATTCTCCGTAAGGAATGGGGCTATCAGGGTATTGTCATGACCGACTGGTGGGCAAAGATCAATGAGGAAGGCGAATCCGGTTCCAAGAGTCAGACGGTACCTATGGTCCGGGCGCAGAATGATATTTACATGGTGACCGCAGACGCAGCATCCAATTCTAATAAGGACAACACTGCGGAAGGACTGGCAGACGGCAGGCTGACCAGAGCGCAGCTTATGCGGAATGCTGCAAACATCTGCTGCTTCCTGTTACGTTCCGTTGCCATGGAGAGGCTGCTTGGCAGAGAGGAAGAGGAGTGTACGGAGCTTCACAGTCCGGTAAGCACCGAAGGAGCCGGAGACAGCGGACAGGTGCTGGCCCGGCTGGAACTGCCGGAGCCGAAGACCGGCGAAGAGATGGAACTTCCGCTGGAGAAGCTGTCCACGAAGAAAGGTACCGGTGCGGTATACCAGCTGCGTTTCACGAAGATCGGACGGTACGAACTGGTATTCCGGATGAGTTCCACGTTGGGCCCGCTGGCGCAGCTGCCGATTTCCGTGTTCCTGAATAATACCTTGCAGCAGACTGTGACCATCAACGGTACAGAGGGCAAGGCTGTGGAACAGTCCGTGACTCTTGCAATCCGACAGGACGGCGAGAAGTATATGAAGTTGTATTTCGGAGAAAGCGGCATTGACATGAACCGGATGTTCTTACGTTATGTGGGAAAGAACGATATCGAAAGCTTCCGGGATGAATAAAACAATATAAGCAATAAAAAGGCTCCGAAAGATCGGTATACAGGCAGGATCTTCCGGAGTTTTTTATGCGTCGCAATTTGTAAAAAAACCTTAACGTAATATTTATGCATAGAAACCAAAAGAAGAATTGACTTATGCCGATATTTCGGATAGAATCTACTCTTGTATGTTCTAAAGAAAAATTAGCAAGGAGGCAGGGAAAGTGGTAGCACAAATACTTGCAGTAATCATATTTCTGGCGATGTTTGTACTGATCGTCCTGGAAGTATGGGAGAGACACATTATCACATTGGGCTGCGGTCTGCTGACACTGGTACTGGTATTCGGACTGGGAATGCACAGTATGAGCGCAGTGCTGGAGACTTTGAACTTAGGCAGCTTTTTCACAAGTCATTTCTGGTACACGGCGGGACAGTCCGCAGAGGCTTCCAGTGGTATCAACTGGGAGACCATCGTGTTCGTAGCAGGAATGATGATCATGGTAGAGGGAATGGCCCGGGTGGGATTCTTCCGCTGGCTGTGCATGCGCCTTGCCAAGATGGTCAAGTATAAGGTTGTACCGCTGTTTGTCACCTTTATGGTATTATCCGGTATTCTGGCAATGTTCATTGACAGTATTACCGTAATCCTGTTCCTGGCAGCCGTTACCATTGAATTGTCACAACTGTTGAAATTCAATCCGGTGCCTATGATTCTGGCAGAAGTGTTCTGTGCGAATCTGGGAGGATCCGCTACCATGTGCGGAGATCCCCCCAATATCATCATCGGTACTTCCCTGGGATATTCCTTCACGGATTTCCTGACCAATACCGGTGTGATCGCAGGCATTTCCCTGGTTGTGGTCGTACTGTATTTCTATCTGGTATTCCACAAGGAACTGCGTGCCAGTGAGGCAGCTGCAGCAGGCAGTAACCAGACCTACCCGGATCCTTCCGAGGCCATTACCGACAAAAAGGGATTTATTATCAGCACTGTTATCTTCCTGTGTGCAGTAGTACTGCTGGTGACCCATGCACAGACTGGACTGACCGTATCCTGCATCGGTGTATTCATCTCCATCGTGACATTGATCGCTGCAGGCAAAGATGCGCTGAAGCTGATCAGACAGATTGATTACAAGACGCTGCTGTTCTTCATCGGACTGTTTATGGTCGTAGGTGGTCTGGAGCAGACAGGTATCCTGAAAGTCATGGCGAACTTCATCGGAGATATCAGTAACGGCAATCTGATGCTGATGATCGCCATTATCCTGTGGATCTCCGCCATCGCCAGCGCATTTGTGGATAATATTCCTTTTGCAGCGACCATGATCCCGATTATCAGCAGTCTGTCTGCTGCCCAGAGCGTGGATCTGTCCATTCTGGCATGGGCATTGGCTATGGGAACCGATATTGGAGGAAGCGCAACTCCCATCGGAGCTTCTGCCAACGTAGTAGGTATCGCCACCGCAGCGAAAGCCGGTCATATGATTAAGTGGGGAAAATATTGCAAAGTTATGGCACCTGCGACTATAATAGTAGTAGGGATCTCTATGCTGATGATCTATGCAAGATATCTGTAAGATGTATTTGCAGAATACGAGTTTAAAAAATTTTGGAAATACATCCAGCCATAAGGAGGGCAGATCCATGAGTGAACAACTGATTATCTCCGTCAGTCGTGAATACGGCAGCGGCGGACATGAGATCGCACAGAAGCTGGCAGAGTATTATAAGCTGCCGATGTACGATCACAACCTGTTAGACGAGGTAGCTGCAAGCATGAACGTAAGCAGCCAGGAGCTGGCAGAGTTCGATGAAACGAGACGTAACAAATTCCTGTACCGCAGTGTAATGGGAATGAACAGCTCTCCGGCAGACAATGTGGCCAGAATGCAGTTCGATTATATTAAGAAAAAGGCGGAAGCAGGGGAATCCTTTGTGATCGTAGGACGCTGTTCCGAGATTGTGCTGAAGGACAATCCGCACCTGATCTCCATCTTCGTATTGGGAGACCGGGAGGCCAAGATCAAACGTGTCATGGAGATCTATGAGCTGGATGCCCGTCATGCGGAAGAGCGTATGATCGAGAAGGACCGTCGCAGAAAGTCTTACCACAATAGTCATTGTAAGGTAAAATGGGGCGATTCCCGTAATTACGATCTGTCTATCAACAGCAGCAAGCTGGGTGTAGAAGAGACGGTGGAGTCTCTGAAAAATTACATAGACGCAAGGCTTGCTCATAAATAAAGCAGACATAAGTCAACAAAAATGCAGAGACCATCTGAGGAAAGCATACGAAAGAAAATCGTGTAGCTGCCGCAGATGGTCTTTCTTGTTGGCGTTTCTTAAGAAATACCGGATAACATTTAAACAAATTTTAAGGATTTCTGTCGTGACGAATACAGCAGATTATGGTATTATCCTAGAAGATGAATAGGAATAAAAGAGTGCAAAATCAGGTATGTGGAAGTGAGGTACAGGATGAGCGATAAGGAAAGAGACTCCATTCAGGAGATGGAAGATATACAAAAGGGTCTGGAAGCCTTTTTACAACAGGAGATGCAGGAAATGCAGGCATCCGGGGCGGGAGCCCGCCGCAGTACGGGGCGCCCGGCGGCGAATGCGGGGACACACTCTGCGGAGCGTGAGGCAGCCCGCCCGGCTCCGCAGATGTATGATATGAGGGAAGATGACGAGGAAGAGGAGGAACTGGATGTGATCGGATCCGACAGAAGAGCAGGATCCCGTGAGGACTATGCAGAGGACTGGGATGATCCCACATACCGCAGGAGACAGGCAGCCCGCAGAGAGACGGCACGTAAGACTTCAGAGAGTCGTAACGGTGGCGGCCGTAGTAGTAACGCTGATCACCGCAGACAGGAGACCTCAGGCAGAACCCGCCGCAGCAGACGGGATGACTATGTAGAGGACTATGAGGACGATTATAACGATAGAAAACGCTCCGGAAGAAGATCCGGGAAGCGTGAGGAGATAGACACGAAAGCGGATAAAAGGAACAGAAAAGGAAATAAAAAGGGAGCCGGGAGCGGCAGAAAGAAGAAAAAGTCAGGACTCAAGCGTTTCCTGATCGCAGTGGCGCTGATCCTTGTATTCCTGGCAGCAGGATTGTATGTGCTGGTAGGAAAGGTCTACGGAGAGATGAACTATGAGAAGATCGAGTCGGTAGCGTCCTCTCCCATGAAAGAAGAAGGCGTGACCAATATTCTGCTGATCGGTAACGATTCCCGTGAAAACGGTGAAGACGGCAGATCAGATGCCATGATCCTGCTGTCCATCAGCAACAAGACGAAGAAGATCTACATGACATCCCTGCTCCGTGATATGTATGTGGACATTCCGGGACATAAGGGGAATCGTCTGAATGCGGCATATTCCTATGGCGGCGCAGAACTGCTGATGGAGACTATTGAGCAGAATTTCGATATTCATATCAGCCGCTATGTACTGGTGAACTTTGAAGCATTTGCCAATCTGGTGGATGCAGTGGGCGGTGTGGATCTTGAGCTGACCAGCAAGGAAGTGGAATATGTCAATGGTTATCTGGTGGAATACAACATTCTGCTGGGAAGACCGGAAGGTACCGACTATTTTGAAGATACTTCCGGCGGTATGGTACACCTGAACGGACCGCAGGCACTGGCGTATTGCAGAAACCGTTATATCGGTACGGATTTCGGCAGAACCGAGAGGCAGAGAAAGGTATTGGCAGAGGTGATCCACAAGCTTCCGCAGGGAATGCTGACCAATCCCCAGGAGCTGATCGATGGTCTGATGCCGAATCTGACCACGAATCTGACCCAGACAGAATGCTATCGGCTGAGCCTTATGGCACCTAAGGCCGTGACTTACGATATTATCCAGAACAGCATTCCACTGGAGGGCACCTATAAGGATGCGACCATCCGTAAGATGGCAGTGCTGGAAGTGGATTTCGAAGCCAACAAGAAATTCCTGCAGGAGAATCTGTACGGAGACGGAGACATTACTTCCACATCGGAGGCTTCTGCGGAATGATATTATAATTGACGTATGAGAGTCAATGTGCCAGCAGGATTGACGAACGGCGAATGGGATCATGATAGTTGCGAAGCAACGGTAAGCACCAAAGGTGCGGATCATGCTACGATAATGAGGGAGCAGCTTATGGGGTATCGAAAACAAAGGTTTGCAGCACTGTTCTGTGCAGCGGCAGTCATAATGCTTGGTGGATGTGGCGATGATCTGACCCAGCAGGTCTACATTCCGGGAAGGGAAGATCTGGCGCAGCCTATCGGCGGTTACAATGCAACTACGCAGGCTGGGCAGACGGCAGAAGATTCTGCTACGGGGGCACAGACAGGGACGGCTTCCGGTGGAGAGAACGCAACAACATCGGGATCTTGCCATGACTCCGGTGGTTTGACGGGTGAACGTTATGCGATCACCATCTCCGCAGCAGGGGATGTAACGTTGGGAAATCATCAGGAACAAGACTACAGTGCCTCCTTCCGTCAGGCCTATGATCAGGCGGAGGACGAAGGTTATTTCTTTGAAAATGTGAGAGACATCTTTGCGGAGGACGATATGACCATCGTGAATCTGGAAGGGCCTCTGACCACATCGGAACAGATGCGGGAGGGACAGACCTACTGCATCAAAGGGGATCCAGCCTATGCTCATCTGCTGACGCTGGGGAGCATTGAGGCCGTCAGCTTCGCCAACAATCACCGCCTGGATTATGGCGAACAGGGAAGCCGGGACACGGTGGCGGCATTGGAGCAGGAAGGGATCGTCTATGCCTATGATAAAAACGTAGGTGTTTATGAGATCCAGGACAGTGCGGCAGCCCACGGCGGAGAGCGGAATCTGAAAATAGGAATCATCTCTGTCAATGAGGTAGAATGGGGCGCACAGGTGGAAAAGCTGATCCAGAACAATATTGAAACTCTGCGGGAACAGAATGTGGATCTGATCCTGGCATGCTGTCACTGGGGGATCGAGAAAGACACTTACCCGGAGAATTATCAGCAGGTATTGGGGAGAAAATGCATTGACTGGGGCGTAGATCTGGTCATTGGTCATCATCCCCATGTCCTTCAGGGAATCGAAGAATATAAGGGCAGATATATTATCTATAGCCTGGCGAATTTCTGTTTCGGAGCCAACCGGAACCCGGCAGATAAAGACACCATGATCTTCCAGCAGACATTTACATTCGAAAACGGACAAAAGGTGGAGGACCGGAATGCCAGGATCATTCCCTGCATGGTGAGTTCTGTGTCCACCCGGAATGATTTTAAGCCTACTCCGGCAGCAGGTGAGGATAAGAAGAGAATTTTGCAGCGTATGAATGAATACAGCCGGGATTTCGGTGTCGAATTTGATGAAAACGGCGGGATCCTCGTGAATTAGATGAGAGAGCGGCAACGCAGAAGGGAAACGGTCCGATCATGGAAAAAGCATTTAAACTGGATTTTGTCAATGATAAAACAGGAAGTCTGTATGTGAACTGCTGCGGATGCTCCCAGACGGCACCGCTGCACAGCTTCGGACCGGCCTCCAAGCCCCATTACCTGATCCACTATGTCCTGAGTGGCAAGGGACATTTCCGGTTTCACGACAAGGAATACCGGCTGGAGGCGGGCTATGGATTTCTGATCCAGCCCAATGAACTGGCTTTTTATCAGGCGGATGCGAAGGACCCCTGGAGTTACCTGTGGGTGGGGTTCGCCGGGAGCCGGGCAGAAGAATATTTACACAGCATGGGACTGTCAGACAGACATCCTATTTTTTCCTGTGATAAATCAGAGGAACTGTATTCCATCGTCCGGGATATGATGGAGCACAATACCTTTGGCATTGCGGATGATCTGCGAAGGAACGGACTGCTGGGAGTATTTCTGTCGGTGATCGCCGACAGCGCCGGTGTGGTGGCAAGAGAGGAAGAGGATAAGGGGAACCAGTATGTGAAAAAAGCGGTCTCCTTTATCCAGAGCAACTACTGTAACCCCATCAAGGTCACGGATGTGGCGGACTATGTGTGTATCAACCGCAGCTATTTATATACGCTGTTCCAGAACTATCTGGGGATGTCTCCCCAGCAGTTCCTTACTACCTTCCGTATTACCAAGGCGAGAGAGCTTCTGGACTCCACGAATTATCCTATCGAGAGTATTGCATTGTCCTGCGGATACAGCGATGCCCTGGTATTTACCAAGGCCTTTCACGCTATGAAGGGAATGTCCCCTTCGAAATACCGCAAGGAAAGCCACAAGGAGAGCACAAAAGAACAGCTCCAGGAGGTCGAGGGTCTGATCGCCCGGCTCCTGAAGCCATAGATGAAACTATAAAACCAAACAAGAAAGGGTGCCGCTGTGCGACACCCTTTTGTATTTGACTATTTCTTACTTTCCAGATTTTTCTCTACATACTCCAGGATATAGAAGTTATCCTCCGGCATCTGGCAGCCTACGATGAACAGACCGTTATCATCGGAGCAGCGGATGATACGTCCTTCCAGCACATTGTGATCCGGGAGAGCGAAATCATGGATAGTGACAGTGACCGAGGCATTCTTGCTCTGGGTGAAGATATTATCTGTCGCCAGGAAAGCAAAGCCGTTGGCACTGATATTATCCATGGTGGCCGCATATTCCGTATCAGAATTTTTGAACTTGATGGTGCAGGCATTGTTCAGATCCATACGGGGGTATTTACGGCGGTTATTGATCCTGGGTCTGGTATTAATGATGATTTTGAAGGCATGAGCACCCTTTTCAGGAGCGGGAGAGATGACTGCCTTGTCCCAACAATACAGGATGTTGCCTGCGGTGATCTGTAAGGTACAGGAAGCGGTATCTGTGAGTGCTAGCTCCTTCTGACAGGATACCAGCAGACCCTCCGGAATCTGTTCAATCAGTTCTCCAAGGTATTCCGTATCTCCCTGGCTTGCTACTTTCAGATCGATCTTCATACCCGGCTGAATATCTTCGATACCCATGAAGCCGCCGATACCCAGATCACACATCATGTTCTCCATGACATCCTCGATGGTGTTGATATTGGAAGCGGTTTCTTCGTATTTACTGAGCATACGCTCACTGGTCTGGCTGGAGTGTGCAATACAGCCGGTGATAGTCTCCACGATGTTGGATACCTGTTCCATATTGGATACCAGCTGGGTATTGGAGCTTTCGACTTCTTTAATTGCGTTATCAACTACCTGAATATGTCTGCCGAGCTGTGCGGAATCAGATGCGATCTGATTTACATTTTCACCGGTATGTGTTACCTTTTCCAAAGTGACCTGGATCAGCTTCAAGGTCTCTTCAATGGAAGCGGTCATCTTAGCGGAAGTAGCATCCAGACGGGACAGAGCTTCTCTGATCTGTCCGGAGGAAGCGTGGGTTTCAGTACTTAAGGTACGGATCTGATCAGCTACCACTGCGAAGCCCTTGCCTGCTTCACCGGCTCTGGCAGCTTCAATGGAAGCGTTTAAGGCCAGCAGGTTCGTCTGATTTGTAATTTTTTCGATGGTACCGGTCTCCTGCTTCACCATGCCAAATTCCTGCTGGAAATTCTGCAGGACATTTTCCAGCTCCGTAGAAAGCTCTGACATCGTGGTGGCAGTGCTTACCAGACTTTGCAGATCTTCTGCACTGACGCTGGAATGGGATTCGGTTTTCCCTACCAGAGATACCATTTCGCTGATGAGTGCCACAACATTTTCCACCTGGGCACGGATGTCGGAAGTCATCTGTGTGGAAGAGGTCGTCCGATCCTGCAGCATATGGTTATTATCTGTCAATTCATTCATACCCAGCATGACCATATCGGAACCGTGCTTATTCTCGGAAGCCAGTTCTCTTACGACAGTGATGCCGTCCAAAATGACGTTACTGGAAGTCTTGACCTGCTCTACGGTGGTCACCACTCTGTGAAGGTCGGCTTTGATACTGTCGGTCATGGCACCGTCGGACTCGTTCAGATGGCGGATGGACATGACATAGCAGATGTAACACAGGATGATACAGGACAGCTGCAGCTGGTAATTCTTCATGTCAGAAGCACTGTTAAAGCCTAACATGTAGCGGTAGACGGCAGCACCCACAATGATCAGAGAGTTGACGATACCACAGTTGATCATGAATTTCCGGTTCTTATACAGGACCAGTAAACTTGTCACCGGAAGGATGTAAGTGAATGCGATCGGTGACTCCGTGGTGCATATGACAAAGGTATAGAAGATGCCGTAACCGATGACCAGATCGTAGCGGTAGAGCTCCGTTGCCCAGCCCTTTACACGTAACAGCACTTCGCCAAAGATCAGAGGCAGCCAGCACAATGCCAGGAAAATAAGGTAAGAAGTGGTGGGGTATAACCCGCCGGAAGCATCGGAGCCATAGTTGGCACTCAGTAAAATCGCAAAAACAATCCAAATCTTACGGGCCTTGCGATTGGCCTTTTCTTTGAAGACATTTTCATCGTATGTCATTGAGCATTTCCTCCTTTACAATCTTCCCCGGTGTGTTCAAAAAAGTGAATCAAATGGTGGATCACTTCCCTGCTTTCCGGAAACTCCGGGTAAAAAGCGCTGAACGCATGGGTCAGGCGGGGATCCTTCGGGTAGTTGATCAGTTTATGGGGCATCTGATGTCTGCGCAGAGCCTTTTCAAAATTCAGAGTATAACTCTGAAGATTATCGTTGTCACTGGTGATCAGGAGACTGGGTGGCAGGCTGGTCACGATGTCCGGGTGCTCCGGAGATACATAGGGGGCAAAAGCACTTTTTTTATAATGCCGGCCGTAGAGATATCTGGGGAGGAAAAGTCCGATCTGATCCAGGCGGTTCGTATAGAACATACCGCTGACCAGGCCAAGTGCCCGGACTGGCAGGTCAGAAGGGGTTACTCCGGCAGCCTGTGCCAGTGCAGTGCTTCGCTGCATGGCGATTCCATAAGTCAACAGACAGGCACCGCCACTGTCGCCGCAGGCATATATGTGAGAAATGTCACCGCCGTATTCCGTCAGATGATCCCGGATAAAATCCAGTGCCAGATGCAGGTCAGCCAACTGATCATAGAAGAGACAGTCCGGTATCAGCCGGTACTCAATGCTGAATACCAGATACCCCGCCTCACAAAGGGAGGCACAAAAGGGACGGTTGAATTCCTTGTTCCCTATGAGGAGGCCTCCGCCATGTACGTTGACGATGACCGGGAGAATCTCTCCGTCCCGTCCCCTGGGACGGTAGACATCCAGACGATGTGCCGGAACATGCTTCTCGTCATAGAAAATATCCGATTGTAGGAAAACGTCTTCCGGAAGAGGATACTCTTTGCCCCTGGAAGCGCAGCTTTGCTCGAATGCCGCCCGCTGCTTATAGAACATTTCACATATAAAGCTTTTCATGTGTACTCCTGATTCTGACTGTATATGTTTCAAAAAAGGAAAGTATTTGTCGAAAAATAGCGATATGCAGTCTTTAAAAGAATACCACAGAAATGAAAGGATTAAAATAGAAAAATGCAACATTCTATTATGGAATGTTGCATTTTATCTTGCACTACATATTTCGGCTGACCATGTGAAAACTTTAGTCTTTTTTATAAAAATCGTCATATCGTATTATTCATATCGCCATGCTGATTTAAAGTAGCACATATCATAGCTGTATATTGCGGAATACGGCATCTTTGTCATCCTGTTCAATTCCCAGATAATGTTTTGTGATCTGAAAAGAAGAATGATTGTAAATCTCCATCAGCAGGGCGGGAGGTGTTCCCATTTTCCACGCATGATAGCCGAAGGTCTTCCGCAGAGAGTGACACCGGATCACATCTTCGATTCCTACGGCCTCGGCAGCTTTGCGGACAATGCGGTAGGCCTGATATCGGGAGAGTGGGGATTCGGCTTTTCTGGGGCTGGGGAAGAGGTAGTCTGTGTCGGCTATGGAAGGCTGTGTTTTCCGGTAGGACAGTAATGTTTTCTGAAGTTCTCTGTTGATCAGGATTCTGGTTTCTTTTTCCGTTTTTTTCTCCGTGATGAGGAGATGGGTGTAAAAGCGGCTGTGTCCTGTGCAATAGACATCTCCCCAGGTGAGATGAAGGATGTCGTTGATGCGGAGAGCAGTGTTCAGACCGATCAGGATGAGAGTGTAATTCCGGGAGTTGGGCTGTTTGGTAAGGTAGTAATCTTTGAAATCGTGTAAAAGCTGTTTGCTGCGGATAGGTTGTGTCGTGCTCATAATGGCCTCCTTGAAAGAATAAATGAATTAGGATAATGCAACATTCCATAATAAAATGTTGCATCAGTGCAAACCAGCAGGCAAGGAAGGCTGAATTAAAACAAGGAGGTTATCAATATGCTGCGTCTGACCGTTAGTCCGGAAGAATACCTGATGATCAATGACAATATCAAGATCGTGTTCCTGGGAGGAACTAAGAATCATCTCCGTATCATGATCGATGCACCGAGAGAGGTGAACATCGTGCGAAGCACGGTATTAGAAAACCAGATCACAGATCCGGAGGAGAGAGCGAAGCTTCCTAAATATTATGCGGAAGAAGAGCACCCGGAGAAGTACCGCAAAAAATCCAACGTGATCATCACAAAGGGAAATGCGGACAAATAATTTCATATGGTAATAACCGGAGGAAGAGCGGCTCTGTCAGGGCCCGACAGGGAAGCTCCTACTCCGGTTACTATAAAAGCTAACAACAAGTATCTGGGAGAAAAGGATTTCTCAATAACAATACAGATACGCACACTGCCGCAAAAGGAATTGGGCAGTAATACAAGGAGGTAAATTATTATGGTAGTACAACACAATCTTACAGCTATGAACTCTAACAGAATGTTAGGTCTGACCACCGCTTCTCAGGCAAAGTCCACCGAGAAACTGTCTTCCGGTTACAAGATCAACCGTGCAGCTGATGACGCAGCAGGCCTGTCCATCAGTGAGAAGATGAGAAAGCAGATCAGAGGTCTGACACAGGCTTCCCTGAACGCACAGGATGGTATCAGTGCAGTACAGACCGCTGAAGGCGCTCTGACCGAAGTACACGATATGCTGCAGAGAATGAACGAACTGGCAGTTAAGGCTTCGAATGGTACCAACAGTGAGGATGACAGAGAGTACATTCAGAACGAGATTGATCAGTTAACTACTGAAATTGACCGTGTATCTACAACAACCAAGTTCAATGAGACTTATCTGTTACAAGGTGATGCAGAAGGAGTTACCAAGAAAGAAGAAAGTGTAGAAGTTGCAGGTGTAAATGCTACAATTGCTAAGGGAGCAACAGTAAAAGCAGGAACGGTTGAACTCGGTAAAGTAGGTCTTAAGACAGAAGGAGATGCTAAATACTCTACAGATGTCGATTCATTAACGGGGCCTGTGCTTACAGCATTAAATGGCAACGCACAAGGAACGATTACCTTAACAGCAACCGTTACCAACGGAAAGATAGAAAAGTGGACTGATGGTGATAACAATGAATATACGGAAGCACAATTGAAAGAGAGTGGAATAACTGTTAATGATGGTGTGATCAATGGTCAAACTATTGTTTTAACAAAGAAATTTGAAAAAAACGATAAGCTGGGTGAAAAGGGCGTTGTATATGCGACAGAACCTACGGCAGCACAATTAAAGAATTCCGCATTGGGTTCAACATTAAAGACAACAATCAAGAATGCGAATGGAACAGCTACCATGGAAGCCTATGATTCTACATATGTTCCAGATGCGTTGAAATTAGATTTGCATGTTGGCGCAGATTCTACATCTGACAATAAGATTCAGTTAGAAATCAAGTCTATGAGTTCCAGTGCATTAGGACTTTTGAACTCTGATGGAAGACTGTTAGTAAATGGAAAGGATTCTGCCAATGCTGATGCAGCTATTGATACCATCGCAGCAGCAATCCAGAAAGTATCCACCCAGCGTTCCGCACTTGGTGCTGTTCAGAACCGTCTGGAGCACACCATCAACAACTTGGACAATGTAGTTGAGAATACCACCAGCGCAGAGTCCGCTATCCGTGATACCGATATGGCTACTGAGATGGTTAAGTACTCCAACAACAACATCCTGTCTCAGGCAGGTCAGGCTATGCTGGCTCAGGCTAACCAGTCTAACCAGGGCGTACTGTCTCTGTTACAGTAAGCTTAAGCTGAGATCGGGTTGTTTCCAAAGAGGAACGAACCATATCTGTAAGAGTTATGTAAGAACCAAAGGGCAGTCCATGACGGGCTGCCCTTTTTGGGTTCTTATAAGGCCTTTTGATCATCCAAAGATTTCCTTTCCAATTCCTTCGAAAAATTATCATAGTAACCCATGGCTGCCTGTGTAGAAATAGAAAGCTCGGTTTCTATTTCCCGGATCGTATCTTCCTTTGATACATGAAATTTTTTACATAAACGAACAATTTCCTCTGCTTTTCCCTCTTCTTTCCCATCTTCTTTTCCATCCTTATAAATGACTCTCTTTTCCGCCTCAGCGTCATATTCGAAAAACACCATATCAATAACCTCCTTCTTATTCTCAAGTAAAAATTCCTTCAAAATATCTTTCTTAATACACACATCCACTGCCTGAACGATAGCTTGTCGATTTGGATACACTTTTGTCTGCTCGCGGACTTCTGCGACGAACTGGGCATACTCCTTTAAAATCTGGCAGGCATCCATCAGCTCGGCGTTGAACCCGAGATTGATATTGATTACCTGTACCTGTAATTCAAGCTGAGGAGTCTCTTCCTTATTCCGGTAGGCACTGGACAGCTTCAGGGTGCTGTATTCCGGGAGAGGATCCGTCCCGTTATAAAACACTACGAAATGCGGAGTATCCAGCATCTGTAACTTGTTGGAGTAAAGCAGGTCATCCGTGTTCAGCTTCGAATATTCACTTGCAAGATACAATAAAAAACGATACGGCATATTGGGATTCAAGGTGGATTGGTGCTCAAAAAACCATAGATCAAAATCCACCACAAATGACAGGTCGTTCTGCAAGCTTAGGTAAACCGCATTTTCCAAAGTTGTAATATGCAGTAGCTCCGGATCTTCATAATGCGAGTGATTCAGCGCATTGTACAGCGAGAGCAGCTTCTCCTTGTCATGAAATATTTTCCGGAACACCAGATCCTTATAATTTCGCTTTCCGGAAGCTGGTATTGCCACAGCCACATTCCCCGGCGCAGCCGCTACCGCATTTCCATATGAAAATTCTTCCGCAACAAAATTTTTCCAGAATCTCGACACAGTATTCATCAAATACTCCTCCGAGAAATAGTTGCTGGTTATATTATTTTGTTTTAACCCCATAAATCTCCTTTCTGTTGCAAAATGAATGTAAAAACAAAATAAAACAATACAAAAAAACAAATATTTTCCATGTAAAATAAGTAATAAGGGAAAACTTTGACCACTGACGGGTCTATAAGAATTTTTGAAAGAAGAAAAAATATTTCTACTATCACCATATCATACGAAAACTGTGCTGGCAAGTTGGTAAAATGTCACAAATTTTTGAAACAGCATATTAGCCAAATTCAAGGGGTTAAGATTTTGCTATTCTGCTACATTGACAATGAGATAGATGTCTGTTATTCTCAGCATGTAAGCAGATTTTTCTATTTCAATTTGTAATTATTTAGAACTAAGGCAATTTTCATAATTTGCGAATGAAGTGTTGAATAATTACATCAATTCTTTTATATCAGCGCAAGTTGATGTCTTTGACTTCAGAGGAATCCCTGCTTAGATACCCATTAATTACAATAGAGCAGGGGAAGACATAGAAAGAAATCGGAAGATTTGTTTCATAAAGTGCCGTATATATTCTCCTGTGAAAGTGTGGAAGGAGAATACAAATGGCAAAACGGTATGAAGAACTGTCGATTGAGGACGATTTTATGTTCGGCAAAGTAATGGAAGATAAGGAACTTTGTCGGGATGTGCTACAGTGTCTGTTGGAAGAACCGGTAGGAGAACTGGAAGAAGTGCGGACACAGAGGGAGTTTCGATATACCTCGAAGGGTAAGCCGATTCGCCTGGATGTGTATACGAGAGATCAAAAACGGATTTATGATGCTGAGATGCAGAGGCTGAATCATCAGACGCCGGAAAATCTGGAACTGCCCCGCAGAAGCAGATTTTATCAATCTACCATGGACACAGATCACCTGGGTAGGGGCAAGTCCTATCGGGAATTGCCGGAGGGCAAGGTGCTGTTTCTCTGTACCTTCGATCCGTTTGGACTGGGATATGCAAAGTATTCGTTTCAGAATCTTTGTATGGAAGACAGGAAATTGTGTTTAGAGGATGGAACCGAGAAAATTTTTTATAATTGCATCGCAGAAGAGATACCGGAGCAATTGAAGTATCTATATGAATACATCAGAACCGGTCAGGTCGGAGACGACCTGACCCAGAGAATAGACGAGGCAGTAATCAGAGCCAGAAAGAATGAAGAGTGGAGGTCAGAGTACATGAAAGAATTATTGCATGATGATGACGTCAGAGCAGAAGGAAGAGCAGAGGGAGAACACTCTGGGAAAAATAAGATGATATTGTTAATATCCAGAATGAGTTCGGGAGGAGATGCTGATAAGGTTGTACAGTTGACTGATCCTGAAGTGTTGGAAGTAATGCAGGAAAAATACGGAATCAAATAATATAATTAAGTGAATCCGTGAGAAGCTCCGGTTATCGGAGGAAGAAGTGCAGAGAGACATGACACTATACTGGTAAAGTGCATATCATAATGAGGGCAGTCCTATAGGGATTGCCCTTCTTTATTGTTGACCATAGTTCTGTTTAAATTATATATGAATGATGTGGGCTTATTGTGTGCTGCATGTATGGAAAACATCCAATTTGATCTTCTTATGGGAAATATGGATGTAAATATGGGAAGTATCCTGGAAAATGTATTTGCCCAAAATTTAAAATCGAATGGTTTTGAACTGCGTTATTTTGATTCTAAAAAGGTTGGAGAACTGGACTTTGTCCTGCAGAGAGGGATGTCTGCAGAGGTGGTGGAGATTAAGTCGGGAAGTGATTATAAAAAGCATTTGGCAATGGATCATGCGATAAGGACAGAAAACTGGAAATTCGGAAATCGCATTGTTTTTTCAAAATCTAATGTCGAAGAGGAGAATGGAATTTTGTATCTTCCGTGGTATATGCTGATATTTTACCGACAGGAAGTACCGCGGGAACAACTGATTTATAAAATTGACCTGAACGGATTATGATGGTTCGGAGCCAAAAGTTTTACTTTCCCGGCATTTTGGGGTAAGATAAGCAGTATAGGTTCCTAAGGACACAGAAAGAGAGGGTTACTATAATTATGAGATTTCAGGACATGCCTTACGAGAGAATAGATTTTGCCAAAGTGCAGGAAGAGATGGGAGAACTGATCCGGGAGCTGGAGGCGGCGAAGAGCGGGGAGGAACAGTTCGAGGTGCATAAGAGATATTATGCGCTGACGGATCGTGTCATGACGCTGATGACGATCGCGAATATCCGCTTCGACATCGATACTTCCGATAAATTCTACGAGGAAGAGCATAAATACTACGATGAGCAGGGACCGGTATTCAGCAATCTGGTGCTGGCTTATCAGAAGAAATTATATGAATCCCCCTACAGAGCTTATCTGGAGGAGAAGATCGGTCCGGTAGCGTTCAAGAATATGGAGCTGGCACAGAAGTCCATGAGCGAGGCGTTGATCCCGCTGATGCAGGAGGAGAATTCCCTGACTATGGAGTATGATAAGCTCATCGCCGGTGCGAAGATCGACTTCGACGGCAGGGAACTGAATCTGTCCCTGTTACGGCCCTATCTGGTGAATTCCGACCGCAATGTCCGCAGACAGGCATGGGAGAAGATGAGTGCCTTTTTCCTGGAAAATGAGGAACAACTGGACAGTATTTACGACAAACTGGTGAAAAACCGTACCGCGCAGGCAAGGGCAATGGGCTATGAAAATTACCTGGAGCTGGGATATTACCGGATGAACCGCAACTGCTACGGCAAGGACGAGGTAGAGGCTTTCCGTCAGCAGATCAAAGAGTATTTCGTACCCTTTGCAGAGAAGCTGCATGACCGCAGAAGACAACGTCTGGGTCTGGAGAAGCTCAGCTATATCGACGAGCAGGTATATTTCAAGGATGGCAACCCGGCACCCACCGGAACACCCGAAGAGATCATGGCAGCCGGACAGAAGATGTACCGTGAGCTGTCCCCGGAGACTGCGGAATTTTTTGATTTCATGATGGAGAACCAGTTATTTGATGTCCTGGGGCGCAAGACGAAGAAGGCGGGAGGTTACATGACTTATCTGCCTCTGTACCATGCACCGTTTATCTTCGCTAACTTTAACGGTACCAGCGGTGATGTGGACGTCATCACGCATGAGTGTGGTCATGCGTTTCAGGGGTATCTCGCTGCACAGGATCCTATCAGAGAGCATGCGGATATCGGCATGGAGACTGCAGAGATCCATTCCATGTCCATGGAATTTTTCACGGAAAAGTGGATGAACCTGTTCTTCGGCAACAGAGCGCAGGATTACGTGGAAATGCATCTGGAGGATGCGGCTGCGTTTATTCCTTACGGCTGTATGGTGGATGAGTTCCAGCATATCGTCTATGAGCACCCGGAGCTGACCCCGGCCGAGAGAAAGCAGGCATGGAGCCGTCTGGAGCGGGAGTACAAGCCCCACCTGGATTACGAGGGAGATCCTTTCTTCGGACAGGGAGGCTTCTGGCAGAAGCAGCTGCACATTTACGACTACCCTCTGTATTATATCGATTATTGTCTGGCACAGACCTGCGCACTACAGTACAAGGTGAAGATGGATGCCGATTTTACAGAGGCGTGGAAGAGCTATCTGAAGCTGTGCAGGCTGTCCGCCAGTGATTTTTACACTAATATGATCAAAGAAGTCGGACTGGACAGTCCTTTTGAGCCCGGATGTGTGAAAAATATCGTGGAAAAACTTGAAAAATATGTGAAATAGCTTTCTTTTTCCGCAGAAATACGGTAAAATAAGGAGTCATTGGGACTTAAGACACCAGGAAGGAGACATGTAAGCAATGTCTAAGAATGAAAAAGTTACAGAAAATAAAGAACAAACAGAACAGAAGGTCATGACCAAATATGACCGTAAGGTACAGAAGCGTAAAGAGGAGAAGGAAAAGGAGAAAAAGGAAGAGCGCATCAGCACGGCCATCGGCATCGTAGTGCTTGTGGCTCTGGTATGTCTGGTAGCATCTTTCCCCATCCGTACCTATCTGGCAACTCATGAGACCTATGTGGTGGTCAATGGAGAAGCTGTAAACAAGGTAGAGTTCGATTACCAATACAACCTGACCAAGAACAATTATATCACCCAGTACGGCAGCTATCTGACATACTTCGGACTGGATACCAGCAAGGATCTGTCCACCCAGATGTATTCCGATACTCTGACCTGGCAGGACTATTTTGAGCAGAATGCTGTAGAGAGCCTGAAGCAGAATAAGGCGCTGATGGCAGAAGCCAAAGCAGCCGGCTTCACCTACGATACCACGGATGAGTACAACACTTTCAAGGAGACCATCAAAACCTCCGCTGCATCCGCAGGCATCTCCGAGAAGGAATATGTACGTTCCATCTACGGAAGCTATGCAACCATGGGCCGTATCGAAGAATATGTGAAGAACGACATGGTAATGAACGCTTATTATCAGAAGCTGCAGGAGGACAATGCTCCCAGTGATGATGAGATCCAGAGCTATTATGAGGAAAATAAGGCAACCTACGATTCCGTAGACTACCGCCTGACCACGATCGAAGCTGATCTGCCCACCGAACCTACCGAACTGGCAGATCCCGTAGAGGAGACTGCTGCAACCACCGATACCACTGCAACAGACGGAACGGCAGCTACAGATGCAACAGCTTCCGACAACACCGATACCGCTTACCAGCCTTCCGATGCTGAGATCGCAAAGGCAATGGAAGATGCCAAGGTACTGGCAGATGATGCGGAGAAGACCGTGGCAAAAGACGGCGAAGCACACGAGAATGAGAAGAAGTCTTCCGTGAACTACCTGATCTCCGACTGGCTGTTTGATGATGCCAGAAAGGCAGGAGACACCACCGTCATTACTAACGACAACAGCCATTGCTACTATGCCGTGGCATTTGAGAAGAGATATCTGGATGAGACTCCTTCCGCAGATGTACGTGTGATCATTCCCACCGAGGATAAGACCGGTGAAGAGATCCTGGAGGAGTGGAAGAGCGGTGCAGCTACCGAGGACAGCTTCGCAGAATTGTGCAAGAAGTATACACAGGATACTTCTGCAGTAGAAAACGGCGGTCTGTTCGAGCAGGTGACCAAGACCGGTATGACAGAGGAGCTGAGCAACTGGATCTTCGACAACAGCCGTCAGGCAGGAGATACCGTAGCCATCACTGTCAGTGACACCACCTATGTACTTTACTACATCGGACAGGATCAGCCCGAGTGGAAGATCAACATCAAGAATACGCTGGTATCCGATACAATGAGTCAGCATATGCAGGATATTACCGCAGATGTAACAGTAGAGGATCCCAAGGGTAAACTGAATTACCTGAAGGTGCAGGCAGAGGAATCCGCAGCCGCTGAGACCGCGACCGCAGAGACCCAGGAGATCACCGAGGAGCAGACTGCTGCTACCGAAGAGACCGCAACACAGGCACAGTAAAGCTTGCTCAGGAACAGAACATAGACAACAGACAAGTACCTGTTTCACTGCACAAGCAGAAGAGACAGGTACTGTTAGGTTATGAGCAAAAATAGTCGCAAAAGGGCGGGAAACATGATAATGTGACTCTGCCAGTTACGTGAGCTGAACAGAGAATAACTTTGAGAAAGGTATGAATAAACATGCAGGAAAAAGTTCTGGTACTGGATATTGACGGAACATTGACCAATTCAAAAAAAGAGATCACGGAAGCTACCAAACAGGGAATCTGGAATATTTTACAGCATGGTCACAAGGTGATCCTGGCTTCGGGTCGTCCCACCCCCGGCATGCGGAAATGCGAAGAGGAGCTGGAACTGAAAAAATACGGCGGATACCTACTGTCATTTAACGGAGCCCGTATCGTGGAGTGTAAGACAGGAGAAGTGGTCTATCAGAGAACACTGCCCCTGTCCATTGTGCCCGGATTGTACGAATTCGCCAAAGCGAATGGCTGCGGACTGATCACTTATCAGGGTCCCGGCGTCATCTCTGCGTTCGAGCCGGATGACTATGTGCAGCTGGAAGCCAGAATCAACGGAATTCCTATAAAGGTCGTTGACAATTTCGTCGAATATGTGAATTTCGATATTAATAAATGCCTGATGACAGCACCGGAAGAGATCGCACCGGAGCTGGAGAAACAGCTGCAGGAAAAATACAGCGATGTGGCAAGCATCTACCGTTCCGAACCCTATTTCATCGAGATCATGCCGAAAGATGTGAACAAAGCCACCTCTTTGGATCATATGCTGGAAGGCATGGGACTGACCAGAGAGAATGCGATCTGCTGCGGGGACGGTTACAACGACATCTCCATGATCGAATATGCGGGAACCGGCGTAGCAATGGGGAATGCCCAGCCGGCGGTCAAGGATGCGGCGGACTATATCACCGGCACCAACGATGAAGACGGACTGGTGGAAGTCATCGATAAGTTCATCATGAACCCGGAGCAGGCATAACCTTTCTTAGAAACAAACAATAGACACAAAGCAGTAACAAGCGAAAACTCACAAAGCAATGAGCGTATGTGATTTTTGCAAAAGAGGATATATATGATTCAGATACAAATACCTGAAAAAGCAAAATATATCATAGAAACCATACAGAATGCCGGATTCGAAGCCTATGTGGTAGGCGGCTGCGTGCGGGATTCCATTCTGGGCAGATGCCCGGAGGACTGGGACATTACCACCTCGGCGAGACCGGAGCAGGTAAAGCAGCTGTTTCGTCGCACCATCGACACCGGAATCCAGCATGGCACCGTAACCGTCATGCTGGACAAGGAAGGCTTTGAGGTTACGACCTACCGTGTGGATGGAAAATACGAAGACAGCCGACATCCCAAAGAAGTGACGTTTACTCCGAACCTGGAGGAGGACCTGAAACGCCGGGATTTTACCATCAATGCCATGGCTTATAATGAAACGGAAGGCCTGATCGACATTTTCGGCGGATTAAAAGACATCGAGGCGAAGCTGATCCGCTGTGTGGGCAACCCGGAGGAACGATTCGGAGAAGATGCCCTGCGCATCATGCGGGCAATCCGATTTTCCGCACAGCTGGGCTACGAGATCCACGAAGACACCGAGGCGGCAATCCGGAAGCTGGCACCGACTTTGCAGAAGATCAGTGCGGAGCGGATTCAGGTGGAACTGACTAAACTGTTGGTGTCCCCTCATCCTGACACCCTCAGAGAAGCTTATGACATGGGTGTCACCAAGGTGATCCTACCGGAATTCGATGCCATGATGGAGACACCGCAGAAGCACAAGCATCATAAATACAATGTGGGTGAGCATACATTACATGCACTTATGGAGATCGGGCCGGACAAGAATCTGCGTTATGCCATGCTGCTCCATGACATCGGCAAGCCGGCCACACTTACTGTGGATGAAGACGGAATCACTCATTTCTACGGACATCCGGCGGTGGGAGAAGAGATGGCGCGGAAGATTCTGCGGAGACTGCGATTTGATAATGATACCGTTGCGGTGGTCACCCGTCTGGTGAGATACCATGATTATGGCAATGATGTGATACCGGATCTGCGGATTGTCCGCCGGGCGGTGAATAAGATCGGGGAAGATATTTTCCCGCTGCTGTTCCCGGTGAAACAGGCAGATATTCTGGCACAGAGCGATTACCTGAGAACAGAAAAACTGGAGAATCTCGAACTCTGGAAGAAACTGTATCAGGAAATGCTGGAAAAGAAGCAGTGCGTCTCCCTGAAAACACTGGCAGTCACCGGCAGGGATCTCATTGCTATGGGAATGAAGCCCGGCAGGGAGCTGGGCGATATGCTGCAGAAGCTGTTGGAACTGGTATTGGAACATCCCGAGCAGAATACCAGAGAACAGCTGCTGGAAAAGGTAAAGGAACTGTCGGCAGACAAAGATTGAGCATACTTTACAGGCTTTCCTCATAAGATAGCGTAGGAACCGTCAAATCGGTTAAGTACATATCTTAGGAGGGGTTGTAAGTGAATGACAGAGCGGTGGCACTGCTGGAGCAGTATGAGATAGAGGTATTGCGTACCCGAAAAGGGCGGGGGGCGATTCTGTGCGATACACAGCAGGGCTGCCTGATCTTCAAGGAATATACAGGACGCGAGGAACAGCTGCGTCTGCAGGAGCAGGTCCTGAAGCACCTGGAGGAACGGGGAACCGTTCCTGCGGAGCGATTGCTTGCCACAAAGGAAGGTGCGTTATCGGTGACAGACCGGGACGGTGTCAGATATATTCTGAAGACCTGGTGGGAAGGCCGAGAATGTAATATCCGTGACAGGGAAGAATGTATGGAAGCCATGCGGCTTCTGGCGAGACTGCACGGTGATCTGGAATTTACACCGGTATTTCCGGAGACGGAGGAGACTTCGGCACCGGTCATAGAGAGATATCTCCCCAGCCGGGATTATGAGAAGCGTAACCGGGAGCTTAAGAGAGCCCGCAGGTTCTTGAAACAGCGCAGCCAGAAGACCTGGTTCGAGATCCGGTTGTCTGCAGTGATTGATCCTTTTTTAGAGGAAGCAAGACAACTGTGTGAAGAATGGAAAGAGATCGAGCTGGCTGCCTCCGACAGCGGAGAGGAAGTACCGCTGTGTTTCTGCCACGGAGATTACCAATATCATAATATTCTGCGGCAGGACCGTGGATTTTTCCTGGTGAACTTCGAAAAATGTCAGGCAGACGGGCCGGTGAGAGACCTGTATCTGCTGTTGCGAAAGCTTTTGGAAAAAAGTGAATGGGATGCCGAATGGGGCAGAGTGCTTCTGGCGGCTTATGAAAGTGTCAGACCGTTAAAGCCCTATGAGAGACAGGATCTGGTCTACCGCCTGTCCTATCCTGAGAAATTGTGGAAGATCGTAAACTTTTATTATAATTCCGGCAAGGCCTGGATCCCGGAGAAGAATCAGGAGAAACTGGACCGCCTGTTGGAACAGGAAGCGGCCAGAAAGAAATTCCTGAAACTGCTGCAAAGATAAAAGCCGGGCAATGAACGGCAGACAACGGAAGAGACGTTGCGGCAGGATCGCAGCGTCAGAAGACAAAGGAGAAGCAAAACGTTGAAAAGATTCGAAGACAAAAAGTATTCGAAAACGAAACAGACAGTGGTAATCCTTTTGCTTGTGACAGCAATGTCATTTGCTGGATGCGGGCAGACAGAATCCTCCGGGACGGCGGCAACACCTGCGCCAACGGCACAGGCAGAGCGGATAGATACCGGCTTTGTTGTCACCAATCCGGACAGCTATGATTCCGCAGATACGGCGGTACTGGTGGATATCAATAATGTTGACAACACTGTCACACTGTTAAATTTGGATTTAGGCAAACGTTACACGCTGTCCATGGACGGAACAACGCGGTTCGCAGATAAATATGGAAAGGCAATTTCCCTGAGTCAGCTGCAGGAGGGGGACATCGTGGATGTGACTTTTTTGAAAAGTCAGAAGCATCTGACCTCCATGCAGCTGGCGCAGACAGCATGGCAGTATGACGATGTAGAGCACTACGAGATGAATACCGTGCGAAATGAGGTGACCATCGGGGAAGAGGTGTTCCAGTTGTCCAGGGATACCCAGTATTTTTCCCAGGGACACAGCATTGAAAAAATGGATCTGAATCCGGCGGATATTCTGACGTTTCACGGCATTGACAGCACAGTGCTCAGCGTAACAGTGGAAAAAGGCCATGGATACCTCAGACTGGTCAACGATGAGAACTTTGTGGGCGGCTGGCTGGAAATCGGCCAGACACAGATCGTGCGGATCACAGAGGACATGCTGGTGACGGTGCCAGAGGGCAGTTATCAGGTAGATATCAGCTATAACGGCGGTGGTGGCACGAAAAATGTCGTGATCAACCGCAACGAGGAAACAACACTGGATATCGGTGATCTGGAAGTGGCAGAGGCGCAGTATGGTATGGTGCTGTTTTCCCTGAATCCTTCCGATGCAGAATTGTATATCGATGGAAGTCAGGTGGATGCCTCCCAGCCGGTCACGCTGGAATACGGTATTCATCAGATCATAGCGAAGGCGGACGGCTATAAGTCGCTTACACAGTATCTCAGGGTGGGACAGGAATCCGCGGGAGTGGATGTCCAGCTGGATAAGGCGGACTCCGACAGTGAAGACAGTACGGAAAGCAGCAGTTCTTCCAGCTCTTCCGCAACGGAATCTACCTCCACCGCAGATACGACTACGACCTATTACCGCGTGCATATTGATGCTCCGGAAAATGTGGAGGTATATCTGGACGGCAACTATGTGGGAATTTCCCCCTGCAGTTTTAAGAAGACCGCAGGAAGTCATGTGATCACCCTGCGAAAATCCGGTTATGAAACCAGAAGTTATACGGTACAGGTGGATGAAGAAGAAAAGGATGTATCCTACTCATTCGTAGACCTGACGGCCAGTTCTTCATCGACAGAATGATCCTTTCCGGGAGGGGAAGAAATGCCGTAAATATGCGGAAAAACCTTGACAAAAGGGATAAAAACAGATATATATATGTATAGACGTTTCAAAAGAACTATTTTCGAGCGTAAAATTAATAACGAAAACTCATTACAGGAGGAGTTCAATATGAACAAAACAGAATTAGTTGCAGCTATGGCTGATCAGGCAGGTCTTTCCAAGAAGGACGCAGAGAAGGCATTAAAGGCATTCACCGATGTTGTTGCTGAAGAGTTAAAGAAGGATGGTAAGGTTCAGTTAGTTGGCTTCGGTACTTTCGAAGTATCCAGCAGAGCAGCTAGAGAGGGTAGAAATCCTCAGAGCGGCGCACCTATGAAGATCGCTGCTTCCAAGGCTCCTAAGTTCAAGGCTGGTAAGGCATTAAAGGATATGCTGAACGCATAATAGAAGCTGAATTTTCAGAGACTCGATAGGACAACCTTTCGGGTCTCTTTTGTTTTTCAGAAACGGATGATCGTGAGGTTAAAAGCATGAGATTAGACAAATATTTGAAGGTATCCCGACTGATCAAGCGCCGTACTGTGGCTAATGAAGCCTGCGACAGCGGCAGAGTGCTGATTAATGATAAGCCGGCAAAGGCGTCCGCCAATGTCAAAGAGGGAGATATCATTTCCATCTCTTTCGGCAACAAGGAAGTAAAAGTCGAGGTCCTGGATGTACAGGAGACCGTGAAAAAAGAAGAAGCCAAAGAACTTTTCCGTTATATATAATATCAGGTTCTCTATGTATAAATTTCCACATTTTCCCATACAATACATTGTAAGTCCGGTTCCGGAAGGAGCGGAGGATGGGAGGCTATGGAGAGAATGGAAGATTTAAACGCGACAGGACGTATGCATAAAGTGACCATGACCAACAGACGGACATGTACCGTGAATGGGGTAAATGACGTCCTTTCCTTTGATCTGCGGGAGATCCTGCTGGAGACGGAACAGGGGATGCTGATGATCCGTGGCAACGAGCTCCATGTGAACCGCCTGACATTAGACAAGGGGGAAGTGGATATTGACGGCCGGATCGACAGCCTTGTATATTCGGATACCGCAGCATCCGGAGAAAAACAGGAATCCTTCCTGGGCAGGCTGTTCCGCTGATGGATGAAAATGTTTTTCTGCTGCATTCCTTTCTGCTGGGTGTGGGGATCACTTTTCTGTATGATATTCTGCGGATCCTGCGAAGAGTGTTCGCTCACAGTACCAGCATGGTATCTCTGGAAGATCTGGCATTCTGGATCTACTGTGCGGGAAAGGTCTTTCTGCTGATGTTTCATGAAAGTAACGGGAACCTGCGATGGTTTGCCGTGCTGGGGGCATTGGCGGGAATGTACCTGTATCACAGGACAATCAGTCCCTTTTTTGTAAAGTATGTGGCACTGGGCCTGAATACTCTTCTGCACCCAATCCGGAAAGCCTTGCGGATAACGGGAAATTGGCTGAAAAAGCAGTTGACTATACTTAGGAAAATGCTTAAAATATTCATTAAAAGGAGATGCGCGTATGGCAAGAAGAAAAGCAGCCTACCGCAAGAGACACCAGAACCGGTTCAGTATGTTCCTGGTGACCCTGGTCGTGTTGATGATCATGGTGGTCGTTGCGGTGCGGAGCGTGGAATTACAACAGAAGATTGCGGGCTATGATACCCAGATCGCAAGCCTTGGCGCGCAGATCGAAGCAGAGCAGGCCAGAGCGGAACAGATCGAGGAATTCGGTAAGTACACTCAGACGAAAGCTTATGTGGAAGAGGTGGCGAAGGATAAGCTGGGACTGGTATACGAAGGTGAGATCCTTTTTCAGGAAGACAATTAAGCAGGGAAACTGTTTCTCAACAGTGAACCTGCTTTTTTTGTCGCAAAAAATGAAGTCTCTCCCTCCCTCGATTTGACAAAAGAAAGAGGAAAACTGCCCTATAATCGTGAAAACAGAAAGGGGAGGATGCCATGATCATAGGGAAAAAGGAGCAGGAACGGCTGGAGAGAGAACAGTGTGCACAGATCTCACTGCTGTGCAGACAGAAACTGATGGGATATGCGGAGAGTTTTGAGGAACTGGGGAAGAGCTTTCGGCAGGAGATACAGATTACAGGAGAGGACAGGCAGAATATTCTGGAAAAATGTATGCTGTGGCAGAGCAGACAGATCATGGGAGACCATCTGCAGGAAGTGGCCCGGATCATGGAACGGGTGGCAGGAGAGGAACTGGGGTATTGTCCGCTGGAAGAGAAAAAGAGGAAAAGCCTGGTACAGGCGCTCAAGAGTGAAGGGATCATCGCCAGAGACCTCTGCTATGTGGAGAAGGACGGCAGCAGCTCCGGGACAGAAGCAGGGATCAGTATGACACTGTCCACCGAAAAAAGGCACTATAAGGCGGCACAGGTGGCGGACATGCTGACGGTATTATTGGGAAAAAAGCTGCAGGTCTCTTCAGGAAGCCCTTATCTCGTGGAGCAGGAGCCGCATTGTTTTCTGTTCACAGAGGAACCGAAATACATAGCACTGACGGGGGTGAGCCGGGCGGTAAAAGAAGGGGAGAAAGTCTCGGGGGATCAGTATGCCACCATGGAATCGGAAAAAGGGAAGCTGATCCTGATGTTGTCTGATGGGACAGGCTCCGGGGAGGATGCCAGCCGGGGCAGCGGCAGAGTCATGGATCTCATGGAAAAAATGCTGGAGGCGGGCTTCGGGACCGAGGCATCTGTGAATCTCCTGAATTCCGCGTTGTATGCGCAAAATGAAGAGGACGATCATCCTACGATAGACCTTTGCAGCCTGGATCTGTATACCGGCGAATGTGAGATCTGCAAGGTGGGCGGTGTTGCCACGTTCTGGAAGACCTCCGGAAGGGTTCTCTGTGTCGGCGGCGAAAGCCTGCCGTTAGGTATTTTTCAAAAAGTGCAGATAGAACGGCAGATGTGTCAGATCCGGCCGGGAGATCTGCTGGTCATGATGACGGACGGGGTTCTGGATATGATGGAAGACGGGGAAGAGCGCATGGCACAGGTGCTGGAAGGGTTGCAGGAACAGAACCCGCAGGAGATCGCAGAGAAAATATTGTCCTATGCCATCTGTGCCTCAGAGGGACGGATTCGGGACGATATGACGGTATTTGTGCTCTGCCTGTGGGAAAACACGTGATGCCGCCTTGATTTTTCCTCATAATTAGGATAGAGTAAAAACATGAATACATGGATGGATACGCAAGAAAAAGTATTTGCATATATCAGAGAGCATCACATGCTGCAGGCCGGCGACCGTGTGGTAGCCGGTGTTTCTGGAGGGGCAGACTCGGTTTGCCTCTTATTTTTGTTGCTGGAATGGCAGAAGGAAGTACCTACAGACATTGCCGTAGTGCATGTGGATCACGGCATTCGCGCGGAGGCCGGAGAAGATGCGCGGTATGTGGAGCAGCTCTGCGAGGAGAGAGGAATCCCTTTTTTCCTGACCAGGGCAGAGGTAAGGAACAGAGCCCGCATGGAGAAAATCTCTGAGGAAGAAGCCGGGCGCAGAACGAGATATGAGGCGTTTGAAAAGGCGGCAAAGGAGTGGGGAGCCACGAAGATCGCAGTGGCCCACAACAGCAATGACCGCAGCGAGACCCAGCTGTTCCATTTGTTCCGGGGCAGTGGAATCCGGGGACTGGCCAGCATTTTGCCTGTGAGAGATCGGATTATACGACCGCTCCTATGTCTGGAACGGTGGGAGATCGAGAAGTTTTTACAACAGCGAGGAATTGTCTATTGCAAGGATGCCACCAATGAGGAGGATGACTACACAAGAAATCGTATTCGGCATCATATTTTGCCTTATGCGGAGGAGAATATTGTAAAGGGCTGTGTAGCGCATATGAATCAGACGGCGGAGCTGCTGGCGGAGACGGAGGACTATCTGGAACTGCAGACAAAAGAAGCAGCTGGCCGATGTATCCGGGCAACGGACGGTGACGGAGAGTCCGCAGAGACGGGGGACAGCCGGAACGCGGTGATCTGTATTGCTGTGGAGTCTTTTCTGTCGTTGCATCCTGTGATCCGTAAGCGCCTCTTGTATGAAGAAGTGAAGCAATTGTCTCCCGGGCAGAAAGACATCACTTACCAGCATATTCAGGAGCTGCTGACCTTGTTTACCAGGGAAGGCAACCGACAGATCTGTCTTCCGTTCGGCATCCGGGGTAGACGGCAATATGAGGAAGTCCTGCTGACAGTAGAGAGGACAGACAGGGAGCTTTTGGAGAAGACGGAAGTGGCTGAGAAATATCAACCAACTCTGCAGCTTTCCCCCGGACAGACAGGGACAGTGGAATGTGAAGTGGGAACGGTGGAATACTGTGTGTGTGACCTGGCCGCTGCCCATGAAAAAAACCAAGAAGTTCCCACAAATCAGTATACGAAATGGTTTGATTATGATAAAATAAAAAAATGTCCGGTGATACGGACAAGAAAGCCGGGTGATTATCTGACCATTGCTGACGGCAGAGGCGGGATGATCCATAAATCGCTGAAAAGTTATTTGGTCGATCAAAAGATCCCACAGGCGGAACGCGACAGACTGACGATCCTGGCAGAGGGAGAGCATGTACTGTGGGTCGTGGGATACCGTATCAGCGAATATTATAAAGTAACGGAGAATACAAAACGTATTTTAAAGGTACAATTAATAAGAAAGGAGTTCGCTTAAAAGCGAAAAGACAAAAGAAAATGGCAGAGCATATCAGAGTACTGTTGACAGAAGAGGAAGTAGATAAGAGAATCCAGGAGATCGGTGAGCAGATCAGCAAGGATTATGCGGGTAAGCAGGTACACCTTGTATGTGTACTGAAGGGTGGCAGCTTTTTCATGTGTGAACTGGCAAAGCGTATCACTGTTCCCGTATCTCTGGACTTTATGTCCGTATCCAGCTATGGCAGCGATACCAAGTCCAGCGGTGTAGTCAAGATCGTGAAGGATCTGGACGAATCTCTGAAAGATAAGGAAGTTATTGTAGTAGAGGATATCGTGGACAGCGGAAGAACCCTGAGCTATCTGCTGGAGATGCTGAAGGACAGAGGTCCGGCTTCTTTACGTCTGTGCACCCTGTTGGACAAACCCGAGAGAAGAGTGATCGATGTCCATGTGGATTATACCGGATTTAATATTCCCGATGAGTTTGTAGTGGGCTATGGTCTGGATTATGATCAGAGATATCGTAATCTGCCTTACATCGGTGTGGTAGAATTCGATTAAGCGATACAAAGATGTAGGAGGCCCGTGAAGTTGAAACAAAACGGCAAAACAATCAATTCATATTTTATATTTATCATACTTCTGCTTCTGGTGATCTTCGGCCTCAACCTGTTGAACAACCGTACAGATGAATACACCAAGGCAGAGTTCATTGCGGATCTGGATGCCGGCAATGTATCGGAAGTCGTGGTGCAGCCCAACGGAGAAGCACCTACCGGATATCTGGAGATCCAGATGAAGAACGGTGTATCTCATAAGCTGTACGCAACGGACATTACAGAACTGGAGACCCTGGTACGTGAGTATGGGTTTGATCCGGTGGTCAATGACATTGAAAGGGAGAACTGGTTCCTGACCTATATGCTGCCGATGCTGGTCGTGCTGGCGGTGGGAATTTTCCTGTTCATGATGATGAATGCCCAACAGGCAGGCGGTGGTAACGGCAAGATGATGAACTTCGGCAAAAGCCGCGCCAAGATGACACTGGGTGACAAGAGTGTCACATTCGCTCAGGTAGCCGGTCTGAAAGAGGAAAAGGAAGAACTGGAGGAGATCGTTGATTTCCTGAAGGAGCCGGGAAAATACACCGGTGTCGGAGCCAGAATCCCCAAGGGTGTCCTGTTGGAGGGCCCTCCCGGAACCGGTAAGACCCTGTTGGCGAAAGCCGTGGCAGGCGAAGCCGGAGTACCTTTTTTCAGCATCTCCGGATCTGATTTCGTGGAAATGTTCGTCGGTGTGGGCGCTTCCCGTGTGCGTGACCTGTTTGAAGAAGCAAAGCATAATGCACCTTGTATCGTATTTATCGATGAGATCGATGCCGTGGCAAGACGGCGTGGTACCGGTATGGGCGGCGGACACGATGAGAGAGAGCAGACCCTGAACCAGTTACTGGTAGAAATGGACGGTTTCGGTGTCAACGAAGGCATTATCGTCATGGCAGCTACGAACCGTGTGGATATTCTCGATCCCGCGATCCTGCGTCCCGGACGATTTGACCGTAAGGTAGCGGTAGGGACTCCGGATGTGGGTGGCAGAGAAGAAATACTGAAGGTACATGCGAAGAATAAGCCCCTGGGAGATGATGTAAATTTACAGCAGCTTGCACAGACTACCGCAGGATTCACCGGAGCGGATCTGGAGAATCTGTTGAACGAGGCAGCGATCATCGCAGCGAAGGAGAATCGCTCCTTTATCGCAAATAAAGATGTTAAGAGGGCGTTTGTCAAAGTAGGAATCGGTGCAGAGAAGAAGAGCCGCATTATTTCCGACAAGGAGAAGAAGATTACGGCATATCACGAGGCAGGTCATGCGATCCTGTTCCATGTGCTGCCGGATGTGGGACCTGTCTACACCGTATCCATTATTCCTACCGGTGTGGGAGCCGCCGGTTATACCATGCCCCTGCCGGAAAAGGATGAGATGTTCGCCACCAAGAGCCGTATGCTCCAGGATATCATGGTATCTCTGGGAGGACGTATTGCGGAGGAGATCATCTTCGGAGATATTACCACCGGAGCATCCAGTGATATTAAGAAAGCCACCAAGACAGCCCGCCGTATGGTAACCCGTTACGGAATGTCTGATCATATCGGTGTCATCTGCTATGACGATGACGATGATGAAGTCTTCATCGGTAAGGATCTGGCACATGCCAAGGCGCACAGTGAGGAGATTTCCGGTGAGATCGATAAGGAAGTCAAGCACATCATAGATGACTGCTATACCAAAGCCAAGGATATTATCTTACAGCATGAGGATGTGCTGCATAGCTGTGCACAGCTGCTGTTGGAGAAGGAGAAGATCACCAGAGAAGAATTCGAGGGTCTTTTCGTATAGGAAAAGGTTTTCGCGGGAGTTTCGTGGAATTGGTAGTATTGTACAAACCGATTTTGTGAAAAATATACAAAAATGAATATTCACTTTTGTGATATTTGTGAATTTTGAGAATAGTCAAAAATAGGAGTGCATGCTATTATAATACTCGTAACCCCCCCAATACATTATATAGTTTTTTGCTATACCCCATAAGAAAGAAATACCTTCTCTAAAAAGGGCAGTCCTCCCAAGACTGTCCTTTTTACTGCCTAAAAATCGCTGAATAAAGAGGCGGGCAGTTGTCAGATGTAAGGAAAAAGGGTATAATAAATAGAGCTTTTGAGCTTGGGACATGTCATACTGCCGGAGCGCACAAGACAACAAAGCACTTTGGCAGAAGCAGTGTCATAATATAGATAGTAAGACATTAGTCTCAGAAAGGATAGATACTATGGATCTGGAGCGATTACGTCGAACAGAATATAATCAGCAGTATATTGCTGCCATGAGACCCGTATTTAACAGAAGAGCTCTTTTTACGGATACAAGTGCGGAGTATGTGATTCCGGAAGAGCCGGCCTGTTTTTCCGAAGTGACGATCCGCTTCCGGACCGCCAGAAATAATGTGGACAGAGTGTTCCTGGTATGCGGCGGACAGAAGCATCTTATGGTACGTGTGGAGAGCAAAAATGATTTTGACTATTATGCCTACGTAATGCGTCTGGATGATCAGAAGGTATCTTATTATTTTGAGGTGCAGACCGGCAGAATTACCGGCATCTTTGATATGCGGGGCCTGGTGCAGGAAGTTAATGAATATTATGATTTCATTATCATTCCCGGTTTCCACACCCCCGACTGGGCCAAGGGAGCGGTCATGTACCAGATCTATACGGATCGTTTCTGCAATGGAGATTCTTCCAATGATGTGTTGACCAATGAATATTGCTACATCGGAGAACCGGTACACCGCGTAGAGGACTGGGGACGTTATCCCGCACAGATGGATGTCCGTGAGTTCTACGGCGGAGACCTGCAGGGTGTGCTGGACAAGATGGACTACCTGCAGGATCTGGGAGTTGAGGTGATTTATTTTAATCCTCTGTTTGTCTCCCCTTCCAACCACAAATACGATATTCAGGATTATGATTATATTGATCCTCATATTGGAAAGATTGTCAGTGATGAAGGGGATCTGCTTCCCGACGGACAGCGGGAGAACCGTTTTGCTTCCCGTTACATCGACCGTGTCACTAACAAGGCGAATCTGGAAGCCAGCAACGAACTGTTTGCACAGGTGGTGGCAGAGGCACATCACAGAGGCATGAGAGTCATCCTCGACGGTGTCTTCAATCACTGCGGATCCTTTAATAAATGGATGGACAAAGAGCGCATTTATGAAAATGCGGAAGGATATGACAAGGGTGCCTATGTCAGTGCTGACAGCCCTTATCGGAATTACTTTGATTTCCACAATCAGGCAGCATGGCCCTATAACAATTCCTATGACGGATGGTGGGGACATGACACACTGCCGAAGCTGAACTACGAGGGATCCCAGGAACTGATGGACTATGTCCTTCATGTAGCGAAAAAATGGGTATCTCCGCCCTACAATGTGGATGGATGGAGACTGGATGTGGCAGCTGATCTGGGTCACAGTCAGGAATTCAACCATCATTTCTGGCAGGAATTCCGGAAAGCGGTAAAAGAGGCCAATCCGGAAGCCATTATTCTGGCAGAGCATTACGGCAACACCAGAGACTGGTTACAGGGAAATGAATGGGATACCGTTATGAACTACGATGCATTCATGGAGCCCGTGACCTGGTTTCTGACCGGTATGGAGAAACACAGTGATGACTACCGGGAGGATCTGCTCGGCAATTCCGAGAGCTTCTGGGGTGCTATGCGGCATCATACCTCCAGTTTCTCCATGCCCAGCTGGCAGGTGGCGATGAACGAACTGTCCAACCATGATCATTCCCGTTTCCTGACGAGAACAAATCATAAGGTGGGACGTACCAATACACTGGGCCCCCAGGCTGCGGAACAAGGTATTAATAAAGCGGTCTTCCGGGAAGGTGTTGTGATCCAGATGACATGGACGGGTGCACCTACGATCTATTACGGAGATGAGGCCGGTGTCTGTGGTTTCACGGATCCCGACAACCGCAGAACGTATCCCTGGGGACATGAGGATCAGGTGCTGCTGGCATTTCATAAGGACATTATCCGCCTGCGCCGTGAAAATGAAGAGTTGCGCAGCGGATCTTTGAAAATGTTGGAAAGCGATTATAATTTTATTTCCTATGGTCGTTTTAACCGGAAAGGTCAGTGTGCGGTTCTGATCAATAACAATAATCATCCGATCACCAAGGAAATCCATGTGTGGGAGATCGGTACGCCCAAGACCGGTAAGATGAAAGTGATCTTACAGTCCAGAGATGACGGTTATTGCATGGAAGGCGCGGAATATGAGATCAAGGCAGGCAAGATCCTGATCGAGATGCCCCAGACATCCGCAACCATTTTGAAATTTATAGAAGAATAAATATATGTAACTATTCAGAACACCATTCGCAAAACCGCCTCTGCGAGACTTCCTTTTTGCTCATGGTGGTTACTTTGCCCTATAAATAGTTACAAATACAAAAGACAGAGAGGATATTCGATGTTCACCATCATTATTACCCTGCTGTTGCCGCTGGTATCCATTGGGATCTGGCGGCAATCTATTTTAAAAAATAACAAAAAAAGCGGACAGTCTGTCACGATCGGGAAGGGAGAATATGTCCTTCGTTATCTCACCTGCCTGCTCTGTATGCTGGTCATTCCCTGGATCCTGTTGTCGCTGACCGGCAATGACGGCAATACGATCTTGAGAAAGCTGTTGGAATCCAGAGAATATGCAGTGAAAGTTCTATGCCTGGAGATCAGCATGATGCTGGTCTATGCCATTGCAGAATTGTTCGTGGAAGAAGCGAAAGCCGGAAAGCATGAGAAGATCCGGAGCGTCCTGAGTAAGATTACCGATAGCAAGGCGTGGAGCGTATTTCGCAAATACATAGGACCGATGGCAGTACTGGCATTGACAGTGCTGGTAGTGTGTCTGAACTTCAGTATGATGTCCGACCGTGTGCTGTGGGGGGATGAGGCGTTTTCTGCGAATACGGCCCACAAGGATGTGGATGGCATTTTGCAGGTATTGTATTACTGGGACAATCATCCGCCACTGTATTATTACTGGCTGAAATTATTCGGGACCCTGTTCGGATATAAGGTACCGGTATTCCATCTGGCCTCTCTGGTGCCCTTCGTGATCGGAATCGTACTGGCACTGACCGTTGTGCGGAAACATTTCGGGCTGCTTCCGGCAACATTTTTTGTGATGATCTCCGGTCTGGGACAGGCATGTCTGGAGTACAATCTGGAAGTCCGCATGTATGCGCTGGCTTTCCTGTGTGTAATGGGTTGCTTCTATTGTTCCTACAGAGTCATTGCTGACGGCAACAGGAAGACCTGGGCAGGCATGGTGCTGTGGGCACTGGCAGCAGCGTATTCTCACTATTATGCACTGGTGGCTGTGGGAATCATGATGTTTTTCACCGGAGTGGCCGTATGGATCAAATACCGTGGGAAAACATGGATAAAGGGTGTTCTGGCCATCGTAGCATTTTTCATAGGTTATGCACCCTGGCTATATTTCTTCTATGCCGGCTTGAAAAATGTCAGCAGAGGCTGGTGGATGACGGAGATTCTGGGGCTGGATAGGAGTCTGGAAATCGTCATGGGCGGCAGGCGCATGAACGGTATCGTATTTCCGCTGCTGATTCTGTTTCTGGTGATAACATTGGTAGCAGATTCGTCGGTATTTTCCGTGGAAAAGGACGGTATACATCTGCAAAAGCCTTCTGTAAAAAAATGGTCTGATAAGACATACGCAATGGCGGTGGGAGCCTGTACGATCCTTGGAACATTGGTATTCGCCTATTTATTAAGCGTTGTAATGGCGCCGATGCTGGCACAGAGATATCTGTATCCGCTAAGTGCGGTCGCGATTGTAATGCTGGTGATCGGCAGCAGCAGAGTGTTGGAACTGGCTGCAGAGCTAGAGAAGAAGTCCTGGAAGGGCCTGGAGGCTGTAAACAGAATTGTGCTGGCGGTATTGCTGGTAGTATTATTCGGCCTGGGAATTCAGAACTATCGGGAATGCTATGACAGCTATGAACAGCAGAAGGTGGAGACCGAAAAAACACTGGATCTGATCGGTACACCCGATGAGGATGTAAATATGGTCACGAATGGTGTAAAACATCTGGGTTGGACCGTGCTGTATTATTACTATCCGGATAATGAAATCGTGAACGGAGATTACAACCAGGCGGATTCCGACAGGTTCTGGTATTTTACACCGAATGAACTTGGCGCAGATGTCATCGCCGGATTGCAGCAGGATGGATATCAAGTGACCGATTATGGACTGATGCAACTGTCGCAGTATCCTTTCTATTTATACTATATTGAAGCAGTTCAGCCTGCGCCATTCGCAAAGTTGCGTTAGCACGCTTTTTCGTCACTTCGTGACTACTTTTGCTCATAGATTGGCGCTCTGCTCATAGGATGACAGAATTGACGCTTTGTGTGCAAGCACCCAATCGTCGCTTCTGTCATCCTATGGCTGAACTTTTACACTAAAATAATAAAAACATCTTGCAATTTGTGTGAACATATGCTACAATTTCACATTGTTAAGGCACTTTGCCTGACATGGATGGATTCCCGAGTGGCCAAAGGGGACAGACTGTAAATCTGCTGCAATTTGCTTCGGTGGTTCGAATCCACCTCCATCCATTTGCGTTGATGAGCTCAATGGAACAGTGCTTAGCGCGTAAGTCCATGCAGTAGAGTATAACGCAATGCGTCCGCTGGTGTGGCGGAATAGGCAGACGCAAGGGACTTAAAATCCCTCGGGGGCAACCCCGTGCCGGTTCAAGTCCGGCCACCAGCATTCCTCAAATCCATAAAAATTGTGGATTTGAGGATTTTTTTTAGGGTGACTATTGGGTGATCTGCCCTAAAGCTATGCGCACCTTTTCTAAATAATCTGGTTTTGCAAATTTTTAAAAGTTTTTTCTGCATTCATTCGGTTATAGATTCAAATATATAAATAATCACGTCTTTGGAATATTCACCACACATTTTTCAGAGAAATTTAATTGCAGTAGAAAATGCAACATGATAATATAAAGACAGGAAGAGGGGAAACAATGGCAGAAGATAAAAACAGCAAGGTTACGCAGAATCAGGACAGGATCAACAAGCTGATCGATGGACTTACTTTATTCGATGATGACCTGATGAGCCGGGTATTTGATAAGAATATAGAAGCAACGGAGCTATTGCTTAGAATTATTTTGGAGAGAAAGATCAAGGTTATCAGTGTAATCGGACAGGAAGAAATGAAAAGCGCTGCAGTCGGGGGACGTAATATCACACTTGATGTACATGCACTGGATGAAAACGGAGAGAAAATGGACATTGAGGTACAGGGAAACTCCGAAGGTGCTCACATAAGGAGAGCAAGATACCATAGCAGTGTCCTTGATTCCCGAATGTTAAAAGAAGGTCAGGAATTTAAGGAAATCAAGGATTCTTATGTAATCTTTATTTATAAGCGTGACAAATTTCAAGAGGGTTTGCCATTGTACCATATTGACCGATATGTAAGAGAGACCGGGAAACTATTTGAGGATGGCTCACATATAATATATGTAAACGGCAACTATAAGGGTGATGATGAAATCGGATATCTTATGCAGGACTTTCATCAGACAGACCCTGATAATATGCATTACAAAGAACTGTCACAGGGAGTAAGACATTTCAAAGAAGTAGAGGAAGGACGTGATACCATGTGTGAAGCAGTACAGGAATATGCAAAGGAATACGCAAATGAATATGCAAATGAAAAGCAGGCAGCTAATGTGAAAAACCTTATGGAAAGTGCTGGTTTTACAATGGAACGAGCATTAGATTCTTTAAAAATCCAGGGTGAAGAAAGAGAAGCAATTATCCAGTTGTTGCAGAAGTAGTAATAAGATAAAGCTTAAATGTATTGTTGATAGCCATTCCTAATATTGAATAAGTTACTGTTAGATAATTTGCTAAACAATGAAAAGTGGCAGAAACAAAGCTGCCGCTTTTTTGTTTATATGGATATATGCTCAGGTGTAAAGCAAGTATTGGTGTTTTGGAGTAAATGACAGAAAAAAGATCTCATGATAATATGTAAAATAGTAGAAAGTTAAGGGGAGATGTGAAATGATCTATATTACCGGAGACTGCCATGGAAACTTTGAAAGATTCAATACCGATATTTTCCCTGAGCAACTGGAGATGAATAAAGAAGACTATGTAATTATATGTGGAGATTTTGGTGGAATCTGGGATAAAAGCGGTGACAGCAAAAAAGAAGCAATGATATTGAATCAGCTCGAATGTAAGTCATATACAACATTATTTGTTGATGGTAATCATGAAAATTTTGACAGACTGTCCGATTATCCGGTAGACACCTGGAATGGAGGTAAAGTACATAAAATCAGACCTTCTGTGATACATCTTATGAGAGGACAGATTTTTGAGATTGATGGTAAAAGTATATTTACCTTCGGCGGTGCAAGCAGTCATGACATAACCGGTGGAATTTTGGATCCGATGGATCCGAAGTATGGCAAAAAGAAAAAGCAATTAAATCGGGATAAAGTGCCTTATCGCATAAACCATGTGAGCTGGTGGGAGGAAGAACTTCCGTCAGAAGAAGAGATGATGGAAGGCTGTAGGAACCTTGAAAAACATGATAATACAGTGGATTATATCGTGACGCATTGCTGTGCATCCAGCACACAGTTATTACTTGGGGGTACAGCATTCAAACCTGACAGAGAAACAGACTACTTTGAAAAGATTCTTCATAAAGTAAAATTTAAGAAATGGTTTTTCGGTCATTATCATAACAATAGAAATGTGAGTGACAGAGAAATCCTATTATATGAGCAGATAATAATAATTTTGTAGAAGGAAAGTTTTTAGCTAAACAGAACAATTATGTTCATAAAAACAATTTAAATTCTGAGGTGATAATTGTGGAGCAGAAAGATTTGATTTTCCTTTTTATATTCGTTCTTTTGTGTTTTGTATTATTACTCGTTGTCATGACAATTATGCGAAATCCGTTTCAATTTCCATACATGACAATTTATATTGATATTTCAGGCAAACGAAATGTGAAAGCCGAAGATTATATTGACCGCTATTTGATCAACAATAAATTTGATTTTATAAAATTACATGAGGAGAAAATAAAAAAATGGAAGAAGGATTGTAATTATACAATACGAAGTTCCATGTTGGAGGAATACAGACAAAAGCAATATAACAAAATTTTGGACGAAGGGAAAACGTATCAGTTTATATTTCAGAGACTGCAAACTCGGTATTATCAGAGGAATTATACAAAAACAGCTTACAAAATCATGAATGAAGATAAAATGTTTTGCTGTAGTTATGATTATCTTCTTGATAGATATCGAAAACTGTCAATGATAGAATTGGCTTGTCCACTATCAGAATATGAATCTAAAAATCAGAGAAAGTTAATGACGAAAGAGTTGCGGAGGCAGATTATGATTCGCGATGATTATACCTGCCAGATTTGTGGAAAATATATGCCAGATGAAGTAGGGTTACAGATAGATCATATCATTCCTGTATCCAAAGGAGGAAAAACAATTCCATCAAATTTACAGACACTGTGTTCTAAATGTAATGGTAAAAAAGCAAATAAATTATAACGGTGTGTCCTTGAAGGGATTGCCTTTGTACCATATCGACCGATATGTAAGAGAGACGGGGAAACTTTTTGAGGACGGATCACATATAATTTATGTAAACGGCAACTATAAGGGCGATGATGAAATCGGACATCTTATGCAGGACTTTCATCAGACAGACCCTGATAATATGCATTACAAAGAACTGTCACAGGAAATAAGACATTTCAAAGAAGTAGAGGAAGGGTTCCGGATGTCCGGGTGGACATCCGTTTAGAATCGACCGGAGTGGAACGGAGATCTTGATACCATGTGTGAAGCAGTACAAAAATATGCAAAGGAATGTGTAAATGAAAAGCAGGCGGCAAATGTGAAAAACATTATGGAAGATACTGGATTTACCGTGGAACAAGCATTAGACGAGGCAGATTGGCTTGCAGAAGATAGTAACGAAAGAATGACACATGAAGAAGTGTTTCGCACGCTGAAGAGCAGAGTAACAATTCCTTTTACACTTCATGGAATAGAAGAAAATCTCACCGTAGAATATACGCAAGGTACAGATCCCAGGGAAATTGGCTATGATGCCCTTCAGGGATTTCCGATAGATAAAATATGTTGCACAGGTTATCCGGTAATGCATGGTTACTTTGAACATATGAATGCAACCGGTTATCGGAGATCCTGTGGGTTCATTCAATTCGTGGAAAGAATTGAAAATTATGGGGAAAACAGAGAGCTTTCCGTAGATGTCAGTGATGAAAATCTGGAAAAAGGGAATCCATATTTTGCGTATGGTTATCCGGCAGAAATATTTGATGCTCCCTGTTGTAATTTGGCTGGGTGTAGACACTTGAAATGGACAGCTTATACCTATCTAGTAGATCTGCCCTCTCGAATGAATAGCAATAAACTGAAATTCCTGGGCGGATACTCCTGGGGATATGAAGAGGATGAGAACGGTCCACAGAGATTACTACCGCTAGAGATATTGACGGAAAATGACTGGGAAAAGCATGCAACGGAAAAAGGAATATTAAAGGTGTTCCCAATATGGGGAGGCTGTACTGTTAAGTTATGAAGAATAGATATAAACGAAAATTGATATTCGTTATTGCAATTTTAAGTTTAAGCTTAGTATGCTGTAAAAGTAAAACAGAGCCAATTAATAATATTGCATCATGGACACTGGATGATGGTTGGACAATAAATGGAAAGGATGAAATATGGTATTTTGGATTTTCTAAGAATAAAGTTTTGTTTTGCGCAAAACTGTTGGATGAAAATGCGGAATCAGAATTTGAAACGACAATGAGAACGCTCAAATTAAATAATGATTAAAGTTCAGATACGCATGATACGAATTACGAAGAAGGTTATTTTGACCGGAAAACTTGTTGTTGAAGGAACGTCGTATGTGTTTGAGTTCAAGACATTTGAAGTTAAAATTCCGGTTGATGAGGAATATCCAGATATTTTGGACTATATGGATTCCATAGAGGTTACTGATTATAGTAAGAATAATTTCCCCGAGATTGGCAGTCGGAAAATAGTGACAAAAAATCACTGGAAAAATGACCATATAAAAACAGCAGATCCCGCCAGATCTGCTGTTTTTCTCTGTGTATATGAGCGTGAAAAACACACTTCTATCATAAAATAAAGGATACTTCGTTACTTAGAACTTTTCAGCGAAGCTCTTGTAATACTCGTCAAAAAACTCGTTAACCTTTTCCATAATCTTCTTCATAATATTCACCCTTAACCTTTCCAAGACAAATGAACTGTTGACTTTGTTGTTACGTTTAAGGGGTCAGGCCTGACTTCCTTTTGATGATTATAATTTACCATATTGCGCTTATAATGTGAAATACATATAATAGAAGTATAATAATACCTAATAGGTATGATAAAAACGTATTGCACAAATAGAAAGATTAAGTTGGTTTTTGGAAAAAGCATGGAAGGAGGATGCTGGGAAGATGGAATTGCGGCATATCCGGTATTTCAAGGCAGTGGCGGAGGAGAAAAGTTTCACGAAAGCCGCGGAGCAGCTGGCGATCGCGCAGCCGCCCCTGAGCCGTCAGATCCAGGATCTGGAGGCGGAGCTGGGGACGACATTGTTCCTTCGGACACCCCATAAAGTGTCCCTGACAGAAGAGGGAGAGCTTTTCCTGCAATATGCGAATCAGATCCTGGATCTGGTGAACCGGTCGGAGGAGGATGTCAGAGAGCGCAAGGAAGGATTGCAGGGAACCTTGTATATCGCGTCGGTAGAGGGCTGCGGTCCCAGGCTGTTTGCCGAGTGGATCGCCGGATTTCAGCAGAGACATCCTCATGTACAGTACAATCTGTGGAACGGCAACACAGATGATGTGAATAACCGCGTAACGAAGGGATTGTGTGAGATTGCTATGATCACGGCCCCTTATAACACAGAGGAATTCCATGTGCTGCCGGTGTATGAAGAACCCTGGGTGGCAGTGATCCCCAAGGGACATGCATTGTATTCCTGGGAAAATGATCCGGTGAAGCCCTCGGAGCTGTTGCCCTATGATCTGTTGATTCCCTCCAGAGAATCCAGAAAAGGTGAAATCGATAAATGGTTCGAGGGAACGGGGCATGCACCGGTGATCCGGGGGCGCATCGCTCATATGATGAATGCTTATGAGCTGAGTCTGCACGGAGTCGGGATCTCCATTTATCCGGCATCCATTTCTTCCCTGATCCGGGACAAGGATGTCTGTGTGCGGGAAGTGGAGCATCCCGATGCCCATGCGTCCTATGCACTGATCTGGAATAAAAATCATACCCTGTCCCATGTGGCTGAAGAATTTATTGCTTATGTAAAAGAAGAATCCGGACAGCAGGTGTACTATGCCTGAATTAACGCAACCGATACGTCATTCACATTTGTGCCGGTAGCTCCTGCCTTGTCAAAAGAAAGGAAAGCCCTTATACTTGGAAGCAGGAGGAAAATACGATGAACATTACAGTATATCTGGGAGCAAATGAAGGAAATGATCCTTCTCTTAGAAAAGCGGTGCGTGAGCTGGGAACCTGGATCGGTGAAAGCGGTAACCGCCTGGTGTACGGTGGATCCAAATCCGGTCTTATGGGAGAGATCGCGGAGAGCGTATTACAGGCAGGCGGCGAGGTGACCGGCGTGGAACCGCAGTTTTTCATTGATATGGAATACCAGTATGATGCCATTACGGAGCTGATCGTCACGAAGGATATGACAGAACGCAAGACGAAAATGATCGAACTGGGAGATGTATTTATTGCCTTTCCCGGCGGAACCGGAACGTTGGAAGAAATCGCGGAGGTGATGTCCAAGGTGTCACTGAAGCATCTGGAGGCACCCTGCATCCTCTATAACCTTAACGGCTATTATGACAGCCTGAAAGCACTGTTATCACATATGACGGAGCTGGGATTGTCCTCCCCGGAGAGACAGGAAGGCATTTATTTTGCCAGGGATCTGTCGGAAATCCGCAAGACCATAGAAAATCAGCGGAGCAATGCAACGATCACTCCGCCGGAAAATACACACGGTATAGGAAATCAGCTAGGCTAACAGGTGAAAACACATAACTGCAATGCCCAGCACCACCAGGATCACACCGGTGACACGGTTCAGGGTCCTGGGGGTTGCCTTGTTGGCGAACAGTGCAGCAATCCGCGCCCAGATCAGGGTAAATACAACGCACAGGATCCATACTGTCCAGTCGGGCATGCCGCCGATGGCAAAATGGGAGGCAGCGCCGGTAAATGCGGTAAATGCCATGATGAAGACGCTGGTTCCTACAGCGGTCTTCAGTTCATAACCCAGGACAGAAGTCAGGATCAGCAGCATCATCATACCGCCGCCGGCGCCGACGAAACCGCAGATGAAGCCGATCATCATGCCGCATACCAGAGACTGGAGGGCTCTTTTCTTTGCGGAGACGCCCTGCATGGCTTCCTTGGTGGTCATTACGGGACGGACAATGAATTTGATACCTAACAGGAAAGTCATGAACACGGAGAAATTCCCCATGGTAGCGGAAGGTACCAGGCTGGATACGTAGCTGCCTACGACGGTAAATGCCAGTACACTTCCCATCATGATCAGGCCGTTTTTGATATCAATGTTTTTATTTTTTGCATAGGTATATGCGGACACTGCGCTGGCCAGCACATCTGAGGAAAGAGCAATGCCTACCGCCAGATACGGATCCATACCTAAGAAGGTGATCAGCATGGGACTGATAACGGCCGCAGCACTCATTCCGGCGAAACCGGTGCCCAGGCCGGCTCCCATGCCGGCGAAAAAGGTGACAAGAATAGTGATCAGGATCTGCATTTATTTATCTCCTTTCAGGATATTGTCCATATTTTCTTCCATGACATGAAGCATGTGGAAAAAGATTTCTTTGCTTGCATCATCAGTGCCATCGAGCAGAGTATCTTTGAAAATGCCCTGTATCATGCGGCCCTTTTCGATGACATCCCGCGCCTTTTCCGTGCAGAACAGCAGTGTCTTGCGGCGGTCATCGGGAGCTTCTCTGCGTTCCAGATAGCCCTCCCGTACCAGTTTGTCTACATTGACGGATACGAGGTTCGCTTTGATCTTGCGGATCTCGACAACATCACTGGCGGTCCGGTACTCGGGATTGTTGCCGAAGAACATGAGAATGTCAAAAGCTGTCTGCGGAAGCTTTAATTGCTGACATAGAGGCTTGCACATGGTGTTGTAAGCCAGATTGAATTTTTGCACGAATTCAATATCGGTATTCATTCGAAGGCTTCCTTTCTTAGCATTATGGTATTATGTGTACATAATAGCTACAAAGAGTAAATCGGTGATATTACAAAAGTGAATAATTCAAATTTGAAATAATTGCTATATCGCATAGTATTACAGATAGTTTTTGAAGTCAAGCATAAGATGTTTTATTTCATAAAAAATTTATATAAATTATACTATCGTAAACATCATTTCGATATGTTATAATTTATTTGATGCAAGGGTCAAAAGGTCTAAGCCCACATGAGCTTGCTCATAAGTGGGTGAAAGACCTTTTGACCCGCCCCGATATGAGCATAAAAGTGGGATGATAATCCCACGATATGCGAATAGAGGATAGGGTGCTATGTGCCAGTGGCACATGTTTAGCACGGACCGAAGCGGAGCGGAGAAGTGAGAGTGCGTAGCACGGAGCAATCCGTAGGCATCAAAGTTGGGGGCTTTTGACCCTGACATCATTTACATTAGGGTGCATACAGAGGCTGTGGACATACAGAAGAAAGTGCCGGGAGGAGACATGAGTATTAATAAATATGACGAACAGAAATTCTGGGAGGAAGTGGATATCCTGTTCCCGGATATTGTAAAAGCCATTACTTCTCTGGCGAAAAAATCCTACATATCCATAACCAACCTGCGGAACGGCGTGACATGGTGGTCCGAGAAGGCGATGGAATATTTTGGTATGCAGGAGAACTATACCATCCGCGGACAAGAAAAATCAAAAAGATCGATTCATTCGGATGATCTGGAGGATTTCCGGAGGGGATTCCAGGAGAGAGTTGCGGGAAAAAATATGGACGAGCCCTGGGAATACCGGGTGCGGGACGGAAGTACCTACAACCGGATCAGTGCCAGGGCGAGAATGCTGAATGATAAGGATGGAAAGCCTTTTGTGATCGTAATACGATATAACAACTACGGTATTTCCGACGAGGTGGATGCAACCACCGGATTGCATACGGAACCGGCGCTGGATCGGGAGATCAGGGAATTCCTGGAGGAAAGCGGACAGGGGACTCTGCTGAAGATCGGACTGGATCAGTTCAGTCATATCAATGTTATGTACGGTGCAGCTTTTTCGGATAAGATTCTGAACTGTGCGGCACAGGAGCTGTTGCGCCTGTTAAAGGGAAAAGGATATGTATACCGGCTCTCCGGTGCGAAATTTGTGATCAGCTTTAAAAAGGTATCCAAAGAGGAGCTGCAGCAGATATATGATGAGATTGTAGAAGTTTTCGAAAATACAGAGGTGGAGGGGAAAAAGATCCCTCTGAAGGTATCTGCCGGTGCAATATTTATGGAACCTTATATGAAGGAGACAAATGCGGTCCGCAGCCGTCTGACCTACGCGTTGAACCATTCCCGGCTTGAGCATCATGGAGAGCTGGTGATTTTTAATGATGAGATCTGTGGCAGTGACGAGAACCAGTTTGAACTGATCGGTGTGATCCATCAGTGTGCTACTCATAACTTTGAAGGCTTCCGGATGTTCTATCAGCCGATTGCTGATACGAAGACCGGCAAGATCCGGGGAATGGAAGCGCTACTCCGTTGGGAACTGGAACCTTACGGGATGGTGTCCCCCGGTGTGTTCATGGAATGGCTGGAACAGGATCCCTGTATTTTTGATCTGGGGAACTGGATCCTTCGGACAGCACTTACGGATGTACAGAAGCTTCGCAAGGAGACGGAAGGCTTTTTCGTTAATGTCAATGTGGCGGCGGCACAGCTGGAGCGCAGAGAGTTCCGCAGTGCGGTTATGAATATTTTAAAAGAGACCGGTGCAAAACCGGAAGAGCTTTGCCTTGAATTGACAGAACGATGCAGAGATCTGGATATTCAATTTCTGCGCAGGGAGGTAGAATTTTTCCATTCCCAGGGGATCAAGATTGCACTGGATGACTTCGGCACAGGCAACAGTTCCTTAAGTCTGGCACTGGAGCTGCCCTTTGATGAACTGAAGGTAGATATGAGCTTCATCCGTGATATTAAACAAAAACCGCAGAATCAGGCCATGGTGCAGTCTATCGTGGATTATGCCAGGAGGACAAACACCGAGACCTGTATTGAGGGTATTGAGAATAAGGAAGTCAGCGACTATATTGAGCAGTTTGGGTCTTCCTGGCAGCAGGGATACTACTATTCCAAGCCGGTACCTATCGAACAGTTCGAGGAAGTGCTGCGCAAGAAAGCAACTGAAAAAGAATAAATAGCTATTCTCGAATAGCATTGGGCGCTACACCGTATTTTTTCTTGAATGCGCGGCGGAAGCTGGTCAGATTATTATAGCCTACAGCTACATATAAGTCTGTTATTTTAATATTCGTTGTTTCCAACAGGTGTTTTGCCTGCGTCATGCGGATCTGTTCCAGATACGTAGAGAAGTTTACGCCAACTGTTTTTTTGAAAAGGAAGGAGAAGTAACTCTCGGAGATGTGGAACAGGTCCGATATTCTGCTTAAACATAGGGATGGATCCCCATAATGCTCATCAATATAAGTCTGAATGCGCACGATCAGCTGGTTGTCGTTTTCCGGTTGCTTGTTTTTTTCACATAATTCCAGAGCAATCTGCTCGTAATTTTCCAGGGTTGAATCTTCGGACAGACCGGCTAAGCTTGAATCATCGTAAGAGATATCATTATCTCGCACTACTTTCAACAATGTGATTTCAATGTTTTCTAAAAGCCAGTTTACTTGCTTGGAATTCAGCTTTCGTTTCTTGAAATTTTCATCTTTAATAAAATTAAAAATCGCCTTTGTCTGTTTGAAGTTACCGGATTTTACAAAATTATACAGCTGTTCCGCAACCTCATTCGGATAAAAGAAGGAATCCTGACACTCTAGAATCTCACAATATAGGCACAGATAATTAGGGCTGACAACGTGTTTTACAGCTTCTTTGGACTGCCGGTATGACTTCCAGATAGTTGAGATTGCACTGGTAGTACAGCCTAAGCCACCATAAATCCATATATTATATTCCTGCAGTAGTGAGGAATGAATCTGTGCAAACAAATTCTCTGCGTTGTCCAATTCTTCCCTGTTATATAATAAAATAGTGTAAGTACTGTTCCTTTGACCCTGCATGATATAGGAATGTGTAAAATAACTGGATAGGATATCGGAAATGACATCAGCATAATCGGGTGACAGGATATTGATTATTCCCTGTGGACCATTGTTTAATTCCAAAGTATCCAGATAAACATTACAGTATAATATAGCGAAGGAATCGGTGTTATTAGGAATAGAAAGATAATTTTGAGCATATGCAGCCTCTTCCTCACTCAGGATCGTACCATGGATCAGCTGATCAAAATAGTAATTACGGAGTGTGATCTTTTGGGACTCATTTAACCGCATAAGCTCTTCGTGGTTGAAATTCATTTCCTGCAGGCGGTATTCCATGGCCTGATACGGCTTATAGTTTGCCCTGGACAATAAAACAATGATAAAGAAACTGCCGATAACCCCCAGGAAGATAATGAACAAAGATACAAGCAGTAGTTTATTTTCCGGATTTTTCAGAGAAGAAGCAGGGATGATCAAATAATAGTCCAGATTTGGTGTTTGTGCAGAAGCGTGAAGCACAGACACGGAAGTACCTTGAAATACTGTACTACAATAACCCTGCGCATTATAATCCAAAGCAGCAAGTTGTGAACTGTCAATTTTAGACAGTAAATTTTCATTGTTGTTGAATGTCAGCAGTGTTTCTCCATTGCTTTCCTGAATAATAAGGCATCCATTTCTCATCACATCTATAGAATCAGCTATCTGCTGCATAGAATCAGCATTCAGCTCAAAAACAATGTCAGCGTTAATGTTCTTAAAAGTATAATTTTGCAGAGAGACTGTATAACAATAATCATTTTTGTGAGAGGTATAGTCTGTTGAAAAATTGTCAAGAGGCAGAAAATGATTATAATTATCGGAGGATTCCAAGGCTGCTTTCCACTCATCATATTTTGCAGGATCCAGTTTTTGGGTGTTTTTGTAAAAATAATATAGGTTTTCAAAATTATTATAGCTGATCACATAATCGGTATGGCGGAGATGAATATAGTAGGTCTGGATCGGCTGCAGGGAATAATCGTAAATGGAGTACATATCTAGCAGAGTCTGTTTAGTGATATAGGCATTATAATAGAATGCCTGTTCGCCATGATCAGCTTCTGCCAGACGGGATAGACTGGAATTATTTGCCATTTTTTTGGAGATCAGATAGATATTGGCATAACATTCGTTGAATTGCTCTGTAACATTTTGCAGGGAAATCATGTTCTCGTTCAATAATTCCTGTTTCACATTATTTGAGAGAATAAAGTGGAAAACAATTCCCAGAATGAGTACAATTACCAAAAGCAGGCTATAGGATGTTATTAATTTTGTGAAGTAAGTTTTTTTTCTGGTGTTCATAATAAAATCCTCCCGAAAGATATTATTATAGTATCATAAGCGCCGAAAAATACAATAAACCGGAATGCGATAAAGTAAAATGTGCACTGTTGACATAAAAAATGACACCCTATTTTTGAAAAATATGTACATAAAATCACAAAAAATGCAGCTTTGATTTTAGCAAAATAACGGATAAAATAAAACCAGGTTGATACTTCTGGCGCCGAAGTAGCAATGATCAACAAATTGAATAGAGAAAACAGTAAATAAGAAAAACAAGATATTGACGGAGGTTATTTATGGTAAAGAAAAAGTTATTATCAGCTGCACTGGTTTCTATTACAGTGTGTTCCATGATATTTACCGGATGTGGAAGCACTGCAGACAACACAACTTCTGATACACAGATGGGAAATACTGTTGGGAATACTACAGATGATGTAGAAAAACCTGATAAGATTACTATTATGGTAGACGGAACATTTAATACAAAACTGGCAGATGGTCAGGAAGAATGGATCAATAAATGGGAAGAAATGACAGGAATTGAACTGGAAGTTATTCAGCCGGATCACAATGCTTATTATGATGTGCTGGGACAGACATTCGCCAGCGGATCGGAGAACTGGCCTGATGTAGTAATCCTTGGATCTTCTTATTATTCCGGATATGCAGGAGAGGGAGCTCTCTGGGATATGACAGATGCCTGGAACAATTCGGAGCTGAAGAAAAATCCCAATACGGATGTGAGTGTCGTAGAAGGTAATATGCTGGACGGACATCTGTACGGACTTGCGCTGTCTGGCGGTGGTGGTTGTATGACTTTCGTCAGAAAACAGTGGCTGGATAACTGTGGACTGGATATTCCCACAACGTATGAAGAGTACCTGGAAATGCTGGATGCCTTTACTAACGGTGATCCGGATGGAGACGGTATCAATGGCAATACCATTGGCGTATCCGCAGCCGGCTTTGTAGGAAATGAAGCTCCTTATACCAATTATCTGCCGGAATTCTATCAGGATGCATATCCTTCCTTCTATCAGGGAGAGGATGGCGTATGGAAAGATGGCTTTACCGAAGATTCCATGAAGGAAGCTATTAAGAGATTGCAGGATGCTTACAACAAGGGATATATCGACAAGGAATCTCTGACGAATGCGACCAGCAACTGCCGTACCAAATTTACAGAAGGTGAATTCGGAGCATTTACTTACTGGGCAGGCGGCTGGGCGGACACGATGTCTGAAGGACTGGAAGCGAATGGACTGGACGGTGAATTAGTATTTATGCCGCCTATCGCAGAGGTTGGAAAATACTGGCAGAGATGTGCACCGGTATATGCAATTACTTCTTCCTGCAAGAATCCGGAAGGCGTATTTAAATATTTCCTGGAAAGCATTTTTGATGATGGAGATATGGAAACTCTGTGGATCTATGGAGTAGAAGGCGTTCATTGGTCCAGACAGGCAGAAACAGTATGTGGCAATACGTATCAGGATGGAGAATTCCATATGTTGGAGATGCGTTCTCAGCCCGGAATACAGTATACGACCCTTAATATGGGAGATACCAATATCTGCCCTATGACAGAGAAGCTGGTTCCTGTCAAGAAATATAATGAGGAATCGATGGAAATCTTTAATGCCAATAACAAGACAGCACCTCTGCCGGTAACAACAGATATGATGAGTCAGTATAACGGCGATCTGACCAGTCTGAAGAATTCTATCATTGCGGACTGTGTAGTGCAGGGTCTTTCTGTAGAAGAGGGTTACAAGCGTTTTGAACAGGAAGGCGGAGCTGAATGGTCTCAGGCAATCGTAGATTCCTTGAATAAATAATCTGGTAACAGTATAGGAGGTTGCATTATGATAGATAAAATGAGAGAGCTGACAGACAGGCAGATGCAGGATTTTGTAAGAGTGTTGGAAAAAAGAAGGGTTCCGCTGCATAGTGTTCTGATAGCGCAGCATGGGAAGCTTATATTTGAAAAATATTATGCACCCTATTGCCGTAATAAACTTCAGAGAATGTTTTCTGTGACTAAGAGCTTTACTTCTCTGGCAATCGGATTGTTGGAGCAGGAGGGGAAGATTTCCCTGCAGGATCATATCTGCGATTATTTCCCGGAATTTCTTCCCGGAGTGGTACATCCCTGGCTGGCAGAGATGACGATTGAAAATATGTTGAAAATGCAGACCTGCCACAATATGACGACTTATAACAAGACCAGCACAACGGAGAACTGGGTGAGGAGCTTTTTCCAGACAGAACCCACCCACAGACCCGGAACGCTCTTTATGTATGATACCTCATCCTCCCATGTACTCTGTGCACTGGTAGAAAAACTGACTGGTAAGAAGATGCTGGATTATATGAAGGATAAGCTGCTGCGCCAGATTGGCTTCAGCGAGGAGTCTTATATCTTAGAGGATCCCTTTGGAACCTCTATGGGAGGGAGTGGCCTGATGGCTACTCCCGAGGATCTGCTGCGTACCGGCTGTATGATGTTAAAGCAGGAAAAAGGTTCCTATGTAGCGAGAGCGACAGAGCCGAGAACAGCAACACAGCTGGATGGAGCTGATGGCTGGTATGGATATATGATTCCAATTCCGATGGAGGGAACTTTTGGAATGATGGGGATGGGCGGACAGATGATGCTGGCATTTCCGGAAATGGATCTCGTCGTTGTAACGACAGCAGATACGCAGGGGATGGTCGGAGTCGAGCAGCTGATGCAAAATGCTGTGACAGAAGTTCTACTGAAGGATTGTTTTCCGGAAAACGATGTGGAGAAAACAACGTTGCCTGTGCTGCGTACAGTGTTTGAAGGAAAACCTTGTGCAGATTATGGGAAAAAATATCCCCTGCTCCGAAACAAGTATGGATTTACATGGTGTGGCGTGACTTTTTCCGAGGAGGATCAAAAAGGAGTGCTCTCGTATGAAATGGAGGGAAGAGAATGTCAGATTCCTTTTGGAATCGGACATCTGGAAGAGGGAGAGTTCCCCATATACAAGGAGAAATGTGCTTCTTCCGGAGCCTGGATAGATCAACATACGCTGTTTATCCTTTGCTGGCTGATTGGAGAAAGTGTTGCGTCCATTCGCTTCCGTCTCTATTTCTCGGAAGATGGACTGACCGTACATATGAATAAAACAGAAGAGACAAAGTACAACGAATATATGGGATTTTTAAATAGCTGATATAGAGCAGCCGGAACGGAGGGTAAACGTTGAATGTGAAAGAAAAAGCAAAAACTTTGCCTAAGAGGACGCCTGGAAGAGCTGTGTTCAAGCACGCTCGTGCATATCGGGGAGTCTATCTGATGGCAACGCCGGTATTGGTGTCAGCATTGATATTTTATTATCTTCCCATGTTCGGTATCCGTTATGCCTTTTTTACCTATAAAGGAATCAATGATCCGATTTTTGTGGGATTGAAGCACTTTGCGAAAATGTTCAGTATGCCGGGATTTTGGAAAGCGTTCAGCAATACACTAGTACTAAGTATTACAAAGCTGATTTTGAATACCGGTGCTGCGGTGATCATTTCCGTACTGTTAAATGAATTAGTTTTTTTAAAACTGAAAAAAGTATTCCAGACAATAGTATACATTCCGCATTTTATGTCCTGGGTAGTGGCAGCATCAATCTTTTCGATGATTCTGTCTCCTACATCTGCAGGATTAGTCAATGATATTTTAATGAAGCTGCATTTGATTTCGGATAATATCTATTTCCTTGGTGATCAAAAGTGGTGGAGATTTTCATATTATTTGATCAATGTCTGGAAGGATACCGGCTGGGGAACGATCATTTTCATGGCGACGCTGGCGGGGATCAGTCCGGAATTGTATGAAGCAGCGTCGATGGATGGGGCAAACCGTTTCCAGAAGATGATCTATATTACCCTGCCTGCGTTGAACAATACAATCGTGACGGTACTTGTATTGAATCTGGCGAAGGTTATGAATTTGTTTGAGTCAGTTTTTGTATTACAGAATGATGCAGTGATCAAAGTGTCAGATGTATTGCAGACTTATATTTATACGCAGACATTTAACTCCGGTGCAATACCGGACTATGGATATACCACAGCGGTCGGTATGTTTTCCTCTATTATAAGCTGTATTCTGGTGCTGGTATGTAACAGGGTAAGCCATAAGACGAGAGGAAGAGGTATTGTATGATGAAAAAGAAAGTGAAGATTTTTGATATCGTATTGATCGTGATATTCACGGTATTTTCACTGGCGATGATCATTCCGGTATATAAAGTACTGGTGGACTCTTTTGATCTGAAGACGGCTTATGGCATGAAGCTGTTTCCAGAGCGTTTCGGACTAGCAGGATATAAGTCGATTTTTACCAATCCGACAATGCTCAGACCGTTTCTGATCTCCTGTTATACTACGGTTATGGGTACGGTCATGGGACTGTTAATCTCTGTGTTGGGAGCGTATGTATTGATCCAGTGGAAGATGCCGGGACGGGCATTTGTTGCCAATGTACTGCTGTTTACCATGATATTTAATGGTGGTATGATCCCGACTTATCTGGTTATGAAGGAGTTCCATCTGACAAATAATCTGTGGGGTGTGATCCTGCTGCCTGCCATAAATGTCTACAATCTGGTGTTGATGAAGAATTTCTTTGAAGGAATTCCTGTGAGCCTGATGGAATCGGCAGAGATTGATGGCTGTTCACATTTCAGAATCTTGTACAAGATTGTATTACCGCTGTCGAAAGCAGCACTTGCATCTATCGGACTTATGTATGCGGTAGGATATTGGAACGATTACACCAATTATAAGCTGTATATCACGAATTCAAATTTGTATAATTTCCAGATGAAGCTACGTGATTTGATCATGGGAAGTGATCTGCCGTCTGCGGTAGAAGGAGCTACGGAAAATACAGTAAAAAATGCAGCAGTTATCGTAGCAATTCTGCCGTTTATGATCATTTATCCATTCTGCCAGAAATATTTTGTACAGGGAGTAAATATCGGGGCTGTAAAAGAATAATAAGTAATAATTATAGAAAGCAAAAATGACATCAGCATACAACTGCCAGATGTCATTTTTTGCGAAATAAAATCTCAAGAAAATCTTAAGAATTTTCGGTGGACAAACATAGGACTTTAGGGATACAATATATTTTAGAGTGCCGGTCGAGAGACCGGATAGAACAAACAGATGAAAGGAAGCATTCATGAAAAAGAAAGTACTTGCAGCAATTTTACTTGCAGTAGGCGTTCTGACCGGCTGTGGAAACAGTGAGCCGATCTCTTCTCCGATCCAGACCGTAGAAGCAGAGCCTATTGCTACCGATACCAAGGAGGTAGAGCAGCCTGCCGCAACTGAGTCTTCCGCGGATGAAGTTGCACCGGAGCACTCCTATCGCAGCGAACTTACCAACGAGTGGATCGATGAGGATCTGAAGGATCAGCGCCCCATCGCAGTAATGGTAGATAACGAGAGAACCGCACTTCCTCATTTCGGTGTGGCAGATGCCGATGTAGTATATGAGATCATGAACAGTACCCTGAACGACAGAATTACCCGTTTCATGGTAGTGGTAAAGGACTGGGATAAGATCGAGCAGCTGGGCAGTATTCGTAGTGCCCGCCCTACCAATTTTATGCTGGCAGCAGAGTGGAATGCAGTTCTGTGTCATGATGGTGGTCCCTTCTTCATCAATGACTGGGTGGCAAAGGATTATTCCGCGAACTTCAGCGGCGGCTTTGCCCGTTACAGCAACGGTAAGGCAGCAGAGTTCACCGAGTATATCACTTATGATAAGTACACCAACACCCAGAAGGGCAAGACCTATGATGGTCTGAAGCAGCGTTTTGCAAATTCCAAGTATACCACTACTTACAATGATTACTATCAGGGACCTCACTTCAAATTTGCAGACGGAGAAGTTACCTTTGATGATAGAAGTGATGCTATCAGCGCTACTACCATTGAGCTTCCTTTCAAGCACAACGGTTCTACTCTGAAGTACAACGAAGAGACCGGAACCTATGATTACTATGAGTATGGTTCTGCACACAAGGATGCTGACAGCAATGCACAGCTCACTTTCGAGAACGTTATTCTGCAGGATACCACTTTTGCAGAACTGGGTGAAGGCTACCTGATCTACAATGCCATCGACTCCGGACGCTCCGGTTACTACATTACTCAGGGTAAGGCTATCGAAGTTACCTGGACCAAGTCTTCCGAGAATGCTATCACACATTACTATGATGCGAAGACCGGTGAGGAGATCCAGATCAATACCGGTAAGACCTATATCTCTCTGATCCCCAGCGATGGTTGGAGCAGCCTTGTAATCAAATAAGTCTGATCCTGACCGCAGAATTAAGAATAAGATCCCTTCCGCAGGCAGATGCCGTGGGAGGGATTTTTTGCGTATACGATGAGCCAAGTACTGATTTGTGCCTGCACAAGAATCTGCATTGCCGTTTGGCGATGCGCCTTTCCATGATGTAAATAAAAAAGATAATAAAAAAGTGTTTTAATACATATAACCCTAAAATCTCCGTGGAAACCACTGAAAAATTGACGTATAATACGACTTAGATTTGGAAAGACATAGATAAGAACAACTTAGGAGTGATGGCGATGAAAACGGCTAAAAAATATAATCCGGATCTGATATTGCACGGAAATCTGATCAGAGCGATCCTGTCTCTGGCAATTCCCGTAGTGATCAACAGCTTTTTGCAGACGATGTATAACCTGACGGATACTTACTGGCTGGGAAAAATTGGAACAGAGCAGCTGGCGGCAATCAATCTTGTGACACCGATGCAGAATATTATTACGAATTTCGGCAGCGGCATCACTGTGGCCGGTGCAGTCCTCATTGCGCAGTATATCGGCGCTGGGGAAAAAGAGGATGCCAGATCCATGGCAAACCAGATTTTCGCCTGTGCCATGGGATTTGCGGTGGTCTGTGCTACGCTCTGTTTTCTGGGGACACCGGCGATTGTGAACTGGCTGGGAGCAGACGGAGGAACTGCGTATTATGCAAGAGTCTACCTGCGTGTAGTCATCTGGGATATGCCATTCTTATATATGGTCAACATTTTTTCCGCAGTACATCAGGCACAGGGAGATACGGTACGCCCTATGTTTCTGAATCTGGGTGGCATCACGCTGAATCTGTTCCTGGATCCGTTTTTCATGATCATTCTGAATCTGGGGACTGCAGGAGCGGCACTGGCAACATTGTTGGCAAAAGCGATTCCGGCCATAGTGGCTTTTGGACTTCTGTGCAGACAGGAAAATGATATCTGCCTGAACCGGAAATACATGCGTTTACAAAAGGAAAAACTGGGAATGATCCTTAAGATCGGTCTGCCTACTGCTATCGGTGGAAGTACTATGCAGTTGGGATTTCTGCTGATGAGTAAAAACGTGTTTGTCTACGGGACGGAAGCCATGGCGGCTTACGGTATTGGCAACAAGGTGAATGGACTGATCACGCTACCCTCCAATGCCATTGGTTCGGCAACGGCCACTATCGTGGGGCAGAATATGGGAGCAAAGCAGCAGGACCGTGCGGAGAAGGGATATCGGTTTTCCATGTGGATATCGGTTGTATTTTTGTTCATAGGTGGTATGATTTTATCAAGAGATATGATCTCCACGGCTATTGTCAGGATCTTCTCTAAGGATGCGGAAGTCGTGGGCATGGCAGCGGACTTTTTAAGTGTTATGGCATTCTGGTGCTTTACCAATGGCGTATACAATACGACCTCCGGTTTGTTCCAGGGAACCGGCCATACGGAGGTGACCATGGCCATCGATGTGACCAGATTGTGGGTATTCCGTTTCCTGACACTGTGGTTCTGCGAGAGCGTCCTGCATATGGGCGTGCGCAGTGTCTGGTATTCCGTGGTGATCAGTAATGGCATTTCTGCGTTGATCCTGTATGTTTTGTACCGCTGTGGCATCTGGAAGAAGACCAGGATCAAGGTGGGAAAAGAGGAAGCCACTTAAGGAGTACTATGGAGAATAAGAAATCCCATAAGAAAAGTTTTCGAATTTATTTAAGCATCGTTGCAGTTCTTTTACTGCTTCAGGTCGTTGCCTGGAGCAGCAGAAGCCTCAGCGATGCTTATATTGATTATATTTTCCCAATCTGGGTCAATACCTACGGAAGGATTACAGGGTTGTTTCCCTTTTCCGTGGGCGAATGGTTGATCGTGGCAGGGATTCTGGTGGTGCTTGCTGCGGTTGTGCTGGGATGCAGTTTGCTGATTCCAGCGTGCAGACATTCGGAAAAGTACTGCCGGGGAGTGAAGGGATATTTTGGTTTTTTTGCTTGGACGTTGCTTGCCGTATTTGCCATTATGACGCTGAATTGTACCATGATCTATCACGGGTCTACATTTTCAGAAAAATATTTCGGTGAGGAAGAAGCGCAGGAGCAGACAACGCAGGAACGGACAGAGGAACTGCTTAGGATTTATAACGATATCGTGTCCCATTGCAATGCACTGAGTATGGAGATGGAGCGGGACAACAGCGGCGCAGTGGTATATTCCGGAGGTGTGGACAGCCGAGGTAATGCGGTGGATATGGAGGATAAAGCCATCGATGTGATGCAGAGTCTGGGGAAAACTTACGACCAGCTGGATGGTTATTATCCCCGGCCGAAGCCTATGTTTTTCTCGGATTTCATGTGTCAGATGTATATGTGTGGCTATTATTTCCCGTTTTCCATGGAGGCAAATTACAATGATGTCATGTACATCATGGAAAAACCGGCAACCATGTGTCATGAGCTGGCTCACATCCGGGGGTATATCTATGAGGATGAGGCGAATTTTATTGCATTTCTGGCCTGCGTAGAGTCGGATGACAGTACTTTTCAATATGCGGGTTACTTAAGTGTGCTGAATTATGTGGCAAACGATCTGTATAAGACGAGACTGGCGGATCCGGACAGCTATGCGGCGGCCAGAGAGGCGGTACATCCGTTACAGGTATTACAGCAGGTGCAGGAGGACAATATCTTTGTCACAGAAGAGCAATGGGAGAGAATCAACGGAAAAGCTGTGGTGAATACGGAGACGGTGGACAGTGTTTCAGATACCCTGACCAATGCTTCACTGAAATTGAATGGTGTTTCGGATGGCATGATCAGCTACAACCGGGTGGTGGAGCTTTTACTGCAATGGTACGGGGAAAAAGAGGAGTTTTAACCGTATCATTTGTAGGAGATAGAGGAATAATTGCAAAAATTTAAAATTTTTTTGATAAGGTACTTGACATTTGGACGAAATTTGTGTAGACTACGATTGTTGTGACGCAGAGCAGTCATGAGACAAGATTGCAAGTAGGATTAAGTCGCGGGCCCAGATAGCTCAGTTGGTAGAGCAGAGGACTGAAAATCCTCGTGTCACTGGTTCGATTCCGGTTCTGGGCATTTTCGCAGGACACCATTTCTTAAAATGGCCGCCCTGCTTCATATATAAACATGCGGGTGTAGTTCAATGGTAGAACACCAGCCTTCCAAGCTGGATACGTGGGTTCGATTCCCATCACCCGCTCTATTTTTTTAGCGGGAAACTTGATAAATCAAGGCTTTCCGCTATTTTTGTATTGTCCGGTTTGATACCAGGTGATATCAAAATTTTGAGAAGATATACAAGAGTATGATGGCACGGATGTTATTGTGACGCTGTTGGGACAGCCACAGAAGAAAAGAAAAAGGCCATCTGTTCATTGGGAGACTGAATAAAAAAGTGAATACTTCCGATATACATAGTAGAACAGATCAACCGGAAAACAGGAACGGAGGCGCTTATGCAGGTCGGTGGAGTCGGAAGCGGACATGACACATATTCTCATCATGTAACATCATGCCTTCATGAACATGGGGCAAATACGGATACGGGCAGTATGGGGGCTAAGTCCGGAGCCGCGCAGACGGCGCAGATGGCTACAGAAGCCTTGCAGGAGAATTCTAAGGGAAACCTGTTGTCCTGGGTACAGAATATTGGGAATAGTGGAAAACAGCTCTTACAGAAGATCTGGGGAGACAGCAAAGAATCCAATGATGCGATAAGTTCACAGAAGGATGGCAGCGGTAATCATATCGCGGGTCAGGAGACGCTTGTTACGGGAAATTCTGTGGGCGTGAAGACTACGTTGAACAGGGCGGCGGTGGAGACGGCGGCGACGCATACCTATTTCCAGCCGATAGAGACACGAGAGGCTGTGCCGACAACACCGTTGCAGAAAGTGCGTTATCAGGTACAGAAGGTAGCCAGAAAACTGATGGACCGACTGCCGGGACGATTCCTGGGATCCCATAGCGGAGATTTCCTGCAGACAAAGCAACAGCATACTAAAGAGGATCTGCGGAAGAGAAGCCAGTACAAAGAGGACGATCAGGAGATCGAATGCATTCTTACGGATGAAAGCTACCTGACAGATTCCTATAATCGAAAGGGAGAATACAGCCATCTTACTACGGATAAATAGGATGTGGTGGAATTTTTCGTAAAATTTCAAAAATTTTCTTGACAGTTTGGCATTCATCATGTAATATAGTCTTTGCTGTGAGACACACAGCAGACATTCATCAGATTGCGGATGAATGTCAACACAATTAATTTCATACCTTCAAGATACAGGTTTTGACCTGTACATTATGCGCGAGTGGCTCAGCGGTGGAGCACCTCCTTGCCAAGGAGGGGGTCGCGGGTTCGATCCCCGTCTCGCGCTTGAAAAAAGAACGATACCAAATCGGTATCGTTCTTTTTTTCGAGCCCTGCCAGGGCTCGAAAGTTCGATGTCTACGCTCCGCTCCGGTCCGCATGGAAAATTTCAGAAGCAAAAGGGAATACGTATTTGTTCCGGTTTGTATAGGAGCTTCATTTTGTATGCGCATGACCGCGGGACCAGACTTTACTTGGCTGTGCCTTATAGGTGGGGCGGCGGAAGAGGAGGCTTTTCAGTGCGGGACCGTTAAAGGGGAAGAGGGGCCAGAAGTAACTGAAGCCTGCGAAGGTTGGTGTGGTAATCATGGAGAGTGACACAAGCGTCAGACCGATAATAAAGCCGGGCAGACCCCATAATCCGGTGGTGACCACAAGGAGAATTCGATAGATCCGCAGAGCATCAGCAAATTCGATACTGGAGAGGGACAGATTCGCCAGCATGGTGACAGCAGCATAGAAGAGGACTTCCGTGGAGGCCCAGTTAAGACTGACAGCAATGTCACCGATTAATAGTCCGCCGACAATGGACAGAGCACCGGAGACGCGGCTGGAGCTGAGTGCCGCTGAATACTTGAAAAGATCCAGCAGGAACTCCACCGCCAGCACATAGAAAAAAAGGCGGAAGGGTGACAGATCGCTGACGGGTGTGAGCTGCAGCGAGGCAGTAATCTCGGGATAGTAGGCGGAGAGAAGTAAAAAGACCGGAAGGAGTAGGAGACTGACCGGGATGCACAGAAAACGGATCATGCGGAAGTAGGTTCCGGTCAGAGGATTGTTGTAATAGTCCTCCGGACTCTGGGTAAACTGGAAGATCGTACCGGGAAGCAGCAGAACGGCAGGGGAGTTGTCCACGATGAGCAGAATATGCCCTTCGCACAGATAGCTGCAGGCCACATCGGGCCGTTCCGTCAGCTGGATACTGGGCAGAGGATTCCACCAGCGTTTTTTGATCAGGAGTTCTTCCAGACTTTTGCTGCCCATGGTCAGGGAAGTGATCTGTAATTGGGAAAGCTTTTTCTTTAAGGTATCTAATAATTCCTCATTGACCTGATCCGCCAGATAGGCGATAGCTACATCCGTGCGGCTTTCTGCACCCAGAGAACAGATAGAGAATGTCAGTTTCGGAGAACGCACCCTCCGGCGGATCAGATTGGTATTGAACAACAACGTCTCCACAAAACCGTCCCGGGCACCACGGGTGATCCGTTCGGTGTCAGGTTCGGAAATGCTGCGGACAGGATAGGTACGGACATCGATGATCACGGCCTGTGCAAAACCTTCTACCAGAAGGACAGAGGGGCCACTGAGAATGTTTTGCAGAATCGTATCTATAGAGGAAGTCAGTGACACCTGGGCATACCCCAGTTTGCTCTGCACATAGCGAGGGAGATCCCGGATTTCGGAATCCAGTGTATAGAGGGGGGCCTGCAAGTCGGAAAAAATTTGTTGAAGGATCTCCGTCTTACAAAAACCATTGACACCGATCCAGTAAGCCGGCGTATTTCCCAGCTTCAGGTCACGGGTGATCAGGTCAAAACTGTCATCCAGTGGCAGCAGAGCGTGGAAAAGTGCTGTATTTTTGGATAGATTTGTGGATAAGGAGCGTTGTACCATAGTGGGGAATCCTTTCTGATTACTTGCATAGACTGCCAAACAGGTATATGGTATTATTATTCAGATAGATTCCCCAGGTTTTTCGGAACTATACGGATCAGTGGTATAATTGACACAACCCCAGCAGGATCAACAATAAACCTGAGACGGGATCCGTATATTCCCCGATCTGCTGCAGGAAAGCAGACCTGCCCAGACGGCTTCCGAAAGCCAGAAATCCGAAGGAGCAGAAAAAGGTGGACACCGATGCCGGAAGGAAAGGAAGTCCCGTAATACTGGCGGAGAAACCGATGCCGATATTGTTCATGGAAAGGGCACAGCCCAGCACCAGTATCTGCGACAGGGATAATTCCCGGTGCCCGGCAAATTTTTTCTTTTTCTGGCACAGATTATTATCCGGGGAAAAATTGCAGCGCCATCTGGAAAGCAGCCATTTTCCCACGTAGTAAAGACCGAAAAGGATCAGTACACTGCTTCCGATCCGGGTACCGATGCCGATGGGAAACAAGGGTAACAACAGGTTGCCAAGACCTATAGAGATCACAGTCCCGATCAGGGTGACTGTGCTGATCAGCAGATTATGTCTGGCAGGCAGAGGGACTTTCTGGAGGCCCAGAGCCATACCTACCAGAAGGGCATCCAGACTGGCTGAGACGCCGAAGAGCAGAGGGGGCAGAATAGACATAACATGCTCCGTAGAAAATATTCTTAATTTTACTATATTCCTCTGAAATTATTTTGTGAGGTTGTGGGGCAAAGGAACAAATGAGTATGGAAGTAAAGAGAAAACTGAGTGAATTCCTAAAAAGAGAGACGGTTCTGACCGTAGCGATCCTGCTGGCAATAGTGTCCGCGGTGATGATTCCGCCAGACAGAGAATATGCAGGATATATTGATTTCCGCACACTTTCGATCCTTTTCTGCCTGATGACGGTGATGGCAGGCTTGCAGAAACTGGGTGTTTTCCGTAATATTGCAAAAACGCTGTTGCGACATACACAGAATACCATACAGTTGGCAGAGGTATTGGTACTATTGTGTTTCATTTTCAGTATGATCATCACCAATGATGTGTCATTGATCACGTTTGTACCGTTTACCTTCATTGTGCTGCGGCTGACAGGCGAAGAAGCTGTGAAAAAACTGGCAGTACCTGTGATCGTTCTGCAGACGATAGCTGCCAATCTGGGAAGTATGCTGACGCCGATCGGAAATCCGCAGAATCTGTATTTATATGGGAAAACACAGATGTCCGCTGGAACATTTATACTTTTGATGCTGCCTTATTCTCTGGTGTCACTGCTTTTACTGATGATCTGTGTGGTAATTGTGGCAAAACGAAGCGGAATCGAAGTCCGGGGAGCAGAAGTTTTGCTGACAGAAGATGAGAAGCTGGAACAAAAGAAATATTTACTTCCGGCATATTTGCTGTTATTTGTGTTGTGTCTGCTGACTGTGGCTCATATGATTCCTTATCCGGTGACATTGGGAACTGTGGCATTGGCGGTTCTCCTTTTAGATCGTGGTACTCTTATAAAAGTGGATTATTCGCTTTTGCTGACGTTTGTGGGCTTCTTTATTTTTATAGGAAATATGGGAAGAATGCCTGCTTTCTGTGATTTCCTGCAGAAGATCATCGGAGGTAGAGAAGTGATGACAGCCGTGATTGCCAGTCAGGTGATCAGTAATGTTCCGGCGGCCCTGCTGTTATCCGGATTTACGGAAAATATAACGGCATTGATCATCGGTACGAATCTGGGAGGGTTGGGGACGCTGATCGCATCCATGGCCAGTCTGATCTCTTATAAACAGGTGGCCAGACAGATTCCGGGAGAGAAAAAGAAGTATTTTGGATGGTTTACCATAGCAAATATCGTTTTTTTAATGATATTGGTATTGGAAAACTGTCTGCTGTAACGATAGAAAGCAGTCTATCTGCCGGGAAAGGCAGAAAAGATGGCAATAACTAAAAAATAATCTGGGAGGTATTCGTCATGACAGAAGATATGACAATCATTGCAGAAGAGGCTTATCTGGCGGCCAAGGAGATCTTGGAAAAGGCGAGGCTGGAGCAGGGAGAGCTGTTTGTGGTAGGCTGTTCTACCAGTGAGGTGGGAGGTGCTACTATTGGTACCTATTCCAGCCCGGAGCTGGCGGAGATGGTCTTCGGCGGTATTTACCAGGCCACGCAGGAAGCCGGGGTATATCTGGCTGCGCAGTGTTGTGAGCATCTGAACCGTGCACTGATTCTGGAAAAAGAGGCTGCGGTAAAATATGGTTATCCCATGGTAAATGTGGTACCTCAGCCTAAGGCAGGCGGATCTTTTGCGACGGCGGCGTATAAAGCCTTCGAGCATCCGGTGGCTGTGGAACATATTCAGGCGGCAGCAGGAATGGATATCGGGGATACGCTGATCGGAATGCATCTGAGAGATGTGGCAGTACCGGTGCGCCTCCGGTCCGGACAGATCGGAGACGCCCATGTGGTATGCGCCCGCACCAGACCGAAATTCATTGGTGGCGGCAGAGCGGTTTATGACGAAGAATTATTGTAAAGAAATGATATGTGGCTATTTCTGTGGCATTCCGCGGAAGTAGTCACGGATCCAGCGTCCGGATTCATTGAAATCATCGTCGGTCCAGTCGGAAAGTGCCGTGCTGGAAGCCTTGAAGACGCTGCTGCTTTCCTCTTTGTTGGCGAGATTCCAGCAACAGAAGCTGATCTGGTACTTGTTCAGCAGATCCAGCCATTTGGTGGTGGAAACAAAATCATTGGCACCATTGCCGGAGGCATCGCACATGCCAAATTCGCTGACAAATACCGGAAGCCCGTTCTGAACACAGGTCTCTAAGCGGTTCCGCAGGTCGTCTTTATGGGTGCCTGCGTAGAAATGCAGCGTATACATTACATTGCTGTCATCCAGCGGAGAAGCGGCAGCCTTGTCGATCTCCTGACTCCAGGTTGGTGTTCCCACGAGAATTACGGCATCCGGCTTCTGCGCCCGGATCACCGGGATGACTTCTTCTGCGTAAGACTTGATGCTGTCCCAGGAAGTACCGCCGTTGGGTTCATTGCAGATTTCATAGAGCACATTGTCGTTGTCGGCAAAAGCTTCCACCATTTCCCGGAAAAAGGCGATCGCCTCATCTTTGTTCTGATTCGGGTCGCAATCACTTAAAATATGCCAGTCTACGATCACGTACATTCCAAGCTCTGTGGCGTAGGATACACCGTCTCTTACCAGCTGCTTCAGCTGTTCCTTATCACCGCCGGCACAATAACCGCCGTATTCCGCTGTATACATGGCGAGGCGGATACAGTTAGTATTCCAGTCGTCCCGCAGGGTACGGAAGGAATCATAATTGATATACTGGGGGAACCAGGCAATACCGTGGGTGGACATACCATAGAGCTGGACAGTGTTCCCGTCTGCATCGGTCAGCTTCCCATTCTCCACATGGAGAGCGCCGTGCTGTCCGAAGGGGGTGGAAGCCTCATCTTTGTCTGCCTCGGAAGTCACATCCGCAGGCTGTGTGGATTGCGTTCCGGGAGCATCGGGGGTGGGTGTCGGTTCGGATGCAGCGGTGCTTTCGCTGACGGTTTCCGTGATGGCAGCAGACATTTCGGGGGAAGCAGATGTTGTGGCTTCATTTGACGTATCCTGCCTGCCACAGCCGGCGAGAGCACAGGTGCCTAAGGCTGCCAGTACCGCACAGCTGAGTGTTTTTCTGAAAATAGACATAAGAACCTCTTTTCTTATTCGAGAATAAACGAATGAAAATACAAACAATGGGTTACCTTTTAAAACTAAAAAACAAGCACTTACAACCAATATTATAATTGTGTCTGTGTAGCTTGGCAAGAAATGATTGCCCGCGGATAGGAGCTGTGATACAGTTAATGGGAACAGAGTCCGGAATAGAGGACAGAGATGGAGGAAACCTATGCTTCCGCAGTCATTTACAGAGAGAATGCAGGGACTTTTGGGATCGGAATATGAAGAGTTCCTGGCAAGCTTTGAGCATGAGAAATATCAGGCATTGCGTCTGAATCCGTTAAAAAAGGATGACATGTCTGTCATAACAGAAAAAGTTAAGCAGACTTTTCAGCTGCAGCCGGTTCCCTGGGCGGAGAACGGATATTACTATACCAAAGAGGACCAGCCGGGAAAACATCCCTGGCATGAAGCGGGACTTTATTATATTCAGGAACCCAGTGCCATGGCACCTGTGACACTACTGTCACCACAGCCCGGAGAGCGGATCCTCGATCTATGTGCTGCTCCCGGAGGGAAAAGTACCCAGATTGCATCGGCTATGGAGGGAGAAGGACTGCTTGTCACGAATGAGATCCACCCGGCGAGGGCGAAAATACTCTCGGAGAACGTGGAGCGCATGGGCATCCGCAACGCCTGTGTATTGAATGAGACGCCGGAGCACCTGGCGGATATTTTCGAGGAATATTTTGACCGGATCCTGGTGGATGCACCCTGCTCCGGAGAGGGAATGTTCCGGAAGAATGAAGTGGCCTGTGAGGAATGGAGCCCGGAGAATGTACAGCTCTGTGCGGACAGACAGGACGGCATTCTGGAATGTGCCGCCCGGATGCTGGTACCCGGCGGCAGACTGGTGTATTCTACCTGCACCTTTGCACCAGCGGAAAATGAGGGAAGTATCAGCCGCTTCCTGGCAAAGCATGAGGAATTCGAGATTGTCCCCATCGATAAAAAGGAACTGGGGATCCCGGAGGGGTGTGACGGTATTCCGGGCTGTGTGGAGAATCCCGCGCCGGGAATCGAAGGTACCTTGCGCCTGTGGCCTCATAAGCTGAAGGGAGAAGGTCATTACGCCGCGGTATTGCAGAAGAAGGGAAAGCTTCCGGAGGGGTATCAGCCGGTGTGCGCAACGGGAACAGAAAAAGGAATCCCCGCAAAGAACCTTGCGAAGGACTGGGCGGAATATTTTGCTTTTGCAAAAGAGACTTTTTCGGAGAAGCTGATGGGGGAAGCGGGATTGTGTACGGCGGGAGAAGGATTTCTGGCGTTCGGTGATAATCTGTACCGTATGCCGGAGAGAATGCCAGGGGTCAAGGGGCTGAAAGTGCTGCGTCCGGGACTGCACCTGGGAACCTTGAAAAAGAATCGTTTCGAACCGGCTCATGCGCTGGCACTGGCGCTGTGCCCGAAGGATGTGAAGCATGTATGGAATCTGTCCGTGGAGGAAGCGGCTGCTTATCTGAAGGGACAGACTTTTTCCGCGGAAGGCGAGAAGGGCTGGTATCTGATCTGCGTGGACGGCATCAGCCTGGGCTGGGGAAAACTGGCCGGAGGCATCATGAAGAACCATTATCCCAAGGGGCTGCGGAAGGGATAACGGATCACGACAATAAGGACAGTTTATATGAGAACAGAAATATTATACGAAGACAAGATCATCATGGTCATCCGCAAACCGGCAGGACTGGCGGTACAGTCCGCCGGGATCGGACAACCGGATGTGGTCAGCGAGTTGAAATCCCATCTTGCAAAGCTTCCCGACACAGGGAGGCTGGGACCGGGAAAAGGAGAGCCATATCTGGGCATAGTCCACAGACTGGATCAGCCGGTGGAGGGCGTGCTGGTATTTGCCAAAGAGAAAAAGGCGGCAGCAGCTCTGACGAAACAGTTATCCGATGGTACACTGAATAAACATTACTATGCAGTACTCTGTGGATATCCTGCTGTTGCAGAAGGGGAGCTTGTGGATTATCTACGGAAAGAGGGCAGCGTGGCAGTGGCAGTCACCGGCAGAGAGAAGAATTTTCCGGACGCAAAGATCGCAAAACTGCATTATAGCATTTTGGAGAAAATTAATCAGCCTATGCCGCTGGCACTGGCAGATGTCTGCATTGAGACCGGACGGTTCCACCAGATCCGCGTGCAGTTTGCCCATGCGGGATGGCCGTTGTTGGGAGATACCAAATACGGGAACACTACAGTCGCCGGAACGGCGGGGAGTCCGGCATATCGCGGCGTGGCACTTTGCGCATATTCTCTGGATTTTACCCATCCCGGCAACGGCAAAAAGATGTCATTCCGGGTGAAACCGCAGAATCCTGCATTTGAAAAATTTACAAAAATTCCTTCGGAGGATATTTTCGAAGGATAAAAAAGCCTGTCCGGCACACACTAATCCCAAAAAGGAAGTGTGCGGCATGGATTGGGGAGAATTTGGCAAAAAAATAATAGGAAAAAAGATGATAGTACTGCTTCTGGTAACGGGGGCAGTCTATTTTTTTCTGCAATATCTGACACCTCTGTCGGCACCGGTACTGTTGGCCATGCTGTTTGTCACAATTTTTGGGCCAATGATGAAGCGGATGAATCAGCGTCTGCATTTTCCCAGACCCCTCAGTGCCATAGTGCTTCTCATCGTGGCAACAGTGTTGTTGGTGGGGTTACTCTGGATTCTGGTGTCCTGGATGCTAGGCAGCCTGCCGGTATGGATCGGCAATCTGGAACTGCGGGAGCAGGAGTGGCTGGAAGTCGTCCGGGGGCTGTGTCGCAGCGTGGGAGAGATTATTGGTGTGGACACTGCGTATCTGGAAAATACGGTCAGTGGCAGACTACAGGAGGGGCTGGATTCACTGGAAGAAAATATTCTGCCGGGAATGCTTTCCCAGTCTATGCAGTATGTGCAGTGGTTCGCGGAGCTGGGAGGATTTCTGGTGACGTTTTTGATCGCTTCGGTGCTGCTGGCGAAAGACTATGACGGTATTATGAACCGTCTGCTGGATCAGGAGGCCTGTCATGTACTTCTGGAGGTGATCTGCGGGATCGTCCGTTATATTGCCACTTTTGTAAAGGCCCAGGGGATCATTATGACCACGATTGCCATGACAGCTGCGGCAACATTAGGAATCGCCGGAATAAATCATGGTATTTTGTGGGGGATCCTGGCGGGGATTTTAGATGCGCTGCCTTTTATCGGAACGGGCATCGTGTTGGTGCCGCTGGGAGTTTTTCAGATTTTGGAAGGAAATTGGGGAAGAGCCATTGTCTGCGGTGTATTGTATTTGGTCTGCATTTTTCTGCGGGAGGTCATGGAGCCTCGTCTCATCGGCAGGAAAATAGGGGTATCCCCCATAGCAGTGCTGGTGTCGTTGTATGCCGGAATCCGGCTGTTTGGCGTCTGGGGGATTATCAAGGGGCCATTGGGATTTGTGCTCATCTATGAGACTTATCACAGCCTGGCCCGCATGTATGACCGCCAGAGGGAGCAGGAACAACAGGAATGAGAAAAGATTGACGAAAGAAGTGTCGAAAGCTATCATAAAAGTATTAGACAAAGGAAGCTTAGGAGAGACGGATCTATGGCAAAAAAAACAAAAGGGAAAAATTCTGTGGAATCGGTGGCAGAAACGCTATGCAATTTCAGCCGGTTCCTGTGTGATATCGTGATCAGCGTGTATTTGTTTGTGATATTGGCTGTACTGCCGTTGTACAACAGGGGCTATGCCCAGATCGGAACAGACAAGGAGAATTTTTTTATTAAGACTATGACTTATGCGGGGAAATGTCTGCTTCCGGTATTTGTGTTGTGGCTGATCCTTCGCCTCATTGTGGCAAAGCAGAAACAGGAGCTTCCGGAATTTCGGACTATTCCGAAAAGCATCTGGCAGGCTTTGAACACCACGGATAAATTTGCTGCTCTATACGGGATTGCCGTGGTAATGTCCTATGTGTTTACCCGGTATCGGGAGGAGGCACTGTGGGGGACGGCATCCTGGCGGATGGGGATGTGGACCCAGCTGGGAGCGGTCATTGTATATTTTATGATCTCACGGATGTGGCAGAGAAACGACTGGATCGTGATCCTGACATTGCCGGTGTCGACCATTGTTTTTTTCCTCGGATATATGAATAAATTCGGGCTGTGCCTTGTAGATAAGGAGATCATCAATTCCTCCTTTATTTCTACCGTGGGAAATATTAACTGGTATTGCGGTTATCTGGTGACGGTGCTGTTCGGTGGAGTTTATCTGTTATGGTGGATGGGATCGGAGATCACTTGGAAGAGAGCGCTGCTGATGGGGTATGTGACGATCGGTTTTGCTTCTCTGGTAACCCAGGGCAGCAGCAGTGGTGTTGTAACTTTAGCCGTAATGCTGTTTGTACTGTTTGGCATGTCTGTGAAAGATGGCGGAAAAATGGAATGCTTCTGGCAGGAAATGACATTGTTATCGGTGGCATGTCTGATCACATATATTCTGCGGAGCTGCAATGTGCTTTCGCAGGAACTGCCGATGGAAAAAGTGACGGATATCCTGACGTTTTCCGCAATGAGTGTGATTATGACGATCGTGTCAGTAGTGGTGCTGTGGCTGGTACATACCAGCAATAACAGAAATCATTACCGTGGGAAACTTTTTTGGGGCATCTATCGGATATTGTGCGTAGCACTGCCGGTTGTGAGCGTGGCATTATTAGCGTTTATTCTGGCGAATACGCTGTTGGGCGGAAAACTGACGTCCTTTCTGACGGAGACGGCAGGTGACGGGGGCAGCAACTGGCTGATGTTCAGCGCGGCCTGGGGCAGCAACAGGGGAGCCACCTGGTCGGCGGGAGCCAGCTGCTTCTGGGAAGCAGATCTGTTACATAAGATTTTCGGCGTAGGGCCGGATTGCATGTATGCGTTTCTGTCAAATGAGGCCAGCCCGGAGCTGCAAAATATGGTGTATGATTTCTTCTATGGAAACCGCCTCACTAATGCACATAATGAATGGCTGACGATCCTGGTGGATATAGGAGTGCTGGGGCTGGTCAGTTATGCGGGAATGATGATCTCAGTAATCCGTAATTTCCTGCATGCCGGGAAAAAGTCGATGCTGGTGGGAGCCTGCGGGTTCTGTGTGCTGGCTTATACGGTGAACAATATGTTCAGCTTCCAGCAGGTGATGAATATTTCGACGGTGTTTGTGATTATGGGGATTGGAGAGAATTTGCGGCATTCAGCCCGTGATTGAACCAGCGAAAGTTGAATTTATGGTCTCCGCTTCGGTCGGTCCAGGCCGAGGTCCCCCGGACCTCGTGGGGTCTCCGCTCCGCTTCGGTCGGTCCAGGCCGAGGTCCCCCGGACCTCGTGGGTCTCCGCTTCGCTTCGGTCGGCTCAAAGCCGAGGTCCACTGGACCTCGTGAGCCCTCTGCGCCCGAACGGTGTGTTCGTGTCGACTAGAGGTTATAAGTTAGAACAATGTGGAGACAAAAAGACTCCCTCACACATGTGTGAGGGAGTCTTTTTAGTCGTCGCGACAAGATTCGAACTTGCGACCTCTGCGTCCCGAACGCAGCGCTCTACCAAACTGAGCCACGCGACGATGTGAACATTAATTGCGTCAACATTAAAATAATAAATAAAAACCCATTGATTGTCAAGCAAAAAACGAATATGATAGAAGAAAAAGTTGCAAAAACGATAAAACCACGAAATTAAGAGAGGAAATTCTATGTACAATACAACGGTAACATTGAAAAAAGGAGAGGGCAGAACACTGAAGGCTGGAGGAATGTGGGTATTCGATAATGAGATCGCATCCATCCTGGGGACGTTTGAGAATGGCGACATTGTAAACATTCATGATTTTGACGGCTATTTCATGGGATACGGTTATATCAATACCAATTCCAAGATCACGCTTCGTCTGCTGGCGCGCAGGAAGGATACGGTGATCGATGAGGCATTTTTTGAGCAGAGGGTGCGGGATGCCTGGAATTACCGCAAGGAGACCATTGATACCTCCAGCTGTCGTCTGATCTTCGGAGAGGCGGATTTCCTGCCGGGTATTGTCATTGATAAATTCTCGGATGTACTGGTAGTGGAATCTCTGGCATTGGGAATCGATAAGTGGAAGCTTGTGATCATTGATGCTTTGAAGAAAGTACTGGCGGAGGATGGCATTGTGATCCGCGGTGTCTACGAGCGGAGTGATGCCAAGGTACGCTTACAGGAGGGTATGGAGCGTTATAAAGGCTTCATCGGCGAACCGTTTGACACGAAAGTAGAGATCGTGGAGAACGGTGTGCATTACATGGTGGATGTAGAGGACGGACAGAAGACCGGATTTTTCCTGGATCAGAAGAATAACCGTGCCGCCATTCATCGTTTCTGTAAGGATAAAAAGGTGCTGGACTGCTTCACCCATACCGGCTCCTTTGCTTTGAACGCGGGAATCGCCGGAGCGAAGAGTGTTCTGGGTGTGGATGCTTCCCAGCTGGCTGTGGATCAGGCAACAGAAAATGCGAAGCTGAACGGACTGGAAAATATGGTAAGCTTCCGATGTGCAGATGTCTTCGAGTTATTGCCGGAGCTGGAAGCGCAGGGCGAGAAATATGATGTGGTGATCCTGGATCCGCCCGCTTTTACCAAGTCCCGCAATTCCATCAAAAATGCTGTAAAAGGATATCGTGAGATCAATCTTAGGGGCTTAAAGCTGGTGAAGGACGGCGGATTCCTGGTAACTTGTTCCTGCTCCCATTTCATGGATCCCGAGCTTTTTGCCAAAACAATCCGGGAAGCTTCTCATGGTGCGCATAAGCGTCTCCGCCAGGTAGAATTCAAGACACAGGGCCCGGATCATCCGATCCTGTGGGCAGCGGACGAGAGCTATTACCTCAAGTTCTACATCTTTCAGGTCGTTGATGAACGCTAGATATCCGTCTGGAGAAGTAAGCGGCTGAAAGTGGCGGAAATGCTTGATTTACAAGGGTTCGAACGTGTTTGGTGATAAGCTTGCAAACCTCGTAAAGTATTGCAAAATATCGTATCACAGTGGTATAAAGTGGTAAGTCTGAGTGGTAACTATGAAATGATAATGATATCGGAAAAGGTTATATGTTCGCTCTTCATTATGTTAAAATGAAACATGAATTAACGGCAGACTAACGACAGACTAACGACAGACTAACAATGATATAATTGTAATGCCAAAATAGGTGTGATATTATTACTATGGCAATCGAAACAGAGATGTTCCGGTTGCTTTTTTTATGCCATGAAAGGGTGAATTTGATGGAATTATCTATGAGAGAGAAAGAGCTGTTAATTAGTGTCTGCTGATTAAGTATCTATCTGCAGCTTCCAGCTCTTACATCTGTTCCAGTCATGCCAGAAGCGGAACAGATGCAAAAGAGCGTAAAGTATTCGCCGCTGAATCCTGAACAGATTCGTCACGAATACAGATAATGCGATAGAAGTCAACTGCGTTTCTTCCAGTTTTGTGGTAATGCAGCTCATACCATAACAACGTTTGCTCAGGCTGAAGGTGCGCTCCACTTCGATTCTATCGGTATTATCCTGATACTCCTGTTTTTTGGAGGCTTTTGCTGTAGCGCTTGGTCTGCCCAGCTTTGGACCTGATAACCGGATTCCATGTTCCTTGCAATAGCTCCTGTTTTCCCTGGTCCGGTATATCTGATCTGCCAGAACACGTTCCGGATAATAACCGGTACGCTCTCTGAATCGTTCTATTGCTTCAATCAGGCAGGTACTCTCGTTGTATGCCTCGAAAGATATTTTTTCGATACGCCCATAACCTTCGCTGTCAAGACTGAGATCAAATTTTGCACCAAATTCAACAGGTGCTTTGACCTTGTGCTTCCTGCTCTTAGCAAATGCAAGATACTCTTTTCTGGCACGTTTGCGATATCTTCTTGGCAACTTAAGACCATAGCACTTACAAAAACAGTAAATCATGGTCTCCAGTTTTTCTCTTGCTTCATTCAAAAGTGAGATATCCTGCGGATAACGTATGTTTGCAGGCGCACAGGTTGCATCAAAGGCTGGTTGAAATCAAGGAAGGAATGCTGTAAAGTCAGTAAAATCAAGTGTTTGCAACTTAATTGAATAAATTTTATTTGAAATACTTGACAGAAATAGTTAAATGAGTTAGTGTATAACTATAAGTAATGACATTATGATATAAGTATATAACAACAATATGAAAAAGAAACTTGTGATGGGGTGTTTTGCATCAGATAAAAAATGACAAGTAGATGTGGAGGGTAGAAATGAAGGCATTAAGTGTAGATCAAAATGGGAAGCTTGATGTATGTGATGTTCCAAAGCCGGTCTATGGAGATTGCCAGGCTCTTGTGAAAACGTTGAGTTGTGGTGTCTGCAATGGGACAGATATGAAATTAATTCATGGTTCATTTAAAAACATGACGCATTATCCAATGCTTTTAGGACATGAAGCAGTTGGACAGGTTGTTGAAAAGGGAAAGTATGTTACAAGCTTTGAAATTGGAGATATTGTGCTGCTCCCATTTTTATATGGTGATGTAGGGAAATATTCTTCAGGATGGGGTGCATATGCAGAGTATGGGATTGTAGGAGATGCAAAGGCCTATATTTCACATGGTATGGGACCTGGAACAAAGGAGTTTGATGACAGCTTTTACGCACAGACAGTCATCAAACCAGAGTATGGTCTTACTGCAGTTGAAGCATCTATGATAGTGACTTTCCGAGAGGTGTTAAGTGCCATCAGGAGATTTGGATTTCAAGCTAATCAAGATGTCGTGATTTTTGGTGCTGGACCTGTAGGACTATGTTTTACTCGCTTCTGTAAGTTGCTTGGGATGCGCACAGTAATTACTATTGATATTTCAGACGACAAAACGGAACAAGCGCGTAACATGGGAGCTGATATAGTAATTAATAGTTCTAAAGAAGATGTAGAGGCGATGGTTTTGAAATATTTGCCGGAAGGGGCAGATTATGTAGTAGATGCAGTGGGAATTAACCAATTGCTGAATCAGGGAATGCGACTGATAAAATATAATGGAAAAGTATGCGGATATGGTATTTCTCCAAAACTTGGAATGGATCTGGATTGGAGTGATGCACCTTACAACTGGCAGTTACATTTTGTGCAATTTCCAAGAAAGAAAGAAGAGGCAGAAGCACATTCTCAGATTATGGCCTGGATTGCAGCGGGTGCATTAAAACCAAGTGATTTTATATCAAATGTTTTTGAATTCGACCATATTTTAGATGCATTTGGGCTTGTAGAAAAGCGCTTACCAGATACAAAAAAAGTGGTAATTCGATATTCTTAAACTGGAATTATACTGTCTATTATACAAGAAGAGGAGAAAATGATGAAGATATCAAAATTATTCATGACATTACCTGAAGCATATGCGTGTACACCTGATGGCATGGAAATTGATAGATATGGAAATTTAATATTATCTTGTCCTAATTATGCGGATGAACATATGTCTGGATGTGTGCTTAGAATCACGAAAGATCGACGCGTAGAAAAGTGGTTTGATGTTCCTGTTCATCCGGAAACAGGTGTTGCAAGAAATATGGGGATCGCTTTTGACAGTAATTGGAATATATATTTGTGTGACAATCAGGGATGGTCAGAACGACCTGAGCTTCTTTATAAGGGAAGAGTTTTGAAGTGTGAGGTTGATGACGCGGGAAATATTAAAAAAACAACTGTGATTGCAGATCACATGGAACATCCAAATGGAATCAGAATACGCGGTGAGTATATGTACGTGACGCAAAGTTATCTTCACCCTGTTAAAGATCCATCTGGTAAACTTGTAAGCTGTGTATATCGTTTTCGCCTGGATGAACATGATATTGATATCACAAACACACTTGAAGATCCACATATTTTGACCACCTTTATTACACAAAATCCGGAAACTCAATATGGCGCAGATGGGATTGCTTTTGATAGTGCAGGAAATTTATATGTTGGAAATTTTGGTGATGGGGAGGTATGGAAACTCGTTTTGAATCAAGATGGGTCTCTAAAGGAAAAGAGTCTCTTTGCCAAAAATCCAGAAGAACTCAAAAGCACGGACGGTATGGTGTTTGATGAAAATGGAAATCTCTATATCGCAGATTTCTGTGCAAATGCGATTGTTAAAGTAACAAAGGATGGATATGTTTCACGTCTGGCTCAGAGCCCGGATTGTGATGGGCTGGATGGAGGTCTTGATCAACCTGGGGAGCCGATTATATATGATGGAAAAATTGTAGCATCTTGTTTTGACCTTGTAACAGGACCGGGAAAGGTGAATACAGCACATGAAATGCCGGCAACTTTAGCGGAGGTAGATATTTCGTGAAATATTTGATGGCACATGACTTGGGTACAAGCGGAAATAAAGCAACCCTGTATGATTGTGATGGAGTATTAATAGGCTCCTGCGTGGAGAGTTATGTGGTCAGTTACCCTAAAGATACATGGGCGGAAATAAATCCAATTGATTTGTGGCGGGCAGTTTGTAATTCAACAAAACAGTTGTTAGAAAAAACAGGTATAAAGGCAGAGGATATTGCTGCAGTTAGTTTTTCTGGACAGATGATGGGATGTCTGGTGGTTGATCAGGACGGAGTGCCGCTCAGACCTATGATGATATGGGCTGATACACGCAGTGTCAAGCAGGAACAATTTATGAAGGATGCCATTGGAGAAAAACGTGGTTATCAAATTACTGGACACCGCTTAAGTGCATCATATAGTGCTGCTAAGCTATTATGGATTAAGGAAAATGAACCGCAGATTTATGATAGAGCATATCGTATGCTTCAAGCAAAAGATTACATTATTTATCGACTGACAGGCCAGTTTGTGACAGACTTAAGTGATGCATCAGGAACAAATTTGTTAGATATTGAAAAACAAACCTGGTCGACTGAATTGATCCAGGCATTTCAAATTCGGGCAGAATTACTTCCTGAATTGCATAGTTCTTCCGATATTGCTGGTACAGTCACAAAACAGGCAGCGAAAGAAACTGGATTGATTGAGGGGATGCCGGTTGTAATTGGTGGCGGAGATGGTTCTTGCGCCTGTGTTGGAGCAGGTGTTGTTCGCAAAGGAAAAATTTATAATGTACTAGGGTCGTCATCTTGGATTAGCATGGCATCTGATCATCCTTTCTATGATGATCAGATGAGAACCTTTAACTGGATACATTTGGATCCAAAATTATATACACCATGCGGGACAATGCAGACTGCTGGAATGTCTTATGGCTGGTATCGAGATGCTTTTTGCCAATTAGAGAGAAAAACTGCTCATGAAGAACAGGAAGATTTTTATATGTTGTTAGAGCAGGGAATTAGTAGTTCGCCTCCGGGTGCAAACGGGTTATTGTATTTGCCATATTTATTGGGAGAGCGTTCTCCAAGATGGAATGTGGATGCTAGAGCGGCATTTATAGGAATTGGAATTTCTACTTCAAAGGAGGATATGCTGCGTTCTGTGTTGGAAGGAGTAGGCTATAATCTGAAGGTAATTCTCGAACTTTTAGAACAGATACAGCCTGTGCAAACCATAACAATGATAGGAGGTGGTGTAAAGAGCATGGTTTGGAGGCAAATTCTATCGGATATATATGGAAAAAAACTTGAATTTCCACAATATCTGGAGGAAGCTACATCTATGGGAGCTGCAATCTGTGCGGGTGTTGGTATAGGAATGTTTGCAGATTATAGTGTTGCTGAAAAGTGGAATATGGTACAATCATATCAAATTCCGAAACAACAAAATGTGCAATTGTATGCGGAACTGTATCGGGTTTTTAACAAAAGCTATGAAAGTCTCAAAGATGTTTTTGGAGAATTGGGAACCTTTAGAAGAAACAACACGAAATAATCAATAATATATAAAAATAAGGATGAGTACACATGGAAGCGGTAAAATTAGATAACTTTTTAAAGGTAGATAAGGGAATACCTGTTCCTCTTTACTATCAGATAAAACAGGGTATACTACAGGCGATTCAAGAGGGTGCTTTAAAAGTAGAGGATATGATTCCGACGGAAGCAGAATTATGTGAAATCTGTGGTATTAGCAGACCGACGATTCGTCAAGCGTTGGGTGAACTGGTATCGGAAGGTTATCTTTATCGACTGAAGGGAAAGGGTACATTTGTTTCCAAGACAAAAATAGATGCAAGATTTCTGAATAAATTGCAGGGATTCAATCAGGAAATGTTGGAAAAAGGTTTGAAACCATCTACTAAGGTGATTAATTTTTCGTGTGTTCCCGGAAGGGAAGATATTAATGCAAAAATGAAGCTTGAAGCAACAGAACCGTTATTTTATCTTGAGCGAATCAGATATGCAGATGATGAACCGTTGGTATATGTGGAAACCTATTTTCCATATCGGCAATTCCAGATGCTGACGAATGTGGATTTTAATCAGAGTTCTTTGTATCAAAGTATGAGAGATCTTGCACAGGTAGAGGTTACAAGAGTACAGCGTGTGCTTGAAGCGGTAAATGCTGAAAAACGAGATGCAGATTTACTTGGTATTCCGAAAGGAAAAGCAATGGTAAGAGTGCAAACAGTAGGTTTTACAAAAGAGGGAAGGGCAGTAGAGTATTCCGTGGCAAGATACCGAGGTGACAGAAACAGCTTCAGTATCGAGTTACAGGTATAGATTTCATACGGAATATACGACAGCGTTTTCAAAAATAAATGAAAGTGGCTGTCGAAATATTTAATTATATATGTAATGACATAAATATGTTAATACAGGAGGAAAGAAGATGGAAAACTTAAAATCAGAAAAGGTTTTAACAGCAAAGGAATTGGCCTCATATTTTGACCATACCCTTTTGCGGGCAAATGCAACAGTTTCAGAGTTTAAGAAGTTGTGTGATGACAGTAAACGATACGGTTTTTGCATGGTAGCTATTAATCCTGCTCCAGTAAAGCTGTGTAAAACGTTTTTAGCGGGCAGCCATGTTCATGTAGGAGCTGCAATAGCTTTTCCACTTGGACAGACAACTTTGGAAGATAAGCTGTCTGAGACCAGAAATGCGATTAAGAATGGTGCGGATGAAATAGATTATGTTGTGAATCTGACCAAACTGAAAGCAGGTGATACGGCATATATTGAAAGTGAAATGGCAAGAATAACGGATATTTGCAGAGAATTTAGTGTTGTATCTAAGGTGATTTTTGAGAATTGCTATTTAACAGAAGATGAAAAGAAAACACTTTGTCATATTGCCACAAAGGTAAAGCCTGATTTTATTAAAACGTCTACGGGTTTTGGAACCGGAGGTGCAACGTTTGAGGATGTTGCGCTGATGAAACGGGAAACTGAAGGAAGTGGGGTAAAAATCAAGGCAGCCGGAGGGATTCGTACCTTAAAGACAGCGTTAGAAATGATAAATCTTGGAGTAAGTAGAATAGGATCTACTTCAAGTGTTGCCATTATGGAAGAATATATGGCTCATTCGCCATTATTATAAAATACATTAAAAATAGCATTCAAAGGAGGATACTGGTATGAGAAAAAAGTTTTTAGGATGTGCATTAGCGACAGCTTTAAGTGTATTAGGGCTTGTTGGATGTGGTGCAGGTGACACTGAGACCGTTACATCGGCAGATTCGGCAGCTGAGGTGCAGGTATCAGATAAAACCGAAACCGATGTAGCACAAAAGGAAATCACTTGGGCAACATGGGGAAATGAAGGAGAATTAAAGCGCTTTGAAGAATTAAATGAAGCATTTATGAAGGCAAATCCAGATGTTAAGGTGAATTTTATTCCGATACCCAATAATGGATATATGGATAAGGTCTTAGCAATGATTGCAAGCGGAACGGAACCGGATGTTTACTATATTGCAAGCGGTTATCATAGTCTGGCATTGGAAGGAAAATTAGAACCATTAGATAGTTATATGGAGAATGATGCAAATGTTAATAAGGATAAATTTTTTCCCAATCTGTTGCCTTATCTGACAGTTGATGGCCAGTTGTATGCTTTGCCGGTAGACACTGCTCCAAGAGCATTGTATTATAACAAAACAATGTTAAAAGAGCTTGGGCTGGAAGATCCGAATGAGCTTGAAGAGCAGGGAAAATGGGATATCAATGCCTTTGAGGAAATGGCTGGTAAGATTAGTGATGCAGGAAAAATCGCGCTGGTGTTGGATAATAATCAGGAGTCAAATGCTTGTTGGTTTGGTTCAAGTGGCGCAAGTATGTATGATGAGAATGGGAAATGTATTATTAATAGTCCGGAATCTGTTGCAATCTATACAAAGATGCAGAATATGATTAAAGATGGAAAGATACAATGGAATGCCAATTCTAAAATAGATCCCAATGGTTTGTTTATGGGTCAGCAGCTTGCGTTTGTGGAAGCAGGAAGATGGTTAATGCCACTTTTCAAAGACATAAAGGACTTTGAATTTGATATTTGCCCGATACCTGCAGGTCTTACGGGAGATCGTACAGTATATATTAGTTCCGTTCCGCTTGGAATGTCAGCAAATTGTAAGGATAAGGAGACGGCATGGAGATTTATGAGCTATTTCCTTGGAGAAGAAGGTCAGACATTCCGTCTGAAGGACTATGGAAACTGTATCCCATCTATTAATTTGCCGGGGCTGGATGAAGCAACATTTATGAATGAGCCTTTACCTGAACATAAAGAAATCTGGAAAAAATATCGTGAAGAAGGCGTGCGAGGATATGTGGAAGATTCTTTGTATCCTGAAACAGGCAAGGCACTTTCTAACGCAGAAGATGAGATGTTTGTTAATTTTGCAGATGTACAAACAACTTTACAGAGCTTACAGGATCAGATCAATCAGATTGTCAGTCAGTAAGTAAGAGCAGATATGTTTGGGTGCCGGAACATAAAGTGTGAGAGAAACATGCTTCAGTTCCGGCACTCAAAGAAAATAAGAACAGGGCTGGAATATAAGGGAATATGCGAAATCATTACAATAAAAATATAATCAGGGAAGGATTAAGGTCAATATGAGGCAAAGGAGACGCGATTGTATCTGGGGATACATTTTTATTGCACCACAGGTGCTTGGTTTGCTGTTGTTTTCGGTTATCCCGATTATCAGCGTTTTTTATTATAGTTTTTGTAAATGGAATGCAATTTCAGATCCGGTTTTTATTGGAATTCAAAATTATATTACAGAATTTCACGATCCGGTATTTTATAAATCCATTCTAAATACGTTGAAATATTCGCTAATTTACATACCGGGAAATATAGTATTTGCATTACTGATTGCAGCAGCAATCCAGGGTATCAAAGGTAAGGTTGGATACAGATTAATTTTCTTTCTACCAATTGTTGCAAGTTCAGTTGGGGTATCAATGATATGGTTATGGATTCTGGAGCCCAATTGTGGAATTTTGAATTATCTTTTAGAATGTATCAAGCTTGGACGAGTCAATCTTCTTGGTGATACGCGAACTGTAATGATAACAATTGGATTAATAGGACTCTGGTGCAACCTTGGATACAATATTGTTATTTATATTGCTGGGTTGGAAGGAGTACCGCGTGTGTACTATGAGGCAGCCATGGTTGATGGTGCTAATGCATGGACACGTTTTATTCGTATTACACTTCCGATGATGTCTCCAACTATATTTTTTACGTTTATTATGACAACGATTGCAAGTTTTAAAGTATTTGATTTGGCATATGTAATGACAGAAGGAGGACCAGCAAAGGCTAGCTACGTGTTTGTAATGCACATTTACGATTACGGATTCAAATTATTTAAAATGGGTCAGAGCTGTACGGCTGCGGTTATCTTTTTCATAGTATTGTTGGTATTAACAGTATTCCAAAATATTATTTCAAAAAGGTGGGTGAATTATGAGAGTTGAAAGCAAAAAAGTGTTTTCGGTTATAAAACACATTATACTTATTGCTATCTGTATTATAATGATATTCCCGTTTTATTGGATGATAGCAACTGCATTTAAAGAAACTTATGCGGTATATGAGTATCCACCAAAAATCTTTCCAGATCCGTTGGTGTTTTCTAATTTTAGAAAAGTTTGGGAATTAGTTCCGTTTGGACGTGCATTTGTAAACAGTATAAAGATAGTATTGACTGTAGTAGTAATTCAGCTTTTAACAGCTTCAATGGCTGCCTTTGCATTTGCAAAGCTGCAATTTAAATTCCGTGAACTGATTTTTCTTTTGGTGCTTGCAACGATGATGATTCCTGAACAGGTAATTATGATTCCACTGTTCCAGATGTTTCAAAAAGCAGGGTTGATAGACACTCATTTGGCGTTGATTCTTCCGACGGCATTCTGTTACCCCTTTGGCATATTTATGCTGAGACAATTTATAATGGGATTGCCGGATTCGATTATGGAGGCTGGAAAATTAGACGGATGTTCATATCCTGGAATCTTTTTCAGGCTGACCCTTCCATTGATCAAACCTGCGCTGAGTTCTTTGTTTATTTTTTCGTTTTTGCAGAACTGGAACAGTTTTTTATATCCTATGTTATTTTTAAATACACAGGAGAAATTCACTCTTCCATTGATGCTGAATACATTTAAGGGATTGTATTTTACAGACTGGCCGGTGCTTATGGCAGCCTGTAGCATCGTAATTTTACCTGTTGTATTGGTATACATATCGGCGCAAAAATATATTATAGAAGGAATAGCAATGACAGGTATTAAAGGCTGATTATATCATTTTGGAAGCCTTGAACAGTATAAGCTGCAAAATTATTTTTTGATATGTTTAGAAAGAAGGAAATGAATGGAAATAAACAGAAGACCTAAAAGTCTGAATTTTGCAGATGCAGCAGAACCATGTTTGCGGCATATGACACTCAATTATGATGCAGATCATGATTATGTTCCTTATGTAGGAGTAACACTTGGAGAGAAAAAACCGCATTTTGTTCATCACCGCCTAGATTGGAGTGAGGTATTGCCCTATGCGATTTATGGAGAAATATGTGCTCGCGATCTCTGTGGAAGTCAGGAGGGATTAGAAATAGAAAAAAGGCAACGTGAACTGTTTTTACGTCAGATATCACCGTTGGATTTCCTGATTCACAGCAGTTCTTCCCCATGGAGCCAGTCGTATAAAATGTGCCTGTGGGAGCAGTCGAGAGCTTTACATGCACTTTTATATTGGTATATGGAAGAACAAGATGAGCGATTGGTTCATATCATGAAAAAAATGGTCGATACTTTATTCCATATGTCCCATCAATTTGGAAATCAGCGGATGTTTGCCCCTGAGGTTATTCGTGATATCGGAATGGGAGCGATTGCCTTGGGAGAAATCATAGATCCTTTACTCAAATTTGATGAACTGTTTGGAGATGAAAATGCAAGGACGCTTGGTGTGGGGCTTGCTTATTACTGTACAGACTTATCAACTGGTTTTTTTGATGAGAATGGAGATGTTGTTGGAAATCAGTTGTATCGATCTGGTATCTCAATATTGAGTGGGGTTTTACGAGCTGCAAGGCTTACGCAGGACGCTTCGTTATTTGCAAGAGGAAAGCAAATACATGATCGATTGTCCTCTTATGTAACGAGATATGGTTCAACACCATGTACAGAGCCGGCGTGCAGCAATATGGAATTGATATACAGTGCAATTCACCTTGCAGAAACAGTGGATGCCTCATATTATGAGCAGATTGATCGTTATGTCAGAAATCAGACAAAAGAAGCACAATTCCTGACAAAAAGTGAGTGGCATCGTGAACTAGCCCATGAAGGAAGGATTACAGGTGAGGAATTCCGCTGGGTTTTCGGAAATTATTCAGATACATTAGATACCTTACCATATGACTATTATGGTGATGATGTGCTCGATAAGAGTGAAGGAGGCTTCCTGTGGACAGATTTTTCTGAACATCGTTTTGTTCCGGCCTCTTTGATGCTGTGCTGTTCTGGTCATGCAATGCGAAGTTTCCATTTGGTAGCAGAAAAAATGATTCATCCTACCATTCAGGGCTTTGATGTTAATTTTCATTATTCATTTGAAAATGAGTATGCGGAGTTGATTAGTTATGAACCGTTTGAAGGAAAATTTGTAGTTATTCCTAAAAAATGTACGCAGAAAATACGGGTGCGTATTCCAGAATATTGGGAAAAAGCTAGATTACAGATACATTCTGAATGTGGAGAGGTATTATTTGAAATAGAAGGAAACTATGTGGTAATTACGAATGCAGAGTCAGGACAGGAGATTCAGTTTATATATCCGTTGGAAAGCTATATTACTGAAGAAAACGTTTACCGAATTATAAATTTTATTCCTTGCTTTCAGTTCAAGGTACGAGTTGAATGGAAGGGAAATACAGTAATTCGATTGTTGGATCACTGCTCTGAGAATCCTAAAATGATTTATAAACATGTATCCAATGATTACATATACGGTGGGAAACCATTAAAAGTTTCCGGGCATATAAATTGGTAAAAAATTAGATTCATATTCAAAAGGAGAATAATATCCAAACAGAATGGAACGATTTCGGATCAATCATCGAAGGAGGAAACTCCGCAGCACCTTCCGATAGCGGAACTGATGTGTGAAGCAGCCGAAAAATTTGAAAAAAAATAGGAAAATATTGAAATGAAAAAAATGACAGACACATTTAAGCTGAATAATGGGTATGAGATACCCTGTGTGGGTTTTGGCACATGGCAGACGCCAGACGGGGACACAGCCATAAAAGCAGTCAGCGAAGCAATCAGGGCAGGATACTGTCATATTGATACGGCGGCCTGCTATGGAAACGAAACCAGTGTTGGAAAAGGGATTAAAGTTTCCGGTGTGGAACGAAGCCGTCTTTTTGTTACAGGCAAGGTTTGGAATTCCGACAGAGGTTACGGGAAAACGATGGTTGCTTTTGAAAAAACGATGGCTGACCTTGAACTGGATTATCTGGATTTGTATTTGATCCACTGGCCGGCTTCTTCCACACAGTTTGAGGATTGGGAACAGATCAATCTTGAAACGTGGAGAGCCATGACAGAGCTATATAAAGCGGGACGAATTAAGGCAATCGGCGTATGTAATTTCCTGCCGCATCATTTAAAGGCGCTTATGGAAACGGAAGTTCAGCCGATGGTAAACCAGATTGAATTCCATCCGGGACAGATGCAGGAGGAAACGGTTTCTTACTGCAAAGATCATAACATCATTGTTGAGGCATGGAGCCCTCTTGGAACAGGGCGGATGTTAAGCAATGAGATGCTGAAAAGTATTGCTGCGAAATATGGCAAATCTGCAGCACAGCTTTGTATCCGCTGGTGCCTGCAAAACGGCATCCTGCCGCTTCCAAAGTCGGTGACTCCGTCCCGAATCATCGAAAATGCGGATGTGTTTGATTTTGAGATTACAAACGAGGATATGGAAGCAATAAACGGGATGGAATACTGCGGAGGCTCCGGCCTGCATCCGGACAAGGTCGATTTCTAAAACTATGGGCGGGCTTGATTTTACAATTTACACAAAAGAAGATTTGAAGGAAGCGGTTCAGGCATTGGGCTTTCTCCCTCTTTTTGCGAATGAAATTCAGGACTTTTCCATAGAAGAACACACGGTTCCGAAAGCCTGGTTTTCGGAGGAACCGGGCGTATGGGAATGGAAGGGACCTGTTATCAGGGAAAGCGGGTGCGCCTATGGAAAATTCTTTGGAAAAAAGCCGCTTTTATCAGCGCACAGTGGTTTTCGGACTTTGCAAATTTCCGTAGGGATGGGTATGATTTCGATGCACTGTATGATGATGGGCTTGCCAATTACCGGGATAAGGAACTATATGAGCTTCTGGAAAGGGAATCCCCTATCCTGTCAGGAGAGCTGAAAAGGAAAGGAAATTATAGGAAGCTTCCTGTATACTTTAAAGAGTAAAGGGAATTGCCCCAAAAGAATACCTCAAGTAAATTTAGATTATTACTGACCGGCCAGTTAGTAAAATCTAAAAACACAAGAGGTATTCAAGATGAATGTTAAATCAAGAAGAACAAAAAAAGTAAATGTAGAAAATCAGGCAATTAATCTTTTGTCAAAAGAAGAACTGGACAAGAAAATAGAGGTGGTAGAAAAAGAACTGAGATCCTATACATGGCGAAAATTGGAAGCAAACGGTAAATTTGCCAAGAACGATAAACTCTCTTTCATTACGGATGACATGCTTATAGTAGGATGCGATATAGGCAGTGAGACTCATTATATCAGGGCAATTGATGTCCGAGGAAGGGAGTTAAGTCGAGGAGCATTTGAATTCAGCAATACTTCAGAAGGTTTTGAGAATGCCAAGGCATGGGTGATGGCACTTGCGGCAAAACGCGATAAAAAACAGATAGTACTTGGTCTTGAACCAACAGGTCACTACTGGTTTGCATTGGCTGCATGGATGATTTCAAACGGAATCAGCGTTGGCCAGGTAAATCCATATGCCGTAAAGCAGAGCAAAGAAATCGAAGATAATAGCCAACTCAAGCAGTAAAGCATGAGTCTTTCCGCAAGATGCACAACGAACTCTGCAGATACGGAATCCCAGCCTGTCACCCGGCACTTTGATGTGGCGGTGATAATAAGCATGAACAGACAGGCATCCTGCCTGACCGCAGGAGCATCTGAGCCGATGAAACTGGAGATTTGCGATTACATTATTATAAAAATCTGGAGTTATAGGATTGTTTTCTTCGACGTAAAGAGTTATCATAGTCTTGCTTTAAACACACGGGCATTGCCGGTGCGTTGAGGGTTGAGGCAGGAAACCAAACTTTGGTCGGGGCGGTTCCTGCTTCTTTTGGCTCAATAGTTGCAAGGCTATGATAATACAAGAAAACACTGTGCTATTTGCCAAACAACGGAAAAGCGATATACGAATTTCATCCACCAAAAAGCAAAGCAGGTAAAGGAAGTATTGCAGGAGCAAAGAATATGGCATGAGGATGTGACAACAAGATTTCAACCACAACAGGGATTTGAGGATTTGGTGTTTACAAGTAAGACAAACCGCCCTATCCATGAAAGCAATATCCGAAGTTCAATTGAATATATAGTTGACCGTATCAATGCTCAAAACCCGACAGAAAAATTTGAGAGATTTACACCACATTGTTTAAGACATACTTTTGCAACAAATTGTATTGCAAAGGGTATGCGTCCAAAGACTTTGCAGAAATTACTCGGTCATAATTCGTTACAAATGACAATGGACTTGTACTGTCATGTACTGGATGAAACACTCAAAGAGGAGATGTCTATCATAGCAGAAATGGTGTAAAAATGGTGTAGTAAGTTATAGAGTGGGCTTGAAAATCCTTTAAATACAGGCTTTTCAGCCCTCACATATGAAGTTCTATATTTTTCAGGTGGTGGATGAAAAGTAAGTGGCTGAAAGTGGCGGAAATGCTTGATTTACAAGGGCTCGAACGTGTTTGGTGATAAGCTTGCAAACTATGTTCGCTCTTCATAATACGGAAATTTGTAGTATAGATGTAGCGTTTTGTGGTATACTATAGAAGAACAAATACCTTTCTGTGAAAGGGAAAGGGGAAAGGATACGCGTATGATAGTTGATAGAAGAGTAAGCAGTATTGAATCCAGTTTCAAAATGGAAAGCATGCCATTTGATGCAGAATGTCGTCAAAGAGTAAGAAATGTCTTAACCAAGAAAGTTTCTGCTACAGATGCAATTTCAGAATTAAATAAGAAATACAGAGTATCCAAGAAGCAGGTTGAAGGATCAAGAGTATGATTATTTCTATGAGGATGAACAGGATGCCAAGTACTGTTATCCGGGAACAAATGTATTAAAGAATAAACTGGATATAAGAGATTTAGATACATTGCATGAGGCTGAAAGAGATTATTCAGCGGTGCGTCAGGCAGAACTTGTAGGTCAAGGCGTTACTGGAGATTTCTCTTTTAAGCATCTTTGTTCTATACATAGGCATTTATTCAGTGATGTATACTCTTGGGCGGGCAAGACGAGAACGGTTGATATTTCCAAAGGAACCGTTTTCTGTTTGGTGCAGTTTATCGAAAGCCAGTTTGATGATTTGTATCGTAAGCTGAAAAAGGAAAATTTCTTAGCTGACATAACCGATAAGGAAGAAATGAGCGAGAGACTATAGCCTATTACCTGGGTGAGATTAATATGATCCATCCGTTTAGAGAAGGTAATGGAAGGACTCAGAGAATATACATTGAGCAGTTATGCTTGAACAATGGTAGATTTGAAATTGATTTTACCGATGTTTCAAAAGAAGAGATGATAGCCGCCAGTGTCAGATCGGCAAATGCCAGCAACGATATGCTGGAAAAACTTATTAGTAATTGCCTTGTTGAAAAATAGTTTTAGAGAAGAATGTACGTTCCGCTTTGAGTGTAAAAACTGATCTTTGAACTGACCATAGGCTAACGATAGACTAACAGCGTACTAACGAGGAACTAACAAATTTACGTATAAAACTAGTAAAAAACTAATATATAGTCATTTTTATTTTTATTGTGGTTGTAGTAAGATTATCATGGCAATCGAAACAGAGATGTTCCGGTTGCTTTTTTTATGCCATGGAAAGGGGGGATTTGATGGAATAAGCTATACAACAACATAAGTGATAGCCAATACATACGTATGTACTGGCGTACACGAGCAGAACTGTCTGGCATTCGGTATTCCGGGGATACAGCATGAATTATTTAAGGATTCATGATATGTACAAAAGTTGTTGAAGTAAAGGTGTAGTATGAGACTTTTTATGATTATTGATTTATATGTGGGCTACAAGGAAGCATGTTGCTATGGTGTAGAAAAGGTGGAAAATAGTACAATTATTGTAATGGAGAGTGAAGTATGATATTTTATAAGAAATCAATAAATCGTAATTTGCACAATTCTTGAACTCAACACAAACTGCCATCAGTGTTGTTCCGTTGCCCGTTCTTTGCTGGTAGAATAAAACCATCAAATGAAGGAGGCAACAAGCCATGAATACAGATAAAATCTATGCAGAACAACTCGCAAACGAATATGCACTCAAGGACACCTCCAAGGTGATCGCTCTTCGCAAGCTGGATGCAAAAGCCAAGCTTCCCGCAACCGTTTTTACCTATACCTTCGGCATTATCACTGCGCTGGTAGCCGGTGTTGGAATGTGCCTTTCCATGAAGGTCATCGGCAGCGGTAGCACCACTATGTTTGTCCTCGGCGTGATTGTCGGCATTATTGGGCTACTGGGCATGGGCGTTAATTACCCCATCTACAAAAAATTGCTGGCACAGGGCAAGCAGAAATACGCTTTTGAAATCATGGAACTGGCAAAAGAAATCAGCGAGATGTAAACAACAACACGAAAGAAGGTGAGAACGATTGAATAGATCGGAAAGCAGATATTTTGCTACCGCAGCCAGAATGGACGAAGCCTTTCTGACCCTTCTGGCAAAAAAGGATTTTGAGTATATTACAATCAAAGAAATCTGTGAAGTAGCAGGGGTCAATCGTTCCACCTTCTATCTGCATTATGAAACGATGTCAGACCTGCTCTCGGAGAGTGTCGGTCGTATGAACAAGCAATTTCTTGCTTCTATGGAGAAAGATTCGGATGCCTTTTCTACAAAGCTGCGGAATTGCCCGAGGGATGAATTATATCTAATTACGCCGGATTATTTAACACCTTACCTCAGCTACATTAAGAATAACAAGCGACTGTTCCGCACAGCAACAGAAAATGCGGCGGTGTTGGGGATGGATAAAAGCTATGATAGGATGTTCCGTCATGTGTTTACGCCGATTCTCGACCGCTACGGTGTACTACAGCAAGATCGACCTTATATCATGGCCTTTTATATTCGGGGACTAATGGCAATTATCTCAGAATGGCTCAAGAACGACTGCACCGATTCCATTACGTATGTTACAGGTGTGATTCAGCAGTGTGTAAAAATGCCACAAAGCGAAACAACGAACGCTGTTTGACAACTTCCCGTTTATTGGGAAGTCGCAGAGAATGAAAAATCGAAGTTTGTGGAGGGTGAAGTTATGGGATTACTTGATAGGTTAAAACTGAATAAAACCAAAGATTTCTTTGAATGGTTAGATTTGATTTTGAAGAATGAATTGAATAGTGAAATAAAAGCAATTAACTTTAATTTATATGAAGATACAGATAATAAATGGTCTGTTGAATTGGTCGGCACATTTTCATTCGATAAGGATAATGATGATTGGGCTTGTGATGAAGTCTTTACTACAAGAGATCATCCTTTCGTAATAGAGTGTGAAAGTGATTGGGAATTAGTGGAAACCTTTTTTATTGGTTTAGTGAATGAATACCTTTCTTCTGGAAAATATGCTGGAAAATTAAAAGAATATCAAGCAATAGGCATTGGATTTGTTGACGGAGATTTACAGATTTTATATGCAAGATAATGTCTGTTTGTAAGCAATAAAAATTCCATTTGTATATGAGATTAACAGATAATGAAAAATAGTGTAAACTAGTGAAATAATAATGGAATCCCAAAATAATAATGAAACCCGGATCTAAAGCGTTAAATTTCTGGGCCTAAATAAAAGATACTATACGGGAGGTGTTATTTATGAAAATTGTAATAATCAATGGCAGTGCCAGAAAAGGAAATGTTTTAACGGCGATTGATGCGTTTCAGAAGGGAGCAGCTGCAGGGAATGATATAGAAATCATTCAACCGGATCAGTTACATATAGCTCCGTGCAAAGGATGTGGTGCTTGTCAATGCTATAAAGGCTGTGTAGATAAGGATGACACAAATGCCACAATCGATCAGATCGTATCGGCAGATATGATAGTATTTGCCACACCGGTATATTGGTGGGGAATGTCTGCCCAGTTAAAGCAGGTTATAGATAAATGTTATTGCCGCGGAATGCAGTTGAAAGGGAAAAAGACAGGACTGATCGTTGTAGGAGGTTCTCCCGTAGATAATATACAGTATGAACTGATCAGAAAGCAGTTTGATTGTATGGCAGATTATTTGTCGTGGGATATGCTTTTTCAAAAATCATATTATGCAACGGCAAGGGATGATCTGCAGAAAAATATGGAAGCGCTGGAAGAATTGGAGAATATAGGAAGTTGTTAAGTTAATCGTGCCATAAGGGGGCAAAATGAATTACTTATTAGAAATCGTTATTTTTAATGTCGTCATTTTTACAATTAGCGGCATCATTATGGCAAAGAAGGGGAAGCTTGGCATGATACAGGAATACCCAAAGGCGATACAGGACCGATGCAGAGAGCTTGGATTGATTCAGGAAAGCTCCGCGAAACTTACAAAGAAAGCAACGATAGGAAAACTGGGACTTTTTATCGGATACATATTTTTGCAGACGGTATTGGCGTACTATATCGGCGGTGCACGCACGTTCTTTGAAGGATGGTTTCACGGATATATTATGTGGGTAGCTGAGATCTGGTTTGATGCGTTAGTAGTGGATTGTCTGTGGTTTTGCCATAGTAAGAAGATGATAATTCCGGGAACTGAGGATTTGGTGGATGCTTACCATGATTATTGGCATCATATTAAATATGCAGTGATAGGAATGTTCAGCCAGGCGGTGATTGCTTTGCCGGTAGGACTTTTGGTGATGTGGCAATGATTATTCAGACAGGGATGAGAACAGATATTCCGGCATTTTATTCGGAATGGCTGATGAACAGAATACAGGAAGGCTTTGTGTTAGTGAGGAATCCCTATAATCCTACACAGGTAACAAAGTACAGTCTCTCGCCTGAGGTTGTGGATCTGATTGCATTTTGCACGAAGAATCCGGCGCCAATGCTTCCTTTTATGGAGCAATTAACACCGTATGGGCAGTACTGGTTTGTCACGATCACGCCATATGGACGAGACATTGAGCCAAATGTTCCGGATACGGGAACGGTAATGGATCACTTTAAAATATTATCGGATATCGTAGGCGTGGACAGCATCGGTTGGCGATATGATCCAATCCTGGTAGATGCCACGCATACGGTAGAATGGCATATATCTGAGTTTGAAAAAATGGCGGCGGTACTGCATGGGTATACCGAAACCTGTGTAATCAGCTTTATAGATATTTATAAAAAAGTGGAACGGAATTTCCCGGAAGCGAAAGCGGTAAGCCGTCGGGATAGAATTACAATCGGTAAGGCATTGATAGAGATTGCTACAAAATACGGAATGACGGTAAGACCTTGTGCTGAGGGTAATGATCTGGCCGCGTATGGTGCGGATTGCTCCGGATGTATGACGGTGGCTACTTTTGAAAAGGCACTTCATAACAGATTAGAGATTCCGAAGAGAAAGATCAATCAAAGGAACGGTGCCTGCGCCTGCGTGCTTGGCGTGGACATAGGCGCATATGATACATGTGGACATTTATGCAAATATTGTTATGCCAATGCAGATGTAAACTTAGTGAAAGAAAACAGGAAAAAACATAATCCCAAATCTCCGTTTCTGATCGGTGAAAGTATGTCGGGAGATGTTATACATGAAGCGGAGCAGAAGAACTGGATTGACAGACAGCTTCGGTTTGATTTTTTCTAATTAGAAGGTATCACAGAAATCAACAAATCGGAATTTGTGGAGAGATTTCCTGAACTTTCCTTATTTTTCAAGGCTTT
>ERZ791801.78-NODE-78-length-117609-cov-71.942699_pt1 | contig 117609 bp, 105 predicted proteins | sample MGYA00510309_ERZ791801 | MGnify/ENA primary metagenome ERZ791801 (study PRJEB30046, sample SAMN00791979) | human gut metagenome | study: EMG produced TPA metagenomics assembly of the A metagenome-wide association study of gut microbiota in type 2...
ATACATTGAACAACAGCAAACACCTGGTCAGGTGGAAAACCGCGCCTTATATCCCTGCCCTGAAGGACGGGGTTTTACGGCGCACCGGATAAGCCTGGAGATTATCTACACCAGCATGGACATCATTGTACTATGCCCCGTACATGCCCCATCACATCCTCAACATCAAAGTATTAGAGCCTTGCAAACCATTATGCGTCTCTGTTTGTCTCATCTATCTTACGCAAAAAAAATAGAACTAATATCAAGCGGCGCTATATTGCGTATTAAATAAAACCACCTCAATTACATTAATAAATCCAAACAAACATCATGCAAATAATTTCCATGGTTATTTCTAGGCTATTTAAATTAAATAAATAAATTATGAGTCAATCATAAATAACAACCTTTAATATAATTTGACTACCAAATTTATATTCGTTCACAAAATAGTCATGCATTGTGTGCAATAGAAACAGTTCAGATAAAGATAGGGATCTACTTCACAATTTAAATGAGAAACTAAAACTTACATCTTGAAATAATCTCATTGATTGGATGAATATTTATAGTGCAGTGACATCATTTTTAAATAATAGTTCAAATAAAAAGGCTCACGATGAAAAAATTAACAGTGGCAATTTCTGCTGTAGTTGCATCTTAACGTATAAACCAGATTTAATAACAACGAACTAGATTTAATAACAACAAACTAGATTTAATAACAACGATATCCGTACCTATCCGGATATCTAATGTCATGAGCATCCCTTTAATTATCCCCTCAACCTCTTGTAACTTTCCCACTCTTGAACTCCACATAGTCCAAACGCCGGATGCAAAAAAATCACACGTGCATTTCTGAAATTGTGATGGAGGACGATAGTATCAATTATATGTGCTTATAAACGTCCCCGATTAGCGCAGAAGTCACCGGATTGTTCAGGCTCCAATAGGTTGAGTATGCCGTATTTATTTTCCAAAATAAAAATCGATGCTGTTGCTCCTTCATAAAATACTTTTACTCTCTGGACGCTTTTCTTAGCTCTCTTGGTGTTATCTTAAAACGATTATGGAACCTTTCAGTAAAACGAGAAGGACACTTGTAACCATTTTCCCTGGCAATCTCGCTGATGGGTTTTACTGTCGTTTGTATAGCAGACAACGCATTATTTAACCTCACGTCGTCCAATATACTTTGAAAACTTACTCCCTCGCTTGCCAGACGGCGATGCAATGTGGAAACAGAAATGTAGAGATATCTCGCTACCTTGTTTGCTGTCCATTTTGTTCCAGGTTCGGATAGCATTAGGTTATAACAACGACTTATTAATGATTGTTTACTATCTGATAAAAGTAAACAATTAACATGATGTGCTCCTAATGAAAGTAGAACGCCCATTGCTAAGTGTTCCTGAATTTGCGTTGAGAAGCCTCGGGAAATAGATGTTTTTAGTTGCTCCCAACAATATATTAACTCGGGATTCTGAGGTAAGCAGAAACCTGTCGTGTTACGAATTTGATCGGTTATCGCATAAAGATTTTGGAACTTTTCAATTAGATCAATGGGATAATAAAGCATTTCTGCAAGATAAAGACCTGCTTCTGGGTAATTCGCAATATAAAATTCATATCCACAGGGAAATAATATTATCTGATTATTATCAACAGTTAGACTATGCGTCTCCCAATTGATAACTTTTTTTCCCTGACGGATACGACATAAAGCTGGCATAAGAGGCTTAACCCTGTGAATCTCATGATGTTTATGCATCCGTATTTCTTCAATCTTTAGGTTAGTCCTATCTTTTGCCAGCATACTCTTATCCTACTTTACCTCATAAACGGGTATTATCTCAGCGGTTGCAATTTTATTGGCATTAAGCATATAACCAACTAACGCTCCGCTGGAATTAGAATCCACAGGAATCTTATCAGTTTTTAGAGCCCATATTTTAAACTGGTAATGATGGGGTTTATCTCCTTTGGGAGGACATGCTCCACCAAATCCCGCATAGCCAAAATCATTTCGGCCTTGGACAGCACCAGTCGGAAGTTTTGTACCATCACGTCTTCCTGCATCAGCGGGCAAATATGTTACCGTTGCTGGAATATTAGCAACAGTCCAGTGCCACCATCCGCTGCCTGTAGGCGCATCTGGATCATACACAGTTACGGCAAAGCTTTTGGTGCCTTCTGGAGCACCAGACCAGGTTAATGAGGGCGATGTATTACCCCCCTCACACCCAAATCCAGAAAATACATGAGACGTTGTAAGTTGCTCTCCTGTTTTTATTTCATTACTAGTGACCTGAAATGCTGCGGCCTGCGCAGAAAATGTTATGAATGCCAATACACTTGAAACGATAAGTTTTTTCATAAAAACCTCTTTGTTGTGACCTATCGTTATTTTATTTGATGTGCATTGATCTCATTATGCAAAAAGGCGCAATGATCGCGCAAATGCAATCATAATTATAAAGTTGCCCCGAACATTAGCCATAATATGCACAAATCAGATTCCTGTTATCTCAAGGATGATTATTTTTTAATGCGGTGCGCTTCGTGACAACAAGTTAATGACTAACACACCGGCACAAATCAACATCATGCCTATGATGGCTGGCAAGTCCAGTCGTTGGCCAAAAAATCCCCAGGAAAGCAAACTAATCAGAACGATACCGACTCCTGACCAGATAGCATAAGCAATCCCTGTAGGTATATAAGCCAGTGTCTGAGCTAATAACCAAAATGATGCACAATAGCAAATAATTGTGCCAACAGAGGGCCATAACCGTGTAAACCCCTCTGAAAACTTCATTAAGGTTGTACCAATGACCTCTGCAAGTATTGCGCCACCAAGATAAATATAAGGGTTCATAGCATATTCTTTCCTGTTCATACTGGAGAGAATTGTACTACAGTTTGAACACAACTCACCGTTTTCATCCTGGTGTATGTGTATCCAGGGGGCTCTGGCGTGGCAAGAGATAAAGGCAGGAACAATAATGATCAGAAGGAACCCCAGGCTAACAAAAGAGTTCACTCTTCCTATGAGCAAAGCGAAGACAAAACATGTTATCGCGTTTACGGATCGTGGATGGCAGAAAACTTTCAGGATCAGGTATCCATTTTAAACCAGAAATAGGGTGAGTTTGCCCCATCCATGCCCCACGCGGGCAGATGGGATGTAATTACCAACAGGTTACAAAACCTACACCTGCATGGACATCACTTCCTGATACGCCGCCACCAGCTTATTACGCACCTGAATCCCCATTTGCATAGAAACTGAGGCTTTTTGCATATCGGTCATCACATCGTTTAACGCCACGCCGGGTTCACCGAGGGTGAATTTTTCTGCCTGCGTGCGGGCGGCTGTTTGTGTATCGCTTATGCGATCGAGCGCGGCGTGCAGCTGCCCGGCAAAACTAATGGTCGGTTGTGGCAGTGATTCCTGTGCACGCGCACTCATCGCCGTAGCCTGTAACTGGCTGATAACCCCTTCAATCCCCTGTATCGCTGACATTTTCGTCTCCCGGATAATTTCTGGTAGCAAAGCCTACCAGTAAGTCAATAAGACAAAGGCGCTAAATAGCAACAAAAAAACGGGTTTATTGGCGGATAGAAAAAAACGAAAGCACAAATAATGGGAGCGTCAATTTTTCGAGTTTGCTGACCCGGGAGTGAGTCTTGTTCCACTTTGCCAATAACGCCGTCCATAATCAGCCACGAGGTGCGCGATGAATGCGACTGCAGCCCAGACAAAATCTCTTGAGTGGCTTAATCGCCTGCGTGCGAATCCGAAAATTCCATTGATTGTTGCCGGTTCCGCGGCAGTGGCGGTCATGGTCGCACTGATCCTGTGGGCGAAAGCCCCCGACTACCGCACATTATTCAGCAATCTTTCCGATCAGGATGGTGGCGCAATTGTCAGCCAACTGACGCAAATGAATATTCCTTACCGCGTCAGCGAAGCCAGCGGCGCTATTGAAGTTCCGGCAGATAAAGTTCACGAGCTGCGTCTGCGCCTGGCGCAACAAGGTTTGCCCAAAGGCGGCGCGGTCGGTTTCGAACTACTCGATCAGGAAAAGTTTGGTATCAGCCAGTTCAGCGAACAGGTGAATTATCAGCGGGCGCTGGAAGGCGAGCTTTCTCGTACCATCGAAACTATCGGCCCGGTAAAAGGGGCGCGCGTACATCTGGCAATGCCGAAACCGTCTTTATTCGTCCGTGAACAAAAATCCCCTTCTGCATCGGTGACGGTAAATCTGTTACCCGGCCGCGCACTCGATGAAGGGCAAATTAGCGCCATTGTACATCTGGTTTCCAGCGCGGTTGCTGGTCTGCCGCCGGGGAACGTCACGCTGGTGGATCAGGGTGGACATCTGTTAACCCAGTCCAATACCAGCGGGCGCGATCTTAATGACGCTCAGTTGAAATATGCCAGCGATGTCGAAGGCCGGATTCAGCGGCGTATTGAAGCGATCCTGTCGCCAATTGTTGGTAACGGTAATATTCACGCCCAGGTCACGGCGCAACTGGACTTCGCCAGTAAAGAACAAACGGAAGAACAGTATCGCCCTAACGGTGATGAATCTCAGGCGGCGCTTCGTTCACGCCAGCTTAATGAGAGCGAGCAAAGCGGTTCCGGTTATCCGGGCGGCGTACCGGGGGCGTTGTCGAATCAACCGGCACCTGCGAATAACGCGCCAATCAGCACGCCTCCGGCAAATCAAAATAACCGCCAGCAGCAGGCGAGCACCACCAGCAATAGCGGGCCGCGTAGCACACAGCGGAATGAAACCAGTAACTACGAAGTCGATCGCACCATTCGTCATACCAAAATGAACGTGGGCGATGTGCAACGTCTGTCAGTCGCGGTTGTGGTGAATTACAAAACCTTGCCAGATGGCAAACCGGTGCCTCTCAGCAACGAACAGATGAAGCAAATTGAAGATCTGACCCGCGAGGCGATGGGCTTTTCTGAAAAACGCGGTGACTCGCTCAATGTCGTCAACTCGCCGTTCAATAGCAGTGACGAAAGCGGCGGAGAACTGCCGTTCTGGCAACAGCAAGCGTTTATCGATCAGTTACTTGCTGCCGGTCGCTGGTTGCTGGTACTGCTGGTGGCGTGGCTGCTGTGGCGTAAAGCGGTACGCCCGCAGCTAACACGTCGCGCTGAGGCGATGAAAGCTGTACAGCAACAGGCGCAGGCCCGCGAGGAAGTGGAAGATGCGGTGGAAGTCCGCCTGAGCAAAGACGAACAACTACAACAACGGCGCGCTAACCAACGTCTGGGGGCAGAAGTCATGAGCCAGCGTATCCGTGAAATGTCTGATAACGATCCGCGCGTGGTGGCGCTGGTCATTCGCCAGTGGATAAATAACGATCATGAGTAACCTGACAGGCACCGATAAAAGCGTCATCCTGCTGATGACCATTGGCGAAGACCGGGCGGCAGAGGTGTTCAAGCACCTCTCCCAGCGCGAAGTGCAAACCCTGAGCGCTGCAATGGCGAACGTCACGCAGATCTCCAACAAGCAGCTAACCGATGTGCTGGCGGAGTTTGAGCAAGAAGCTGAACAGTTTGCCGCACTGAATATCAACGCCAACGATTATCTGCGTTCGGTATTGGTCAAAGCTCTGGGTGAGGAACGTGCCGCCAGCCTGCTGGAAGATATTCTCGAAACTCGCGATACCGCCAGCGGTATTGAAACGCTCAACTTTATGGAGCCGCAGAGCGCCGCCGATCTGATTCGCGATGAGCATCCGCAAATTATCGCCACCATTCTGGTGCATCTGAAGCGCGCCCAGGCCGCCGATATTCTGGCGTTGTTCGATGAACGTCTGCGCCACGACGTGATGTTGCGTATCGCCACCTTTGGCGGCGTGCAGCCAGCCGCGCTGGCGGAGCTGACCGAAGTACTGAATGGCTTGCTCGACGGTCAGAATCTCAAGCGCAGCAAAATGGGCGGCGTGAGAACGGCAGCCGAAATTATCAACCTGATGAAAACTCAGCAGGAAGAAGCCGTTATTACCGCCGTGCGCGAATTCGACGGCGAGCTGGCGCAGAAAATCATCGACGAGATGTTCCTGTTCGAGAATCTGGTGGATGTCGACGATCGCAGCATTCAGCGTCTGTTGCAGGAAGTAGATTCCGAATCGCTGTTGATCGCGCTGAAAGGGGCCGAGCAGCCACTGCGCGAGAAATTCCTGCGCAATATGTCGCAGCGTGCCGCCGATATTCTGCGCGACGATCTCGCCAACCGTGGTCCGGTGCGTCTGTCGCAGGTGGAAAACGAACAGAAAGCGATTCTGCTGATTGTGCGCCGCCTTGCCGAAACTGGCGAGATGGTAATTGGCAGCGGCGAGGATACCTATGTCTGATAATCTGCCGTGGAAAACCTGGACGCCGGACGATCTCGCGCCACCACAGGCAGAGTTTGTGCCCATGGTCGAGCCGGAAGAAACCATCATTGAAGAGGCCGAACCCAGCCTTGAGCAGCAACTGGCGCAACTGCAAATGCAGGCCCATGAGCAAGGTTATCAGGCGGGGATTGCCGAAGGTCGCCAGCAAGGTCATGAGCAGGGCTATCAGGAAGGACTGGCCCAGGGGTTGGAGCAAGGTCTGGCAGAGGCGAAGTCTCAACAAGCGCCAATTCATGCCCGGATGCAGCAACTGGTCAGCGAATTTCAAACTACCCTTGATGCACTTGATAGTGTGATTGCTTCGCGCCTGATGCAGATGGCGCTGGAGGCGGCACGTCAGGTCATCGGTCAGACGCCAACAGTGGATAACTCGGCACTGATCAAACAGATCCAACAGTTGTTGCAGCAAGAACCGTTATTCAGCGGTAAACCACAGCTGCGCGTGCACCCGGATGATCTGCAACGTGTGGATGATATGCTCGGCGCAACCTTAAGTTTGCATGGCTGGCGCTTGCGGGGCGATCCCACACTCCATCCTGGCGGCTGTAAAGTCTCCGCCGATGAAGGCGATCTCGACGCCAGTGTCGCCACTCGCTGGCAAGAACTCTGCCGTCTGGCAGCACCAGGAGTGGTGTAATGACCACGCGCCTGACTCGCTGGCTAACCACGCTGGATAACTTCGAAGCCAAAATGGCGCAGTTGCCTGCGGTACGTCGCTACGGGCGATTAACCCGCGCTACCGGGCTGGTGCTGGAAGCCACCGGATTACAATTGCCGCTCGGCGCAACCTGTGTCATTGAGCGTCAGAACGGCAGCGAAACGCACGAAGTAGAAAGCGAAGTCGTTGGCTTTAACGGTCAACGGCTGTTTTTAATGCCGCTGGAGGAAGTGGAAGGTGTCCTGCCCGGCGCGCGGGTTTATGCCAAAAACATTTCGGCTGAAGGACTGCAAAGCGGCAAGCAGTTGCCGCTCGGTCCGGCGTTATTAGGTCGCGTTCTGGACGGCAGCGGTAAACCGCTCGATGGCCTCCCCTCCCCCGATACGACGGAAACCGGTGCGCTGATTACCCCACCATTTAACCCATTGCAACGTACACCGATTGAACATGTGCTGGACACCGGCGTGCGCCCAATCAATGCCCTGCTTACCGTCGGGCGCGGGCAGCGTATGGGGCTGTTTGCCGGGTCCGGCGTTGGTAAAAGTGTGCTGCTGGGGATGATGGCCCGTTACACCCGCGCCGATGTCATTGTCGTTGGTTTAATTGGTGAACGCGGACGCGAAGTAAAAGATTTTATTGAGAATATCCTCGGTGCCGAAGGACGTGCACGCTCAGTAGTGATTGCCGCTCCGGCGGATGTTTCTCCGCTCCTGCGAATGCAGGGTGCCGCCTATGCCACGCGCATTGCCGAAGATTTTCGCGATCGTGGTCAGCATGTGTTGCTGATTATGGACTCCCTCACCCGCTATGCGATGGCCCAGCGTGAAATTGCGCTGGCGATTGGCGAACCACCCGCCACCAAAGGTTATCCCCCGTCGGTGTTTGCCAAATTACCGGCACTGGTCGAGCGTGCCGGAAATGGCATTAGCGGCGGCGGCTCGATTACCGCGTTTTATACCGTGCTCACCGAGGGCGATGACCAGCAGGACCCCATTGCCGACTCTGCGCGGGCAATCCTCGACGGTCACATTGTGCTGTCTCGCCGACTGGCGGAAGCCGGGCACTATCCGGCTATCGATATTGAAGCGTCGATCAGCCGCGCAATGACGGCGTTGATCAGTGAGCAACATTACGCGCGAGTGCGCACCTTCAAACAGCTGTTGTCGAGTTTTCAGCGTAACCGCGATCTGGTTAGCGTCGGCGCGTATGCCAAAGGCAGCGATCCGATGCTCGATAAAGCCATCGCCCTGTGGCCGCAGCTGGAGGGCTATTTGCAACAAGGCATTTTTGAACGTGCGGACTGGGAAGCGTCTCTCCAGGGGCTGGAGCGTATTTTCCCGACAGTGTCATAACCCAGGAGATAACGGTAGATGGCAGAACATGGCGCGCTGGCGACCCTGAAAGATCTGGCAGAAAAAGAGGTAGAGGATGCCGCGCGCCTGCTGGGTGAAATGCGTCGCGGGTGTCAGCAGGCGGAAGAACAGCTCAAAATGCTGATCGATTATCAGAATGAATATCGCAATAACCTCAACAGCGATATGAGTGCCGGGATGACCAGCAACCGCTGGATCAACTATCAGCAGTTTATCCAGACGCTGGAAAAAGCCATTACTCAGCATCGCCAGCAACTTAATCAGTGGACGCAGAAAGTTGACATTGCCCTGAACAGCTGGCGAGAAAAGAAACAACGTTTGCAGGCCTGGCAGACACTGCAGGAACGGCAATCCACGGCGGCACTGCTTGCAGAAAACCGCCTCGATCAGAAAAAGATGGATGAGTTCGCCCAGCGCGCCGCCATGAGGAAACCTGAATGATTCGCTTAGCGCCCTTAATTACCGCCGACGTTGACACCACCACATTGCCTGGCGGCAAAGCCAGCGATGCTGCACAAGATTTTCTCGCGTTGTTGAGCGAAGCATTAGCAGGCGAGACAACTACCGACAAAGCGGCCCCCCAGTTGCTGGTGGCAACAGATAAGCCCACGACAAAAGGCGAGCCGCTGGTCAGCGAGATTCTTGCCGATGCGCAACAAGCGGATTTACTGATCCCTGTGGATGAAACACCGCCTGTCATCAACGACGAACAATCCACATCAACACCATTAACCACCGCTCAAACGATGACGTTGGCTGCGGTGGCTGGCAACAATACGGCAAAAGACGAAAAAGCGGATGATCTGAATGAAGACGTCACCGCAAGCCTGAGCGCCCTTTTTGCGATGTTGCCGGGTTTTGACAATACGCCCAAAGTGACTGATGTGCCGTCAACCGTGTTACCGGCAGAGAAACCAACGCTCTTCACAAAACTGACTTCTGCGCAACTCACAACAGCACAGCCTGATGATGCCCCCGGCACGCCAGCTCAGCCATTAACACCGCTGGTAGCAGAAGCCCAGAGTAAAGCGGAAGTCATCAGCACACCTTCACCGGTGACCGCTGCCGCCAGCCCGCTAATCACTCCACACCAGACACAGCCACTGCCCACCGTCGCCGCGTCTGTGTTGAGTGCACCGCTGGGTTCTCACGAATGGCAACAATCATTAAGCCAGCATATTTCGCTGTTCACCCGCCAGGGGCAACAAAGTGCAGAGTTGCGTCTGCACCCGCAGGATTTAGGTGAAGTGCAAATCTCCCTCAAAGTGGATGATAACCAGGCGCAAATCCAGATGGTTTCACCGCATCAACACGTACGCGCCGCCCTGGAAGCAGCGCTTCCGGTACTGCGAACGCAGCTGGCCGAAAGTGGCATTCAGTTAGGGCAAAGCAACATCAGTGGCGAAAGCTTTAGTGGTCAGCAGCAGGCCGCTTCCCAGCAACAGCAAAGCCAACGCACAGCAAACCATGAACCTCTGGCGGGGGAAGACGACGATACGCTTCCGGTTCCCGTCTCTTTACAAGTACGTGTAACAGGCAACAGCAGCGTTGATATTTTCGCCTAACGTCAGAGGTAGCACCGTAATCCGCGTCTTTTCCCCGCTTTGTTGCGCTCAAGACGCAGGATAATTAGCCGATAAGCAGTAGCGACACAGGAAGACCGCAACACATGACTGATTACGCGATAAGCAAGAAAAGCAAGCGATCGCTTTGGATCCCGATTCTGGTATTCATTACCCTCGCGGCCTGTGCCAGCGCAGGTTACAGCTACTGGCATTCGCATCAGGTTGCCGCTGACGACAAAGCGCAGCAACGCGTCGTGCCCTCCCCGGTCTTCTATGCGCTGGATACCTTTACGGTCAATCTGGGCGATGCAGATCGCGTACTTTATATCGGCATAACCCTGCGCCTGAAAGATGAAGCTACCCGCTCGCGGCTGAGTGAGTATTTGCCGGAAGTCCGTAGCCGTTTGCTGTTACTGTTTTCGCGTCAGGATGCTGCCGTACTGGCGACAGAAGAAGGCAAGAAAAACCTGATTGCCGAGATTAAAACCACGCTTTCCACCCCGCTTGTTGCCGGGCAACCGAAACAGGATGTCACCGACGTGCTGTATACCGCTTTTATTCTGCGATAACGACATGGGCGATAGTATTCTTTCTCAAGCTGAAATTGATGCGCTGTTGAATGGTGACAGCGAAGTCAAAGACGAACCGACAGCCAGTGTTAGCGGCGAAAGTGACATTCGTCCGTACGATCCGAATACCCAACGACGGGTTGTGCGCGAACGTTTGCAGGCGCTGGAAATCATTAATGAGCGCTTTGCCCGCCATTTTCGTATGGGGCTGTTCAACCTGCTGCGTCGTAGCCCGGATATAACCGTCGGGGCCATCCGCATTCAGCCGTACCATGAATTTGCCCGCAACCTGCCGGTGCCGACCAACCTGAACCTTATCCATCTGAAACCGCTGCGCGGCACAGGGCTGGTGGTGTTTTCACCGAGTCTGGTGTTTATCGCCGTGGATAACCTGTTTGGCGGCGATGGACGCTTCCCGACCAAAGTGGAAGGTCGCGAGTTTACCCATACCGAACAGCGCGTCATCAACCGCATGTTAAAGCTGGCGCTTGAAGGCTATAGCGACGCCTGGAAGGCGATTAATCCGCTGGAAGTTGAGTATGTGCGTTCGGAAATGCAGGTGAAATTTACCAATATCACCACCTCGCCGAACGACATTGTGGTTAACACGCCGTTCCATGTGGAGATTGGCAACCTGACCGGCGAATTTAATATCTGTCTGCCATTCAGCATGATCGAGCCACTACGGGAATTGTTGGTTAACCCGCCGCTGGAAAACTCGCGTAATGAAGATCAGAACTGGCGCGATAACCTGGTGCGCCAGGTGCAGCATTCACAGCTGGAGCTGGTCGCCAACTTTGCCGATATCTCGCTACGCCTGTCGCAGATTTTAAAACTGAAACCCGGCGACGTCCTGCCGATAGAAAAACCCGATCGCATCATCGCCCATGTTGACGGCGTCCCGGTGCTGACCAGTCAGTACGGCACTCTCAACGGTCAGTATGCGTTACGGATAGAACATTTGATTAACCCGATTTTAAATTCTCTGAACGAGGAACAGCCCAAATGAGTGACATGAATAATCCGGCCGATGACAACAACGGCGCAATGGACGATCTGTGGGCTGAAGCGTTGAGCGAACAAAAATCAACCAGCAGCAAAAGCGCTGCCGACGCGGTGTTCCAGCAATTTGGCGGTGGTGATGTCAGCGGAACGTTGCAGGATATCGACCTGATAATGGATATTCCGGTCAAGCTGACCGTCGAGCTGGGCCGTACGCGGATGACCATCAAAGAGCTGTTGCGTCTGACGCAAGGGTCCGTCGTGGCGCTGGACGGTCTGGCGGGCGAACCACTGGATATTCTGATCAACGGTTATTTAATCGCCCAGGGCGAAGTGGTGGTCGTTGCCGATAAATATGGCGTGCGGATCACCGATATCATTACTCCGTCTGAGCGAATGCGTCGCCTGAGCCGTTAGTGATGAATAACCACGCTACTGTGCAATCTTCCACGCCGGTTTCTGCTGCGCCACTGCTGCAGGTCAGCGGCGCACTCATCGCCATTATTGCCCTGATCCTCGCTGCTGCCTGGCTGGTAAAACGGTTGGGATTTGCCCCGAAACGCACTGGCGTTAACGGTCTGAAAATTAGCGCCAGTGCTTCGCTGGGCGCGCGTGAACGGGTTGTGGTGGTCGATGTGGAAGATGCACGGCTGGTGCTCGGCGTTACCGCAGGGCAAATCAATCTGCTGCATAAACTTCCCCCTTCAGCACCAACAGAAGAGATACCGCAGACCGATTTTCAGTCGGTCATGAAAAATTTGCTTAAGCGTAGTGGGAGATCCTGATGCGTCGTTTGTTGTCTGTCGCACCTGTCCTTCTCTGGCTGGTTACGCCCCTCGCCTTCGCGCAACTGCCGGGTATCACCAGCCAGCCGCTGCCTGGCGGTGGACAAAGCTGGTCGCTCCCGGTGCAGACGCTGGTGTTCATCACCTCGTTGACGTTTATTCCGGCAATTTTACTGATGATGACCAGTTTCACCCGCATCATCATTGTTTTTGGTTTATTGCGTAACGCGCTGGGAACGCCCTCCGCGCCACCTAACCAGGTATTGCTGGGGCTGGCACTATTTTTGACCTTTTTTATTATGTCACCGGTGATCGATAAAATTTATGTCGATGCGTACCAGCCATTCAGCGAAGAGAAAATATCAATGCAGGAGGCGCTGGAAAAAGGGGCGCAGCCGCTACGTGAGTTTATGCTGCGTCAGACCCGTGAGGCAGATTTAGGGTTGTTTGCCAGACTAGCGAATACCGGCCCGTTGCAGGGACCTGAAGCCGTGCCGATGCGCATTTTGCTCCCGGCCTACGTGACCAGCGAGTTGAAAACCGCATTTCAGATAGGCTTCACGATTTTCATTCCTTTTTTGATTATCGACCTGGTGATTGCCAGCGTGTTGATGGCATTGGGGATGATGATGGTCCCCCCCGCCACCATTGCTCTGCCCTTTAAACTGATGCTGTTTGTACTGGTGGATGGCTGGCAATTGCTGGTCGGTTCGCTGGCGCAGAGCTTTTACAGCTAGAGAGGCAAAATGACACCTGAATCGGTCATGATGATGGGGACTGAAGCGATGAAAGTCGCGCTGGCACTGGCTGCCCCGCTGTTGCTGGTGGCGCTGGTCACGGGCCTTATCATCAGTATTTTGCAGGCCGCCACGCAGATCAACGAAATGACGCTGTCGTTTATTCCAAAAATCATCGCCGTATTTATTGCCATTATTATTGCCGGACCGTGGATGCTCAATCTGTTGCTGGATTACGTCCGCACCTTGTTCACTAACCTGCCGTATATCATCGGGTAGCCCGTACAATGATGCAGCTGACAAGCGATCAATGGCTTTCCTGGCTAAGTCTGTACTTCTGGCCGTTACTGCGCGTGCTGGCGCTCATTTCTACCGCGCCAATTCTGAGCGAACGCAGCGTGCCGAAACGGGTAAAACTGGGTCTGGCAATGATGATCACGTTCGCTATTGCCCCATCATTACCTGCCAACGATGTTCCTGTTTTTTCGTTCTTTGCTCTGTGGCTGGCCGTGCAGCAGATCCTGATCGGCATTGCGCTTGGTTTTACCATGCAATTTGCCTTTGCCGCTGTGCGAACCGCTGGCGAAATTATCGGTCTGCAAATGGGGCTGTCATTTGCGACGTTTGTCGATCCGGCCAGCCATCTCAATATGCCTGTTTTAGCGCGTATCATGGATATGCTGGCGTTACTACTGTTCCTGACATTTAACGGTCATTTATGGTTGATTTCACTGCTGGTCGATACCTTTCACACCCTGCCAATTGGTGGCGAACCGTTGAACAGCAATGCGTTTCTGGCACTCACCAAAGCAGGGAGTTTGATTTTCCTTAACGGGCTGATGCTGGCGTTACCGCTCATTACTCTGCTGCTGACACTGAATCTGGCATTAGGTTTACTTAATCGTATGGCCCCGCAATTATCCATTTTTGTTATTGGATTTCCATTAACTCTGACTGTCGGTATCTCTTTAATGGCGGCATTAATGCCGTTAATTGCACCTTTTTGCGAACATTTATTCAGTGAGATGTTTAATTTGCTGGCTGATATTATTAGTGAATTGCCATTAATATAATTCCGTAACGTTTATCATGTTATCCTAAGGATTATCCGAAAAATAATACCTACGAACATCTTCCAGGATACTCCTGCGGCGAAATATTTGTTTTAAGGTCACTCACATATCGCAACATTTACTTTACTTTAAGACAATTCCAGGCAAATTATACAACACTTTACGGGATAGTAAGTCCGCCTGAAAAATCGCGAGAGTGGCGCATTAGGTGACCCATGTTGTTCCGTTTAGTCATGATGAAATATTCAGGTAAGGGGAATTATCGTTACGCATTGAGTGAGGGTATGCCATGTCAACGATTATTATGGATTTATGTAGTTACACCCGACTAGGTTTAACCGGGTATCTGTTGAGTAGAGGGGTTAAAAAAAGAGAAATCAACGACATTGAAACCGTTGATGACCTTGCCATAGCTTGTGATTCACAGCGCCCTTCAGTGGTGTTTATTAATGAGGACTGTTTCATCCATGATGCTTCTAACAGTCAGCACATCAAGCACATCATTAATCAACATCCCAATACGTTATTTATCGTTTTTATGGCAATTGCCAATGTTCATTTTGATGAATATCTATTGGTCAGAAAAAATTTATTGATCAGTTCTAAATCGATTAAACCGGAATCTCTCGACGATATCCTTGGCGATATTCTGAAAAAAGAGACAACGATAACCTCTTTTTTAAATATGCCGACGTTATCATTGAGCCGAACCGAATCGAGTATGTTGCGAATGTGGATGGCAGGTCAGGGAACCATTCAAATCTCTGACCAAATGAATATCAAAGCCAAGACCGTTTCATCGCATAAAGGTAATATTAAACGTAAGATCAAAACGCATAATAAACAGGTTATCTACCATGTCGTCCGACTGACGGATAATGTGACTAATGGTATTTTTGTCAACATGCGCTAACACATTCTGACTGGTGGTTTCCCACCAGTCAGGCTGAATAAGATTACTCTGCTTTCTCCACAAAGATACCGTCCTGATGCCCTGCTTCATTAAAGAACCAGATGCCGAGCGGGTAGTCTTCCAGCGAAACCAGGTACATTGTGCCTTCACTAAACTCCTCAACTGCCAGTACCACGCCAGGACGACGCGGACCGCCATCCGTTTTGACTGTTACCCGATCATTCACCTTCATCGTTTTCCTCCTGTGGCTTTGTGCCAGTGTAGAACAATTTCGTTTTTCTGGCAGCGCCAAGCGCGCGCGAGTGCTGATTTTCTCGACGGTCTATACTTAAGAGATGCCAGGCGGACTTAACGACTGGCGGCAACAACAGAGTAACGGTTGCGAGGAAAGATGATGAAAACCGCAAAAGAGTACAGCGATACCGCAAAACGTGAGGTCAGCGTCGATGTCGATGCCCTGCTGGCGGCGATCAATGAAATTAGCGAAAGCGAAGTTCATCGCAGCCAGAACGATTCTGAACACGTTAGCGTCGATGGACGTGAATATCATACATGGCGTGAATTGGCGGATGCCTTCGAACTGGATATTCATGACTTCAGCGTCTCTGAAGTGAATCGTTGAATGCACAATAAAAAAATCCCGACCCTGAGGGGGTCGGGATGAAACTTGCTTAAGCAAGAAGCACTTAAAAAATTCGTTACACCAGGAAATCTGATGTGTTCATCACCTTATCCGCAATTTTTTTCGCTGACAAGAAAATATTCGCCATATGAATGATTAACGCTACTTATGAATAGAAATGTGACGCACGTCACCCCTTGGTGGCTCTGGCGTCAGCGGGATCGCTCCCGAAAAAATCATCTTTGATAATTTGTGCTGTTTTGAGAATCATCCTGGTAAGGGGAGAACTGCGCGACCATGTTTTCAATTCAACAACCACTACTGGTTTTTAGCGATCTTGATGGCACCCTGCTGGACAGTCATAGTTATGACTGGCAACCGGCTGCCCCCTGGCTCAGCCGTTTACGCGAAGCGAATGTTCCCGTCATTCTCTGTAGCAGTAAAACTTCAGCGGAAATGCTGTACTTGCAAAAAACGTTGGGGCTACAAGGGTTACCGCTGATTGCCGAAAATGGCGCAGTGATCCAGCTTGCTGAACAATGGCAGGATATAGACGGTTTTCCACGCATCATCTCAGGTATTAGCCATGGCGAAATCAGCCAGGTTTTAAATACGCTACGCGAGAAAGAACATTTTAAATTCACGACTTTCGATGATGTCGACGATGCAACCATCGCCGAATGGACGGGATTAAGCCGTAGCCAGGCGGCGCTGACGCAGCTGCATGAGGCGTCGGTAACGCTAATCTGGCGCGACAGTGACGAGCGTATGGCACAATTTACCGCTCGTCTGAACGAACTGGGCTTACAGTTTATGCAGGGTGCGCGCTTCTGGCACGTACTGGATGCCTCTGCCGGAAAAGATCAGGCTGCCAACTGGATTATCGCGACCTATCAACAATTGTCAGGCAAACGCCCAACCACACTTGGCCTGGGCGATGGGCCAAACGATGCGCCCTTACTGGAGGTAATGGATTACGCGGTGATTGTGAAAGGGCTAAACCGTGAAGGGGTGCATCTGCATGATGAGGATCCGGCCCGCGTCTGGCGAACGCAGCGTGAAGGACCGGAAGGCTGGGGTGAAGGGCTGGACCATTTTTTCTCCGCCCGTTAAGCGTTATCGCTCGCGCATACCCGATTACGCCCGGCCTGTTTAGCGAGATAAAGTCGACGGTCAGCCAGTGACTGGAGTTGTTCAAAATCATAATCACCGGTTTCCTCGCTGCTACTTACCCCCAGCGAGGCACTGATGCGTATCGTCGTACTCTTAGCAATCAACATCTCTTTTTCATTTAACTTCAGGCGAATACGTTCTGCGACTTCCGCAGCCTCCGTCAGACTCGCGCCTGGCAGAATCACACAAAACTCCTCACCACCGATCCGCCCGGCAACGTCCTGCGCACGCAAGGAACTGCTAATTAATCCGGCAGCATGAGAAAGAACACGGTCGCCCGCCTGATGACCAAAGCGGTCATTAATCGCTTTAAAATGGTCAAGATCGACCTGAATGACAGAAAAAGGATGTTGGTGCGTCTGATACAATTTAGCGAGCGGACGGGCTTTTTCGAACAGTGCGCCACGGTTATATAAACGCGTTAAGGTGTCGTGCCACGCCTGCCACTGCAACGAGCTTTGCAGAACATACATGTTGCTAACCATCCGGCGAATCACATACCAGGAGATGAGTAACATGGTGGTAAAGAGCGCCCACAGCAGGGTTAATGCAATGCTGATACTGCCGAAATCGCCGCGCACGCCTTCGCTTAACGTATGGACGCGCACCAGCACACCGTCGAAATGGTCCAGACGTTCCCAGCTAACATAGCGACTGTCCATACGAATGCCGCCCCGCGTGTCATGTTCCATCGCCTGCGCCAGCAAGGCCAGTTCACGAGGATCAAAAATATTCCCTGTTGGATGGTCAGGATTGGAAGAGGTCAAAAATCTCAGCTTACTGTCATAGAGCTGATACTCACCATCGAGGTTTTTATCGATGGCGTTTCTTAAAAATTGCTGCATGGTACGCACGGGAATACTCATCCCCAGCACGCCATACCAGTAGTTATTACTGTCTACTGGAACACTGACGGTAACCTGCGGTTCAGTATTGCTGGCGTGTTCCGGTTGCGAAGTAAACCAGCGTACTGCGCGGTGACGATTTTCTCGTTGCGAATGGCCGATAAACCAGGGTTGGGTGACATAGCCGTAATAACGCGTTGGTACATTGCGCGTAAACAAGGTCGGCTGCGTCGAAACGTAAAATCCGGCACGCGAGACATACATCGCCTGTTCAACCATCGACGAGGTGTTGTGCGCCAGTCGCAGCAAGTAACCAACTTCCAGTGCAGCGGTAATTTCATTGTCGAGGCTTTCATTTTCGCGAGACAGGAGATTCCCCTCGCTGACTAATGCATCCGATACGCCATTGACTGACAGGGTGCGTCGTCGGTTGAGTTCAATTTGCCAGGCGTGCTCGTCGCGATGCTGTTCGAACTCGGTTACAGCATTACGCAGTGAAGTGAAATCCAGTGGCGCTACGAGAGCTTCGCGCATGCCATTACGCAAAAAGATCAGTTTGTCGACGTTATACTGCAAATGCTTATCGAGCGCGTTGGCTACGTTTTCCAGATGATTACGCTGGCTGGAGATATAGGCATCTTCCAGCACCACTACTTCACGCCAGGTGAGCAAGGTGGAAAAAAGCAATACCACGATAAAGCAGAGATTAACGACATGACCAGGCCCCAGGCGGCGTGCGAGTTTTTTCAACCAGCTCTGGTTTTCCATTTTTGTCTCGTGCTGCACCCTGACGACTCCCAACCTGCTTTTTTATGATTCTGGCATAACCTGGCGATAGCGTACCGCAAAACAGCGATAATTTTATAATGGTGGCATGATAAGACGCGACAGACATCGATAGTTTTATAACGTAGGCATGATAAGACGCGATAGCGTCGCATCAGGCAATTCAGTGCAGACACTGGCACACCCGACCGGATGCGACGTGAGCGCCACATCCGGTCGGGTGTTAATGATACCCTTTCAAACTTCTTCCGCAGGACGACTTCCCTCCCCCGGAACAAGCTCGGTTTCATGAAAAGCTTCCCGCTTGACCCCGTAACCGTCATACCAACGACACTCAACCATACCGCTGGAGTATCCGGTGACAATCATCCGCGGGCCGCCCTCTTTAACCGTAACTTCCTCACTAACCATAAAGCTCATACTCGCCTCCTTTTTTCGAGTGAAACTTGTTCACCTTAGTTGAAGATGGCGAATTTTGCATAATAGCCTGTGCGAGTATTAATGTGCCTGACCGCGTATTTTCGCTACGGCTTTCACTCCCAGCACCACGATGCCGCCGATGATAAATCCAAGAATCAGATTTAAAACAGTCGGTAATATCATCGCCACCACTGCACTTTGCTGCCCGGCGAAATGTTCAATGGCGTGATGCAGCGGCGCAATACCATGTACCACAATCCCGCCGCCGACGAGGAACATCGCCAGCGTGCCGACAATCGATAACGCTTTCATCAGCCAGGGCGCGATAATCAATAATCCTTTACCTAATGCCTGCATCAGCGCGCTGGATTTTTCCGCCAGCCAATACCCCAGGTCATCAATCTTAACGATAACCCCTACCAGACCGTAGACGCCCACGGTCACTACCAGCGCGATGCCTGAAAGCACCAGCACCTGATTAAGCAACGGCGCTTCGGCCACAATCCCCAGCGTGATGGCGACGATTTCGGCAGACAATATAAAATCGGTACGAATCGCCCCTTTTATTTTGTCCTTTTCAAACTTCAGCGGATCCTGCGCCGCCAGCTTCTCCAGACGCTGCTGGCTCTGCGCCGGATCTTCTTTATGTTTACGCGCCTCCAGCATATGCAGCACTTTCTCTACTCCTTCAAAGCAGAGAAACGCGCCACCAATCATCAACAGAGGCGTAATCGCCCACGGGATAAACGCACTGATGATCAGCGCCAGCGGCACCAGAATCACTTTATTAATCAGCGATCCTTTCGCCACGCCCCAGACCACGGGAAGTTCCCGGTTGGCCCGCACGCCTGAAACTTGTTGCGCATTGAGCGATAAGTCATCCCCTAATACACCGGCGGTTTTCTTCGCCGCCAGTTTGCCCATCACGGAGATATCGTCCAGCAGTGTGGCGATATCATCGAGCAACGTCAGTAAACTACTCCCGGCCAAAAGCATTCCCTCTCATTTTTATTGTTGAAGGGTGTAAGTATGAAGCAAAAACGGCAGCTCTGATACTTGCTTCACAGGTCAACATTTTTTTAACAATCAAGTGCAATTATATCTCTCGCCAGCAGAATGATTTTCACGTTTACTATGAACCACCTTTTTATTTCCACCGTGAGGGATTATGCGTTTCCGCCAGTTATTACCGCTTTTTGGCGCGCTGTTTGCGTTGTATATCATTTGGGGCTCAACCTATTTTGTCATTCGGATTGGCGTGGAAAGCTGGCCTCCGTTAATGATGGCGGGCGTTCGATTCCTGGCAGCCGGTATTTTATTGCTGGCATTTTTACTACTGCGCGGACACAAACTCCCCCCGCTACGTCCGCTGCTCAATGCCGCGCTGATTGGCCTGTTATTGCTGGCTGTCGGTAATGGCATGGTGACGGTTGCCGAACATCAAAATGTTCCTTCCGGCATCGCCGCCGTAGTGGTTGCAACCGTGCCCCTCTTTACCCTGTGCTTCAGCCGCCTGTTTGGCATTAAAACGCGCAAACTGGAATGGGTGGGTATTGCCATTGGGCTTGCCGGAATCATCATGCTCAATAGCGGTGGAAATTTAAGCGGCAATCCGTGGGGCGCGATTCTGATTTTAATCGGCTCGATTAGCTGGGCGTTTGGCTCGGTTTATGGCTCGCGCATTACCTTACCTGTAGGGATGATGGCGGGTGCGATTGAGATGCTGGCGGCAGGCGTGGTGTTAATGATCGCGTCGATGATTGCAGGTGAAAAACTGACGGCGCTCCCTTCCCTTTCAGGCTTCCTTGCGGTCGGCTATCTGGCGCTGTTTGGTTCGATTATCGCCATTAACGCTTATATGTATTTAATCCGCAACGTCAGTCCGGCTCTCGCCACCAGTTACGCCTACGTTAACCCGGTGGTCGCGGTCTTGCTGGGTACGGGACTGGGCGGAGAAACGCTGTCGAAGATTGAATGGCTGGCGCTCGGCGTAATTGTCTTCGCGGTGGTACTGGTCACGTTGGGAAAATATCTCTTCCCGGCAAAACCCCTAGTTACGCCAGTTATTCAGGACGCATCAAGCGAGTAAATGAATCCCCTGCGTGTCGATCTGCGCGCTGGCACCTTCGCCGCAGATCCACTCTTCCAGACGCTCGCTAAGCGCTTCATCCGTCAGCTTCTCGCGCCCACGTAACGCGCACTCCCAGACAATCAATACGCGCCAGCCTAGTTCCTGCAAGCGACTGATATCGCGGCGATCGCGCTCAACATTTTTACCTATCTTCTCCAGCCAGAACTCGGTTCGAGTCGCAGGCACTTTAAACAGATAGCAGTGATGATGATGCCAGAAGCAGCCGTGGGTAAATATCACGCAGCGATATTCATCAACGACAAAATCCGGGCGTCCGGGCAGACTGGCGTCCTGAACGCGAAACGCCAGGCCCTGCCCGGTTAACAGACTGGCGAGGCGCTTCTCTATCGCCGTATCACGCGTGGCAATCGCGCGCATATTTTTGCTGCGAGTGGCCTTATCGTGAACGTCGGCCATGTTGTGCCTCTTGCTGACGCAACGCCACCGCCTGTTTGATTTTTGGCTCAAGCAGTTTTGCCACCGCGGCAAAGACCGGCACGACCACCGAGTTACCGAACTGGCGATAGGCCTGAGTGTCCGAAACCGGAATGCGGAATTTCGCTTCTCCCGGCGCTTCAAAACCCATTAAGCGCGCGCATTCCCGAGGCGTTAACCGACGTGGACGATGTTGCTGATTCAGCGGATCGTCAAAGTCTTTCTCACCCGTGGCCATATCCCAGCCACGATCGATTAAAATTTCCGCGCCATCTTTGTAATAACGCGCAGACAGCGTACGGGTGACGCTTTGCGGATTGTTCGGATAAACCATTCCATAACCGAAGCCGTTACCGCGCGCCTGATGTTTTTTCGCATATCGATAGAGGTACTTCCACAGCACCGGCGTCAGGATATATTTCGCCTCGACCATCGGGTCCAGCAGCTGCGCCAGCGTCACTCGCTGCGCAGGGAAACATTCGCTGATATCACGCAGGGTAAAATCGGCTTTCAGATTCAGATCGCGACGAAAACCCACCAGCACGATGCGTTCACGGTGCTGCGGCAGAAAATGTTTGCCGTCGATGATTTTCGGATCGTCTGGCCCGTTATCTTCTGCATCAGCCACGTCATAGCCCAGTTCGTCCAGCGTCTGCATGATGATGCGGAACGTTTTACCCTGGTCGTGACTTTTCAGGTTTTTGACGTTTTCGAGCACAAACATCGCCGGACGACGCGCGTCGATAATGCGTACCACATCAAAAAACAGCGTGCCCTGAGTATCGCAGGCAAAACCGTGCGCCCGCCCGAGCGAGTTCTTTTTCGATACGCCAGCCAGCGAAAATGGCTGACAAGGGAAACCGGCCAGTAAAACATCGTGTTCAGGAATGTGTTTACGAATATGTTCCGCCGCCGCCTCATCACTCACGCCTTCTTTATGGCTGAGGGTGATGTCGCGGATATCTTCATTAAAATGATGCGTCGCCGGGTCGCAATAATGATTGGCTTTATAAGTGCGTACCGCATGTTTGTTCCATTCGCTGGTAAACACGCATTGTCCGCCAATCGATTCAAAACCGCGACGGATGCCGCCAATTCCGGCAAATAGATCGATAAAGCGAAACGCATAATGCGGATGATGTGCCGGTGGTTTGGGTAACAACGTTTGCAGATGGGCGAACTCTTTCTCACTTAAACGGTGCCATGCCGAGTCATTCGCCAGCGCACGTTTTAAAATTGCCGCGCTCCAGTGATTCTCACCCACACCATTAAGCTGCGCCACCAGCGTTTTAACATCATAAATTTGCAGCAGTTTCTCCAGCATTGCCTGTGCGGCATTCCCGGTGCTGTATGAATCGGTTACTGATATATTTTCCTGCATAGATTTCACCGGCCATCTGAGATGGCCGACAGGTTAACATAATTACAGCCATTTAGGGCCACGCGCTCAGCCAGCGGATGAAAACGCATCTATCACCTTGTGATCGACACCTTCATTCTCCCCCGCCAGTTCGGCACTGAGCTTCGCCATAAACTCGACTAAAAAATGCGCGTTGTGCTGCGCCAGCTGCTTGCCTCTTGCGGTTTGCATGGTTTGCGGTAGCTTCAGCAACTTAGTCTGGAAATGATCCAGCGCGTAGCGTTTATCATCAAGCGGGCGATGCTGTGCGAGCGGATCTTCACCATCAAACAGCGCCACGCCCAATGCCCCTGAAACGGCAAACACGCGCGCCAGGCCAATCGCTCCCAGGGCTTCCAGCCGATCTGCATCCTGGACGATTTTAGCTTCCGTGGTTAAGGGGGCGATTTGCGCGCTGAAACTGTGAGCGGCAATGGCATGACAAACGGCCTCAATTTTCTCCGCCGGAAATTGCACGAACTCTTCACGGAGCAGGCGACGCGTCTCTTCTGCTGCCAGGATTGAAGAACGCTGCCTTTGCGGATGATTTTTCGCCAGGCTCACAATATCGTGAAAATAACAGGCGGTTAAAATCACCAGCATATCGACGTCGTCATCTGCCGCCAGCTTCTGTGCCGTAGCCCAGACGCGGCGAAAATGACACACGTCATGGGCCGCGTCCTGGTGCTGATGATGGTTTTTCAACCAGTTTTCGAACTGTGCCTGCCAGTGTTGTAAGTCCATACGCGCTCCGTTGCCAAAGAGTAGCCACCTTAGCAGTTTTTATTCATAGCGTCTGCTACGTGCGGGACGAGGTCGGGTGTACCAGGCAATGCTGCCTAACAATGCCCCGACCAGAGCCATAAATAAAAATCCGACCAGTGCCCCTAACCACTTTCCCGCGGTAGAGCCTAAATCGCTTTCAAATCCCGACACGGGGGCATCGGGGATCCGGCTCATCACCCAGATGTAACGCGCCATTGCCCAGACGAAATAGCCACACCATGTATAAAAAGCCCACAAAGCCAGTTTGCCACCAGGGCTGCGAGAGAGTCTCTCTTCCATCTTTGTCGAACCGTATTCCATTTTGAGATAACCCGGAAAATTCAGACTTAGTACTATTATGTGATAAAAGTCACATTTTTCCACATTGGATGAGCCAGTCAAGACTCACTCATTTTTTGAACAAATAGATAATTTTTGCGCAACGGCAGTGAATACAGGAAAAATCGTTTTGAGCGATTTTATTTATCTTTGATATCGGCTTTATTAATTCATTTAATCAATATATTAGCACTGATTACAATTATACCTTTTTATTATTCTGTGTCATGATGCTTCCGTTATTAGCCTTTTATCGTCTTGTTTATATTTTTTGGGCCGGCATGATGCCGGCTTTTTTTTATGCCTTCATTAATGTGCGCCTGATCACACCAGCCGTTTGGCGCAACAATCATTGATACCCCCTATGTTTCCGCTCAACTCATAACATATTGATATACATTTATAATTTTCATGAATATTTATATTTAGAATTCATAATTCTGAATTATATTAAATAGATTAGAAACATTTTGAAATCTTTTAAATACATTTGTTACATGTGATATTTAAAATAAAATGAACTTCATAGAATAGTATCCAAATGTGCTTTTTTTTGGATAACGGCACTTATTGATATATTCATGAAGATTATAATCACAAGGGAATACATAATGAAAAGAAAAGTTCTGGCAATGCTGGTCCCGGCGTTATTAGTTGCTGGCGCAGCAAATGCGGCTGAAGTCTATAATAAAGATGGTAATAAACTGGATTTGTACGGAAAAGTAGCGGGCCTGCACTACTTCTCTGATGATGCTGGCAGCGATGGCGACATGTCATATGCCCGTATCGGTTTCAAAGGTGAAACTCAGATCGCTGACCAATTCACTGGTTATGGTCAGTGGGAATACAACCTGCAGGCAAATGGCACAGAAGGCGATGGAGATAACTCTGCTACCCGTCTGGCATTCGCAGGTTTAGGTTTTGGTCAGAATGGTACTTTCGATTATGGTCGTAACTACGGTGTCGTATATGACATCGAAGCATGGACCGATATGCTGCCAGAATTTGGTGGTGATACCTATGCTGGTGCCGACAATTTCATGAATGGTCGTACCAACGGCGTTGCAACCTACCGTAACAATGGCTTCTTCGGTCAGGTTGATGGTCTGAACTTTGCTCTGCAATATCAGGGTAATAATGAAGGTTCCGGGGATGGTTTCCTCTTTGGTCAGGAAGGCTCCGGTAGCGGCGATGGTCGTAAACTTTCTAAAGAGAATGGTGACGGTTATGGTATGTCAACCTCCTATAACTTTGACTTCGGGTTAAGTTTCGGTGCTGCTTACTCCAATTCTGACCGTACTGATGAGCAAACAAAGCCTGATTTCCATAATACCCGTGCCGGTGATAGAAATGATATAACTGCTGGCGGTGAAACAGCAGAAGCATGGACCGTTGGTGCTAAATACGACGCTAATAACGTTTACTTAGCAGCTATGTATGCTGAAACCCGTAACATGACTGGTTACGGTGATGCTAATGCCATCGCTAACAAAACCCAAAACTTTGAAGTTGTTGCTCAGTATCAGTTCGACTTCGGCCTGCGCCCGTCCATCGCTTACCTGCAATCTAAAGGGAAGGATTTAGGCGGTTGGGCTCATGACGGTAATGGCGATCCGCGTTACACCAATAAAGATCTGGTTAAATACGTTGAAGTCGGTGCGACCTACTACTTCAACAAAAATATGTCCACCTATGTTGATTACAAAATCAACCTGCTGGACAACGACGACGACTTCTACGAAGCTAACGGCATCGCTACCGATGATATCGTTGCTGTGGGCTTAGTCTACCAGTTCTAATCAGCCAACTCGCCGCGGCGTGTTACTGTAAAACATAACACTAGCCTGAGTTCGTCCCTCATCGAACTCAGGCTTTTTTATTGGCATTTCATCTCCATCTGCGGCACACGCAATTGCCAAAGCATATCGATACAGCACCTTACCCCGCCCCTCCTGCCACAATAACATCTACCAGCGACTCTTCCAGCCAACACCCCAAATGCACATTCTGATGAATTACCCCGTAACAAACACGCTTCCCATATAGAAATATTTGCAAAAATAGTGCATGAAATAATCTTTTCTCTACCAATCCGCGATATAAATATTCATCAGTACCACAATATTTCACAGCACTAAATCTCTCCCCGCCGCCCCGTACCTTTGATAATGGTCTAAAATCATTGAGGCCACTTGCGACGACGTTGCTCAATAAGGAAAATTTGGCGTGAATAATATTCAACACCAGTGCAGCATCATCATTACATACTTACACCCGCCGACTACCGCTTTCGATATATTGACTCAATTTTCCAGACTGGTTAAAAATAGCGACCAGCTCAGTCGCAAATATAGTGACTACCCTAACTAAGCAACAATAAGGAATACACTATGACTGTTCAAACAAGTAAAAATCCGCAGGTCGATATTGCTGAAGATAATGCATTCTTCCCTTCAGAATATTCGCTTAGCCAATATACCAGTCCCGTCTCTGATCTTGATGGCGTGGACTATCCAAAACCGTATCGCGGTAAGCATAAAATTCTGGTGATCGCCGCGGACGAACGTTATTTGCCAACCGATAACGGAAAACTGTTCTCGACCGGTAACCATCCGATTGAAACGTTGCTGCCGTTGTATCATCTCCATGCTGCAGGTTTCGAATTCGAAGTGGCGACCATTTCCGGTCTGATGACCAAGTTTGAATACTGGGCTATGCCGCACAAAGATGAAAAAGTAATGCCATTCTTTGAGCAACATAAATCGTTGTTCCGCAATCCGAAGAAACTCGCGGATGTTGTCGCCAGCCTCAACGCTGACAGCGAATATGCAGCAATCTTTGTTCCTGGTGGTCATGGCGCACTTATTGGTTTACCAGAAAGCCAGGACGTAGCTGCTGCTTTGCAGTGGGCAATCAAAAATGACCGTTTTGTTATCTCCCTTTGCCACGGCCCGGTGGCTTTTCTGGCGCTTCGCCACGGCGATAACCCACTGAATGGTTATTCCATTTGCGCATTCCCAGACGCCGCAGACAAACAAACGCCAGAGATAGGCTATATGCCGGGTCATCTCACCTGGTACTTCGGCGAAGAGCTGAAGAAAATGGGCATGAACATTATTAATGACGACATCACCGGGCGAGTACATAAGGACCGTAAAGTTCTCACCGGCGACAGTCCTTTTGCAGCGAATGCGTTGGGTAAACTGGCGGCGCAGGAAATGCTGGCAGCTTACGCGGGTTAATCCCTGTTACGTTTGAATGTAAGCGCTAATCAATCGCAGCCGCGTTAGTACTCACGACGTGGCTGCGTTTTTTCACGGTTAATTTATGGCGTACTGAAGCCTTATGTTAATTTCTTTGCGGTAACGTAATCCGGAACACATTATGCTTATTGAGATAGTGATACGTAGCACTTCCCCCATGTAATTCGGCAATCGCTTTGACTAAAGAAAGGCCTAGTCCCTGACCTACGGAATGACGCGAATTATCTCCCCGCCAAAATCTACGGAAGAGTTTTTCAGGCTCATGAATTTTCGTTCCAGGACTGGCGATATCAATATTAAGATAGCCGTTGGTATCAAGAAAACTGGTTATATGAATATGCGATTTTTCTGGTGAATATCTAATGGCATTAACAATAAGATTCGATAACATTCGTTGCAGTAAAATTTTATCCGCAAAGATTTGCTGATTGCACTCGACCTTAAAGCAAATCTCTTTCTCGTCTGAAAAATATTCAAGATAGTCCAACAAATTTTCGACTTCCTTATTGAGAGAAAGCGAGTCCAGTTTCACCAAAACATTGTTTTTATCTGCCCGGGCAAGAAACAGTATGTTCTCTGTTAACCGCGAAATATTTTCCAGCTCTTCAATGTTACCGGCAATTGTTTTTTGATATTCAGCGATACTTCTGGTTTGACTGAGCGTAACCTGATTCTGACCCAGTAATGCATTAATGGGCGTTCTAAGTTCATGAGCGAGATCGTCAGCAAATTGACTTAGGCGTTCAAAATCTTTGACTAAGGCTTGATGCATTTTATTCAACGCCTGCCCAAGAGGTTTTAGTTCTCTCGGTAATGCGCTAACCTCAACAGGCTCCCGGCTATCGTTATAATTCAGCGCTTCCGTTACACCACTCAACTTTTTGATCTCTCGTAATCCCGTTCTGATTAACAGCGGACTTAATACTGAGCAAAGTACAATGGCGACAATGCAAATTATAATGCTATTAATTTTATACTGTTCAAGCATGTTATGTCTGGCTGAAGCCAATTTAGCCACAGTAACCGTTAATGATGGCGAAACTTCATCAATATTAATTCGTAAAGCATCAATCTCAGTATCATTAATAATGCTTCTGTAAATGCCAGCTGCGCTGATTGTCTCACTAGCAGGTATGTTATTTAACATGTCATCACTGACATTTGTCCGGTTAACAATTTTATTGATGCTATCACCATGAATGATCAAGATATCCTGACTAACATCCATCATCCGGTTAAAGTATACAGGTAACGTATCTGGATTTACCCCATCAATTAACAACTGCTTGATCTGTGCTGTCCGGTTAATGAGTGTTGTATCATCGCGCCATTTCAACTCACTTGCCAGGCCATTATAGAGAGTCCAGACAATTCCAGCGCCAGCAACAGACAGCAGCAATATAAAAAGCAAGGTTAAACGGACGGTTATAGATAATCTTTTCATTATTTTTTTACCGCTACGAATGAATAGCCCATCCCCCGGATTGTGGCGATTAGCTTTTCAGGAAAAGGATCATCAACTTTTGCGCGGAGCCTGCGAATGGCGACATCCACCGTATTGGTATCACTATCAAAGTTGATTCCCCAAATTTCACTCGCAATAACCGTTCTGGGTATAATTTCGCCAGCTCTGGAGGCCAGTAGCCAAAGTAACTGAAACTCCTTGCGCGTCAGTGTAATACTGATATTGTCCCTGCTCACACTTTGACTTACAGAGTCCATTCTTAAGCCACTGATTTCTAATGTTGAATTCAAAGCGTGATGTTGCCTTAATTGTGCCCGAACCCTTGCCAGCAACTCAGAAAATGAAAAAGGTTTTACCAGATAATCATTTGCTCCACTGTCCAGCCCTCTGACTCTGTCATCGACAGAATCCCTTGCAGTAAGGCAAATAACAGGGGTTTGCTTTGCTGTTCTTAACGTTTGTAAGATCTGCCAGCCATCCATACCCGGAAGCATAATATCCAGAATGATCAATGCATAATCATCCTTCAGCGCAAGATAAAGCCCATCTCTGCCATCAGAAACGGCATCAATGACATAACCCGCTTCGGAAAGCCCCTGCGTTACCCACTCCTGGGTCCTTTGATTATCTTCAATAAGTAAAATCTTCATGAAAATAATATGCCATAAATCATATGTTATAGAAACAGCCTGGTTCATTACAAAATTGTAATGCTGCTGTAAGGTTACCCTGGCCGCTTTTTCGCTATCCTCAAAACTCATTCACATGACAAGGATATAAACATGTTAAAGCGTTATTTAGTACTCTCGGTAGCAACGGCAGCATTTTCATTACCTTCTTTGGTTTATGCCGCACAACAAAACATTCTTAGCGTGCACATTTTGAACCAGCAAACCGGAAAACCCGCTGCCGACGTGACAGTCACTCTTGAAAAGAAAGCGGACAACGGCTGGTTACAACTTAATACCGCCAAAACAGATAAGGATGGACGAATTAAGGCACTGTGGCCCGAGCAAACTGCAACTACGGGCGATTACCGTGTCGTATTTAAAACCGGGGACTATTTCAAGAAACAAAATCTTGAAAGTTTCTTCCCTGAGATCCCCGTTGAATTTCATATTAATAAAGTGAACGAGCATTATCATGTGCCTTTATTACTTAGCCAATATGGGTATTCAACCTATCGTGGCAGTTAATGCATAAATATATAAAAGCAGATCTCTGCTACTGTTAGGGAGGACACTCCCTGACAGATTAACAGTAAACGGCTCTTGCTGGCTAACGACAAAAAAGTGTGATGGCTTATGAAAAAGAAGCAATTTTTAAAAGAATCAGATGTTACGGCCGAGTCGGTATTCTTTATGAAGCGTCGACAGGTGTTAAAAGCACTGGGCATCAGCGCAGCTGCACTTTCTTTGCCTCACGCTGCGCATGCCGATCTGCTTAGCTGGTTTAAAGGGAACGATCGCCCGCCCGCCCCCGCCGGAAAACCGCTGGAGTTCAGCAAGCCTGCCGCCTGGCAAAATAACCTGCCACTGACGCCAGTAGATAAAGTCTCCGGTTATAACAACTTCTATGAATTCGGGCTGGATAAAGCCGATCCCGCCGCTAATGCTGGTAGCCTGAAAACCGATCCATGGACACTGAAAATCAGCGGCGAAGTGGCAAAACCATTGACCCTCGATCACGATGATTTAACCCGTCGCTTCCCGCTGGAAGAGCGTATTTATCGTATGCGCTGCGTGGAGGCATGGTCGATGGTGGTGCCGTGGATTGGTTTTCCGCTGCACAAATTGCTGGCGCTTGCCGAACCCACCAGCAATGCGAAGTATGTCGCTTTCGAAACAATTTATGCACCGGAACAAATGCCAGGCCAGCAGGACCGCTTTATCGGCGGCGGGCTGAAATATCCTTATGTCGAAGGATTGCGTCTCGACGAAGCAATGCATCCGCTCACACTGATGACCGTGGGTGTTTATGGCAAGGCGTTACCGCCACAAAATGGCGCGCCGGTACGACTGATTGTGCCGTGGAAATATGGCTTTAAAGGGATTAAATCGGTAGTCAGTATTAAGCTGACCCGCGAGCGTCCGCCAACCACCTGGAATCTGGCAGCGCCTGACGAATACGGTTTTTACGCCAACGTTAATCCGCATGTTGATCACCCGCGCTGGTCACAGGCTACCGAACGATTTATTGGTTCAGGCGGCATCCTCGATGTTCAGCGCCAGCCAACGCTACTGTTTAATGGTTACGCCGACCAGGTGGCATCGCTGTATCGTGGCCTGGATTTGCGGGAGAATTTCTGAATGCGTCTGACAGCAAAACAGGTGACATGGCTGAAAGTTAGCCTGCATCTTGCCGGATTGTTGCCGTTTCTCTGGCTGGTCTGGGCGATCAATCACGGTGGACTGGGTGCCGATCCGGTGAAAGATATTCAGCATTTTACCGGTCGCACTGCACTGAAATTTTTGCTGGCGACCTTGTTAATCACACCTCTGGCACGCTACGCAAAACAGCCGTTATTGATACGCACTCGCCGCCTGTTAGGCTTATGGTGCTTTGCCTGGGCGACACTGCATTTAACCAGTTACGCATTGCTGGAGCTGGGCGTGAATAATCTGGCGTTATTAGGCAAGGAGTTAATTACCCGGCCTTATTTAACGTTAGGAATTATCAGCTGGGTTATTTTGCTTGCTTTAGCGTTTACTTCAACCCAGGCGATGCAGCGAAAACTCGGCAAGCACTGGCAACAGTTGCATAATTTCGTCTATCTTGTCGCGATCCTGGCCCCAATGCATTATCTGTGGTCAGTGAAGATTATTTCACCGCAACCGCTCATCTACGCTGGGCTGGCTGTACTGCTTTTAGCCTTACGGTATAAGAAGTTGCGTTCCCTTTTTAACCGGTTACGCAAGCAGGTTCACAACAAATTATCTGTATAACTTCATATTGCCGACAAAGTACGCGTTATCCCTGCCGGATGCGGCGCGAGCGCCCTATCCGGCCTACGCAGATCACATCAGGTTATGTTTCGTTTGTCATCAACCTCAAATTATCAATATAATTCATTTTATTTCAATAAGATAGATAATTACACCTGAGAAAACTATGCTCTCATCTCCTAAGAGTTGTTGCATTTTGCCATATGTTACAATATAACATTACACATCATATACAATGACTCTGGAGGAAACTGTTTTGGCGATTCGTCTTCACAAACTGGCTGTTGCTTTAGGTGTCTTTATTGTTAGCGCTCCTGCCTTTTCGCATGGTCATCACTCACACGGCAAACCCTTAACAGAGGTCGAACAAAAAGCTGCTAATGGTATTTTTGATGATGCCAATGTACAAAACCGAACGCTCAGTGACTGGGATGGAGTCTGGCAATCCGTTTATCCTTTACTGCAAAGTGGCAAACTTGACCCCGTCTTTCAGAAGAAAGCGGATGCAGATAAAACTAAAACATTTGCTGAAATTAAAGATTATTATCACAAAGGTTATGCAACAGATATCGAGATGATTGGCATTGAGGACGGCATTGTTGAATTCCATAGAAATTATGAAACAACATCCTGTAAATATGATTACGATGGATACAAAATACTCACCTATAAATCAGGCAAGAAAGGCGTTCGTTACTTATTCGAATGTAAAGATCCTGAAAGCAAAGCCCCTAAATATATACAATTTAGCGATCATATAATTGCACCACGAAAATCATCTCATTTTCACATTTTTATGGGTAATGATTCACAGCAATCTTTATTAAATGAAATGGAAAACTGGCCAACGTATTATCCATATCAGTTGAGTAGCGAAGAAGTGGTCGAGGAAATGATGTCTCATTGAGTATTCTCATGATAACGCCTCGATGCCGCTTTAGTAAGTCATCATAACTGCCACTGGTCCATCCACAAACGCCACTGAACGCAAGCTAGCTACAGACACGCTCATCACTATGACGTGTCTGTATATTAATAAGCTAACCCGCATTGAGTTAACCAATAACGGATTCCATACACAATACGGCCAACAGAGAAAGATACCTGTGCTCACGCCATTGCTTATATTGGCTGGTTACAATGTGCACTATCAATTTTTTAAATAACAAATTCTTAAAACCACATCTGTATAAGGATTTTTTAAGGTTCGTGGGATAGCTTGACTGTAAAAATTACAGGAGCTACAAAAATGAACCGATTCTCAAAAACTCAAATTTATTTACATTGGATAACGCTGCTTTTCGTTGCAATAACCTATGCCGCGATGGAACTCCGTGGCTGGTTTCCTAAAGGTAGTAGTACTTATCTGCTGATGCGAGAAACACATTACAATGCGGGTATATTCGTTTGGGTGTTAATGTTTTCACGCCTGATTATAAAACACCGTTATAGTGATCCTTCTATTGTACCACCGCCACCTGCCTGGCAAATGAAAGCGGCTTCGCTAATGCACATCATGCTTTATATAACCTTCCTTGCACTTCCTCTGCTGGGGATTGCTTTAATGGCTTACAGTGGAAAATCGTGGAGTTTCCTTGGTTTCAATGTGTCTCCCTTTGTTACCCCAAACAGCGAAATTAAAGCACTGATAAAAAGTATTCACGAAACCTGGGCAAATATAGGTTACTTTTTAATCGCAGCTCACGCTGGCGCAGCACTCTTTCATCACTACATTCAGAAAGATAATACTCTGTTACGAATGATGCCTCGCCGCAAATAAGTCGATCCCCTGACAAGGAAATGTGAACCATAGACATCAACGCGTCATAAATGTTTACGCAAGTGCACAATGCACCCTTTCCACTATCAACAAGGAGGAGCAGAAACTGTGTAAATCGTACAATGGTAAGACTTATCAAAAATACAGGTTAATTTTGGTATTTAAACCTTTTTTACTTGTTAGTGTGATACAAAGGCTTTCAAAAAAGCTGGGAAATTCAACAACTCTTGGAAATTATGGACTTTGTCCCGCGGCTTTAATCTGACGGCCGCGTTCCTTTTTTGACTCAATTATTGACCCCTTCTCTACGCAACTTCAGTTCCCACCACCAACTTTGCGGCAGTTTCATAGGATGAATGTCTAAAAGAATAATGGTGAGCGATAAGAAAACGACTGAATAACTGCACATTTTCGCTCGAAAGCTTCCTGTCAGATCCATAGCGAATCAAGTGCTGAATGTCACAGTATCGAACAGAAAACAGTGACGATCTAACCCTTCAAGAATATTCTACGATTGTTCTGTTTAGGAAAAGCAAGGCGGGAAGTCGGGAGATAAGTCATTGATAAAGTGGCGGAGAGAGGGGGATTTGAACCCCCGGTAGAGTTGCCCCTACTCCGGTTTTCGAGACCGGTCCGTTCAGCCGCTCCGGCATCTCTCCGTTCAGATGGTTGCCATGATGCCAGGAAATTTGGCATTTTAACAGTCCCTGTCCGTGCAATTTTGTTCAAGTGACGAGTTTGCGAGCAAAACGATGATTAAGTGGCCCTGGAAAGTACAAGAATCAGCACATCAAACTGCCCTTCCCTGGCAGGAAGCACTATCGATCCCCCTTTTAACGTGTCTGACGGAACAGGAACAAAGCAAATTAGTCACTCTTGCCGAACGTTTTTTACAGCAAAAGCGGCTTGTTCCTTTACAGGGCTTTGAACTGGATTCATTAAGAAGCTGCCGGATAGCACTTCTATTTTGCCTACCCGTTCTGGAGTTAGGACTGGAATGGCTGGATGGTTTTCATGAAGTCTTAATTTATCCTGCGCCATTTGTGGTCGATGATGAATGGGAAGACGATATCGGTCTGGTGCATAACCAACGTATTGTTCAGTCAGGTCAGAGCTGGCAGCAAGGGCCTATCGTTTTGAACTGGTTGGATATACAAGATTCTTTTGATGCTTCTGGTTTTAACCTGATTATTCATGAAGTCGCTCATAAGCTGGACACCCGTAACGGCGATCGCGCCAGCGGAGTTCCCTTTATTCCGTTGCGTGAGGTTGCTGGCTGGGAACACGATCTTCATGCTGCAATGAACAACATTCAGGAAGAAATCGAATTGGTTGGCGAGAATGCGGCGAGCATTGATGCTTATGCTGCCAGTGATCCTGCTGAATGTTTTGCCGTACTTTCTGAATATTTCTTTAGCGCCCCAGAACTTTTTGCTCCTCGTTTCCCTTCATTGTGGCAACGTTTCTGCCAATTTTATCAACAAGATCCTTTGCAGAGACTGCATCGCACTAATGATACAGACTCGTTTTCGGCGACGAATGTTCATTAATTAACAACTTTGCAGATTAATTAACCAATTGAAATGACTTATGAAATTTAGTGTTGACAGACAAGGTACCGCTAAGTAATATGCGCCCCGTTCACACGATTCCTCTGTAGTTCAGTCGGTAGAACGGCGGACTGTTAATCCGTATGTCACTGGTTCGAGTCCAGTCAGAGGAGCCAGATTCAAGTTTTCATGCTTATCTGTACGTTTATATTTGTTTACGATTCAGTAAGTTAGCGTGAAAATCCTTGCCGGTGCGTATCTGGTTTTATCTCCGCATCGGGATAATTTGGTGGTCAGATCTGGGGTCAGTTTGGTTCGATTCTGGAGTGACCCCCAAAATGTCTTTAAACGATTCTAAAATCCGCAAGTTAAAATCTTCTTTCCGTCCGGTAAAACTCTCCGACTCTCACGGTCTGTATCTGCTCGTCAATCCGGGCGGTTCGCGCATCTGGTATCTCAAATATCGTTTCAACGGAAAAGAATCCAGAGTCAGTCTTGGCGCATACCCGCTGGTCTCACTGGCAGAAGCCAGGCAACAGCGCGACGGTATCCGCAAGTTACTGGCGCAGAATATCAACCCGGCGCAGCAGCGCATGGCAGAGAAAGCCGCCTGCTCCCCTGAAAAGTGCTTTAAAGCGGTGGCGCTGGCCTGGCACAAAACCAACAAAAAATGGTCGGCTGATTATGCCGCCCGTATTCTCGCCAGTATGGAAAACCATATCTTCCCGGCGGTTGGTCATTTGCCCGTTGCCAAACTTAAAACGCAGGATTTCACTGCCCTGCTGAGGGTTATTGAGGATAAGGGCTTTCTGGAAGTCGCGTCCCGCACGCGGCAGCAACTCAGCAACATCATGCGCTATGCCGTATAGCAGGGGCTTACCGAAAGCAATCCGGCGCAGCATCTGGATGGCGTTGTCTCCTCCCCCGTAAAGAATCACTACCCCGCGTTACCGCTGGAGCGGTTGTCCGAACTGCTTGGCCGCATCGGTGACTATCAGCAGGGCCGGGAGTTAACCCGGCTGGCGGAGGTGCTGACACTGCACCTGTTCATCCGTTCCAGCGAACTGCGTTTCGCCCGCTGGAGCGAGATCGATTTCAGGCACAAAATCTGGACCATCCCCGCCACCCGCGAGGCCATCGACAAAGTTCGGTTTTCGGGGCGTGGCGCAAAAATGCGTACTCCGCATATCGTACCGCTCTCCCGCCAGGCGATTGCCCTTCTGAAACAGATACAGGAGCTTTCCGGCCATCTGGATCTGGTGTTTCCCGGCGATCATAATCCGTACAAGCCAATGAGCGAAAACACAACCAACCGGGCGCTGCGCCTGATGGGGTATGACACGAAAACTGAAATCTGCGGGCATGGACTCAGGGCAATGGCCTGTAGCGCCCTGGTGGAGTCGGACCTGTGGTCACGCGATACGGTGGAGCGGCAAATGAGCCACCAGGAGCGCAACAGCGTGCGGGCGGCATATGTGCATAAAGCAGAGCATCTGGAGGCCAGAAAGGCCATGATGCAGTGGTGGTCGGATTATCTGGATGTGTGCCGCGAGGGGTATGTTGCGCCGTACATTTATGCCCGGCAGCATAAGGCAGCCTGAATCAGAAATAGCGTAAATCATTAAAACCGGAAAAGCAGATCCTGATTGACCGGGATCTGTTTTTTTGTATTGAGAGGTATTGTCGCTGTTTTTGTTATTATTAATTGGGAAGCACCGAAAATTATTCCAGTAGAATATTTGCAGTCGATTGCCTATTAATAAATGCATTATTGATAGATAACTACCTTCTGTGATTTGCCTGCAAATCACAGAAGATGAAAACCTATCAATACGGGATATTTTCACGAAAATACAAATTAATACTCCAGAATATCTGCACCAGAATACGGCAACCCGTTAGCCAATGAGGCGGTGACATTCACGCTACCGGCAGATGTGAGCGCAAGCTTTACTCTCGGACAAGGCGGTTCCGCCATTACTGATATCAACGGCAAGGCTGAAGTTACACTGAGCGGTACAAAATCCGGCACCTACCCCGTGACAGTTAGCGTGAACAATTATGGTGTCAGTGATACGAAACAGGTGACTTTGATTGCCGATGCTGGTACCGCAAAACTAGCCTCATTAACCTCTGTATACTCTTTCGTCGTCAGCACGACCGAGGGCGCGACCATGACTGCAAGCGTCACTGACGCTAACGGCAACCCGGTAGAAGGCATAAAAGTTAATTTCCGCGGAACCTCCGTCACGCTAAGCAGCACCAGCGTTGAAACGGATGATCGGGGTTTCGCTGAAATTCTTGTGACAAGCACCGAGGTCGGACTGAAAACAGTTTCAGCCTCTCTGGCAGATAAACCTACTGAAGTCATCTCGCGATTACTGAATGCAAAAGCAGATATTAATTCTGCAACGATTACCAGTCTGGAGATACCTGAAGGTCAGGTCATGGTCGCACAAGACGTAGCAGTTAAAGCTCACGTCAACGACCAGTTTGGCAATCCGATTCTTAATGAATCTGTAACATTCAGTGCAGAGCCACCAGAGCACATGACCATCAGCCAAAATATTGTCTCTACTGATACGCATGGTATAGCCGAGGTCACTATGACGCCCGAAAGAAACGGTTCGTATATGGTGAAAGCATCCCTGCGAATGGATCCTCTTATGAGAAGGATCTGGTGGTAATCGATTAAAAACTGACACTCTCGGCGTCCAGCCCGCTTATCGGTGTCAATTCCCCAACAGGTGCAACTCTGACGGCAACGCTAACTTCTGCAAATGGCACTCCAGTGGAGGGTCAGGTCATCAACTTTAGCGTAACGCCAGAAGGTGCGACGTTAAGTGGCGGAAAAGTGGGAACCAACTCTTCAGGTCAGGCTCCAGTCGTTCTGACCAGCAATAAAGTCGGTACATATACGGTGACTGCATCGTTCCATAACGGCGTAACAATACAGACACAGACAACCGTGAAAGTCACTGGCAACTCAAGCACCGCCCATGTTGCTAGCTTTATCGCTGATCCATCGACTATCGCCGCCACCAACAGTGATTTAAGTACCTTAAAGGCAACGGTTGAGGATGGCAGTGGTAACCTGATCGAAGGTCTCACTGTGTACTTCGCCTTAAAAAGCGGCTCTGCCACATTAACGTCATTAACAGCGGTGACAGATCAAAACGGAATCGCGACAACAAGCGTGAGAGGAGCGATAACGGGGAGCGTCACGGTAAGCGCAGTCACGACCGCTGGTGGAATGCAAACAGTAGATATAACGCTGGTGGCAGGCCCGGCAGACGCCTCAAAGTCAGTCCTTAAGAACAATCGGTCATCATTGAAAGGAGACTTTACCGATAGTGCTGAGCTACATCTTGTTCTGCACGATATATCAGGCAATCCGATCAAAGTTTCTGAAGGGCTGGAATTTGTGCAATCAGGTACTAACGTGCCCTATATGAAAATTAGCGCAATTGATTACAGTCAAAATATCAACGGTGATTACAAAGCCACCATTACAGGCGGCGGAGAGGGTATCGCAACGCTGATCCCTGTATTGAATGGTGTTCATCAAGCTGGTCTGAGTACCACAATACAATTCACTCGCGCAGAAGACAAAATAATGAGCGGTACAGTATCAGTCAATGGTACTGACCTACCGACAACTACATTCCCTTCGCAGGGGTTCACCGGGGCGTATTATCAGTTGAATAATGACAACTTTGCCCCAGGAAAAACGGCGGCTGATTATGAGTTTTCAAGCTCTGCCTCCTGGGTCGATGTTGATGCTACCGGTAAAGTGACATTTAAAAATGTCGGCAGCAATTGGGAAAGGATTACGGCGACGCCAAAATCAGGAGGCCCTAGCTATGTATACGAAATCCGTGTGAAGAGTTGGTGGGTGAACTCCGGCGATGCTTTCATGATATACAGCCTTGCTGAAAATTTTTGCAGTAGCAATGGCTACACACTTCCCCGTGCAGACCATTTAAACCATAGTCGTTCCCGAGGCATCGGGTCACTGTACAGTGAATGGGGAGATATGGGGCATTACACGACTGAAGCTGGTTTTCAATCAAATATGTATTGGTCATCTAGTCCCGCAAACTCAAGCGAACAATACGTAGTTTCCCTGGCAACAGGTGATCAAAGCGTATTTGAAAAGCTTGGGTTTGCTTATGCGACATGTTATAAAAACCTGTGATTTTCCGTTATAATTTCTTAAAGAGTGCTCCATTCGGAGCACTCTTTTTTACATTCCCTCTACAGAACTAGCCCTTCTCTCACAGAAAATGAATAAATAAAAATGCGGCACCGCCAGAATCGCGTTCGATGTGACTATGATCATTTTCGGTGAGTACTGCTTTGATCTAAAGGCTGGTTTTCTGTGATGATTGACCAGCCTCAGAGTATTGATGACACCACCGTTCATAACAGATCGGCATTACTATGCATAAGTACTGTCTCATATTCTCGCCAAAACACTTTTTAATGCCTTTGCGAATTCATCCAGACTTATATTGTCAATTTTTTGCCCAACGACGACTGACTCCGAGACATCGGCCATTGCGGGCCATCGCGTTTTGTAATCAGCATAAATTGCAACAACAGGGGTATTATAGGCACTTGCCATATGTAATATTGAGGTGTCAGGAGTTATTGCGATATAAGCATCTTTTATGATTGCTGCTGAACGTTTAATCGAGGGTGGTAAGGATAAACGGTAGACATTATTATAACAATCCACTAATGCCCTGGCTTTATCTTCACCTTTGGGTCCATGAACGATCACTATTGGTATATCTGTTTCACTTTAAATTTTTGCTATTAGATTTTCTGCAATCGATAATGAAAATGTACGTTCCTGCGAGCTACCTTCTAAATTGAACGCAATGTAAGATCCTAACGATCGCATTTCCTCGCGCACCTCATCGAGTACATCCTCACTTAGTGGCAATTCATATATTGGCCTGACTGCTGGAAAACCCGCCTCACGCATCATAAATGCCCATGTCATGGGTACAGGAGCCCGGAGTTTCTGATCCATACGGGACGCGTTCTTGCACAAAGGGGAGAAGCAATTCATGGTTATACCAACAACCTGAAAATTCGTTTTTGCTTTCAACTGACTGATAAATAACATCGTTTTCAGGTTCTTTTTACGCATCCCCTCAATGCAAAGATCCGGCGTACCGTATTGCTGTGTTATGTTCTTTGCTAAATCTTTTATTTCTTTTAATGTTGCGTGATCCTGCATAGTCATTGTGACTAATGTTAATTTAGTCTGTTCAAGTTTAAGCGCATTAAAGACTTCTAAATTAATTGTCGACGTTACAATTAAAAGATGCTTAATTTTATGCAATTCAAGCGCCCGAATAACAGGAAAGATGGCCATAGCATCGCCAATCTGATCGGGAATATGGATGACAACAAAGTCTGTTTTTTCAATATTGAAATTATAAGCTTTATAATCGTAGTAACTAAATGCAATACGTCTCAACAATGATACTAAAAACATACCTAACCTCGCCTCCCTACTGGTTATAATGCAATGCAGTCTATCAGACTCATCAGGGTGCCATTTTGTGCATATGCGGACTTTTATGTTTCATATCTCTAACCTGTGGGTCCTCTGCTTAATCCTTAAACAACACCAGCAACTCCTGCGCTTTCATCTTCCATCGAATTTTTCATGTTGCCGCTAATCAGCCATAAAATCATTTGCAGATGCGCTCTGTCGAGGTAGTCTCATAAGGTTCGTTTATAGATCGACGGCAATGTGAGTTACCTTTTCCATACTAATTATAAAAAGACAGTACAAACAGGATCATTATGGACTCCACGCTCATCTCCACTCGTCCCGATGAAGGGACGCTTTCGTTAAGTCGCGCCCGACGAGCTGCGTTAGGCAGCTTCGCTGGTGCCGTCGTCGACTGGTATGATTTTTTACTCTATGGCATCACCGCCGCACTGGTGTTTAATCGCGAGTTTTTCCCGCAAGTAAGCCCGGCGATGGGAACGCTCGCCGCATTTGCTACCTTTGGCGTCGGATTTCTTTTCCGTCCGCTCGGCGGTGTCATTTTCGGTCACTTTGGCGACCGACTGGGACGTAAGCGCATGTTAATGCTGACCGTCTGGATGATGGGCATCGCGACAGCCTTGATTGGTATTCTTCCTTCATTCTCGACCATTGGGTGGTGGGCACCTATTTTGCTGGTGACACTGCGTGCCATTCAGGGATTTGCAGTCGGCGGCGAATGGGGAGGCGCGGCGTTGCTTTCCGTTGAAAGTGCACCGAAAAATAAAAAAGCCTTTTACAGTAGCGGTGTACAAGTTGGCTACGGTGTAGGTTTACTGCTTTCAACCGGACTGGTTTCATTGATCAGTATGATGACGACTGACGAACAGTTTTTAAGCTGGGGCTGGCGCATTCCTTTCCTGTTTAGCATCGTACTGGTACTGGGAGCATTGTGGGTGCGCAATGGCATGGAGGAGTCCGCGGAATTTGAACAACAGCAACATTATCAAGCTGCCGCGAAAAAACGCATCCCGGTTATCGAAGCGCTGTTACGACATCCCGGTGCTTTCCTGAAGATTATTGCGCTACGACTGTGCGAATTGCTGACGATGTACATCGTTACTGCCTTTGCACTTAATTATTCAACCCAGAATATGGGGCTACCGCGCGAACTTTTCCTTAATATTGGTTTGCTGGTAGGTGGATTAAGCTGCCTGACAATTCCCTGTTTTGCCTGGCTTGCCGATCGTTTTGGTCGCCGTAGGGTTTATATCACAGGTACGTTAATCGGAACGTTGAGCGCATTTCCTTTCTTTATGGCGCTTGAAGCACAATCTATTTTCTGGATAGTTTTCTTCTCCATAATGCTGGCAAACATTGCGCATGACATGGTGGTGTGTGTGCAACAACCGATGTTTACCGAAATGTTTGGTGCCAGTTATCGCTATAGTGGCGCTGGAGTCGGTTATCAGGTTGCCAGTGTGGTTGGCGGTGGATTTACACCTTTTATTGCCGCTGCACTCATCACTTACTTTGCCGGGAACTGGCATAGCGTCGCCATTTATTTGCTGGCTGGATGCCTGATTTCCGCAATGACCGCTTTGTTGATGAAAGACAGTCAACGCGCTTGATAGCCTGGCGAAGATCATCCGATCTTCGCCTTACACTTTTGTTTCACATTTCTGTGACATACTATCGGATGTGCGGTAATTGTATGGAACAGGAGACACACATGAATAATAAGGGCTCCGGTCTGACCCCAGCTCAGGCACTGGATAAACTCGACGCGCTGTATGAGCAATCTGTAGTCGCATTACGCAACGCCATTGGCAACTATATTACAAGTGGCGAATTACCTGATGAAAACGCCCGCAAACAAGGTCTTTTTGTCTATCCATCACTGACCGTAACCTGGGACGGTAGCACAACCAATCCCCCCAAAACGCGCGCATTTGGTCGCTTTACCCACGCAGGCAGCTACACCACCACGATTACTCGCCCTACTCTCTTTCGTTCGTATCTTAATGAACAACTTACGTTGCTGTATCAGGATTATGGTGCGCATATCTCAGTGCAACCCTCGCAGCATGAAATCCCTTATCCTTATGTCATCGATGGCTCTGAATTGACACTTGATCGCTCAATGAGCGCTGGGTTAACTCGCTACTTCCCGACAACAGAACTGGCGCAAATTGGCGATGAAACTGCAGACGGCATTTATCATCCAACTGAATTCTCCCCGCTATCGCATTTTGATGCGCGCCGCGTCGATTTTTCCCTCGCACGGTTGCGCCATTATACCGGTACGCCAGTTGAACATTTTCAGCCGTTCGTCTTGTTTACCAACTACACACGTTATGTGGATGAATTCGTTCGTTGGGGATGCAGCCAGATCCTCGATCCTGATAGTCCCTACATTGCCCTTTCTTGTGCTGGCGGGAACTGGATCACCGCCGAAACCGAAGCGCCAGAAGAAGCCATTTCCGACCTTGCATGGAAAAAACATCAGATGCCAGCATGGCATTTAATTACCGCCGATGGTCAGGGTATTACTCTGGTGAATATTGGCGTGGGACCGTCAAATGCTAAAACCATCTGCGATCATCTGGCAGTGCTACGCCCGGATGTCTGGTTGATGATTGGTCACTGTGGCGGATTACGTGAAAGTCAGGCCATTGGCGATTATGTACTTGCACACGCTTATTTACGCGATGACCACGTTCTTGATGCGGTTCTGCCGCCCGATATTCCTATTCCGAGCATTGCTGAAGTGCAACGTGCGCTTTATGACGCCACCAAGCTGGTGAGCGGCAGGCCCGGTGAGGAAGTCAAACAGCGGCTACGTACTGGTACTGTGGTAACCACAGATGACAGGAACTGGGAATTACGTTACTCAGCTTCTGCACTTCGTTTTAACTTAAGCCGGGCCGTAGCAATTGATATGGAAAGTGCAACCATTGCCGCGCAAGGATATCGTTTCCGCGTGCCATACGGGACACTACTGTGTGTTTCAGATAAACCGTTGCATGGCGAGATTAAACTTCCCGGCCAGGCTAACCGTTTTTATGAAGGCGCTATTTCCGAACATCTGCAAATTGGCATTCGGGCGATCGATTTGCTGCGCGCAGAAGGCGACCGACTGCATTCGCGTAAATTACGAACCTTTAATGAGCCGCCGTTCCGATAATAAGTTCTGAACCTTCTTATCAGAAATAGATGTGAAGGAGTAAGTAAGACACCTGGCAAATAGCCTGCAATAATCGTGGGCTGTTTGCTTCCTTGGGCGGATACGAGTTTTATTATCGTCTTAATGATTTCCGCATATTAAAAGCAAGTATGCTTTCAAAACACAATTATAAAAAATCCCGCCAACAATATAAGTTTTTATAAAATTAAATATAAGATTATGGCTTTAGAATATTTTTATTTCTAATAGACGAGATTTTTCCTGTTATGATATAATATGCTGAATTAACACATGTTAACGATTTACCAGTAATGTAAATAAATTTTCGAGGAGATCATTCCAGTGGGACGTAAATGGGCCAATATTGTTGCTAAAAAAACGGCTAAAGACGGTGCAACGTCTAAAATTTATGCAAAATTCGGTGTAGAAATCTATGCTGCTGCTAAACAAGGTGAACCCGATCCAGAATTAAACACATCTTTAAAATTCGTTATTGAACGTGCAAAGCAGGCACAAGTTCCAAAGCACGTTATTGATAAAGCAATTGATAAAGCCAAAGGCGGCGGAGATGAAACGTTCGTGCAGGGACGTTATGAAGGCTTTGGTCCTAATGGCTCAATGATTATCGCCGAAACATTGACTTCAAATGTTAACCGTACGATTGCTAACGTTCGCACAATTTTCAATAAAAAAGGCGGCAATATCGGAGCGGCAGGTTCTGTCAGCTATATGTTTGACAATACGGGTGTGATTGTATTTAAAGGGACAGACCCTGACCATATTTTTGAAATTTTACTTGAAGCTGAAGTTGATGTTCGTGATGTGACTGAAGAAGAAGGTAACATTGTTATTTATACTGAACCTACTGACCTTCATAAAGGAATCGCGGCTCTAAAAGCAGCTGGAATCACTGAGTTCTCAACAACAGAATTAGAAATGATTGCTCAATCTGAAGTTGAGCTTTCCCCAGAAGATTTAGAAATCTTTGAAGGGCTTGTTGATGCCCTTGAAGATGACGACGATGTACAAAAAGTTTATCATAACGTCGCAAATCTCTAATTATCTTTTAAAGAAATCTGTCTTTACGGCAGATTTCTTTAATCTCATATAATTCTTATAAAAAATATAATATTCAACTCGTCATATTGATTATACCCCCCCCGTTCCCAGAGAAATAATATTTATTAAAATTCCAGTTCTTCTTTTTCTGATTACAGAAGGCAAAGTGGCAATTACGCATAGTTTCCCGATAAAGACGCGATAGCGACATCCCGCATAAGGCATTTTTCTCTTTATCTTTGTACGGTACTTCATGGAACAGAGTTTTTGACCTTGCGAATCGTGATGTCTGTTGGGGAGGGACAATTTGCTCACTGAAGCGTGAGACTCGATTAAGCGCACGAAACACAGAAATCAAAAAACCCGGTCACTTTTTTACAAGGTAACCGGGTAAAAATAATTTTTATTTTTTAACTGTTTTGAGACTCATAGAGATGTCTCAAAACTAAAATTTGGCTCCTCTGACTGGACTCGAACCAGTGACATACGGATTAACAGTCCGCCGTTCTACCGACTGAACTACAGAGGAATCGTGAGAACGAGGCGAATATTAGCGATGCCCACCCACAATGTCAAAGCCTGTTTTTTAAATTTGAAATCGTTTGCTGAAATAATCTGCATTTTGTCGTTTATTCCGACACAACTGGCTTTTTTTCACACTTTTGCGGCTCGGGTCGAGGGTATTTCCATAGCCAACGTCCAGTAACCATTCGCCAGTAAAACAGCACGGCCCGCACAGCCCAGTCGGCAAACATTCCCATCCAGACACCAACCACACCCCAGCCAAGCATGATTCCCAGCACATAACCGACTACAACCCGACAACCCCACATGCTCAACATCGAAACCCACATGGCGTAACGGGCATCACGAGCACCTTTAAATCCAGCGGGTAGCACCCATGAGGCGGACCAAATAGGCATAAATAAAGCATTTAGCCAAATCAGAATCACAACGACATGTTTAACCTGTGGATCCTGGGTGTAAAACGATGCCATAACCCCGGCAAAGGGAGCCGTTAGCCAGGCGATGGCCGTTAATCCAAGAGTGGAAAGCCAGAACACATGCCGCAACTGAATCTCTGCTTGCGCTATCTGCCCTACCCCCAACCTTCGGCCTGTAATGATCGTAGAAGCAGAGCCGAGCGCACTTCCGGGTAAGTTGATAAGAGCCGCAATTGAAAACGCGATAAAATTTCCGGCAATAACACTGGTCCCCATCCCGGCAACGAACATTTGGGTTAATAACCGACCACTGGTAAATAACACTGATTCGACACTCGCGGGAATACCAATCCCCATGACTTCCCAGATAATGCTAAAATTCAGCGGTTTAAAATAGCTCTTTAACGAAATCCTTAGCGCAGGATTAAAACCAATCGCCAGCACCCACAAAATTGCAACTGCGCCAATATAACGAGAAATGGTTAAACCCAGCCCTGCCCCGACAAATCCCAGTCCCGGCCAGGAGAAAAGGCCGTAAATCAATATGCCGCTAATAATAATATTAAGAATATTCAGGCTACCGTTAATCAATAGCGGTATTTTCGTATTCCCTGCACCACGAAGTGCCCCGCTACCAATAAGAGTGATGGCAGCTGCTGGATAACTGAGTACCGTCAGCTCCAGATAAGTCAACGCCAGTGCTTTAACTTCTGTCGTGGCATCACCCGCGACGAAATCAATAATTTGTTCGCCAAAATGATGAATAAGCGTTGCCAACAGTACGGCAAACAACGTCATGATCACCAATGACTGCCGCGTCGCCACCCTCGCTCGTCGTCGATCCCGCTTACCGAGACTAAATGCCACAACGACAGTAGTACCAAGATCGATAGCAGCAAAAAAAGCCATAATGACCATATTGAAGCTGTCCGCCAATCCCACGCCGGCCATCGCATCTTTTCCCAGCCAGCTGACCAGAAAAGTGCTCAGAACCCCCATCAACAGGACACAGGCATTCTCCATGAAGATAGGAACAGCAAGCGGGGTTATCTCGCGCCAGAACAACACTTTGTAGCTCTTGCGTTTAGCGTGCCAGCGAGTGCCGTGAACAACCTGGCGTAAAGCAGAGGAGATATTCAAAGCCGACCTTAATTGCAGAAAGTGAAACCACATTTCAAATAATGAGGGAGAATCAGCAAAGCTGCAAAGATTTTCGCCAACAAATTGTCTGCAAATGCAACAAACTGTTGATAGAAACGGCAAACAGTTGGGGAATTTAAAAATCGGGTTTGACAAAAGATTTTTCGCCGTTAAGATGTGCCTCAACAACGATTCCTCTGTAGTTCAGTCGGTAGAACGGCGGACTGTTAATCCGTATGTCACTGGTTCGAGTCCAGTCAGAGGAGCCAAATTCCTGAAAAGCCCGCTTTTATAGCGGGATTTTTGCTATATCTGATAATCAATTTCCTCTTCACTGCTTTCCATCACCTGCCGCTTGATATCCTCAACTGACAGTCCTGCATTACAAAGTTCCAGAAAGCGCCAGACATAGTTACGCTGAAGTTGTCCTCGCTTCAGTCCCAACCAGACAGTATTAGCATCAAAAAGATGCCGCGTATCCAGGCGGATTAAATTCTCTTCCTCTTGTTCGCCACTGGATTGCTCGGCAACTAATCCGATCCCAAGCCCAAGAGCAACATAGGTTTTAATGACATCAGAATCCTGCGCACTTAATACAATATCTGCCAGCAAACCTTTGCGGGCAAATGCGTCGTCAATACGTGAGCGCCCCGTAATCCCCTGTCGGTAAGTGATTAACGGCCACTTCGCTATTGATTCCAGCGTCAATGGTGAAATTTGCGTCAAGGGATGATCGTGTGGAACAAGCAAACTATGGTGCCAACGAAACCACGGGAAGGCGACGAGCTGCGGGTCATTACTCAAACGCTCGCTGGCGATACCAATATCAGCTTCGCCATTTTGCAACAATGTCGCAATTTCCTGTGGCGTCCCCTGGATTAGCCCGAGCCGAACCTCCGGGAAAAGTTCGCGAAAAGCTTTAATGACCTCTGGCAAGCTATAACGTGCCTGAGTATGCGTCGTTGCAATAGTGAGAACGCCAGACGTATCGTTGGTAAACAGGTCTGCAAGCCGACGAACATTACTGGCTTCATTCAGAATACGTTCTGCAATGACCAGTAATGCTTTGCCCGGTTCAGTCATGCCCAGCAGTCGCTTACCTCGTCGAACAAATATTTCGATGCCAAGTTCATCCTCCAGTTCCCGAATATGACGGCTGACGCCTGACTGTGAGGTAAAAAGCATATTCGCAACCTCTGTCAGGTTGTAATCCTGACGTGCAGCCTCGCGGATTATCTTTAGTTGTTGGAAATTCACGGTAAACTCCGGGCAGTTCAGATTTCCCGTTATTGTTAAAGTCTAATGCCCGGCATAACAAATAATAAAAACCCGCATCTTATTCCATCCCGATATAACACTTAGCTCACCAATTGCCACTGCCTTTTTTCCATCACTGGAGAACTAATCACTGACATTAACAACTCTTTCACTGCCTGTGCCTGTGGCGATAAGTTCGCTCTGGCGGGTAAATTTAATGACAAAGAGAGACTCATGGAAGGAGTGGTAATGCGTGACATCCACCCATTTACTGCGCCACATAACGAACGCGCGGCCGATTCGGGTAATACTGCAACGCCCATGCCGCTGGCAATCGCTGCGGTAAGCGTGGCAATAGACTCAATTTCACCAATAACTTTTGCCGTGAGTCGCCGTAGGGAAAAAGCCTCATCAACACGAAGTCTAATAGCACTGTAATCACTGGGGAGAAAGAGGTTCATTTGCGCAATAGCATTCACATCAACGCTTTGCCCCGGGCAATCTTGAGTTCCTACCAGAAAAAGATCTTCTTTCAGCAAAGCCTGACTGGATACACCAGCCACAGGGGAATGCTCATAAATCACCGCCATATCGAGTTGGTGATTTATCAATTTTTCGTTAAGCACTGCACCACTATTTTCATGAAGATAGATAACGATCTCCGGAAATTCAGCGCGAACCGCCTGTAATAAGGGCATGGTGATGGATGACGCAGCGGTTCCTGGTGCAAAGCCAATCGAGACTTGCCCCGATAATGCCTGACCAACGTTATGCACCGCCAGTTGGGCCTGTTCACACTGACGTAAAATGGCCCGCGCATGGGTATAGAGAATTTTTCCGGCGTCTGTTGGTGTAACGCCCCGCTTTGTACGGATCAAAAGTTGTTGATTTAACTCACCTTCCAGTGTGGCAACCTGCTGGCTGAGCGCTGGTTGTGCGATATGCAATACTTCAGCAGCCTGGGTCAGGCTACCAATATCTACAATTTTTACGAAGTATTTCAGGCGTCTGAAGTTCATGTTGCCTCCGGTTTTTAAGAATCGGCCCAAGTGCCGCCATTACTTACAACCAGATTGCAAGATGCTTGCCAGTTTTATTTTGGTGTTGATGTACAAGCTAACCAACTGTCAAATAAGAGATTATGATAGATTCGTCATTTGCTCCTTTAATCAGCTGTCGCGTTCCCCTGCCCTATAAAAGGAGGGTATGCACCACGATGGTTCATTACCCAATAAGATTGAAAGCTCACCACTTTGTTGAAATTGGCAGCAAACAAACAAAAAAATGCATTTCACCCTTTGACATCACCATGCACTGCCATTAATATGCGCCCCGTTCACACGATTCCTCTGTAGTTCAGTCGGTAGAACGGCGGACTGTTAATCCGTATGTCACTGGTTCGAGTCCAGTCAGAGGAGCCAAATTCAAAAAAGCCTGCTTTCTAGCAGGCTTTTTGCTTTCTAATTACCAACGCTCTTAAAACATCTGTCTTGAACCAGAACTAATTTGCACAGGCATTCCCGATCGACGTTGCAACGCAGCATTTGCGCGATTCACATCAACTTCTTGCCCGCTGATAAACGCCCGCAAAGATGGGGTTACCGGCAATGGCACTTTTCGGTCAGACTCATATTCTGCACGATTGCGCGACAGCGGCTCATGAACTTCCAGCCAGTTCGAGCCATCTGGTTCAGTGGTGTATTTTACTGGCTGGTCGATAATTTGCACACGCGTTCCAACAGGAACATTATCAAACAGATATTTGATATCGTCATTGCGCAGACGAATACAGCCCTGACTTACCCGAAGTCCAATACCAAAATTGGCATTGGTACCGTGGATGGCATACAACCTGCCAATATAAATCGCGTACAGCCCCATGGGATTATCGGGCCCCGCAGGAACAAATGCGGGCAAACTCTCCCCTCGTTTCGCATATTCGCGCCGAGTGTTCGGCGTTGGCGTCCAGGTTGGAGCTTCTTGTTTACGTTCAACGGTAGTCACCCAGTTACGCGGGGTTTCTCGCCCAGCCTGGCCGATACCAATAGGAAAGACTTCCACAGTATTACTGTCTGGCGGGTAGTAATAAAGACGCATCTCAGCGACGTTAACCACAATCCCTTTACGAACAGTGGCGGGCAAAATCAGTTGCTGCGGAATGGTGAGTTGCGAGCCAGACTTCGGCAAGAAAACATCAGCGCCCGGATTCGCTTCCAGCATGTTACTTAACCCTTGCCCGTATTGTGCGGCAAAAGTCTCCAGCGGCTGGGTATTGTGATCAGGAACAGTTACAGTAAGCGACTGCCCCACCAAACGGCTACCCTCTGGAGGTAATGGATAAGTTACCGCCAGGCTAGTATGGCTGGCAAAAAGCAGAGCAAATGAGCAAAGAATATTTACACGACGCATCATGTCCCTTTCCTATGTCGCGAAAGCTATCCGTTAAGTATAGCTTTTATCAGACTTTTCGTTTTTAACTGTTCAAATCAGAAGTCGTATTCCCCGGTAGAACAATATTACTGGCAGCAAGTTCGCCCATGTTGTTATATATCGCACAGGCAGCTTCGATGATGGGCATCGCCAGAGCTGCGCCACTCCCCTCACCTAAACGCATCTCCATATTGAGATAAGGCTCCAGCCCCAAATGCGACAGCGCTATACGCGCCCCTTTTTCTGCCGACAGGTGAGAAGGAATGAGATACGGTTTGATTGCAGGAGACATCTGGCAGGCTGCGAGCGCAGCAGCATAAGAAAGAAATCCATCCAGCAACACGGGTAAACCGCAGGAAGCAGCGCCTAACATCACGCCAGCCATTCCGACCAAATCAAATCCCCCCACTTTTGCCAGAACATCAACGCCATCCTGCGGATTTGGTTGATTCAACGTAATCGCCCGGCGCACAACATCAATTTTATTAGCCAGTTTATCTGTCGGCAGGTTTGCGCCAATCCCAACCACTTCTTCAGGATCCCGGCCAGTGATTGTGCTGACTATTGCCGCTGCCGGTGTCGTGTTTGCCATCCCCAGTTCACCTACACCAAACAGCGTGACACCGTTTTTTGCCAGCTCCCGCGTATAACATATGACGTCCAAAAGCAACTTTTCAGCCTGACGGCGACTCATTGCCGGAGCTGAAGCAATATTGCCGCTACCTCGTGCGACACGCATGTTGATAAGCCCGGGGATAGGCTCAGCACTATCAATACCAACATCAACTACGTGGACGTTAGCGCCCGCTTGTGCTGCCAGCACACACACGCCGGTTGTTCCGCGGGTCATATTTTCAGCCTGAATGGCTGTCACTTCTTTTGGGGAAATAGCGACCCCTTCCTCCCAGACGCCGTGATCGGCACACATAACCAGTACCGCTTTTTTGCCCACATGCGGTATGCCATTCAACCCCGGCATTCCTGCCAGTTGTATGGCAAGCGCCTCCAGCCTTCCCAGGCTACCAACAGGTTTGAGTAACCCGTCAATATGCCGTTGTGCACGCGACATCGCGGCAGGATCGATGGCAGGGATCGTATTCAGTAAATCGGCAAGTGTTTGCATGTCACGTCTCTTTATAGCAGTGCCAGCAGGAAGACCAGTTCACCAAGCTCTATAGCAGCTCCCAGCGTATCGCCGGTTTGCCCGCCCAGCGTACGTTTGAGAAGCTGACCGAGGATGAAAATCGCCACCATCGTCACCACCATAGCAGCCACACCATGCATACCCGGCAATAATACGGCAGCAAAAATAGCGGCTAAGCCGAGTGTGACGCAGGTTTGTCGCCCATCAATTTTGCCAATGAACACATTGCCAAGCCCTTCTTCCCGGGCATAACGATGACGATACATCAATAATGCGGCAGTCCCGCGGCTGACCGCACATGCTGCCGCCAGCGATGCAAGGATCGGTTCGCCACGCAGAGCCAACTCGCTTAACACCAGAATCTTTGCCAGTACCACAAAAATCAATGCCAGACCGCCGTGGGTGCCTAAACGGCTATCACGCATGATTTCCAACATGCGATCGCGGCTACGTGCAGAAAATACGCCATCACAGGTATCGGCGAGGCCGTCCAGGTGGAATCCCCCGGTCATCAGCGCCAGCACAAGCACGCTAAACAGTGCCGCCAGTGGTACGCCACACCATGCCTGCAGCACCATGAAGACCAGCCCGCTAATCGCGCCAAGCAATAATCCAATTAAAGGAAAAGTAATAATACCGCGAGAATAATGCTCGAAATCCAGTCCCTGGGACCAGCGACGCGGTACAGGCAGACGCGTAATAAAAGAGAGCATCGCCCAAAATAATTTACTCATTTGATTTTTACTCCAATACCCGAAACCACCAACCATACTTCATTTGCCGCAGCGGCCAGCTGCTGATTTACCCGCCCGGCAATATCACGAAAATGTCGTGCCAGACGACTCTCCGGCACAATCCCCATTCCCACTTCGTTAGTCACTAATACAACCTTTGCGGGACAACGTTGGCAGGCAGCAATCAACGACTGAATCTCAGCATTAATCGCCTGTTCCATCGCCTGATAATCCCATTCATCAGGGTCTTTATCGCCGCCATAATCAAACAACAGATTAGTCACCATGGTGGTAACGCATTCCAGCAACACAGCCTCATGCGGGTTAATGTCTGCATGAATTAATTCATCAAGATGTTGCCAACGCTCCACCGTGCGCCAGTGCGCCGGGCGGCCTTGCCGATGATGTTCTATCCGTGCAGCCATCTCATCATCAAGGATTTGCGAGGTAGCGATATACAGAACCTGTGAAGAGTCCCCAATAAGCGCCTCTGCGTGGCGACTCTTCCCGCTCCGTGCGCCCCCCGTCACCAAAATCATCATACCGACTCCTGATTCAAATGTATGATGGTATTCATTGAACAGAACAATGGATCCCCCACCGTTGCTGACCGCAAAACATTTACGCGATTAATACTGCGCGTAATATAATTAAAAATCCAGCATTCTCAATCCATTACGAAATAAGATGGCATTACGGAATAGCCAGACTTTCTTGTGTTAACGTCCGACAAAATGCGTCATTGACAGCGGTTTCTGTGGATTGACACATTTCATTCAGATAATGAATTAATGCTACTGCCGGAACAACCAGCAAACGGGCATTGTGTTCTGAAATCCAGGCTATTGATTCAACGTCAGCGACAGATCTGCGCTGTAAAAGAACTTGTAAAACAACGTAATAGAATTATCCGGAATGGTGGCGACTATGCACTAGAACACCACAATTTCGCTCTCTCGGTAAGGCACTGTCACAGCATTCAACAGAATGTGACTTGCCAGATTTATTAGCGCCACCAGATGTTTAACCGGGTAACCACGACCCAGTCGGGGATATATTCCATCTTCTCGCTGACATCATCAAGAATAAAAAGGTTTATCACACTCAGAGCAACGTTCTTCAGCAGGCGGGATAATTCTTCAACATTTAGAAGATGTGTTATTAAAGGCATACAAACTGGACGTATTGTATTTTCTTTTGGTGGTTGACCTAAGGTAGCAGTTTATCCTGATGCGCTGAGATTTCTGTAATATCTACGTCAACATTCTCCTCGAATAGAAAATGCAGCCCCGGCAAGTGATTCACATTTTTTAACAAAACGTTGTTAGCGTGCCATTTTCAGAAGCTCTCCAAGAAAGCGAATTCTTTTCTCAAATTCTGCATTCTCAGACACAGCTTTCTACTCCATGGTAATGGCCCAAATACGAAGTTGCTCAGGATCATTAGTGGTGCTGAGAAGTTAAATAACCATGCGGAGTACCACTCGTCATCACGTATTTATATATCATGAAGCTATTGTTGTGTTTTGTACATCAGTAGATATATTCTGATATACTCCTTTTGCTAGACATAACCTTTCACCTGCTTGCAAAGCTTCTGTGTTCTGACATTGCCAAATTGTTGCAATTCTGTATCCAGCCTTCTTTCAGTCATAGCTTCGGGCCGCGATAAGACTCACTGATCTGACCCTGATTCCTCTTGCAGACTTTATAGACCAATTAAAATGCAGTTTCTGCAGGTCAACGTCTGACCATCATTGTCATCACTCTGGCCATTAGAGTAACCTTCTGCATTCATCCTTTTGTAAAAAGTTTATATTAGTATCAGCAATTAACCGGACCTGATACTGATATGAGTCTTACCGCATATACGGTCAATTTCAGCAATTAATTACATTATCCACGCCAAAGTATTTGTCATCACAATGATGGTACCTTCTTTCAGACACCATTTTTTCAACTCCGTTTTCCACGGACCGCACTCTTATGTCAAGAGTGCGGTCCGTGGATACAACCAGAGACCGACTGACACGAGTCAGAGGAAACGACGGATATGTTCAGTCGTAAAATATCTATCAAAAAACATGATTAAGGTCAAAAATGTTTGATATTTACAATTTATGAAGATGACAATAATTATAGATATATGAGAACATAAATGAAAATAATTATCATTACAGCAATCATTTGTACTTTGTATTAATGAGGGATGAAATGTTATATAATATACCTTGTCGAATTTATATCCTTTCCACTCTGTCATTATGCATTTCTGGGATAGTTTCTACTGCAACCGCAACTTCTTCAGAAACAAAAATCAGCAACGAAGAGACGCTCGTCGTGACCACGAATCGTTCGGCAAGCAACCTTTGGGAAAGCCCGGCGACTATACAGGTTATTGACCAACAAACATTGCAGAACTCCACCAATGCCTCCATAGCCGATAATTTGCAGGACATCCCCGGAGTAGAGATAACAGACAACTCCTTGGCAGGCCGTAAACAAATCCGCATTCGTGGCGAAGCATCCTCCCGTGTTTTAATTCTCATTGATGGTCAGGAGGTAACTTATCAGCGCGCCGGAGATAATTATAGTGTGGGACTGTTGATAGATGAGTCTGCGCTGGAGCGTGTTGAGATAGTGAAAGGTCCATATTCCGTACTGTACGGTTCACAGGCAATTGGCGGTATTGTTAACTTCATCACCAAAAAGGGAGGTAACAAACTTGCATCTGGAGTTGTGAAAGCTGTTTATAATTCCGCAACAGCAGGCTGGGAAGAATCAATCGCGGTCCAGGGGAGCATCGGTGGATTTGATTATCGCATCAACGGTAGTTATTCTGATCAGGGCAATCGTGATACGCCGGATGGACGTCTGCCGAATACCAACTATCGTAACAATAGTCAGGGTGTATGGTTGGGTTATAACTCCGGAAACCATCGTTTTGGCCTCTCGCTTGATCGCTACAGACTCGCGACACAAACTTACTATGAGGATCCAGACGGAAGTTATGAGGCATTTAGTGTCAAAATACCTAAACTTGAACGAGAGAAAGTTGGGGTATTCTATGACACAGACGTGGACGGTGACTATCTAAAAAAATTCATTTCGACGCGTATGAGCAGACCATCCAGCGCCAATTTGCCAACGAAGTAAAAACGACACAGCCTGTTCCCAGTCCGATGATTCAGGCTCTGACCGTTCATAACAAGACTGACACCCATGATAAGCAATACACTCAGGCGGTCACATTGCAGAGTCACTTTTCGCTGCCTGCTAATAATGAACTTGTTACCGGTGCACAGTACAAACAAGACAGGGTCAACCAAAGGTCCGGTGGCATGACCTCAAGCAAATCTCTGACCGGCTTCATTAATAAGGAAACACGAACTCGCTCCTATTATGAGTCAGAGCAAAGTACAGTCTCACTATTCGCACAAAATGACTGGCAATTCGCCGATCACTGGACATGGACAATGGGAGTTCGCCAATACTGGCTTTCTTCAAAGTTGACGCGTGGTGACGGAGTATCATATACCGCAGGCATTATAAGCGATACCTCTCTTGCCAGAGAGTCTGCGAGTGATCACGAAATGGTAACATCTACAAGCCTGCGCTATTCAGGTTTCGATAACCTGGAGTTACGCGCTGCGTTCGCGCAAGGCTACGTATTTCCCACACTCTCCCAGCTTTTTATGCAGACATCTGCGGGCGGCAGTGTCACATACGGAAATCCTGATCTTAAGGCTGAACACTCCAATAACTTTGAATTAGGTGCACGATATAATGGTAATCAGTGGCTGATTGACAGCGCAGTTTACTACTCAGAAGCTAAAGATTATATTGCAAGTCTGATCTGTGATGGCAGTATAGTTTGCAATGGTAACACCAACTCCTCCCGTAGTAGCTACTATTATTATGACAATATTGATCGGGCAAAAACATGGGGACTGGAAATAAGTGCAGAATATAATGGCTGGGTTTTCTCGCCATATATCAGTGGCAATTTAATTCGTCGGCAATATGAAACTTCAACATTAAAAACAACTAATACAGGTGAACCAGCGATAAACGGACGTATAGGGCTGAAACATACTCTTGTGATGGGTCAGGCCAACATAATCTCTGATGTTTTTATTCGTGCTGCCTCTAGTGCAAAAGATGACAGTAACGGTACCGAAACAAATATTCCGGGCTGGGCCACTCTCAACTTTGCAGTAAATACAGAATTCGGTAACGAGGATCAGTACCGGATTAACCTGGCACTCAATAACCTGACAGACAAACGCTACCGTACAGCACATGAAACTATTCCTGCAGCAGGTTTTAATGCAGCTATAGGTTTTGTATGGAATTTCTGATGACAAAAACAATCGTTATGGAATTCTTTGTCCTGATCTGCCCGCTTTGCGGGCAGGCTAACGAACGTATTGTGTTTGTTGAAGGTTTTTCGTCGTTGTTTTCCATCTGTAGATGAATATTTATTCTTCCCGCCAGCATGATTCTATACTCATTGCTACGACAATGACTTATAAAGCTGGCTACTGAGCCTATACCTTTGTAATTCAAAAGTGATATCAGTTCACAACGCAATACTATTTTTAGATTATTTACTCTCCCCCAGATACTGAATCAATGGATAATACCTTTTGATTTATCCCGACGCGGAAGAAGGTGGAATAAATATTCTCCTTCTATTGTCCCCTACTCCAATTATCATATTTTACAATATCAACGAACCGTCCATGCCGGGCTGAAATTCTCTTCCTGAAACAGCTCTGTCAGCCCGCTAATCTGTTTGAGCCTCAGCACTTCATCCTGATCCATGCCCAACTCTGTGCCAATACGCTCATCTGTCCAGCCCAGACGCGAAAGGTCCCTGACAATGTCAGACATTGACGTTATCTGGTGTTTTCCCCTGGCACGGTTATGCCGTATGGTCGCGGCAATACGTGATGCCTATCCCTTTCTCTCTGGATTAATACAGGCCACTGGCAGCCAGCCCTTCAGACGTTTTCTCGTATCCGCTTTCCTGCCCAGCAACTGACGATGAAAACCATCCACTACCAGATAATGCTCCTTCTCTTCCGAAACCACCACAGGCTGCGTGAATCCATCCTGCTCCAGTGAATGTTTAAGCAGTTTTTTTTCACTGGAAGACATGACATTGGGATTGTAATCGTTGGCCACCACCTCATTCGCTTTCACCCACAACACACAGTCCACAGGCTCCTGTGCAAAAGGGCTGACCTCATGCAACACCCTGCGCAGATGATTAAGGGCTCGTATGGTCTCTTCTTCAGATCGTTCCTGACTGAAGTACTGTCGAATCATGTTGCTCAATACTTCCACCTCAGGTGTCACAGAATCCCCCATTCCTTCCTCCTTTCTTTCATACGCTGCAGATAACGTTCATAGTGCCGGGGTTTGTTCGGACTGAAGGAGAGGGTCCGACACCAGAAATCATTCTTTATGAGTGTCTTACAGATACGTCGCCAGGACGGGATATCCCGGCTCCCCAGGTCATTCTCCTGTTCATCCGGGATGTCATCCGGGAAGCCCCGCGTCTGATACCAGCGCAGGTAGACAGCAATTTTATTACGGTAATGTTCTGCCGTTCTTTCCGGCATCACATCCAGCAGGAACATCGCATAGCTACGCCAGGTATGATGAGGTGGCTTCGTGATACGCTTACGCAGGGCAAAATAGGCACCGCTCTCATTGGCATAAAGCGCCCCGCTGGCAGCACCCGACACCCGCTCACACATCCTGGCCCAGGTTTCCGGCTCCAGAACATGGTAAAGCCACAGTCCCTTACGCTGTTCCGGGCCAAAAGGCTCACAGACCCGCATGTTGCGTAACGGCACGCCGGCACGGTACATCAGGTCATACAGGGGATTGTAGATAGCTCGGGTTCTGGCGTTATATATCCATATATCACGAGCTTTCCAGTCATACAACGGATACAAGGTGTAATAAAACCCTTCAGGTGACGCTGTGGTCCAGGGTTTATCATCTGCATATCTCAGTTTGCGCTGAGACACCAGTCCCACAAAGCGATTGAGCGATTCATCAGCACGAACACCAGTCAGTATTGCCACTCCACACCGGTTACCGGCAAACCAGGAAGAAAATGCCGGAACAAATTCTTCAAACGTCATGGCATACCGATAAAATGGGAAGTACGACATATCTGTAATAGCGTCATCTGGTGGCTGACGAACCCACTCCACACCTGGTTCCCAGCATATCCATTCCGGCTGAAACTGAGAGACACCGTTTACCGTAGTCAGGGGGAGTGCCACCCAGTAAAAAGTCTCCGTCACATCCCGATACATCTCCCTCATCTTCAGAATGTGTGCAATTGTGCACTGGTACTGAGCTTCCCAGTCAATGAATAATACAGAGAAACGACGTTTCTTCCTGCGAGCCACATCGGCCGTAAGATGGAGCAGCACAGTAGAGTCTTTTCCTCCGGAAAAAGACAAACAGACAGAAGAAAATGTCTCAAACAACCACTCAATACGGTGAACGGCCGCACACAGGACATCCTCACCCGTCAGGATTTTTTTCGCGGAAAAATCATTGTTCATTCCCCTTCCCCACAGGTTCTAAAGGCTTCAAAGTAATATTGTCCGACAGCACGTTACGCCATTTATAGTACATAGCGGCAGAACCACCTGAATATGGCAAACAATACAAACTGATATTACTCATCCTCCCACTCCTTGTTGTGTAATAGAATTCGTTTAATTTGATGATGTTATGTCAGAACGAAAGCTAACAAGATAATTTCTATCGGTATAGCCAACACACTCGATGGACCCCATATCAGGATAAAACGCTACAGTATAACCGCTGCCATACAGAGCATGGCGGTCACGAACACGGGTACCGCCAGGGTGATGACATAGTCACGTACGCGTAAACGTAAATTGTTCGCCATAATGATCAATGCATAACAATGAACGCCAGTCTTTATTTACAAAGACGCGCACCGACAAATAACTCACTGGTAACATAGCGTACTATTTCGCATCGCTGGCCCCGGACGCGATCAAACAAATAACCAGGTAAGCCTGTGGTCTGCACGGCAGGCATATCCGGTAAGCGAACAGTAACTCCCCGAGGCCAAAGAGTGCCCAACAGAGACAAAATGTCCTCAGGCGTATCCGTATTCAACATGGGAAAAATAGGGTAATGCCAGAGCAGGCAGAAACTGAGAAACAATCCTGCAGGTGCTCTTAAAAGACAACTGTAAGTTTCTGACTCTTCAGACTGCTTAATCACATCATCATGCTCCGCCAGCACCGGCTTTTCAATAAACAGCGCGCGATACGGTTCCAGTTCTTTAATCCGTGCTTTCACTATCAACCACTATCAGCACGCTGGTGCAATCGTGGAAATCAAGACCAGACTCAATCTGATTGCCAAAAGCTTCACGAATAGCCCCAGTTCTTTACAACCATTCAGTTTGAGGGTATCGAAGCCGATTTCGTGCAGGGTTTTAATACCGTCGATAGCATTTGCCGGACGATCGCCGCCAACCCTACGATAATTTTATGTGCTGTCCATCACTTCTATCAACATCATTTTCTGTCCTTTGTACTACGACCATTTCCTGTTATTTGAATCAATTCAATATCGCTAGGATAAGATAATTCATAACCGTAAAGTAACCGACGCCAGACAAGAGTTGATAACTTAGATGTTATCTGACGCAGAAGAAAAGAGAGAATTTTTGACTTTTATCAAAGACCCATTTGAACTCTTGTTTTCATGTTTTTGCATAATTGAATTTAGTAAATATATTTCTCGTCAAATAACATGTTAAACGTGAGGTATATCTCCATGCTTATCATTAAAACATTAACAAACATTATGATTTAATGATTAAAACTAATGGCAATATAAGTCAATTTAATCGCCGCATTTGTTGACAATTGCCAACATCATTTTATAACCTGATATTAAATCCAGCCGGTACATTTTTTCTAATTACTTATGAATAAGCAGGAGGATGAGGATGTCTACGAAATTATGGGGCGGACGTTTTGATATGCCAACAAATAAACTCGTTGAACAATATAATGCAACTATCACGCTGGAGCAGCGCCTATGCCCCTTTGATATTCAAGGAAGCATAGTTCATGCCACGATGTTAGGACGTCAGGGAATAATCACACAGGATGAAGCCAATACAATTATTAGAGGTTTGAGACAAGTAAGTAAAGAAATTGAAGACGGCCAATTCATTTTCGATACTGTAGATGAAGATATTCATATGGCCATTGAAAGACGGATGACTGAAATTATTGGCCCTGTTGGTGGTAAACTCCACACGGGGCGAAGTCGTAATGATCAAACCACTGTTGATTCTAAAATGCATATGCGAGCAATTATCCGTGAAATTCAAGAGGATATTACCAACCTGCAAAAAATAATAATTAACAAAGCAGAAAACAATATTAATGTCATCATGCCAGGCTATACTCATTTGCAAACAGGTCAGCCCATTCTTTTATCTCACTGGATTATGGCATATTACTGGATGTTGCGTCGTGACTGGAATAGGTTTGAAGATCTGTATCAACGGATGGGAGAATGCCCTTTGGGGGCAGCGGCTCTCGCCGGTACGACATTCCCTATTGATCGTAATTTTACGGCTCGTGAACTTGGTTTTGATAAGCCAACTGAGAATAGTATTGATTCTGTCAGTGACCGCGACCATATGGTCGAATTCACCGCGGCAGCAGCGATGTGTTTTATGCATCTAACTCGCCTTTCAGAGGAACTGATTTTATTCTCTAGCCAAGACTTTAAATTTATTGAACTTTCTGATGACTTCTGTACAGGATCCAGCATCATGCCGCAGAAAAAGAACCCTGATGTGGCGGAAAAAATGCGTGGTAAAGGTGGGAGAATGTATGGAAATCTGATGGCCATGCTGACTATTATGAAAGGCATACCGCTAGCGTATAATACAGACATGAGCGAGGATAAAGAGCAGGTCTATGACTCAATGGATACTCTACAGGCCAGCTTAAGAATAATGGCACCTATGATCGAAAAAATGGTTATCCTTGCCGAAAATACGCGTGCAGCAGCCGCTCGAGGATTCTCGAATGCAACAGATATGGCCGATTATCTGGTCCGTAAAGGTATTCCTTTCAGAGAAGCTCACCATATTGTTGGTAGTGCAGTAAATTACTGTATTAAACATAAAAAAATGTTAGAAGAGCTTACTATGGAAGAATTCTCCACATTTGATAATAAAATAGAAAAAGATATTTATGAAAGTATTTCTCTGGAGGCTTGCATTAAGGCCAGGATGTCTTATGGTGGAACCGGACCTGATGCTGTCAAAAAACAAATAGAGATTGCAAAATCACTTTTAAAATAGTTAAGAATTATAATGTTTAAGATTCCCCGGATATTATATCCGGGAATATCTTTGAGGTTGAAAAATGGACGCTCTATTTTTTATACAACTATTTATTGTTCTGGCCTGTATTGGAATCGGCGGAAAATACGGCGGAATGGGGCTTGGTGCTGGAGGTGGGTTAGGGGTTGCAATATTGGTTTTGGGCTTTGGACTGAAACCCTCCTCTCCCTCCATTACTGCTATGTTAATTATTATTTGTGTTATTAGTGCTGTCAGTATATTACAAGCTGTTGGAGGATTAGATTATTTAGTCAGGGTCGCAGAACGGATACTCCGTAAGAAACCACAGGCGATAACCTTTGTAGCGCCAATATTAACTTCAGTATTTACACTATTTTGTGGGACGACTTATGTCGCTTTCTCCTTATACCCTGTTATTGCTGAAGTCGCCGCTGAAGCAAAAGTACGTCCAGAACGTGCATTATCTGCAACGGTCATTGCAGCCAGTGTGGCAGTGGCTGCCAGCCCTATGAGTGCAGCAACTGCCGGGATGCTGGCTATACTTCATGAGTATGCAGGGATCACGTTAGGGCAAATATTATCTATTGCCCTTCCTTCGTTTTTTATGGCTGCAATTGTTACCAGCTTTTCAGTCTACAAGCGTGGTAAAGAACTGGAAGATGATCCTGAATTTCAAAGGCGTGTTGCAGCAGGTGAGTATGAGTTCATGCACACCGAACAGAAAAAAGAATATGTCGCTGCACCAGGTGCAAGAAAAGGGGTTGCTATTTTTGCCATAGGAGTCGTGCTGGTCCTTATTCTCGGATCTTTTACTGAGCTTCTTCCGTCGTGGGATGGAAAAAGATTATCAACCCCAATGGTCATCCAGATGATTATGTTGACTGCAGCTTTATTGATCATGATTGTGGGGAAAGTTCCAAGCAATAAATTTAACAGTGGCTCTGTGTTCCGTGCTGGTTTGATGGGGGTTGTGGCAATACTTGGTGTTTCGTGGATGACTGCAACATTTTTTGATGCTTATCAGGCAGAGCTGATCAATGTTTTTGGCAATCTTGTAAATGATGCGCCTTTGCTGTTTGGCTTTATCGTATTCTTGTTTTCTCTGGTGATCATGAGCCCGGCTGCGACAGTAGCTGCGATTATGCCATTAGGAGTCACCCTGGGTATTCCTGCACCTTATCTTATTGCAATTTTTGCCTGTACTTGTGGTGATTTTATTATACCCGGAGCGAATCAGATTGGTTGTGTGGCGTTTGACAGAACTGGTACTACCAGAATTGGGCGCTTTGTTATCAACCATAGCTATATACGTCCTGGGTTCGTCATGGTCATTTCCCAGGTTGTTTTTGCCTACTTAATTGCGCAGGTTATTCTGTAACATTAAGGAATAAATGAAGAGGATAACACTGTGGCATGACGAATTAGCCCCCTTCAGCGTTTTTGAGGAAGGGGGATTAAGAAAATATTACACAGCTGTAAGAATACTTCTCTGATTACACTAATATAGTGGAAAAAAGGAAGCAGAAGATAGTTGAAGCCAGAACGGTAATCAGACCGGGTAACATATAACTGTGATTTACTACATACTTGCCAACTCTGGTTGTTCCTGTTCTGTCAAACGCCACGCAAGCAATTTGTGCACCACCAGGAATAATGAATGATCCGCACGTTACCGGAAGCAAAGCTATGAGCGTCTCAGTCGAATATCCCATTAATACGCCAGCAGGAAATAATGCCACAGCAGTTGCTGCGGGACTGTAAATCACAGCAGAAAGAACAAACACAATCACACCGAATATAACTGGGTTATGAAAATCATTGAAAGTGTTATTAAATAAATCTTGCCATGCTTCAAAGAAAGAACTCATCATCCATGAAAGACCAAATATGGCAACAACTCCAACCAGACCGGCCTTAAAAACGGATCCTGAGTCAAGTTTCGATGGAGAAATCCGACATACCATCATAATGATACATGCTGTAGTCAACATGATGATTTGCAATGCTGTTGGAATACTCATCCGTTCTACACCGGCACTGGTATTCCATACCGGACGTAATTCTGGAACAGAGCCTAAAACAACAACCAAAATGATCCCAGAAATAAAAATCATCAGGGCTTTCTTCGCTGTTTTAGATATAATACTGATTGTACGTTCCCCAGTTTTTACTGACTCAAATTCACCTTCTGCAACTCTGCGTTGAAACTCTGGGTCCGTTTCAAGATCATGGCCCCGTTTATAAACAAACAAACAACCAACAAGACACCCCAAAATAGTTCCCGGTACAGTAATCAATAAAATATCTAAAGCAGAAACATGTAATCCGGAAAAGACCGCAATCGTTCCTGTAACGACCGCACTTACTGGGCTCGCTATAAGACCAAAGTTGGCGGCAATGACTGACATTGACATGGCGCGTTCTGGCCTCACTCTTGCATCAGCTGCGATTTCAGCAATAACAGGATAAATGGAAAAAGCGACATAACCAGTTCCACATATTGCCGTAAAAAGATAAGCAACTGCTGGCCCAAGAAACGTGATTGCACCAGGCCTCTTTTGCAGTATTTTTTCAGCTATTGTCACGAAAAGATCAAGACCTCCCGCTGCCTGCAGGATAGCAATACATGTGATAACAGCAAGAATAATGGAAATGACAGTGATAGGCGGGGAATCAGGCGGGACTCCAAAACCAAAAGTCAGAATTGCGAGCCCTAATCCCCCCGCCGCCCCTAAGCCGATTCCACCAAAGCGCCCACCTATCCCAATGCATGTAAGTACTATTGCAAACTGAATTACGAATAACATCATAACCAATCCCTTTCGTCAACAAATAGCTTAATATCATGCACATAATGTGCGAATAAACATGATAAATAAATTTGTTATGATAGTATATAAAGAAATATAATTTAATATATTATTTATAGTTATGAATAGATAGGAGCTGTAATCAGAGTATATTATGGATAAAAGAAAAGAACTATTTGAATCTATTAAAGATTATTTGCTTGATGAAGCTAATCGTAAAGCCGATGGCCGTATAGAAACAGAAACGGAACTTGCAACTCGTTTTAACACCTCCCGATATAAAGTCCGTCAGGCACTTAGTACTCTCGTCCAAATGGGAATGCTTGAACGAGCCCCTCGCAGAGGAAGTCTGTTAAAAAACGTTGGCCAGAGTAGTATTAACGACCAATTGTTGATGCAGTTTGATCTATCTGGGTTTGATATCTCGGAATTTACAGAGGCCAGAATTTTAGTTGAGTGCGCGATCATTCCACTGGCAACACGCCGAATTTTCCCAGCGATGCTCTCCAAACTTGAAAATGAATTGAGATTGATTGAGGAAAATGCAGACAATCCACAAATAGCAGATCAACATGATCGGGATTTTCACCTGCTCTTGCTTCAGGCCAGTGGTAATCGTGTTCTGCAGGTTTTCTCTGATGTGTTAATCGCTTATTTTGAGAAAACAAGAGAGTCGTTACCGGATAATGATTGTCAATACTTCCTTGATACTGCTTCAAAACAGAGAGAGATATTGTCGTATATCAAAAAAGGCGATGCCCAAATGGCTTCAGAGTTAATGCGAGTTCATTTACTGGAAAAGAAAATATAGCATTAAATCTTTCAAAAACTAAAACTCAACCGGAAAACTTATCTGGTGTGAGTGCTATGTGATATCACTGTCAAGTTATTAGCTGTGTTTATCCTAATAAGGTATCTTTGATATATAAGCGAGCTTTATTGGTAAAGAGAGCGCTATCATAGCAGACTATGTTAAGTTAGAGCAGGGATGCGTAAGTCTGAGTGCCACGTCTTCTGTACGTATCGACGCCTTATACGATCTGGAAAATATTATCAGGCATAAACATAAAGGAGAACTTGCCTGAGTAGTTGCCTTTTGAGAAATTTATCTTCACTGGATGGGAGTTACCTGCCAACATGTGTTCCCGTCCAAGGACAGAACCAACAGTTGGGTGTTGATTACCTGGTGACGCGGAACCAACAGAAGTTGTAATTATGCAGGTCTGAGGAGATCAGTATCAGAGATATCCGAATGAACTGTGATAATGGTTTGACAAAAACGGATAACAATACAACAGAACACGTTCTTAGTAATCTCAGCCATGGAAATAAAAATTAGATGTATCTCCAATCAGTGAGTTGCGTGGAAATTACAAGGTTCTGCTGTACGATCTGAGTGGGTTAACTTGATATTTTGTACTCGTCACAGAAAATATACAGAGATATACACTCTGGTGTAATCACTGTTGTAGGTTGATCAGGTGTCACTCTTTTTACTATAATGTTTAGTATAAGCAATGTTTTTTCAAAAAACGTTCTTAGAAGTAGAGTTACTAACTCCAAAGTTAATGACACAGAACCAATGATAAAAAAAACTAATCCATTTCCCTCTTAAAATTTTTAACAAAAATAATTTCACATTTTATTTTAACGGGGAAATATTAAATAGTATATCTAACCCAGGGAAAGTTAATTAAATTCCATAAGTAACAATAGGGTTGATTTTTAAATCACTATATAGAATATTTATATAGATTTAGGTATTACGTTGGCAAGCTAGGTTGGAAAAATGAACAATGTATTAATTGTTGATGACGATATATTAGTAGCTGATGTGATTCGTCGCATTGTAGAACAAACCCCGGCATTTAAATGCTGTGGCATAGCGTTATCACTTGGTCAGGCGAAAGAAATTATATCTGTAAATAAAAAACTGGCTGACTTGATTTTGCTTGATCTTTATATCAATAAAGATAACGGACTTGATTTACTCCCTTTTCTTCATAGCATTCATTGCAAAAGTGATGTTATTGTAATTTCTGCTGCTGATGACTCTGCGACAATTAAAGATTCATTACATTATGGTGTTTCTGATTATCTGATAAAGCCATTTCATATCTCACGTTTGGTTGATTCGCTTACACGATGGAAACATAAAAAGACTCTTCTTGAGAGTCAGAAGATATTCAATCAATCAGAACTGGATTTATTAACTCACAAAATAATTCCGAACACAGAAAAAATAAGACATTTACCCAAAGGACTGTCAACAGATACATTGCGAATTATTTGTAGGTGGATTGATGAGCATCAACATAAAAAATTCACACTCAATGAACTGGCCAGTGGTATTAAGATATCCAGAATCTCATGCAGAAAATATATCATCTGGCTGGTAAGTTGCCATATATTGGCATTTGATTTTTCCTGTGGTGTCACTGGTCGCCCTGCTTATCGTTACTGGATAAGACATCAATATTACCCATATATTAAAAAATATAGTGAAAAACCGTAAGCCTTTTAATCATTTATCTACCATAATTATGACATCTACTTAATCACAATAAACTCATCGTGCGATAATTTCTGGAGAGTGTGTTCCGGATATTAAGAGGATAAACGTATGGTCAGGGAATAGTTATGTGCGGTAAATATGGAAGATTTCAGATTTTTTGACATTTACACTGATGCATGGCACTCCCCCATTGTTCAGAAAGAGTATATTCTCCCGGATGCTTCGTTACCAATCCTGCCCGTTTTTTCCGCAATTTTATCGTGAATGAATTTGTCCTGGAACAACATTGGTCTACCAGTGAACAGAGGATATTATTTCTCTGGATTCAACTGTGAATTCGCTCATCTATCTGCCAAGTAATACTCCACGGTTTTTGATAAGCACATTTTATGAATGTTACTCATCATCACGATGAGCATCAGGATATCATTAACAAGCCCCTCCCGATAAATCCGGAATTAACCACATTTCATGGGTACAAGAAAACCATTATGTATTGAAATGGTCCCCATTATTCATGTCTGTCACTTTATTCATTAAACTGCCTAAAACCAATACTATAAAAGCCCCGGCACGTTACCGGGGCGAGGTTATTAGTACTGATTGAATATCTGCTGGATCTGCTGCGGATCTTTGGTTTGCGTCAGAGCCAGTTGCAGCAGAACACGTGCTTTTTGCGGGTTCAACGTGCCAGAGGCGACGAAGCCATATTTCGCATCATCCACTTCGGCATCCTGAGTGGTTGCTCCCGTCGGTACGCGGGAAGAACGCACTACCGCAGTGCCGTTTTTCGCGGCGGTCGCCAGGGTGTCAAACACGGATTTATACAGGTTACCGTTACCCACACCAGCGCTAACGATGCCATCATAGCCCGCATCTACCAGTGCTTTAGCCGGAAGATCGGATGCGTTAGCGTAGTTATAAACAATGCCGACTTTCGGCAGTTCATTCAGCTTAGAGACATCGAACGGCGTATCACTGGTGTGCTTACGTGCCGGGGTGCGCTGGTAGTCAATCTTACCGTTGTGAATGTAACCCAGAGGGCCGTAGTTAACAGACTTGAAGGTCGCTACGTTGGTGGTGTTGGTTTTAGTGACGTCACGGCCATCCAGAACAGTGTCGTTCATTACTACCAGTACGCCACGATTAGCGGAGGCTTTATCAGCTGCGGTAACTACCGCGTTATACAGATTGAAGGGACCGTCTGCGCTCATGGACGTGGACGGGCGCATTGCACCGACCATCACCACCGGTTTGTCACATTTCACCGTCAGGTCAAGGAAGTAAGCGGTTTCTTCCATCGTGTCGGTACCGTGGGTAATGACGAAGCCGTCGGTTTTATCGCAGTCGGTGTTAATTTTTTTCGCCAGTGTCAGCCAGACATTATCGTTCATGTCCTGGGAGCCGATATTCACTACCTGCTCGCCTTTAACGTTCGCAATGTCTTTTAGTTGCGGCACCGCATTAACCAGATTTTCTACGCCAACTTTACCCGCTGTGTAGTTAGATTTGGTTGCGGAGTCACCACCACCGGCAATGGTCCCGCCGGTTGCTAAAATGGTGATATTGGGTAATGCCAGTGCTGCACCACTAAAACCCATAACCAGTGCGGCAAGTGCCGTTCTTTTATAGAAATTCATATCTACCTCCTGGACTGTGAAATATATTTACCATGTATTTTTCTATAGAACAGTTAATGCCTTATAAATTTGCTTAATAATGATATGTTTTAATAAATTCATTCTCTTTAACTTGTCATTAACTCATCCAGAATAAGATGATAAACTGTTATATTTCAGGATATAATATCCCTCCTTGACAGGTGGGCGAACAACATTAACTATCGATAAAAAAACACCGCATTCCGTGATAACATCATTCATCAAAAATATTCTTATCGATGTAGAAAACATCAATGTAAATAGAATGTTTAATTACCTCCCATTCAGAATAGCAATGAGCGTCCATCATGTTTTTTGATTAGAATCGTATAATAAATGTTGCACTAAAATATTTATAACGAAGTAACAATGCGCACCTCAATACTTAAAGATTGAATGGGCTACCAATCAATGTGGATACGTATTGACGGGTAGCCAGGAGATTGAAATTACGTTCGGTCAAGAATCAGAACATACTCACCACAAGAAATCCCAGAAGCACTGAGAAAGCAATAGCCAGTACACCCGGAATAAAGAAAGCATGGTTGAACACATACTTACCAATACGGGTCGTTCCTGTGTCATCCATTTGCACCGCCCCCAGAAGGGTTGGGTAAGTTGGTAACACAAATAAAGCAGACACAGCAGCAAAAGAAGCTACCAGCATGTAACTGTCATCCGGATTCGCTGCAGTAATACCCAATGCAGTCACAATAGCCGGAGTGATAGCTTTGGCAGTTGCAGCCTGTGAATACAGAAGCATCGCAGCCAGGAAAAATACCACAGCCAGAAGAGCTGGATACTGGGATACAGTAGTTCTGGCAAGCTCCTTAATTTCTCCTGAATGACCAGATACAAAAGTGTCCCCCAACCATGCCACACCCAGTACACAGATACAGGCAACCATGCCTGACTTGAACACAGAGGAGTCCGCAATCTTGTTTATATCTGCTTTACAGAAAAGGGTAATGAATCCGCCAACCAGTAGCATGAGACTCATAATAGCCGCATCACGACTAACAACAACGTTATCAATCAGACCCAGCGTCGGGCTAATGGCCGAAGCGTAAAGGACCACCAGGATGACGCCAATAAGGAAAATTGCGACAGATCGTCTGGCATAAGGCTTGAGCTGTTTGTTAACACTCTTTACTGGCGCGCTTACGAGTCCTTTGGAAAGACGCTCCCGGTAAACCGGATCATTGTCTAATTTCATGTCAGAAATCAGACTGATTATAAATGCGGTAAGCATGCAACCAACGAATGTGGTAAACAACCATATCCCAAGCAATACTGGATAACTCCACCCAAAGCCTTCCAGTACGCCAGACATATAGATAACGGCAGCCGATACAGGTGATGCTGTAATTGCAATTTGAGATGATACAACCGCAATTGAGAGCGGACATGAGGGCTTAATGTTTTGTTCTTTGGAAACTTCGACAATTACAGGGATCATTGAAAATGCAGTATGTCCCGTACCGGCAAAGATTGTCAGCACATAAGTGACAACCGGAGCCAGGTAATTAATATATTTTGGATTTTTACGAAGAATTCGTTCAGCGACCTGAACGAGATAGTCCAGTCCTCCCGCCAGTTGCATGGCCGAAATAGCAGAAATTACCGATGCAATAATTAGAATCACATCCCAGGGGATATTACCAGGCTTCATATCCAGACAAAGCCCCAGAATCAATACCCCAATGCCACCGGCATAACCAATACCAATCCCGCCCATACGGACACCCAAAAAGATTGCCCCCAGCAGAACCACTATCTGAAGAACAGTGATAATATCCATGATTCTCTCCCGAATTAGTGAGACACCTTTACCCCTGAGCTCCTCTCAACAAAGGCCTTATGGAATGTATTTTTACAAACATCCGGGCAGAGGACTGATACGTTTTCATTCGCGCCATCCCCTGCCGGATCTCCCTTCTTACAGATTCTGAACAATTATTGTTCGAACTTCGGAGCAATCAGATTATCCAGATTGAATGTCTTCTCCCATTCTTCCTGTGTGAGTAGCTTACGTTCGACAACCACTATCTGATGGAGGGATTTGCCTGTATGGTATGCTTCGTGCGCCATTTCAGAACACACCTTATATCCCAGATGTGGCTTCAGGAGAGTCACAATACCGCAGGAATGCATTACCATCTCTGCAGTTCGATCGGAATTAGCTGTAATGCCATCAATGCATTTAGTTCGGAGTGTGTTACAGGCATTCGTCATCACCTTGAGTGAGGTGAACAGCGCAAAGGTGATGACCGGCTCCATAACGTTAAGCTCAAGCTGACCAGCAGATGCCGCCAGCATCACTGTGGTGTCCAGCCCCTGAACCAGGAAGCAAGACTGGTTTGTTACTTCCGGGATAACGGGGTTAACCTTACCAGGCATAATGGAAGAACCCGGTTGCAATTGAGGCAGGTTAATTTCAGCCAGGCCGCAACGGGGGCCTGAAGCAAGCAGTCGAATGTCATTACAAACCTTGGTAAGCTTCACAGAGAGGCTCTTCATGGCCGAACTGAGTGCAACATATGCACCACAGTCGCTTGTGGCAGCGATGAGATCTTCACTGTTCCTGAAATTAATGCCTGTGATCTGGGCCAGATATTTCACGGCTAAAGCGGGATAATCCGGGTGAGCGGTAACACAGGTACCAATCGCAGTAGCACCAAGGTTTACAACCCGCAGGTGTTCCTGTGCATTACGGATGACCCGAATTTCATCATTAATTGTAAAACCCCAGCCATGGAACTCCTGGCCGAGAGTCATTGGCACTGCATCCTGCAGGTGAGTACGTCCCATCTTGAGCACTGTGCTGAACTCGTCAGCCTTTTTGTAGAATGCTCCTACGAGGTGTTCAACAGCTTCAAGCAATACATTGCTTCGCAGCAGCAATGCCAGATGTAATGCTGTCGGATATGTATCATTGGTGGACTGACCAAAATTAGCATGGTCGTTTGGCGAAACGCGTTTGTAATCCCCTTTAACGCTACCAAGTTTTTCTGCAGCAAGATTACAAATCACTTCATTGCAGTTCATATTGGTTGACGTTCCGGCTCCCCCCTGAAGCCAGTCGGTCACAAACTGTTCCCGGTACTTACCATCAATTAATTGGTCGCAAGCCCAGATTAAAGCATCCGCAACATCAGCAGGAATTGTACCTAACTCCTTATTAGCCATCGCAGCTGCTTTTTTCACATAACCGAAGGCAATGATGAAGAAGGGCTCCTGACTCATTGGCATTTCAGTAATATGGAAATTATCCTCACCACGAAGTGTCTGAACACCATAATAGCAATCATCCGGAACTTCACGCTCACCAAGGAAATCGCTTTCAATACGAGACATAATTTTCTAACTCCATTTTTCGAAAACAATGTGACAATAACAAATTGTTTTCATAAAACACTTATCCAACATTAAGAATGAATACTTATAATCACCAGATGACATAACCATTACCATCTAATGGAATATATTTAAACTAATAAGATAAACTTAAAACGTGATATCAAGCACATTTTTATAACGTTAAAATTAGTGGGTTATTTAGCAATCAAATATAACCAGTAAAAGCCCGAAATATGCAGATAACGCTGCACTAATATGATTAAGATCAAAAAAAACAATTCCGCAATCAAACTTATTATTAATGCTGATTTTTTAAATCATGATTAAGTAGAACTATTTTATAATAGCATCCCGGTTTGGTCACATCCTTCAGAAAAACAACCTGTTTACCACCATAGAAAACCTATATCTCTGCTAGGTTTTCCAGCGTTGTAGATATAGTCACTCATGGTGATTCTTATTAAGATAAGAGTTTTTACACGGGAATGTTATTGCACTTCTAATTGATAAATCTTGGAATAGAGTAGAAAACGTAATGTTTCCACTCCATCTTCCGCTTTAATGGTTTGTAATTTGAGTTAGATCATGGATTTTAACATCCATTATGATTAATTATTTTTAGATGATTTGATCACTAAATCGTCTTTCAGGGTGTAACGGCATTAATCATCACAAGCTAAAAAAACGCCATACTGTAATGGAGTCTGTATTTTATGTTCAATCATGCAAAGGCTCTTCATAATTATCATTTCTCTCTTGGAAAAATGACAGCCTGAACATAGCATAAATTCACGTTCTTCAGAGTCAGAAGGTGTTAATAAACTGTCCCTAAAATCTGGAAAATGTTGAAGAAGGCATCTCAATGGATATTGTCGAACGCTTTATCAATTATACAAAAATTAATACCACTACCTCACGAGAAAACGGCGCAAAAGGGATCATGCCTTCATCTCCTGGTCAGATGAAACTTGCGAAATTGTTGGTGAGTGAACTTGAAGCATTGGGTATGGAGGATATTATTCTCAGAGAGAATGCTATCGTAACAGCAACACTCCCTGCAAATACTGACGAAACAATCCCCGTCGTTTCCTTTTTTGGACATCTGGACACCAGTGCCGAACAGACAGCCGATACAAAAGCGCAACGATTACCTTATAATGGGGGCGATCTCTGTCTGAACCCTGAACTGAATATTTATTTGCGTGAGAGTGAATTCCCGGAGCTCAAAAATTATATTGGCGATGATCTTATAGTGACAGATGGTACCAGCCTTCTGGGGGCCGATGATAAAGCGGCGCTGGCGGCCATAATGAACGCACTTCAATTTCTGATTTCTCATCCTGAAATCAGGCATGGAGAAGTTAAAGTTGGGTTTGTGCCAGATGAAGAGCAGGGGTTACGGGGGGCCAAAGCCTTCGATGTTTCAGAGTTTGGCGCAGATTTTGGCTACACTCTGGATTGCTGCGGTATTGGAGAATTTGTTTACGAAAACTGGAATGCGGGTGATGCAGAAATTATCTTTACCGGCCAGTCTGCACACCCTATGTCAGCGAAAGGCAAGCTTAAGAACTCTCTTTTGATGGCTCACAAATTCATTTCGATGTTGCCAGGAGGAGAAGCGCCTGAATATACAGAAGGACGCGAAGGCTATTATTGGGTGAAACAGTTACAGGGAAACAGTGCCAGAACTGTACTAAAACTGGATATACGAGATTTCAGCGAGGAAGGATATCACGCCCGGAAGACATTTGTACGCCAGCTTGCAGAAAGTGCTTGTGCATTATGGGGAGAAGGAAGCGTGATCTGCCAACTGAGCGATCGGTACGCCAATGTCTTTAACAGTCTGCAGGGAGAGGGGCATTATCCCATCGACATTGCACTGCGAGCTTACCAACGATGTGGTATTACTCCGACACCGGTGGCGATGCGTGGAGGATATGATGGCGCTGTTCTTTCACAAAAAGGATTACCCTGCCCGAACATTTTTACCGGCGCACATAATTTCCATTCTATCTATGAATATCTTCCAGTCCGTTCACTTCGGGCGGCAAGTGATGTGGTTATTGCCATCATTCAGGAGACATTCAATGGGTTCACCACAGGGAATCGTGAGTCATGATTAAAGTTGTTATCGCGCTTCTTGTTATCGTGATAGTTGCTCGCTTAATCCTGAAAGGATATCGTGCAGAACCCGTGCTTTTTATTGCCGGGCTTGCGCTGATGGTTTGTACCTGGTTTACCGGTTGGGGCACAGTGTTACCGAAGGGCGTGTCCGGTACAGGAATTAGTTTTCTTGATCCTTTCGAAGTCATGCGCAATTTATTCAGTACCCGTGCGGCTGATCTCGGTCTGATGATTATGACCCTGATGGGATTTGCGCATTACATGGACCATATCGGTGCGAATGAAGCGGTTGTCCGTGTGGTAACCCGGCCATTACGGACATTACGTTCCCCCTATGTTCTGCTTTTTTTCTCTTATCTTTTCGCCAGTCTTCTTCAACTGGCTATCCCCTCAGCTACCGGACTTGCTGTTTTACTGATGGGAACCATGTTTCCTATTATGCTCGGACTCGGGCTGTCAGCAGCGTCTGCCGCAGGGGTAATTGCCACCTCTCTTGGTGTGGCGTACACACCGACAGCCATTGACGCCATACGAGGCTCTGAAGCGGTAAATATGGATGTGGTGGAGTATGTTGTCTATCATCAGGGGCCTGCTGCTCTGGCGACTGTTCTGATTGTCGGTATCAGCCACTTTTTCTGGCAGAAACACTGTGATCGTAAAGCTGGAACATTACCTCATGAAATTGGTACGACAACGGTCATAAAAGCAGGCAGTACGCCGGCTTATTATGCTCTGCTACCTATGCTACCGATCCTGATGGCCGTTGGCTCATCGGAGATTTTTGTCACCGGAATTAATCTCAATATCATTACGATTGTTCTTATCTCAATGGCAATTTGCATGCTGATCGAATGGGTCCGTAAATGTGATCTGAAAGCTGTATGTGACGGGTTTACCCATTTCCTGAAAGGAATGGGGACAGCATTTACCGGCGTGGTGGGCTTACTGGTGGCCGCAGGTGTGTTTGCTCATGGGATTAAAAGCATTGGCGCGATAGATCAATTAATTTTGATGGCAGAGCACGTTGGGTTACCCCCTTTTGCGATGGGCATCGTTTTTGCTCTGGTTACACTGGCTGCAGCTGTCATTATGGGATCGGGCAATGCGCCATTTCTGGCTTTTGTTGAACTGATACCACAAATCGCTGCCAGCATGGGCGTGAATGCCATATCGATGATCCTGCCTATGCAGCAGGCTTCCCATATGGGGCGTGCGATGTCTCCCGTATCTGGCGTGGTTATAGCGGTTTCCAGTGGAGCAAATATAACTCCCTTCGAAGTGGTAAAACGCACTGCTTTACCCCTGATAGTTGGTTTTGTTTTTCACTCTGCGATTATCGGTATTTTTTATTAACTTGTTTTAGATTGTCATCCTCCACGCCCAGAAGGATGTGGATTCCTGCTAATCAGGCTATTGCCGGAATCATTTCGGTGGGCTCCTGCTTAAACAAAAGGCCTGACTGCACCATCTCTTTACAGGCAAGTACGGCGTGCCCTGCAGCTAAAATATTACGGGTGCCGTTTACATCGGCGCTCGTTGCATATGTGCGCCGGGCATGGCGCGTAGCGCCGTGACTGGCGCTGTTCTTCAACTGTGGTGGCTGAAGAACGACTAAGAGGTGAAAGTCCTCCACACACCCGGTGAGGGGAAGTGTTAGCGGAAGGCAAGGGTGTTCATCGCGAGGTGAAATCTGAAGGAAGCCGGATGCAAAATGCTGGCCTGACGAACAGGAAGCGGTTAAGGCGGCGCAGCAGGGTAAGGTGGCACAAATCACCAAAGCCCGATACTCACACGGAACGCTGTGACGTAAAGCCGACAGGCATAAGCAGGAAAGTCGCGTGAATTACCCCGGGAGATCTGTCGCCCTGCCAGTGTGCTACCGGTGCCGTGAGGCGCCGGGATGGGGCGGCAGAAGTCAGCCGACGCCGTAGTAGTGCTGCAAAACCGGCAGCATGAAGGGCCGAACATGATTAACTGTGATTAGGACATCCGAACCCGATGATGATTAATGAAGCACACGCGCAGGCAACTGCGGCCAGCGGCAGAGGAGACGGACAGTATCCGTCAGGGCTGCATGATGGCGCTGAAATCAGCACGGCGGCGGGTGGGCAAACGAAAGCGGAAGTGCCGCTGACGATGGAAGCGGTGATAACGAGAGAAAACCTGATGCTGGCTTATCAGCGCGTGGTGGAAAACAAAGGTGTGGCGGAGTTGAAACCGTGGCTGAAGAAGAACTGGCGCAGCGTATGGCAGGTATTGATTGACGGAAACTACCAGCCGCGGGCAATACGCCGGATGGATATCCCGAAGCCGGATGGCGGCGTGAGAACCTTAGGCATCCCGACGGTGGTGGACAGGCTTATCCAGCAGGCGATAGCGCAGCAGTTAAGCGCCATCGTGGACACAGCTTCTGCCGCTACGCAGACGACTGCAACATCTACGTAAGCAGCCGGAAAGCGGGCGACCATCTGCTGAAGGACATCAGGGCGTTCGTGGAGAGCAAACTGAAACAGAAGGTGAATGAGAAGAAGAGCGCGGTGGCGCGCCCGTGGGAGCGGAAGTTGTGGGCTGACAGTGACGGACCGTGCTGCTTCACCAAACGCCTTGGACGGCAGGCGGAACTTGGATCGTTACGTACTTGAAAAGTGGATCAACAAGAGGGTTCAACGAGACTGGGGAGTTATATTTCTTTCTCAAGGTCCGGCATTTATCTCTTCCACATGAAATCTCGATATAAAGTCAGACACGGATGTCCTACTGAAAGCGGGGGGAAGTATGGTGATAGAGGTCAGCGGGAACCTATCCATAAAAGTCACTCATTACACTAAAAAATATGTGCATATTATTTGCGTGCAATTAAATTTTGCAAAATCGAATTAGCATAATTTTTTTTGATAGAAGTCAAATAAACATAATGGAAAAAGTTTAAATATTTATATTGTATAAACTTCAGACAAAAGGAGGAGTTATGAATAAAATAAAAGGTATAACAGTAATGGCAGCCTTCGCATTGTGTATAGGATATGCTCACGCTGAATCTCAAACGCCAATACGCCTTGTAATTCATGGTGGAGCTGGCACCATAACAAAAGATACTATTACACCTGAACAAGAAAAACAATACAGAGAAAAGTTAACAGATGCACTAAATGCTGGGTATGCTGTGCTTAATAGTGGAGGAAGTAGCCTTGATGCTGTTCAGCGTGCAATTAATGTTATGGAGGACTCTCCCCTCTTCAATGCTGGAAAAGGCGCTGTCTTTACTCATGATGGCAAAAACGAACTTGATGCTGCAATTATGGATGGAAAAACCAAAATGGCCGGAGCCGTTGCAGGAGTGACGACCATAAAAAACCCTATAAACGCTGCTTATGCAGTTATGACTAAAAGCCCTCATGTATTAATGATCTCTAATGGTGCGGAACTATTTGCAAAAGAGCAAGGCTTAGTTATGGTTGAGCCAGCATATTTCAAAACTGATTTCCGTTGGCAACAGCTACAGAACGCTTTAAAAGACGAAAAAATAACCCTTGATCATAATGGTAAATCAGCATCTCTTTTACTCCCCCCAAAGAACTACGACTATAAATATGGAACTGTTGGAGCAGTCGCGTTGGACAAAGATGGTAATCTGGCAGCTGGAACATCAACAGGAGGTATGACAAATAAACGTTACGGACGCGTAGGTGACTCGCCAATAATTGGAGCAGGAACCTATGCCGATAATAATACCGTTGCTGTTTCTGCTACAGGTACTGGAGAAATGTTTATTAGAACTTCAACTGCATACAATATTGCTGCTCAGGTGAAATATAAAAATACACCATTGAAAGAAGCAGCTCAAAATGCGCTTGATGAAGTTAAAAACATTAATGGTAGTGGTGGTGTCATTGTTCTAGATAAGAATGGTAATTATACTATGAGTTTCAATACAGAAGGGATGTATCGTGGAACTATCGGCAACGATGGTAAAGCTATCGTATCAATTTATGAACAATAGATAAAATATTTTATACATCGTCTTGCCCTTAAGGCCCATTTTAAAAGCGGGCCTTTATTTAATAAATATTCTTAACGCCTCCTTATTTCACAGCTAAAAGAAGAGTAATTCTTAGACTCATTAACCGTCTCTCTACCGAGACGCTTACCCATATCCAGCCCGTACCCTGCAGAAATACCGCGATGTATAGCGTTTCTGTGTCATGGTGAAAAGTACAGGAGGAAATTATAAATTCTGGGAATATCCCTGGTTATAACATTTTGTAATACATTAAGTGATATCATTATTTATGATGTAAAAAGGGGCCTGCAATAGCCCCTGAAAAATCAGAAAACCTTCATTTTATACCTGCAGCGCTCATTGACTGCCGCAGTGCATCCAGTCCTTGCTTACAGGCCATATCCTGACTGGCGTCAGGTAAAGCTGCAATTTGTTTTCGGGATTGTTCATATTGCTGTTTCAGCGTATTAACCTGTGCTTCTGGTGTTCCCATTTCCTTCATCTTTGCTACAAAATTATCGATTTCTTTATAATACTCTTCACATGCCGGAGTCAGTGCTGCACTGGCTGACATACTGAATAATACTGTAGTAAGTAAGACTGTAATTGTTTTCATAAATACACTCCTTTTTTGTACAAAAACACTCAACCTTCCTGAGAAGGCCATAAAAGCAGAATGTTATTGGAATATCAGCAAAACGAGTATTCCCACTGGTTTTTTCTTGGTATCAGAATTCTGGGATATAAATCCAGTAAATGATGGAGTAAGTCCGAAAGAATATGTGGTGTGATTACGGACTACCAGTAAATATTACTGATTTCATGCCATGAAAATACTCATTATAAAAAGCGCCTGTATGCTGCTTATAAAATATCAGAATCCGATGTGTCAAAATGTGATATATATTAAAAAATAAATAAGACTGACCCAATATACCAAAAGAGGATGACAGAAGTGAAGGATAACCGTATTATTCTGGACCAGAAAGGAGCCTGTACATAGATTTGTGTAATTGCCTGATTTTGGTATGTTCAATTCACCTTCAAATGAAGGTGAATTTATGGACGACAAACAATTGGCAGGCTCTGGCTAACGAACTGGCCAAAAATCTCAAAACTCCTGAAGATCTCAGTCAGTTCGATCGCCTGCTCAAGAAAATCAAAGTTGAGGCTGCTCTCAACGCTGAACTGACTCACCATCTGGGACATGAAAAAAATCAACCCAAATCGGGAACCAACTCCCGTAATGGCTATTCCACGAAAACCGTCCCACTACCGACGGGCCGATGGAATTACGTACTCCACGTGATCGTGATGGTTCCTTCGAACCACAACTGGTGAAGAAAAATAAGACCTGCATTATCGGCATGAACAACCAGATCCTGGCGCTGTATGCCAGAGGGATGACTACTCGCGAAATTACCTCAGTCTTCAAAGAAATGTACGATGCAGACGTTTCTCCGGCGCTGATATCGAAAATCACCGATGCCGTAATCGACCAGGTTGTAGAATGGCAAAACCGTCCTCTGGATGCGATTTATCCCATTGTTTATCTTGACTGTATTGTCCTGAAAGTACGGCAGGACAGCCGGGTTATCAGCAAAGCGGTGTTCCTGGCTCTGGGTATTAACCTTGATGGTCAGAAAGAGCTGCCAGGTATGTGGCTGGCCGAAAATGAAGGTGCAAAGTTCTGGCTGAATGTACTGACGGAACTGAAAAATCGCGGCCTGAACGATATCCTTATCGCCTGCGTGGACGGCCTGAAAGGCTTCCCGGAAGCGATTAATGCCGTCTACCCGGAGACGCAGCTCCAGTTGTGCATAGTACATATGGTACGCAACAGCCTGCGGTTAGTGGCGTGGAAAGACTATAAAGCGGTAACCCGTGACCTGAAACAGGTTTACCACACAGCCACGGAAGAAGGCGCGTTGCAGGCGCTGGATGCGTTCGGGAAGGAATGGGATGCACGGTACCCGCAGATAAGTCGCAGCTGGCAGGCAAACTGGCCGAATGTTGCCACCTTCTTCGTGTACCCGGAGGCGAGCCGCAAGGTTATAATAAATAACCGTCAATACGGTGCTCCGTTAACGCTTACGTCTGTTATGGTACTTTCTGATTGTTATTCATGGGCTAACGAGCAGTTTGGACATGCCAGTCTCGGTGATCCGCGTCGTACACGACGCCTTGTGTCACTGGCCTCTTCTCTCGCTCAGCATGCAGGTCTTTCTATCGTGAAATCATCCCAGTCCACTGCTCAGGTTGAAGGTGCGTACCGCCTGATGCGTAACCCGTCAGTGTCTCCGGAAGCCATTGCCGAAGCCGGATTTACCGCCACTGCAAGGGCATGTGAGGCACATCCGCTGCTCCTCGCACTGGAAGACACCACCACCATTAGTTTCAGCCACAGTACGGCATTTGATGACCTAGGGAATACCACTACTAACCCGAAGACGCGCGGGCTGCTGGCTCACTCTGTCCTGATGTATGCCCCCGACAGCGCCCTGCCAGTCGGTCTTATCGAACAGCAGCGCTGGAGTCGGGCCACGGACACCTACGGTGTTAAGCACCAGCGAAAAGAACGTCCCTGTGAAGAAAAAGAAAGTTCTCGCTGGCAGCAGGCTTCGGAGCGTATGGCTGAACGGCTGGGGGAGATACAGAAACGGGTAATCACTGTCTGTGGCCTGGAAGCGGATATCTGGCATTACCTGCATTATAAAGTCAGCCACGGACAGCGCTTCGTGGTGCGTGCTGCACAGAATAGCCGGCAGGAAGAAGCACCCGGCAAGCTCTTCGAACTGCCGGAAGTCCTGACAACCGCATGAAGCCACATGCTGAATGTGATGTAAAAAGGCGGGCGCGCAGCCCGCCAGGCCCGGATGTTCACCAGTTACAGCGAAGTCGGCATAAAAAATCCCGACAACAGCGGCCAGGCGCTTCCGCTCACGTATGTCTGTTGCCGGGAGCAGGCAGAGGACGGTGCCTGCTGGCATCTGCTGACATCAGAAAAAGTGGCGAGTGCCGCCGATGCGCGACGTATCGTCAGCCATTACGAGCGACGCTGGTTGATAGAGGAATACCACAAGGCGTGGAAAAGTGGTGGTACATGTGTGGAATCGCTGCGTATGCAGACCCGGGATAACCTTGAGCGCATAGTGGTTATCAAGGCGTTTATCGCGGTACGGGTGCTGGGCCTGCGGCAGGGAGGTATCAGTGAAGAAACACAAAATGACAGCTGTGAGAAAATACTGTTGCCGACAGAGTGGAAACTGCTGTGGGTTAAGCTGGAAGGAAAACCGCTTCCGTCACAGACGCCGACACTGAAATGGGCCTGTCTGAAACTGGCGAAACTGAGGCGATGGCATGACAGCAAACGCACAGGTCGCCCCGGTTGTGTAGTCATGTGGGATGGCTGGTTCAGACTTCAGGATATGGTTGAGGGTTACCTGGTGATGGAGTCTCTTGATCAGGAGCTCTGATCAAGAGACAGCTAGTACAGTAGGGGGTACCATTATTTAATTCCTGCAGTACCAATTAACACAGTAGACTGGCCCCCTGAATCTCCAGACTCCCTATATCACTTAAATTGATACAACTTTTTAGAGTAGTCATTAGTGAACAGATAATTGATAACTCAGAACCAGTAAAATGCAAAAGACGCACCACGCTGGGAAAATCGCTGCTATTCAGCAGAGTTTTGTATCGAGAATGGTGGCCAGCCACTTATTGCTCTCGCGTAAGCGGGTATCCCCATCGTTTACCAGTCCAGATATAGGTCACGTCACCATACTTGATTTAGCTGTGTCACAGCTAAGCGCCCTTCAAGTTCTTAGGATAGCTACAAGTTCATGACTGCCATGCCTGTACCGGAGGGTCAACGGCTGACAGCTGACCAGCCCCTGTTCTTTCATGAGACTGCCAGCAAGCTTGCGTCCCATCTGGTAGTCTCTCCGGGTTGCAATTGTGGCGATGTTCCTTGCTCCGCCATTAAGCTCAATTACCTGACTACGTAATACAGCCCGTCTACCGTCTTTTTTTCAGGACGGTTTTTCCAATCTCTGTAGCTGCTTCGATGAATCCTGCACACATGGCAAAGTGCGATCACCAGATAATGCGCTCTGAGCTTCTCGATTATCGAGAACTGTTTAGGGAGTCTGACATCAAGAGCGCCGTAGCCTTTTCTAATATTTCATTCTCTATTTCAATACGTTGCCGCTTTTTCCTCAGCTCACGTATTTCGATTTGTTCTGGTGTCATCAGAGAGGCTTTTGGTGTTTTGCTCTGATGCTCATCACGCAGTTGTTTGACTTATCTTGTCATTGTGGAAAGACCGACATCCATAGCTTTGGATGGTACCTGCCACCGTAAAGTTCTGGTTAACAACTAGTTGAGTGGATTCGCGTTTAAACTCTGCGCTGAAATTTCCTTTTTTCATTGGAGCATCTGTGTTGTTCTAAGGTGAGCATATTACCTATGCTCAGGTGGCCAAATTCAGTATGCCAGAACCAGAACATCTTGTGGTCAGGCAGAGGAAGAGCAAACTGTTACTGGACTCACTGCATGCGTGGATGGTGGAGAAAAATGCCACGCTGTCCAAAAATCCAGACTGGGAGAATGGTTCAGCTGTGTACTGAATCAGTGGGGCGCACTCTGTTATTACAGTGTTGACGGTCAGGCGGAGGCAGACATAATGCCGCGGAAAAAGCCCTTTGTGCCATCTGTCTCGGAAATAAAAACTTTATGTTCTTCGACGGCGAGCGCAGTGCACTGTTGTATGGGCTTATCGGCACTTGCCTTCTGAACGACATTGATCCGGAAGAGTATCTGCGCCATATCCTGAGCGTACTGCCGGAATAACCTTCCAACCGTATTGATGAACTCCTGCCATGGAACGTAGTTCTCACCAATAAATAAGCATCAATATGATTCTCCATTAACGCTTACCTTTTCTCCGGCTATTTTTGATTTTTTTTGCTTTTCCCCGCCACTTTATGGTGATTATCACATCAATATACATCGACAGATATTAACGTAACTGAAGTGAGGTGAAGCATGAAATTTGAACGCCATCATGAAATATTGAAACGACTCAGTAAATTCGGTTCTGTAAAAGTATCCGATCTGTCCAATAGCCTCAATGTAACGAAAGAAACTATTCGATCAGATCTTAATGAACTTGCCAGACTTGGCTATCTGACTCGATGTCATGGCGGTGCTTTTATCGTCCTAGACTCGCTTGATACTATTGCGAAAAATGAAATCGCTTATGCGCTTGAAAATTATGATACAGCCCAGGGAATAAAAAAAGGCCACTCAACTATGAAAAGTCAAGTATGCGTTATTGGTTCGTTTAATGTTGATATCATCAGTTATTTGCCGAGGCTTCCCACTATCGGAGAATCGCTTCTGGCAAGTAATTTTATATTTTCACCGGGGGGAAAAGGTTGTAACCAGGCGCTGGCAGCAAGCTTTGCCGATACTGATGTTTATTTCATAACAAAAGTAGGTACAGATCACTTTAGTGATTATGCGATCAACTTTATGAATTCGTCTAAGATTTATAAAAGTATAATTTATCAAACGAAAGAAACGCAAACCGGAACTGCCACGATCCTTGTTAATGAAGGTACTGGCGATAATGTTATTGCGATCTATCCCGGTGCCAACATGACAATGTCGTCCGATGAAATAACTATTCAGAAAGAAGCGATTATTAATTCTGATGTCATACTTCTGCAGCTCGAAACAAATTATACCGCTCTGCAACAAGCGATCACATTGGCGCAAAAAAACAGTATCCCGGTCATTATTAACCCGGCACCCTATAATGATATCGTCAACGAACTTATTCAGGATGTTGATTATATCACCCCCAATGAAACAGAAGCTGGTTTACTGTCCGGCATAGACGTACACGATCTTGAATCAGCTAAACGAGCTGCAGAAGCTATCCACAATAAAGGGGTAAAAAACACGGTTATCACGCTCGGTAGCAAGGGCTCACTCGCATTTGATGGCAAAAAATTCATTCATTCGCCAGCGTTTCCAGCGGTCGTTAAAAATACGGCAGGAGCCGGGGATGCTTTTAACGGCGCTCTGGCATCAGGACTTGCGAAAGGAAAATCACTGGAATCAGCACTGTGTTATGCCAGCGCCTTTGCATCCCTGGCGGTGGAGACAAGCAATGCTTCCGACATGCCTGAACATGAATCTGTGATACATCGAATTCAGAGTATACATTATCAGCAAACTATTTTTACGCATTAAGAAGGGACAGAGAATGAATAACACCAAAAAATCACTAAAGGTGCTCTTTATTGGAGAATCCTGGCATATTCATATGATTCATTCAAAAGGATATGACAGTTTTACCTCAAGTAAATATGAAGAAGGTGCGACCTGGTTACTCCAATGTCTGAAAAATAGTCAGGTAGATGTCACCTATATGCCGGCACATACGGTACAAATTGCCTTCCCTGAAGATGTGGCACAGTTAGAACAATATGATGCCATCGTTATTAGTGATATTGGTAGTAATACTTTCCTGCTACAAAATGATACTTTTTATCAGCTTCGCATAAAACCAAACGCTCTCGAACTGATTAAAGAATATGTGAATAACGGTGGTGGGTTATTGATGATTGGCGGCTATCTCTCATTCATGGGAATTGAAGCAAAAGCCAATTATAAAAATACAGTTCTGGCTGATGTGCTCCCGGTTACGATGTTAGATGGTGACGATCGTGTCGAAAAACCAGAGGGGGTTATTGCACAGCCATCACAACCTGACCATCCGGTTATTAAAGGGTTCTCTGAATATCCTTTTTTCCTAGGTTATAACCGGGCGATCGCTAAAGAAAATGCTGAGGTGGTATTAACAATAAACAACGATCCATTACTGGTCTTTGGTAACTATCACAACGGGAAAATAGCCTGCTTTATGAGTGACTGTTCACCGCACTGGGGTACACAGCAGTTTATGTCCTGGCCGTTCTATACCGCGTTGTGGGTAAATATACTGACTCATATTGCAAGATAATAATAATAATGGGGTAACACCAGTTACTCCATTTACTATAATAGAAGGATTGATGTATGAAAAAGAATAAGTACTCAACTCCCTTATGGATGCTTGCCACGATTCTTGCGGGTATGCTCTCCCCTATGCAATCAGCGGTGAATGGTCAATTAGGTCACTGGTTACAGGACGGTAATGCATGCGCAGTTATCTCCTTTGCCAGTGGTTTAGTCGTGATGTTTTTTATTATTATGGCGCGAAAAGAAACCCGGCAACAATTTGCGGCAATTCCTTCTCTGATTAAAAACCGAAAAGTTCCTCTCTGGAACTGGTTTGCCGGTCTCTGTGGAGCGATGGTGGTATTTTCTGAAGGCGCATCAGCCAGCGCACTCGGGGTCGCAACGTTTCAGACCGCACTGATCTCCGCGCTATTGCTGTCTGGTTTACTTTGCGATCGCTTTGGTATCGGTGTCGACGAGAAAAAATACTTTACCCCTTATCGCATCATCGGTGCATTATTTGCGGTTATTGCTACGATTTTTGTTGTGTCACCGCAGTGGCATTCTACCTCTTTCATTTTACTTGCCATTCTTCCGTTCTTAGCTGGTTTGCTTGCAGGATGGCAGCCCGCTGGAAATGCAAAAGTAGCTGAAGCTACGGGATCCATGCTGGTTTCAATCACCTGGAATTTCATCGTTGGATTTTGTGTTTTAGGCACAGCGCTAGCTATTCGTGTCGCATTAGGGCACGTCACTGTTCAATTACCAGATGTCTGGTGGATGTATCTTGGCGGCCCGCTTGGACTAATGTCTATCGGTTTAATGGCCATTTTGGTCAGAGGTCTTGGGTTACTGATGCTGGGGGTTGCTTCAACGGCGGGCCAGTTACTGGGATCAGTATTGATTGACGTATTAATTCCATCGCTGGGCAATACCGTTTATCTGGTCACGATCATCGGAACACTGTTTGCACTGGTCGGTGCAATTGTTACCACTATTCCGGAATACAGAGCCTCGAAAACAATGAAGAAAATGGAGGTATAATCATGAAAGATTATCTACAAACTGTGACGGGCCCCGTCGCCCGTGAAGATATGGGGCTAACACTTCCTCATGAACATCTGTTCAACGATCTTTCCTCTGTTGTGGATGCTCCTTGCTATCCTTTTTCACAACGGCTTGTTGATAAAAAAGTCACGGCAGAAATCCAGTGGGCATTAAAACACGATCCTTATTGCTGCGCTGATAATATGGACCGCAAACCTATTGAAGATGTGATCTTCGAAATTAATAACTTTATCTCGCTCGGTGGTCGCACCATTGTTGATGCCACAGGGTCTGAGTCTATCGGACGAGATGCGCAGGCATTACGAGAAGTCGCATTAAAAACAGGTCTGAATATTGTTGCTTCCTCCGGTCCCTACCTGGAAAAATTTGAAAGCCAGAGAATTCATAAAACGGTTGATGAACTAGCGACAACGATCGATAAAGAATTGAATCAAGGGATTGGCGATACGGATATTCGTGCCGGAATGATCGGTGAAATAGGTGTCTCACCGACATTTACCGAAGCCGAGCATAACAGCTTGCGGGCTGCCTCGCTGGCACAGATTAACAATCCTCATGTGGCGATGAATATTCACATGCCGGGCTGGCTTCGTCGCGGTGATGAAGTACTCGACATTGTGTTAGGTGAAATGGGCGTCTCGCCAAATAAAGTCTCTCTCGCACACTCGGATCCGTCAGGAAAAGACGTGGCGTATCAGCGGAAAATGCTTGATAAAGGTGTCTGGCTGGAATTCGACATGATTGGCCTAGACATTACCTTCCCGAAAGAGGGAATAGCGCCAGGGGTGCAGGAGACTGCCGATGCCGTCGCTCATCTCATTGAGTTGGGATACGCCGATCAGCTTGTTCTCAGCCACGATGTCTTCCTTAAACAAATGTGGGCTAAAAATGGCGGTAATGGCTGGGGATTTGTTCCAGATGTTTTTCTGGCCTATCTGGCGGAGCGCGGCGTCGATAAAACGATCCTCAAAAAACTCTGTATCGATAATCCCGGACGATTATTGACCGCATAAAACCATTATCCCCCGGCACATTGCGCCGGGGGATGTCAATTAATACCCCGCCGTTAAATCATCCACCAAGCGCGAGTCGGATGCGCCGTACAACTCACCATCCGACCCAACCATAATGCTTTGCGTGCTGCCCATCGCCTCATTCAGCGCCACTTTCTGACCTTTTGCTTCCAGCAGCTTGAGCGTATCCGGACTAAACCCTTTTCAACACGCAGCTCGTCCGGCAACCACTGATGGTGGAAACGAGGCGCATTGGTCGCTTCGGCAACATTCATTCCACAATTGATGCTGTTCACCACCATTTGCGGCACGGTAGTGATGATCCAGCTACCGGTAACAAAGTGAGTACATAAAGGCCATACTGTCACGAACAGTGCAAAAGTGGCTCTTCCTCAACCTAGGTGAAGATTTTCATGCCAGTGGACTCATTACCCTCCGCCTAAGTAGTTCAAGTCCGGCTCGACCATACATCTGGCGTATCAGCACCTTCAGGCGATTTACATGACCTTCGACAACACCAGTACTCCAGCGACTGCTGATTGCCTCACATATAGCCGCAGCATCAGCTTCCATCCCCGCAGCTACGCACCGAAGTTCTGCTGAGCCGCTTTCGTGGACCCGAGTGAACCAGCTGCTTAGCTGTGATTTATTTTAGGTTTTCAGAATACGGTAGAACTCGAGTACCAGTTGCTGCGCTATTTTCAACTCCGGTTCTTTTTCACACATCAGACTAATAAATCGGAAAGCATAATTTTCTTCACCCCTGATTATTCTCCAGGGCATCAACCAGCGGCTTACCCGTGACACTGAAGGAAGTCTTGCGGCAGTAGTAACCGGTGGGATCCAGCCTTTATGCCATTTGGCAACAGCATCCCTGACGATGGTTTCACTGCCTGTAACCCCCCTGGCCACCATTTCCCGCCATATCCGGCCGGAGTTATAATTACCACATTCTCGTTGCTCTTTTAACCACTCCCTCCATGGGTCCAGAAGCCCTCGCTTTGGAGGCCTGGTTGACATTTCAGGGAATGTTCCTGAACCCACCCAGCGACTGACTGTCACTCGCGACAGGCCTGTAATACGGGATATTTCCCTGAAACTACATCCCTTGTTATGCAGGGCCATAACCTCTGTCCAACGCTGATGCCGTTTTTTGCGGATGTGCTGTTTAAGGCGTTCCAGACGACGGAGCGATGCTACAGGCACAGATATTTCTGGCTCAGGTGATTTCTTCAGTGATAACTCTCTGACAACAAGACGTATCAGAGGCATATGTCTGTACATCATTCGTTCAGGCTCATCACCAATATTTTTTAGCAGGTGCCATCGATCGGCCACCTGTCTGGCCTGAGGTGCACCTTCACGTGCTGCTGTCGCATAGACTCCACTGCGATCACGCGAGACAACCTGTATTTCCGGATATTTTCTGAACCAGGTCGCCAGCGTACGCTGATCACGGCCGGGAAGCAGGACGAGGGGACGGTGAGTATCAGGATTGACTATTAACATACCGCAGCAGTGGCCCCGATGCCACGCCCACTCATCAATACCGACATGAGGCGCGCCTGACTGTTTCGTCTCCGGGGTATTGATAAGCCTGCGAAGAAGAGTATCAGCACTGCAACGGAGACCCACTGCCGTTGCAGCCCGTTTTCCAGCCTCACCTCCAGCTATTAATCCCAGTTGACGTTGTTAATTTTGTAACGCCTGTGAAGACTGCTGGTGTGAACTGGCGAAGGGAGCAAGCGACTCGGCAAAAATTTTACGTGAACAAGCCGGGTTACGGCAGTACCAGTGGCGGACGGAAAATACAAGCCATAGCGTCTGCCCTGAGCAGGGTAGATGCTGTATCCGGCGCCGACGACAACTATGAACAGAGTCGCTACGCTTAAAGCATTCAGGACATTGTGCTGTTTTGCGTTTTCCGTGGAGATGGAGGGTTATACCGTCAGAGCTAATAATTTGTCGACTGCATCGCCATCCGCAAGGTAACTGTAGAAGTGTCTTAAGAGAGTGCATTGCGTTGCCCATAACTTAAAACAGCTTAGATCCTTGTTCGCCAGAAAGTTTCATCCATTTTCTTCCACCCAGGTTGCGGAAGAACCACTTTTCATCCGTCGTTGACAGATGTGAAGTATGCGGGAGAAAAAGTGAATATCTAACTGTAATAACTCAGACCGGTACGAGTACTCGGGACGTCTACAATCATTCAGGGCAAAGTGCTAAAATTTCTCTATCCCGGGATGCCCCTACCAACGCAGCACTCCCGGAGATATCATTACAGCTCTGCAACTGATTTCCGCGACTGAACCGCTCAGTTCCTATCCTTCCAGTTGCCCTCCTGCCCCCCCTCCCTGCTGTATACCCCGGTACCACAACTCGGGCAGCACTTTTCCCCCTCATAATTTTCGTCACACATCACACAAAACCACTTTCTCACCTTCACCGTATAATCCGGAACCGTCATGCCCTGCAGATGCAAACGACGGGCCTCTTTCTCTGCCGGGTCAAGCCAGGTACATCGCAGCAGGATTTTTTCAGCGACAGTCATCTGGTCATGTTCAAACCACGGTGGTTGTCCGTCATTGCCCCGCTGAAGTGTTAACGGGCATCCACAGGACACACAGCACAAAACGTCCTGTCGGTTGTGCTTCGCAGCTTCTTTCGCCGTAACAAAATGGCCTTTGCTGTCATTCGCCATATAACAGTTCAGAATTCGCATATTTCCTCCTGAGTTGTCCGGGGAATACTGAATCCTCCGGTCTGGCAGTGTGTGCAGTACCGCTCCCCATAATAATCGTGGTGACATTGTCTGCAGTGCCAGCTGGCTTTACGCACCACGGGTAAGGCATCCGGTACGAATTGCTGCAGACGTTTAATCAACTGTATTTCTCTGCGCTCCGGCCTGACATAAGGGCACTGTTGACCGTGCTCTGTCAGCCTGTCGTCAGTGTGTTCAAACCAGGGAAGTTCAGTGTCGTATTGCGGATGGTATCTGAGTGCACTGCCACACAAGTGGCAGGTGTAGTTAGCATAAGGTGCGGCCTGTGCAGTACGGGCGCCCGTCAGACGTCCGTTGCCATCAAGAGCGATAAAGGATTTTGCGTACATAGTCATATTCCTCAGCCGCCAGACGACACGCAGGCAACAGCCGTCCCGGTACGGGCAGCGTGGTCAGGGTGTGAATGGCGGTTCAGTTAAAATCTGGACTGGAGTTTGGGTAAAGCAGGCTGGTTGCTGTTACAGCACTGTGGTTGTCACACAATGGAACACTGACGTAAAAAACAGTCAGTGGGCGAGTGGATACATCGTTGCCGCCAGACAACAACCCATACTTTTGGTTTGCCGGATATTGGCGCGCCAGTCGTGCTCAACTCCGGCTACAGCCAAAATTGCGCTCACCGGTGCAGTGAGCTTTGGTATGTTCCTTCGCCAGATAGTCAGCACGTTCCAGCACCTGCTGAAAGCCAGTGTCATCATCGCGTTCCAGCCACACCGCCGGCCAGGCCGGGAAATGCACCAGCGTGGCATGGCACCCGACATCCACTCCCAGGGCACTGCACCACGCCTGTTTAATCATCCCGGCCAGAGACTCCGGAGCGCGGTAATCACCGGCACGACACCAGGTATCCCGGTTGACCAGCAGCATCAGGTGATAGTGTTTTTTACCTTTGCACTCCCCAAACTCCCGGGCCCAGACGTAATGCAGGGTTGTGGGATGCACGCGTTTACCTTCCCGATGCTTACGTTTCTGGTAAGCGTCGATTCGGGCTTTCAGGGCATTGATGAAGCGGGATATCACAGCTGCGTCCGTTGCTGCCGGTACATCCGGGAGACGCAGGTCAACCCGCAATGCCGTCAGGCGGGGATGAACATTCAGTGCGTGCCGCACCGTCTCACGAATACGTTGCTGCCAGAAGGGGTTGTATTTGTAGGTCATGGTTAAATCTCCGTATGGTTCATACGGAATAGCCACGTCGTAAAAAATACGCAGAGTCCCTGAAGTGACCTCCGGCAGGACACTGTCTCAGGCACTCTGTGATAACCCGAACGGTCGTCTCCGGACTGACGGTTGAATTTTCAGCGTTGTTTTTTTAATGTAAAAAACCGGTTACGGGTAAGGCTGTGAGGAGGGAGTGATGGTGATACGCAAAAAGAAGTGCAGGGACTGTGGAAACGCGATTACTCATAATACAGTGTGTTGCCCGTATTGTGGTTCTGTCGACCCCTTCGGCTATTACCGGAATACAGACCGTATCGTTACCATACTGCTGGCACTGATTATTGTGGTCCTGCTGACTACTGTCAGCGTCAGTGTGTATATACTGTGTAGCTGGTGAGATAACGGTTCATGTATCCCCTGAGCTGACAGTGTACCGGGTATATTAAGCGTAACCGACAGGTTCTCCTTCATACCATATTAAATTTTTCCAGGTATTGCCGCTGCCTTATTTCGTCCCATACAGGAAAACTCGTCTGGGTTTCTGACAAATACGCGAAACTCACAGCCCCTCAATATCAACCACACGCTGTAAGCCGGTAATACCTGAAAATCAGCCTATTACCGCCCGCGCCTCCGTTACCGAACGCTCAGGTGACCAGACTGAAGCCCAGCACGCACTCGTAAAATTTGCGGTCAGTTCCGTCAGTCAGTGGGCAACCGCAGAGTTACGGGCTTCCAGGTCCACAGGAGTGAGTCTATAACGCGTGTGGGAAATCATTTTTTCTGGCGTTGACAGAACGCCTTACGGGCTGCTACTTACCCGGTGTCCCGCAATACAGCCTTAGTGTTCCGTTATCGGGGATCCGGACGCACCGCAACAACCGGGGAAGTATTTCTGGTTAGAGCTGTGTCAAGAGGGATTTCTCAGCCCCTCACTCACCGGCTCAGTCTCAGGGCAGAAGCATTAATACACTCAGTTCATGTCTTATACAGGAATGGGCATAGGGGGAGCTGGCGTGTCACTGCTGATTTTACGCATCAGCGTTCATGTATCTGCACTCTGATACAGAATGCTTCACAGCGCTCTGTTACCGGAGAGATTTACTCTCTTAGGTTATTCTGGCAAATCCTTTACGTTACTCTCTGATGACTTCTTATATTTATAATACCAATCAGACAACCTTATCCCATCGGTGATATCAGTCTCCTGCTCGCCAGGAACGGGCTGACTCACTGTAACCACCTCCGAAAACAACTCTGCAATTATCAGAACGCCTGCTTCTCTCCCTGTCCTCACGAAAACTATCCCCTCTTTATCGCGCGTGCGTGCGGAAGCATCTTTTCGCAACCCCCCCCCCCGGGATTCCGCTACGGCTCTGCCATCGCAATCCCCCCGTTTATCTCCGGACAGCCACATTCCCGATTATTTTTTACGTTTCTCCCCGGTTGTTATGCCGGTGAAGGTGGCGCGCTGTTTTCATGACCACACCGGCTGGTTTAACAACATCCGGAGGAACATTCTCATGGCTACCCCAGTTTCGCTGATGGATGACCAGATGGTCGACATGGCGTTTATCACTCAACTGACCGGCCTTACCGATAAGTGGTTTGACAAACTCATCAAAGATGGGGGCTTTCCTGCGCCCATCAAAATGGGGCGCAGCTCCCGCTGGCTGAAAAGTGAAGTGGAAGCCTGGCTGCAGGCGCGTATTGCACAGTCCCGTCTGTAATTTTTAACCACTAACCCTTCGCCCACAGCAGACGCAATCTCCGGCCTGCCGGCGGCGCTCTGCTGCCTGTTATCCCCCGTGAGGAATATGAAAATGAAACAACAGTATCAGACCCGTTACGAGCTGCTCCATGAAAACTACCAGAAATGGCTGACCGGCTTCACCCGGCACGCCGTATCATGGGGCGTGTGTCATCCGAATATCTACTATTTCCATAATCTGACGCCCGGGTGGGTGTCATTCAATGGCGAAAAACCGGAGATTGCCATCGTTCCCCAGAGTCTGCACCGGCTGATTTATGGTCCGGACAAACGGAGCTCCCCGTCCCTGGATGATGATCTGGTGGTGAATTTATGCACCAGCGAACACCTGCTGGTTCATCATCCGATGCTGGAAGGGATCCTGCTGTCTGAATGTGAGCGCCTGAAGCAACATTCTCTGGCAAACAAACTGATCAGCCTCTTCCGTCAGTTTGGCGGCACGGAGTTACGTCTCAAACTGGTCTGGCTCTGCTGGCTTGACTTAATGACCGGAAACAGCCTTGACGACTGGACGAAAAACCTGAAACACAAATCAGAAAAAGATCTGGAGCAATGGATCATTGCACGTCAGGGTCAGAGTGAACCACTGACAAATCTGATGGATCAGTACGTGCTTATGGCATACCCGCTCTCAGTTAATAAACAGCATCGATATCCTCCGGGCTCGCAGGGCGACCGGCCTGATGACCCGCGACAATTACAGAACGGTAAATAACATTACCCTGGGTAAGTATCCGGAGGCGAAATGATGACACTGGAAGCCGACAGCGTTAACGTACAGGCGCTGGATATGGGGCACATTGTCGTTGACATTGATGGTGTTAATATCACTGAACTGATTAATAAGGCCGCTGAAAACGGTTATTCACTCCGCGTGGTGGATGACCGTGACTCTACCGAAACACCGGCAACTTATGCCAGCCCTCACCAGTTGCTGTAAGACAATGCAGTGATGCAGGGTATAGTGCCATTAACCACAGAAACAGCACTGTTGTCCTGTATTAAGCAGGCAAGAGAAGATGTCCTTACCCTGCGCCATCTGCAGCTTCTGCACCAGAACCGGTGAATCTCACTCAACAGGCTTCATTTCCCCTGACGCCAGCCTGAATACAGCTGGCGTTTTCATTTATAAACAGAAAGGAAAACCGATAATAATGGAATGGACGCCCCGACCATGAAGCAACGGTAGGATATTACTGATAAACCTTCCAGTGGAGGTGCGTTATGGCCGTTTTAACGATTAGCATTGACCTGACAAAAAATGAATTCCAAATCCACGGTCTGGGTAGGAACAGAAAAATCTAAGCTCAGAAAACGGATTAAAGTAAGCGTCAACGGAGCACCGTATTGACGCTTATTTATTGGTGAGAACTACGTTCCATGGCAGGAGTTCGTCAACACGGTTGGAGGGCCATTCCGGCAGTATGCTCAGAATATGGCGCAGATACGCTTCCGGATCGATACCGTTCAGACGGCAGGTGCCTGCTTTTCCGGCAACAAGCAGGAATCTCAGCGCTGAAGCAGGAATTAGAGGTAAAAACGCCCTACCGGGCCATGAATCACCCGGTCATTGGAGTAGTAACCAAAGCAGATTTAGCCAGCATGGAACAAATATCTTTGGTGAAAAGTTGGTTACGGGAAGCTGGAGCGCACAACGTGTTAGTAACCAGTGCAGTTAATAACAATGGAGTTACAGAACTTTTTGCCTTGCTGCATACAGAAGAAGGCTGTTGTTAATTTCGATTGGTTCTCAGATGAGAATGATGACGGTGATACACAGATAAGAATCAATGAGCAATGAGGGTTACCGGGCAACCCTCATTGAATAAAACGGGAATTACTTCGCTTCGCCGTTTTTCATTTCGCCCATAGCTTTCAGCTTTTTGGAGATATCGCGGCGTTCTTTGGAGAGCTCGGCATTTTTGATGATGTAATCGTCAACGCGATCTTCATAGTCACCTTTCATGCTGGCGATGATGCCCTGGATTGCTTCAACGCTCATCCCTGGCTTGATGTAATCGCTCAGGTTGTCCAGCAACAGGACGCGCTTCTGGTTGTCACGGATCTTTTTCTCAACGTCCTGAATTTCACGTTGCAGTTTGTTCTTACGACGGAACAGACGAACAAATTCCAGTACGTCCTGGAATGAAGGCTTGGTAGTTTCCATTTTTATACCCCTGATAATGTGAGAGTCGGATTCGTTTAAGCAACCGCTATTCGTTAGGGCCAACATTACTCATAGCTGCCGCAGATGACAATGCTTTTATCCCTTTTCACTATCATACCCTTTATCCTTGCTGAATCGAAGCAGCAGCAAGATGATTCTGAAGTTCAGGAATTATTTGCGCAAGGCCCGGCAAATCAGATTCGATAGCAACTCAAGCTGATGTGCCGTTTCCATGTTCAGCCACACATAACCATAGATTGGTGTTTCCACAACCTTCAGGTCATGGTGGTTATCGAGCAACTGACGCAGCTCTTCCACAGCATCGTTCAATTTTTCCGTATTGGCAAAAACCGGCTGCGGATTACCTTCGTACAGCGCATGAACAAGGCTCAGCAGTATTTGCTGCATCATGTGCTGGGTATCACGAAGTTTTTGCGCGTTCAATAACACGAAATGGCTGGGGCGCGTGGCCCAGTACGCATTGATTTGCAACTCCAGCATACAAACCAGATTGCGGTTAATGGTCTGGATACCTTCATATATCGATTTGGGAATACGGGTTTCTTTGCTGGCGGGCGCAATCAGCCCACGCATTTTCACGGCATCGGTCAGCAGTTTTTGTAGATGGCTTTCCAGACGTGGGCGTTCGAGTAAGTTCGGTGAGAATGCAGATTGATAGACCCGATTATACTCGGTCAGACTTTTCGCCAGTTGAATGCGCCAGTGGATGAACGCCCGTTGTGGCCAGATACCGGTAAACAACATTGCCAGTAAAGAGCCGAGGATCACATCGCCGCTTCGCCATAACGCCGTATCAATTTCACCTGTCGGGGAACCCACAACAATTGCCAGCGTCACCCCAATCAATAATCCTTGATACGGTTTCTTGCCCAGCGCCAGCCAACCGCAAAGAAACATCGCCGCCGCGCACCAGACTAACATCAGCGGTAACGAAATTAACTCCAGTTGCAGAGCGATAAGACCTAAAATCGACCCCAACACCGTACCGCCAATACGTTCGAAGGCACGAGGGACAACGTTCCCCCAGAACGAGATTGGCCCCATAATCACCACCATGGTGACCAGCGGCCAGGTGCTTTCCGGGATAGTAAACAGGCGGATAATGAGAAAAGTGAGCAGGAATGCCAGCGCGACCCGAGTACCATGCACAATGCGGTAATGGCGGTATACCCGGATTTCAAACGGGCTTAATGACTTATCGGCACGCACTCAGAAACTCCGTAATGAAGATGAAAAGCGCTCATAACACATCTGTCGGCCAGAAGGCGCGCCTCTGAGTTATCCGACGGACATACCGGGAACAGTGTAATTTCCCGGCAGGAGCGAAAAATTTGAAAGGCGCATCTTACTCTTTTCGCTTTCAAAAAAAGAGTGGTCTTCGCGTTAACACACCGCCCTGAGATGAATTAGTGATGTTTTGGCTGCACCGCAACATACATTTCGATATCCCAGTACCCATCTTCCGCGCCATTGTTCAAGTAAACCTCGAAGCAGGGCTTTGGTAACATTTCATAAGCACTGTCCTGCAAGAGGCTATTAAAGAACTGATACCAGGGTTTAGCAAAATCATCACCGACTACACGAGCCACCGCCACCGCATATTGACCACCTGAAATTTCTGTCAGAATGACGCCCTCACTGTTTTCGGGGAGCGTAAAGTTATTCGGTACCGTCACGACGGTGTCGCAGCGTAATTTTTCGGCGGGTGTTTCATCCGGATTGTCGTAATAGACAGCAACCCACTCCTTCGGCACAATATTTTTGCTATCTACCCACATCATCAACTGCTCAAAACCTTTCTTTACCGTCTGTTCCCACGGGCCAACGAGATGGAAACCTGCAACGGTACGTTTCTCTTCCTGCTTAATCTCGTAGTTCATGACGCCTCCATTGATGCTGTTTTTATATACAGTATAGTTGCAAAATTAAAACCACAAGGAATGAGTGTTGATTATGCGAGCAGACTCGCACTCCTGCCAGTCTGCTGCAAAAGAAAGGTCAGGCCTTATGGTGGAAATAATCACTCAGGCGAGAAAACATGCTGCCTTCCCCGACAGATTCCAGGGTAACCAGCGGCCAGTGCGCCACCTGTTTATCACGGTCGTAAAGTTCAATTTCCCCTACCCGCTGATGGGCGCTAATTGGCGCGGTGAGCTCTTTACCATCAAGGGTATATTTGGCTTTGATATGTGGAATTTCGGCTTTCGGTAGCACCATCCAGAACTCTTGTTCCGTTCCCAGGTCGATATTTTCTTTATCGCCATACCAGATGCGTTCCGTTCCGACCTTTTTCCCACGGTGCAAAATTTGCACCGTAGTAAAGTTTTGTTGCCCCCAACGCAGTAATTTTCTTGCCTCTTCCTCACGACCTTTTGCACTGTCAGCCCCCATTACCACTGCAATGAGACGACGCTGCCCATCTACAGCCGAAGCAATGAGATTAAACCCGGCACCAGAAGTATGACCCGTTTTCAGGCCGTCAACATTCATGGTTTTATCCCACAACAACCCGTTACGGTTTTGCTGGGTGATACCGTTCCAGGTGAGACTTTTCTCACTGTACATATGATAAAACTCGGGCTCGCCGTGGATGATAGCGCGAGAAAGCACAGCTAAATCATAAGCCGAGCTATGCTGGCCAGGTGCATCCAGACCATGCACTGTTTCAAAATGCGTATCCTTGAGATGCAACTTCTCGGCATAGTTGTTCATCATTTCAACAAACTGCCGTTGCCCACCGGCAATATAGTCAGCCAATGCAACACAAGCGTCATTTCCGGAATCCACAATTAAACCACGGCTTAAATCACGTACCGATACGCGATCGCCCTCTTTCAAAAACATCAGTGAAGAACCGACAAACACCGGATTATCTTTCGCCCACGCATCGCGCCCCACGGTGACAATATCGTCTGGCGTAATGCGATGACTATCGATAGCGCGATCCACGACATAGCCCGTCATCAGCTTTGTCAGGCTGGCGGGATTGCGCTGTTGATGCTCATTACCCGCGGTGAGGATCTGTCCGGTGGTGTAATCCATCAGTACCCAGGACCCGGCATGAATCTCTGGAGGCTGAGGTGAAAAAGGAATGTTTTCCGCCGCAAAACCAGACGATAAGTTAAAAACGAACAAAGAAGCAGCAATAATAAGACGGCGTTTCAACAGCAAACCCTCAGGAGTTTCAAATAGCTGTTCTTTTTACGGAAATACTTATGAACTGGCTGGAATAAAGTGCAAGAAAATGTGACTACCCTCTCATTTTCATCTGACATGATCTGTTGCTACTCGCTGTCAAATTGTCGCGCTAAAGCTGATTAGCACGGTGATATTTGATACTCTGGCAGACAGCAGAAATAACGGATTTAACCTAATGATGAATGACGGTAAGCAACAATCTACCTTTTTGTTTCACGATTACGAAACCTTTGGCACGCACCCCGCGTTAGATCGCCCTGCACAGTTCGCAGCCATTCGCACCGATAGCGAATTCAATGTCATCGGCGAACCCGAAGTCTTTTACTGCAAGCCCGCGGATGACTATTTACCCCAGCCTGGAGCCGTATTAATTACAGGTATTACCCCGCAGGAAGCACGGGCGAAAGGAGAAAACGAAGCCGCGTTTGCCGCCCGTATTCACTCGCTTTTTACCGTACCGAAGACCTGTATTCTGGGCTACAACAATGTGCGTTTCGACGACGAAGTCACACGCAACGTTTTTTATCGTAATTTCTACGATCCTTACGCCTGGAGCTGGCAGCATGATAACTCGCGCTGGGATTTACTGGATGTTATGCGTGCCTGTTATGCCCTGCGCCCGGAAGGAATAAACTGGCCTGAAAATGATGACGGTCTACCGAGCTTTCGCCTTGAGCATTTAACCAAAGCGAATGGAATTGAACATAGCAACGCCCACGATGCGATGGCTGATGTGTACGCCACTATTGCGATGGCGAAACTGGTAAAAACGCGTCAGCCACGTCTGTTTGAATATCTCTTTACCCATCGTAATAAACACAAACTGATGGCGTTGATTGATGTTCCGCAGATGAAACCCCTGGTTCACGTTTCCGGAATGTTTGGGGCATGGCGCGGCAATACCAGCTGGGTGGCACCGCTGGCGTGGCATCCTGAAAATCGCAATGCCGTAATTATGGTGGATTTGGCAGGAGACATTTCGCCATTACTGGAGCTGGATAGCGACACATTGCGCGAGCGTTTATATACCGCAAAAGCCGATCTTGGCGATAACGCCGCCGTTCCGATTAAGCTGGTGCACATCAATAAATGTCCGGTACTGGCCCAGGCGAATACGCTACGCCCGGAAGATGCCGACCGACTGGGAATTAATCGTCAGCATTGCCTCGATAACCTAAAAATTCTGCGTGAAAATCCGCAAGTGCGTGAAAAAGTGGTGGCGATATTCGCGGAAGCCGAACCGTTTACGCCTTCAGATAACGTGGATGCACAGCTTTATAACGGCTTTTTCAGTGACGCCGATCGTGCAGCAATGAAAATTGTGCTGGAAACCGAGCCGCGTAATTTACCGGCACTGGATATCACTTTTGTTGATAAACGAATTGAAAAACTGTTGTTCAATTATCGGGCGCGCAACTTCCCGGGGACGCTGGATTATGCCGAGCAGCAACGCTGGCTTGAGCACCGCCGCCAGGTCTTCACGCCAGAGTTTTTGCAGGGCTACGCTGATGAATTGCAGATGCTGGCACAACAGTATGCCGATGACAAAGAGAAAGTGGCGCTGTTAAAAGCGCTTTGGCAGTACGCGGAAGAGATCGTCTAATTTGAAGCCTCCGCCGCTGGTACGGCGGAGGACAATGTTGAGTCAGGCTTTTTGAACGGTGATGCTCCACGCTGCATCGCCAATCTGCTGATAATCGGTGATGGCATGTCCTTCTTCTGCCGCCCACTGTGGGATTGCTTCAGTTGCCTGGGTGCAATCAAACTCAATTACCAACTCATCGCCGCTGGCCATTTCTGCCAGTGCTGCTTTTGCTTCTATGAGTGGAAACGGACAGACCTGCGTCACCACATCCAGCTTTTTAATCGCCATCTTTACACCTTACTTAATTTGCCGCAGCAGTTGCCAGTCGCGCCTTACGCTGCGGTCGAACATACACAAGCCAGGACGCAGTCCAGACTCCGAGAATCATAAATACAAGGCCAATCCAGCCCTGCCAGGTCATCATTGCAGTCATGACCAGTCCATTACCGATAGAGCAACCACCTGCAATGCTGGCACCGAAGCCCATCAGTACACCACCTAACCCGCTACGTAATGTTGTTTGTGCATCAGCAGCGCGAACGCGGAACTCACGGCTCGCTTTGGCGGCAATAAATGACCCCACGAAGATCCCTAACACCAGGAAAACGCCCCAGTTAATGTATTTCACGTCACCCGCGACCAGAAATTGCAGAATATTGGCCGTTGGGGAAGTGATGCCTAACCCAAACATACGTCCGGTTGCTTCACTCAGGGGCCAGGCTAAAAGCGCAATCAAACCGATGAGTACAGCTGTGACAAAGGGATGCCAGCGTTTTTCAAACAGAATATGAGCGATCCCGGCTCGGCGCGGCGGTAAGGTCGCGACTTTGAGTTTTGGCTTCTTCAACTCTTTCATCACCACCCAGAGCGTTATCACCAGCAAAACGGCAACCAACGGCCACACAGACAAATTAAAAGTATCAGCAATAGAGTTATGTTCAGTAGTGTAGTGCTGCAAGGTTTGATTTAAACCACTGGCGTGTGGAGAACGCATCACCGCACTCATCACCATATAAGTGAAAAGCGCGATCCAACTGCCGATCAATCCCTCACCCGCGCGATACCAGGTCCCGGTGGCACATCCACCCGCCAGAACAATTCCCAGCCCGAAAAGATACCCACCTATAACAGTACCAAGCCACGGGAACGCCCCGGCTTCGTAAGTCAGTAGGCCCGCCTGAATTAACGCAAAAACCCCCACGCTTTGTACCGAAATTGCAATCAGCAAGGCGTAAAACATGCGATTATTTTTCGCGATATACATATCGCGAAAACCACCTGTCAGGCAAAAACGCCCACGCTGCATGACAAATCCCAGCAGAGCACCACAAATTAGCCCGCTTAATATCATTGAAAACATAAATTAATTAACCAGATGAATGTTAATGAGGAAATTATTCATGACTGGTGGAATGCAGACCAATAACCAAATTCTCTAAATTAGAACAAATGGTTATTAATGAGGATTTCGATAAAAAAGAATAAAAAAACCGGAGCCAAATATTCATTCGACTCCGGTTGATTATTAGAAAAGATGATTATGCTACGTCTTCGTACTGCGGAACCGGGTTACGGAAGCTCTTGGTGACGCAAGCCAGGTAAATCAGACCGATAGCAGCCCAGATCAGACCCAGAACCATTGAGCTTTCTTCCAGGTTAACCCACAGCGCACCAACGGTCAGCGCACCACACATCGGCAGGAACAGATACTGGAAGTGATCTTTCAGCGTCTTGTTACGCTTCTCACGGATCCAGAACTGCGAGATGACCGACAGGTTAACGAAGGTGAACGCCACCAACGCACCAAAGTTGATCAGCGCCGTAGCCATTACCAGGTCGAAGTTGATTGCCAGCAGGGCAATCGCGCCAACCAGGATGATGTTCATTGCCGGAGTACGCCATTTCGGGTGAACATAACCGAAGAAGCTTTTCGGGAATACGCCGTCACGACCCATTACGTACATCAGTCGCGCAACGCCTGCGTGCGCCGCCATACCAGACGCCAGTACGGTAATGGTGGAGAAGATCAGCGCACCAACCTGGAATGCTTTACCTGCAACATACAGCATGATTTCAGGCTGTGACGCATCCGGATCTTTAAAGCGAGAGATATCCGGGAAGTACAGCTGCAGGAAGTAAGTTGCAAAGATGAAGATCATGCCGCCAATCAGCGCGGTCAGGAAAATCGCACGCGGGATCACGCGCTCTGCATCTTTGGTTTCTTCCGACAGGTTGCTGATGCCGTCAAAGCCGGTAAAGGAGAAGCACAGGATTGTCGCCCCGGTAATCATCGGGATAACATGCGCATCGCCAGACCAGAACGGACGAGTGCTCGCCAGCGTACCAGCGCCTTCACCTTCAAATACGCCATAAACAACCATGCCCAGAATCACCGCGATCAGCACTACCTGCAACACGACGATTACAGTGTTGAAGTTCGCTACGGATTTCAGACTACGCAGGTTAAAGGCGGTCATAAAGGCCACCAGCGCCACCACAAACATCCACGATGGGATGGAAGGCACCAGAGCTTCAAAATAGATTTTCGCCAGCAGAATGTTGATCATCGGCGCGAACAGATAGTCGAGCAGAGAAGACCAACCCACCATAAAGCCGACAGTCGGGCTAATGGATTTCTGGGCGTAAGTGTATGCAGAGCCAGCAGAAGGATAGCGGCGAACCAGTTTCCCGTAGCTCAGAGCCGTAAACAGGATCGCAATCAATGCGAACGCATAGGCTGTCGGCACATGACCATCCGTGAGGCCTGAAACGATACCAAAAGTATCAAACAGCGTCATCGGCTGCATATAGGCAAGACCCATCATTACAACCGGAACTAACGTAAGCGTTTTACGCAATTCCACGCGAGAGGTGTTTGGAGTAACGTTATGCGACATGGTCATTCTCCTTTACGGTGATAACCGTCGCGTAAGCAAAAAATTGCCCCATTTTTTTGGATTCCTCAGCGACAACAACTGTCGATTTTTAGTAAATATCTATCCGGTACGAAGCCCGGCCTCTTGGTATGAATGATTGGTTTGAAGCAAAAAATAACCGACGCTGATGAAACGTCGGTTTTTAGTCATTTTTTGACAGCGGCGCATTGTGCCTAAATGGGGGGGAAATGACAAGAGAATGAGAGGCTTGTCATAATAATTTTTCTTTAAATGGCTGATTTTCCGTCATCAGATTTTGCATAAACACCGGCGATCGCACTATTTGCTAAAATTTCATCCCGCCACCAGCCGCTGGCAAGCCCTGCGGTCTGTTCGTTCCAGCCAATCCAGACGGGTTCAAAGAGAGTTTGGGCGACCACTTTCTTCTCGATTAACGCGCCACTATCGAGAAAACGTTGTGCCAGATAACGGGGTAAATAGCCGCAGCCGAGGCCGCTAATTTGCAGCTCCAGCTTGGTTTTAAAATCGAAAACGGTAATGGCTTCTTGTTCGTCGAGAAGTTGTGAGGCCGTAGAAGCGCCTGCCTGCGCAGTATCCCCCACCACAATCGCCCGATATCGCTTAATAATACGACGGTTTAACGGCTCTTCTTCCAGGGCTAACGGATGATGAGGCGCGACCGCAAAGACTTGTTCCAGATCGCCCAACCGTGAAAAACCAAACTCACTGGAAGATGGTGGCTCATGCATCGCGCCAACAATAATATCCGCTCGCCCCTGAGTCAGGGCATCCCAGGAACCACCGAGTACGCCATTGATAAACTTCAGGCGCGTCACGCTATGATGTTGATAAAAAGCTTCAATCAGTGGCGCAAGCAGAGAAAAAGGAAACGTGTCGTCCACGCCAATCACCAGCTCGTTTTCCCAGCCTTCATGCAGTTTGATCGCCTGCTTTTCCAGTTCTCGCACGGTATGCAGAACTTCCCGCCCTTTCTCTAATAACATTTTTCCGGTACGGGTGAATTTAGCGCGGTGACCGCTACGATCAAGCAATTGAATATTAAGGTCGCTTTCCAGCTTGTGAACGGTGTAACTCAGAGCGGACGGCGTCTTATAGAGTTTGGCCGACGCCGCCGCAAAACTGCCTTCTTTTTCTAAGGCATCGAGGATCATCAACACATCCAGCAGTGGTTTCATACACGCCCCCTTGCAGTGCATGCGGCGTCCTGCTGGCGTGATCGTTTACTCCAGCGGCATTACCAGCGGATCGGGATACTGGTATTCAAATCCCAGTTCATTACAAATCCGACTGCCATCAATAATCTTACCTTTGCCGCTGTCCAGACTATTTCTGAACTGCGGAGGCTCCAGCCCCAGTAAACGGGCCATCTGCGGATAGAAAACATTACGCGCAGGGTGAGCTGGCGCACATATATTATAGATGTGTCCGCCTTTAGGTGCCTGTAACAACAGAGTGATAGCGCCAATAACATCTTCTAAATGGACTAAATTAACACCATGTTCACCATCAGGCGCGGTTTTTCCGGCAAAGAAGCGTCCGGGATGACGTCCCGGTCCGACCAGCCCCGCAAGACGCAGAATATCGACCGAAGTACCGGGTAAATTGTGCAGCCAGTCTTCGAGTTCTTCTAATACTCGTCCACTGTTGGTTACCGGATTACGCGGGGTAGTTTCTTTCACCGTGCCTTGCGCGTCGCCATAGACAGATGTTGAGCTGGTAAAAATAATGCGGGGAATACGATGGGCCAGCGCGCTATCCACTAACTCTTGTACCGCTTGTAAATAGAACTCATCGCCGGGGCCGCTACGACGTGCCGGAAGCGTAATGACCAGCGCATCGACATCCATCAGGGCATCCAGATCGTCAGAATCGCAAACTAACTCAGGCTCCATGCGAAGCAGATAGCTATCAATGCCACTCATTCGGGCCGCTTCGACACCATCTTGTGTGGTTTTACTCCCGGTGACTTGCCAGCCTCGCGCTGAAAGTGACATCGCCAGCGGCATGCCTAACCACCCTAACCCGACAATTGCGACCTTTTTCATCCGTTATCTCCTGATACACCTTAGATCTATAAGGCTACGCTAGCGTATCAAAACTGACAATTCATTCTATGAATGAATCTGTTCAATAATGATAACGACATGCTGCAATGAGCAGTGAATCGTCGGTAACCGCGTATACCAGACGGTGCTCCTCTGTAATGCGTCGGGACCAGAAACCTGACAAATTATGTTTCAGGGGTTCTGGCTTCCCCTTACATTCAAATGGCGTTCTGCGGGTATCTTTGATAAGTTCATTGATCTTTTTAACAATTCGCTTATCTGTTTCCTGCCAGTACAGATAATCATCCCATGATTCCTCAGACCAGATTAGTTTCACTCAATAATGTCCTTTTCTGTTCCTTTGCCTGATTTCAGGCTATCGATTGAGTCCATCAATCTCCGGGCGTTAGCGGGGGAGCGCAGTAGATAAGCCGTCTCTTCCAGCGAGTTGTATTCTTCGAGTGACATCAGAACACAAGCCTCTCCATTCTGACGAGTAATAAGGATCGGGGCATGATCTTCAACGGCTTTCATCATTGTTGCCGACAAATTCTGACGCGCTTCGCTGTAGCTAATTGTACGCATGTCAATCTCCTCTTTTGTACAGTTCATTGTACAATGATGGGCGTTAATTAACTATTTATTAATTAGTTTGTAGATCAAGGTATTGTCAGTGAGACGAAAATCCAGGCTTCGCTATTTTTGGTGCCGTCAGCTTAGAGGACAGTCCTCTTAGCCCCCTCCTTTCCCCGCTCATTCATTAAACAAATCCATTGCCATAAAATATATAAAAAAGCCCTTGCTTTCTAACGTGAAAGTGGTTTAGGTTAAAAGACATCAGTTGAATAAAAATTCACAGAGACTTTTATGACACGCGTTCAATTTAAACACCACCATCATCACCATCATCCTGACTAGTCTTTCAGGCGATGTGTGCTGGAAGACATTCAGATCTTCCAGTGGTACATGAACGCATGAGAAAGCCCCCGGAAGATCACCTTCCGGGGGCTTTTTTATTGCGCGGTTGATAACGGTTCAGACAGGTTTAAAGAGGAATAAGAAAATGACAGACAACACTCGTTTACGCATAGCTATGCAGAAATCCGGCCGTTTAAGTGATGACTCACGTGAATTGCTGGCGCGCTGTGGCATTAAAATCAATCTTCACACCCAGCGCCTGATCGCGATGGCAGAAAACATGCCGATTGATATTCTGCGCGTGCGTGACGACGACATTCCCGGTCTGGTAATGGACGGCGTGGTAGACCTTGGGATTATCGGCGAAAACGTGCTGGAAGAAGAGCTGCTTAACCGCCGAGCCCAGGGTGAAGATCCGCGCTACTTTACCCTGCGTCGTCTGGATTTCGGCGGCTGCCGACTTTCACTGGCAACGCCGGTTGATGAAGCCTGGGATGGCCCACTCTCCTTAAACGGTAAACGTATCGCCACCTCTTATCCTCACCTGCTCAAGCGTTATCTCGACCAGAAAGGCATCTCTTTTAAATCCTGCTTACTGAACGGTTCTGTTGAAGTCGCCCCGCGTGCCGGACTGGCGGATGCGATTTGCGATCTGGTTTCCACCGGTGCCACGCTGGAAGCAAACGGCCTGCGCGAAGTCGAAGTTATCTACCGCTCGAAAGCTTGCCTGATCCAACGCGATGGCGAAATGGAAGAATCCAAACAGCAACTGATCGACAAACTGCTGACCCGTATTCAGGGCGTGATCCAGGCGCGCGAATCAAAATACATCATGATGCACGCACCGACCGAACGTCTGGATGAAGTCATCGCCCTGCTGCCAGGTGCCGAACGCCCAACCATTCTGCCGCTGGCGGGTGACCAACAACGCGTAGCGATGCACATGGTCAGTAGCGAAACCCTGTTCTGGGAAACGATGGAAAAACTGAAAGCGCTGGGTGCCAGTTCAATCCTGGTCCTGCCGATTGAGAAGATGATGGAGTGATCGCCATGAGCTTTAACACAATCATTGACTGGAATAGCTGTACTGCGGAGCAACAACGCCAGCTGTTAATGCGCCCGGCGATCTCCGCTTCTGAAAGCATTACCCGCACTGTTAACGATATTCTCGATAACGTGAAAGCACGCGGCGATGAGGCCCTGCGGGAATACAGCGCGAAGTTTGATAAAACCACGGTTACCGCACTGAAGGTGTCTGCTGAGGAAATTGCCGCCGCCAGCGAACGCCTGAGCGACGAGCTAAAACAGGCGATGGCGGTGGCAGTAAAGAATATTGAAACCTTCCACACTGCGCAAAAACTGCCGCCGGTAGATGTAGAAACCCAGCCAGGCGTGCGTTGCCAACAGGTCACGCGCCCAGTCGCTTCAGTTGGGTTGTATATTCCTGGCGGCTCCGCCCCGCTCTTCTCAACGGTATTAATGCTGGCGACTCCGGCGCGTATTGCGGGCTGTAAAAAAGTGGTGCTGTGCTCACCGCCGCCGATTGCCGATGAGATCCTTTACGCGGCGCAGCTGTGCGGTGTACAGGACGTGTTTAACGTCGGCGGCGCACAGGCCATTGCCGCGCTGGCGTTTGGTACGGAATCTGTGCCGAAAGTGGACAAAATCTTCGGGCCGGGTAACGCCTTTGTCACCGAAGCGAAACGTCAGGTGAGTCAGCGTCTGGACAGTGCGGCGATCGATATGCCCGCAGGCCCGTCGGAAGTGCTGGTGATTGCTGACAGCGGCGCTACGCCGGATTTCGTGGCTTCTGATTTGCTTTCTCAGGCTGAACACGGCCCGGACTCACAGGTGATTTTACTGACGCCCGCTGCTGATATAGCGCGTCGCGTTGCCGAGGCCGTCGAACGCCAGTTGGCAGAACTGCCGCGTGCCGAAACCGCCCGCCAGGCACTGAGCGCCAGCCGCCTGATCGTGACTAAAGATTTAGCGCAGTGCGTAGAGATCTCCAACCAGTACGGCCCGGAGCACCTGATCATCCAGACCCGCAACGCCCGCGAACTGGTCGATGGCATCACCAGCGCCGGTTCGGTATTTCTTGGTGACTGGTCACCGGAATCGGCAGGTGATTACGCCTCCGGCACCAACCACGTTCTGCCGACTTACGGTTACACCGCCACCTGTTCCAGCCTCGGGCTGGCGGATTTCCAGAAGCGCATGACCGTGCAGGAACTGTCGAAAGTAGGTTTCTCCGCGCTGGCTTCGACCATTGAAACACTGGCCGCCGCCGAGCGCCTGACCGCCCACAAAAATGCCGTTACTTTGCGTGTTAACGCCCTTAAGGAGCAAGCATGAGCACCGTGACTATTACCGATTTAGCGCGTGAAAACGTCCGCAACCTGACGCCGTATCAGTCGGCGCGTCGTCTGGGCGGTAACGGCGATGTCTGGCTGAATGCCAACGAATACCCCACAGCCGTGGAGTTTCAGCTTACTCAGCAAACGCTCAACCGCTACCCGGAATGTCAGCCGAAAGCGGTGATTGAAAATTACGCGCAATATGCAGGCGTAAAACCGGAACAGGTGCTGGTCAGCCGTGGCGCGGACGAAGGTATTGAACTACTGATTCGCGCTTTTTGCGAACCGGGTAAAGACGCCATCCTCTACTGCCCGCCAACGTACGGCATGTACAGCGTCAGCGCTGAAACCATTGGCGTCGAGTGCCGCACAGTGCCGACGCTGGAAAACTGGCAACTGGACTTACAGGGCATTTCCGACAAGCTGGACGGCGTAAAAGTGGTCTATGTTTGCAGCCCCAACAACCCAACCGGGCAACTGATCAATCCGCAGGATTTTCGCACCCTGCTGGAGTTAACGCGCGGTAAGGCGATTGTGGTTGCCGATGAAGCCTATATCGAGTTTTGCCCGCAGGCATCGCTGGCTGGCTGGCTGGCGGAATATCCGCACCTGGCTATTTTACGCACACTGTCGAAAGCTTTTGCTCTGGCGGGGCTTCGTTGCGGATTTACGCTGGCAAACGAAGAAGTCATCAACCTGCTGATGAAAGTGATCGCCCCCTACCCGCTCTCGACGCCGGTTGCCGACATTGCGGCCCAGGCGTTAAGACCGCAGGGGATCGTCGCCATGCGCGAACGGGTAGCGCAAATTATTGCAGAACGCGAATACCTGATTGCCGCACTGAAAGAGATCCCCTGCGTAGAGCAGGTTTTCGACTCCGAAACCAACTACATTCTGGCGCGCTTTAAAGCCTCCAGCGCAGTGTTTAAATCTTTGTGGGATCAGGGCATTATCTTACGTGATCAGAATAAACAACCCTCTTTAAGCGGCTGCCTGCGAATTACCGTCGGAACCCGTGAAGAAAGCCAGCGCGTCATTGACGCCTTACGTGCGGAGCAAGTTTGATGAGTCAGAAGTATCTTTTTATCGATCGCGATGGAACCCTGATTAGCGAACCGCCGAGTGATTTTCAGGTGGACCGTTTTGACAAACTCGCCTTTGAACCAGACGTGATCCCGGAACTGCTGAAGCTGCAAAAAGCGGGCTATAAACTGGTGATGATCACCAACCAGGATGGTCTGGGGACGCAAAGTTTCCCGCAGGCGAATTTCGATGGCCCGCACAACCTGATGATGCAGATCTTCACCTCGCAAGGCGTGCAGTTTGATGAAGTGCTGATTTGTCCGCACCTGCCCGCAGATGAGTGCGACTGCCGTAAACCGAAAGTAAAACTGGTGGAGCGTTATCTGGCTGAGCAAGCGATGGATCGTGCCAATAGTTATGTGATTGGCGATCGCGCGACCGACATTCAACTGGCGGAAAACATGGGCATTAATGGTTTACGCTACAACCGCGAAACCCTGAACTGGCCGATGATTGGCGAGCAACTCACTAAACGAGACCGTTACGCCCATGTAGTGCGCAACACCAAAGAGACGCAAATTGACGTTCAGGTGTGGCTGGATCGCGAAGGTGGCAGCAAGATTAACACCGGCGTTGGCTTCTTTGATCACATGCTGGATCAGATCGCCACCCACGGCGGTTTCCGTATGGAAATCAACGTCAAAGGCGATCTCTATATCGACGATCACCACACCGTCGAAGATACCGGCCTGGCGCTGGGCGAAGCGTTAAAAATTGCCCTCGGCGACAAACGCGGTATTTGCCGCTTTGGTTTTGTGCTGCCGATGGACGAATGCCTTGCCCGCTGCGCGCTGGATATCTCTGGTCGCCCGCACCTGGAATATAAAGCTGAGTTTACCTACCAGCGCGTGGGCGATCTCAGCACCGAGATGATCGAGCACTTCTTCCGTTCGCTCTCTTACACCATGGGCGTGACGTTGCACCTGAAAACCAAAGGTAAAAACGATCATCACCGTGTAGAGAGCCTGTTCAAAGCCTTTGGTCGCACCCTGCGCCAGGCCATCCGCGTGGAAGGCGATACCCTGCCCTCGTCGAAAGGAGTGCTGTAATGAACGTGGTGATCCTTGATACTGGCTGCGCCAACCTGAACTCGGTGAAGTCTGCCATTGCGCGCCACGGTTATGAACCCAAAGTCAGCCGTGACCCGGACGTAGTGTTGCTGGCCGATAAACTGTTTTTACCCGGCGTTGGCACCGCGCAAGCAGCGATGGATCAGGTGCGTGAGCGCGAGCTGTTTGATCTCATCAAAGCATGTACCCAACCGGTGCTGGGCATCTGCTTAGGGATGCAACTGCTGGGGCGGCGCAGCGAAGAGAGCAACGGCGTCGATTTGCTAGGCATCATCGACGAAGACGTGCCGAAAATGACCGACTTTGGTCTGCCGCTGCCGCATATGGGCTGGAATCGCGTTTACCCGCAGGCAGGCAACCGCCTGTTTCAGGGGATTGAAGACGGCGCGTACTTTTACTTTGTTCACAGTTACGCAATGCCGGTCAATCCGTGGACCATCGCCCAGTGTAATTACGGCGAACCGTTCACCGCGGCGGTACAAAAAGATAACTTCTACGGCGTGCAGTTCCACCCGGAGCGTTCTGGTGCCGCTGGCGCTAAGTTGCTGAAAAACTTCCTGGAGATGTGATGATTATTCCGGCATTAGATTTAATCGACGGCACCGTGGTGCGTCTCCATCAGGGCGATTACGGCAAACAACGCGATTACGGTAACGACCCGCTGCCACGCTTACAGGATTACGCTGCGCAAGGTGCCGAAGTGTTGCACCTTGTGGATCTGACCGGGGCAAAAGATCCGGCTAAACGTCAAATCCCGTTGATTAAAACCCTGGTCGCGGGCGTTAACGTTCCGGTGCAGGTTGGCGGCGGCGTGCGTAGCGAAGAAGACGTGGCGGCGTTACTGGAAGCAGGCGTTGCTCGCGTGGTGGTTGGCTCCACCGCGGTGAAATCACCAGAAATGGTGAAAGGCTGGTTTGAACGTTTCGGTGCCGATGCCTTAGTGCTGGCGCTGGATGTCCGTATTGACGAGCAAGGCAACAAGCAGGTGGCGGTCAGCGGCTGGCAAGAGAACTCGGGCGTGTCGCTGGAACAACTGGTGGAAACCTATCTGCCCGTCGGCCTGAAACATGTGCTGTGTACCGATATCTCACGCGACGGCACGCTGGCAGGTTCTAACGTCTCTTTATATGAAGAAGTGTGCGCCAGATATCCGCAGGTGGCATTTCAGTCATCCGGCGGCATTGGCGACATTAACGATGTTGCTGCCCTGCGTGGTACTGGCGTGCGCGGCGTAATAGTTGGTCGTGCATTACTGGAAGGTAAATTCACCGTGAAGGAGGCCATCGCATGCTGGCAAAACGCATAATACCGTGTCTCGACGTTCGTGATGGTCAGGTGGTGAAAGGCGTACAGTTTCGCAACCATGAAATCATTGGCGATATCGTGCCGCTGGCAAAACGCTACGCTGAAGAAGGTGCAGACGAACTGGTGTTCTACGATATCACCGCTTCCAGCGATGGCCGTGTGGTAGATAAAAGCTGGGTATCTTGCGTGGCGGAAGTGATCGACATTCCGTTCTGCGTGGCGGGTGGGATTAAGTCTCTGGATGACGCCGCGAAAATTCTTTCCTTTGGCGCGGATAAAATTTCCATAAACTCGCCTGCGCTGGCGGATCCGACGTTAATTACTCGCCTGGCGGATCGCTTTGGCGTGCAGTGTATTGTGGTCGGTATTGATACCTGGTACGACGGCGAAACCGGTAAATATCATGTGAATCAATATACCGGCGACGAAAGCCGCACCCGCGTCACTCAGTGGGAAACACTCGACTGGGTACAGGAAGTGCAAAAACGCGGTGCCGGAGAAATCGTCCTCAACATGATGAATCAGGACGGCGTGCGTAACGGTTACGACCTCGAACAACTGAAAAAAGTGCGTGAAGTTTGCCACGTCCCGCTGATTGCCTCCGGTGGCGCGGGGACCATGGAACACTTCCTCGAAGCCTTCCGCGATGCCGACGTTGACGGCGCGCTGGCAGCTTCCGTATTCCACAAACAAATAATCAATATTGGTGAATTAAAAGCGTACCTGGCAACACAGGGCGTGGAGATCAGGATATGTTAACAGAACAACAACGTCGCGAACTGGACTGGGAAAAAACCGACGGACTTATGCCGGTGATTGTGCAACACGCGGTATCTGGCGAAGTGTTAATGCTGGGCTATATGAACCCGGAAGCCTTAGACAAAACCATCGAAAGCGGCAAAGTCACCTTCTTCTCGCGCACTAAACAGCGACTATGGACCAAAGGCGAAACGTCGGGCAATTTCCTCAACGTAGTAAATATTGCGCCGGACTGCGACAACGACACGCTACTGGTACTGGCGAATCCTATCGGACCAACCTGCCACAAAGGCACCAGCAGCTGCTTCGGCGACACCGCTCACCAATGGCTGTTCCTGTATCAACTGGAACAACTGCTCGCCGAACGCAAATCTGCCGACCCGGAAACCTCCTATACCGCCAAACTGTATGCCAGCGGCACCAAACGCATTGCGCAGAAAGTGGGCGAAGAAGGCGTAGAAACCGCACTGGCAGCGACGGTACATGACCGCTTTGAGCTGACCAACGAGGCATCTGACTTGATGTATCACCTGCTGGTGTTGTTGCAGGATCAGGATCTGGATTTAACAACGGTGATTGAGAACCTGCGTAAACGTCATCAGTGAGTTGCGGGGTAAGCGGATGCGATGTTGTCGTCGCATCCGGCAAAAAAAACGGGCAAGGTGTCACCACCCTGCCCATTTTCTTTAAAACCGAAAAGATTACTTCGCGTTGTAATTACGCAGAGCATTACGCCCCAACACAATCCCCGCGCCAACCATGCCGCCCAGCAGCACCGCCAGAATCAAGGTGATTGCCTTTTTCGGACTATCGCGACGAATAGGTAACGTCGGTTTCATCACATAACGGTAAGCATGAATATCAAGATCATCAACTTTTAAGCTTTCGATATCCAGCAGGTTTTGACGTGTCTGATAGTAGTTTGGTGAGAACACCAACGGACGGGTCGCCTCGTGCTTAATCATCGACTCCAGCGCTTCGCTCCCCAAAAGGAACAACGTATCTTGCGTGATATCTTCGCCAGTCTGTTGAATTTGCGGTTTTGTCACCTGCGCCTGATTCGCATACTGCAACGCTTCCTGAATCTGACGGATACGCAGATCTTTCTGCTCTTGCGCGACTACTTCCTGAGTTCTTAAAGAGTCCCGCAAGTTTTTCCGTCCCAGAGCAATGTTGTCTTTTAGATCCTTTTCTAGCTCTTGATTCACTTTATCATCAACTTGCTGAATGTATTGGGCCAACTTCATTTGTGCGCCCTCTGCTGTTTGCCCAACATAAGAAACAGTCAATGGTAATTGCTGGTTCTTAACAGAAGGTTCGATGGTAAGTTTTTCTGGTTCTTCCTGATTATCCAGCGTTTCTGCTAATGCAGAGAAGGCAGAACTGAAGCGACCAATTAACGTCTCCTGTAAATCCGATACTTTCGGCGCAGCCTGACCATAGATAACATTCATGGCATTGTTATAGCCAGCAATTTGCCCCACGTCGGGCTGAGTGATAATTGCTGTTGACGTCCATTTCTCCTTCGCTACTGCCAAATAACCAATAGCCAGGGCAATAGCCACAATGACGGAAATGATGATTGTCATCTTGCCACGCCACAACTGCACTAGTAAATCAATCAAATCAATCTGTTCCGGGTCATGGTTTTGCCCAGAAACATTATTATTTTCTACTCTCATCATTACCCTAAGTGACGGAAATTTCCAAGTCCGCATAGTTTAGCGATAATCCTCGTGAATGCTATAGGATAAGTGATAAAAATAATGAATTGTTGCGTAAGTAACAAAAGACAATCAGGGCGTAAATAGCCCTGATAACAAGATGTTAGTCGCTGCCAAAGAGATCGCGGGTGTATACCTTATCTGCCACATCCTTAAGCTCTTCTGCCATTCGGTTAGAGATAATGACGTCGGCTTGTTGTTTGAAGGTGGCGAGATCACGTTCCAGGCGAGAGTTGAAGAATGAGTCTTCTTTCATCACTGGCTCGTAGATGATCACTTCAACACCTTTCGCCTTGATACGTTTCATAATCCCCTGAATAGAAGACGCACGGAAGTTATCTGAACCGCTCTTCATAATCAGACGATAAATACCCACCACTTGCGGCTTGCGTGACAAAATGGCATCGGCAATAAAATCTTTACGCGTGCGGTTAGCATCGACAATTGCCGAGATCAGGTTATTCGGCACAGACTGATAGTTCGCCAGTAACTGCTTAGTATCTTTCGGCAAACAATAACCACCATAACCAAACGACGGATTGTTGTAATGGTTGCCAATACGTGGGTCGAGACAAACGCCTTCGATTATTTGACGGGAATTCAGACCTAAACTTTCTGCATAGCTATCCAGTTCGTTAAAGTATGCTACGCGCATCGCCAGGTAGGTGTTTGCAAAAAGTTTAATCGCTTCTGCTTCGGTTGAGTCGGTAAACAGGGTCGGGATATTTTGCTTAATCGCGCCTTCCTGTAACAGAGCAGCAAAACGTTCTGCGCGTTCTGAACGCTCACCAATGACAATACGTGAAGGATGGAGATTATCGTAAAGAGCTTTACCTTCACGGAGAAATTCCGGAGAGAAAATAATATTTTCAGTACGATATTTCTTATGCATCGCTGCGGTAAAACCAACGGGAACCGTTGATTTGATGACCATAACCGCATAAGGGTTTATCTCAACTACGTCTTTAATTACTGATTCTACACTGGATGTATTGAAATAATTAGTTTTAGGATCATAGTCGGTTGGAGTGGCGATGATGACATAATCAGCATCCCGGTAGGCTTCATTTTTATCTAATGTGGCATTAAAGTGTATTTTATCTGCTTGCAAAAACTGCTGAATTTCCTTATCAACAATAGGAGATATCCGATCATTCAGCATAGCAACGCGTGACGGTAAAATATCTAATGCCACAACCTCATGATTTTGTGCGATTAGAAGCCCGTTTGACAAGCCTACATAGCCAGTACCGGAAATGGTGATTTTCATTTCATGCTCTCAGAATTAACTTAACTGTGAATCATGATGTTTTTAGCATCCTGATTAGAGCTAAAAGTTTTAACGCTACGTTGTCAGATGGTCAACGCAACGAAAAACAATTCAGATTTTCTTTATAAGAATAGCTGATATTTATTAAGTTAATATTAAGCAGTGAAATTTAGTCTATAAGATAATTGGCAAAAAAAAGCCCGGTGCAATATACGCCGGGCCTCAATTTTATTGTTGGTTAAATCAGATTAATCCAGCCATTCAGTATGGAACACACCTTCTTTATCAATGCGCTTATAAGTATGTGCACCGAAATAGTCACGCTGTGCCTGGATCAGGTTCGCAGGCAGAACAGCGGCACGGTAGCTATCGTAATAGGCAACCGCAGCGGCGAAGGTCGGAACCGGGATACCGTTCTGTACTGCATAAGCAACGACATCACGCAGCGCCTGCTGGTAGTCATCGGCAATTTGCTTGAAGTACGGAGCCAGCAGCAGGTTAGCGATCTGCGGATTTTCGGCATAAGCATCGGTGATTTTCTGCAGGAACTGCGCACGGATGATGCAGCCAGCACGGAAAATTTTCGCGATTTCGCCGTAGTTCAGATCCCAGTTGTACTCTTCAGACGCAGCACGCAGCTGAGAGAAGCCCTGAGCGTAAGAAACGATTTTGCCCAGATACAGAGCACGACGAACTTTTTCGATGAACTCACCTTTGTCGCCAGCTGGCTGCGCTTGCGGGCCAGAGAGAACTTTAGATGCGGCAACACGCTGCTCTTTCAGAGAAGAGATATAACGTGCAAACACAGACTCGGTAATCAGCGACAGCGGTTCGCCGAGATCCAGCGCGCTCTGGCTGGTCCATTTACCGGTACCTTTGTTTGCTGCTTCATCCAGAATCACATCAACCAGGTAGTTACCGTCTTCATCTTTTTTGGTGAAGATGTCTTTGGTGATGTCGATCAGGTAGCTACTCAGTTCACCGTTATTCCACTCGGTAAAGGTCTGCGCCAGTTCTTCGTTAGTGAGGTTCAGGCCACCTTTAAGCAGAGAATAGGCTTCAGCAATCAGCTGCATATCGCCATATTCAATACCGTTGTGAACCATCTTCACATAGTGACCTGCGCCATCGGTACCAATATAGGTAACGCACGGTTCGCCATCTTCAGCAACGGCTGCGATTTTGGTCAGGATCGGCGCAACCAGTTCATAGGCTTCTTTCTGCCCACCAGGCATGATGGAAGGCCCTTTCAGCGCGCCCTCTTCACCACCGGAAACACCGGTACCGATGAAGTTAAAGCCTTCGGCAGAAAGCTCACGGTTACGGCGAATGGTGTCCTGGAAGAATGTATTACCACCATCAATGATGATGTCACCTTTATCGAGGTACGGCTTGATGGAATCAATAGCAGCATCCGTGCCAGCACCTGCTTTCACCATTAACAGGATGCGACGAGGCGTTTCCAGAGATTCAACAAACTCTTTCACCGTATAGTAAGGAACCAGTTTCTTGCCTGGATTTTCGGCAATCACTTCTTCCGTCTTTTCACGGGAACGGTTGAAAATAGAGACGGTATAACCACGGCTTTCGATGTTGAGCGCAAGGTTGCGCCCCATCACTGCCATACCGACTACGCCGATCTGTTGCTTTGACATTGTTTACTCCTGTCACGAAATTACCGTCTTAGCGGTTCGGTTTAAACGTAATGTTAACATACAAAGATACAACTAAGAAAAAATAAGAGTGCAATCTTCAGAATTATTATATAATTACTTCCGAATATATTGGTAAATAATTTTTAAGACCTTTAGAGGGAGTAATCGCGGAATGCTTCTTACTAACAAAATGCAGAATCCAGATATATGTGACTGCAAACCAAGTTTAACTTTTAGCCGATAAAGTTGGAATTCACTTTTTATATACCTCAGCCCTTTTCGCCTAGCCAACATATTATCACCAACTCTAGCTAATATTAACGACTCATTAATGTTACACACATCAAATCCAGATGCCACTACTCGTAACCGGTAATGACTCCAACTTATTGATAGTGTTTTATGTTCAGATAATGCCCGATTACTTTGTCATGCA
>ERZ791801.84-NODE-84-length-114705-cov-24.131906_pt1 | contig 114705 bp, 108 predicted proteins | sample MGYA00510309_ERZ791801 | MGnify/ENA primary metagenome ERZ791801 (study PRJEB30046, sample SAMN00791979) | human gut metagenome | study: EMG produced TPA metagenomics assembly of the A metagenome-wide association study of gut microbiota in type 2...
CCCGATTTTTTTTGCAAACACAAAAAAGGCCGTCTCATTTTGAGACAGCCTCTTTGTCTAAAACTCTTTGGCGTTTGAGTTGGAACGCAAGTGCGTTTGGTTCGAAACGTAAGTGCGTTTTTCCGGTGAAATCTTATTTCGGCAAGGTCACGGGGAAGAGGTCATTCGGGCGGTGTTCGCGCAGAATTACCTGCTTCATCTGGTTCACGAGGTCCGGATGCTGGGCAGCCACGTCGTGGTCTTCGTGGATGTCTTCTGCCAGATTGTAGAGGTGAGGAACCCCCTTCTTTACCACCATCTTCCAGTCGCCCATGCGGAGACCAATCTGGTCGGTTTCGTGGAACTCCCAGTAGAGGAAGTCGTGTGCCTTCTGTGCCTCGTCGTTGCCTAACAGGGTAGGAGCGAAAGAGATACCGTCGAAACAGTCACCTTCCAGTTTCTTGTTCAGGTACTTCTTGGGGAAGCGCTTGTCGCCCACCAGTTCGCAGAAGGTAGGCATGATATCGTAGAAAGCCAGCTGATGGTCGTTCACCTCACCGGCTTTCACCTTTCCCGGCCAGCGCACGATGAACGGGATGCGGATACCTCCTTCGTAGCACTGGCGCTTCAGGCCGCGCAACTTACCGTCGCGTCCGAAGAAAGTCGGGTCGGCACCGCCTTCTTCGTGAGGACCGTTGTCACTGCTGAAGATGACGATGGTATTCTCGTCGAGTCCTTTTTCTTTCAGCTTGGCCAGGATTTCGCCCACGTAGGCATCCAGTCGGCTGATCATGCCGGCAAACTGGGCATGTGTGTGCACGCTCTCGTTGTAGCGGGAACCTGCATCTCCGCCCCAGGTCTTGTCATGAAAGAACTGTTTCTTGTATTTCTTCAGGATAGAGTCGTTGGGCTGTACCAGTTCGGCATGCGGCAGGGTGTACGTCAGGAAGCCGTAGAAAGGCTGTTTGCCGTCCTGCTTGTCGAGCCATTCCAGTGCCTTCTGGTGAATCAGGTCGGCCGAATACTGCGTACGCTTGAAATAGTCGTCGCCGCTCATCGGGTAGCGGATGTTGTCTTCCAGAACCACACGGCTGACGGCCGTATCGCCTGCGGCACGACTGTAGGAGTTCAGGAAGTTCGGGTAGTAGAGGTGCGCCTGAAACTGGCACATGTAGCCGAAGTATTCGTCCACGCCCCGCTTGTCGGGAGTAGAGGTCGAACCCTCGTAGCCGCCGGCCCATTTACCGAACATGCCGGTGGTATAGCCGTTCTTCTTCATGATTTCCGGCAGGATGATATGTTGCGGGTCATACGGCTCCTGTCCGGTCACGGCATACTCCTTGTTCTGTCCGTACCACACCTCGCCCAGCCAGTACTCCTTGTTGCCTCTCACGTGTCCGTGTCCGCTGTGCTGTCCGGTCATGATGGTGGCGCGCGACGGGGCACTGACGGGGCTTCCGGCGTATGCCTGCGTAAATCGCATGCCCTCCTGTGCCATCTGGTCGATGCAGGGTGTCTGGATGAAAGGCTGACCGTAGCATCCCAGGTCGCCGTATCCCATGTCATCGCAGAGAATGAACAAGATGTTGGGTTTTTCAGAATCGGGCGTTGCAGCTTGTGCATGAGGTGCAGCCACGGCAACCAGTCCCATACAGTAGGTTAGTTTTTGTAATTTTTTCATGCCATTAGTTTCTTAAGGGATTAATGCAGGAGCAAAGATACGCTTTCCGGTTTTAAAAATGCGAGAAAAATCATTAAATTTGCCACCTGAAAGAAGAAAAACGATGCAAGAAGATACCTATAAGACCATTCAGGAAAGCGCGGAAGCCATCTATACCGAGAAGCGCAGCAAGTTCATTGCCATTGCGCTGCCGGTGCGTACGCTCTCCGAAGTGAAGTCCTTTCTGGAGGAGTACCAGAAGAAATATTACGATGCCCGCCACGTGTGTTATGCCTATATGCTGGGCGCGGAACGGAAGGATTTCCGGGCCAACGACAACGGAGAGCCTTCGGGCACGGCCGGAAAGCCCATCCTCGGGCAGATTAACTCGCGCGAGCTGACCGATGTGCTGGTCATCGTGGTGCGTTATTTCGGCGGTATTAAACTGGGGACGAGCGGTCTGATTGTGGCCTACCGCATGGCGGCTTCGCTGGCACTGGATGAAGCCCCGGTCATCGAGAAGACGGTGGACGAAGACGTGGCCGTGGCGTTCGAATATCCCTTCATGAACGACATCATGCGCATCGTCAAGGAAGAGTCGCCCGAGATACTGGAACAGTCGTACGACATGGACTGCCTGATGCGTCTGCGCATCCGCAAGTCGATGATGGGAAAGCTGCGTGCGCGACTGGAAAAAGTGGAGACGGCCCGTATCCTGGACGAGTAATTGGAGAAAGTGCCGGAAGTCGTGCTTTCTTTACAGAAAGTCGCTGATTTTTTGCATTTTCCTGCGGTTTTTTAGCAAAAATTATTATCTTTGTTCCAACCTTATAACCCTTCATTATGAAACGACTGACAGGCTTAATATGCTTCTTGTGTCTCCTTTGCAGTTGCCGGGAGGAAGCAGGCCGTGGGGTGGAACAACCGATGTCGCAACCCATCGTGTCGGAGACGGCATCTCCCGACAGCATGGAGGTGGAAGAGATTCTGCCGTTTGAGCGTAAACCGCTGACCGCTGCCGACATCATCTTGGCGAAGGAACTTCTTTTTGACAAATACACCTTGAAGGATGAGTATCCGTATCAGGACACCGTCCGTTCATTCAAATGGGATGCCATACGCAAATGCCTGGCTTTTATCGAGAATCTTCAGTACGATGCCAACCGCTGGGCGATATTCCAGAATTACAAGAATGTGAACCGTGAAGCTCCGCTGGTGCGGAAATACACGCAGAATGTGTACCGGCGCATTGCCGATACGCTGGGAGTGGAACGCTATCAGTCGGTACCGCTGTATTTTCCTTCGGATACGCTGGTGCCCGAACGCTATGGACGCGACGGGGCGCTGGTGTCTTTCCTGGGCGAGACGGGCAGTTTCTATCGCGTGTCACCGGTCTCCATCGAGGGAGAATGGTGGGTGCCGCGCCGCTATGTCAAACTCTTGTCCGACAGTACACAGTTTAACCACGTGGTCGTGGTAGACCGGGGCGACCAGAACATTGCCACCTTGGAACGTCTGGAAGAAGGTACCTGGGCCATCCGCAGCATGAATCCGGCCACTACGGGCATGCACCGTCCGCCGTATGCGCAGGAAACCCCGCTCGGCATGTTTGTGGTGCAGCAGAAAAAGTCGCGTATGGTGTTCCTGAAAGACGGTTCTGCGGCCACCGGAGGCTATGCACCGTATGCCAGCCGCTTCACCAACGGAGCCTACATTCACGGGGTGCCGGTCAACGTGCCTCGCACGGCGATGATTGAATACAGCTGGTCGTTGGGCACCACGCCCCGTTCGCACATGTGTGTGCGCAATGCCACCTCGCATGCCAAGTTTGTGTACGACTGGGCACCGACGGAACGGTCACTGGTGATTGTAATCGAGTGATTTCTATAAAATTAACTCTCTTTACGGAAGAAGAAAGACAGAAAATCCGTAACTTTGCGGCCGAATATTTTTCAGGTCGTAAAAAGTCATGCAAAATCATATCATCAAATTTTTTCTTTCTGCCATGTTCCTGTCTTTCCCCTGTGCGTATTTCACGGCGGAAGGAGAGTCTGTTCCTACTGAATCCCCCGCAGCAGCGGTTAAGGCGGCCGATGAGGTCGTGTCGCTCTACCACTCCATGCAGCTGGAAGGGGTGGTCAACTGGCGGGCCTTCAAGCAGGCGGTGACGGGGTATAACCGCATCAAGAACCGCAAGCGCGACGTGCTGACCTTGATTGACTTTTCCAAGCCTTCCACGGAAAAGCGCCTGTACGTGTTCGACATGAAGCACCGCCGGATGCTGTATTCCTCAGTAGTGTCACACGGCAAGAACAGCGGTGGAAACTATGCTACCTCTTTTTCCAACGAATACGGCTCTTACAAGAGCTCGCTGGGCTTTTACCTGACGGCTTCCACCTATCAGGGACGAAACGGCTATTCGCTCATTCTCGACGGACTGGAGAAAGGGATTAACGACCGGGCCCGCGAACGTGCCATTGTGGTGCACGGGGCCTCCTATGCAGACCCATCCGTGGCCAGTCGTGGCGGACGGTTGGGACGGAGCTTCGGATGTCCGGCATTGCCCACTTCCGTGTCGCGCCCCATTATAGATGCAATAAAAGGGGGCAGCGTCATGTATATCTATGCCGAAACCCCCTCTTACTTAGCTCAAAGTTCTATTCTCGATACATCGGATGATGTCATCGTAAATCAATGATTTCCGCTCCCGTATACTTGCTCTTGTCGAAACGGAACACCGCGTCGGGCAGATTCACTCCCGTGCGGTACGACGAAATCTGAAACTCTTGTTTCTCTCCGTTCTGCAGCTGGATGGCAATGTACACGGGCGAACTGTTTTCCTTCACGTTCAGTGTGATGCTTTTAATGTCCTGCGAGGTCTTCGGGGTCAGGATGATTTCATGTCCCCGCTTTCCCTGACGGGTCTTTTCGCCCACGTAGCGGTAGTTGAAGCCCTTCTTGTAGGCTGTCAGCAGCGCATACGGGTTGACGCTCTGTATCTCCTCCGGGGTGGGGGATGATACGTTCACCTCTTCATTCTGTTCCACATAGCTCCATTGCGTCTTTCCGTCGAACCAGGTCTTGATACCTCCGCTCTCCAGGCAGAACTTGTTGCCTTTCAGCAACAGCTTTCCTTGTTGTGTACCTCCAAAAGTCAGACTGATGCCGCCGGCTTTCCGGTAGCTGTCCGCCATCTTGCTTAATATGCTTTCAGCTTTTGCGTCCTGTTGGGCCACAGCCTGACACAGGGCGACTCCCATCAGCAGGACGAGAAGAAAAATTTTTTTCATACCTGTCACAATCATTTTTAGGGGTTAGAGGGCAGCCCGTTTAATCCTTCAGGCTGCTCATTCTCATTTGTAAATCGTTTTCATCCAGACAAAGCACATCGCGCGCCTTGCTACCGTTGGCCGGACCTACGATGCCCGCCTTTTCCAGCTGGTCCATGATGCGTCCCGCACGGTTGTAGCCGATGGAGAATTTACGCTGAATCAGCGAAGTGGAACCCTGCTGGTGGTAGATGACCAGACGAGCCGCTTCTTCAAAGAGCGGGTCCAGACGGTTCATGTCCACGTCGGCAGCACTGCTGGGTTCTGCATTCTCATCCACGTATTCCGGCAGCATGAAGGCCGTAGGATAACCCTGCTGCTTGCCGATGAATTCCGCGATGCGTTCCACTTCCGGCGTATCGACAAACGCACACTGCACGCGCACGGGGTCGTTTCCTTGCAGGTAGAGCATGTCACCTTTACCGATGAGCTGCTGGGCACCCGGACGGTCCAGAATGGTACGTGAGTCCATCATGGAAGCCACACGGAAAGCCACACGCGCCGGGAAGTTGGCCTTGATGGTACCCGTAATGATGTTTGTGGTCGGACGCTGGGTAGCGATGATGGCGTGGATACCCACCGCACGGGCCAGCTGGGCAATACGGCAGATAGGCAGTTCCACCTCCTTGCCGGCTGTCATAATCAGGTCGCCGAACTCATCAATGATGATGACAATGTAGGGCAGGAAGCGGTGACCGTTCTCCGGATTCAGCTGGCGGTTGATAAACTTCGCGTTATATTCCTTGATGTTACGGCATCCTGCGTTCTGCAGGAGCTTGTAACGGTTGTCCATTTCCACACACAGCGAGTTCAGTGTCTGTACCACCTTCGTCACGTCGGTGATGATGGCATCCTCTCCGTCGGGCAACTTGGCCAGGAAGTGACGCTCAATCGGCGCATAGATGGCAAATTCCACCTTCTTTGGGTCGATGATGACGAACTTCAGTTCACTGGGGTGCTTCTTGTAGAGCAGGGAAGTCACGATGGCATTCAGTCCCACAGACTTACCTTGACCTGTCGCACCGGCCACCAGCATGTGGGGCGCCTTGGCCAGATCCACCATGAACACCTCGTTGGTAATGGTTTTTCCGAGTGCCACCGGCAGGTCGAAGGTTGTTTCCTGGAACTTCTTGCTGGTCAGGATAGAACTCATGGGTACGATGTGCGGGTTCGCGTTTGGCACTTCGATACCGATGGTACCCTTGCCCGGAATCGGTGCGATGATACGGATACCCAGTGCCGAAAGACTCAGGGCGATGTCGTCCTCCAGGTTACGGATTTTCGAGATACGTACCCCTTCCGCCGGCGTAATCTCATATAAGGTAATGGTCGGACCCACACTGGCCTTGATGGAACTGATTTCAATGCCGAAGCTGCGCAGCACCTTGATGATGCGGTTCTTGTTGGCATTCTGTTCTTCCATGTCGATGTCCGGATCGTCGTTCTGATACGTATTCAGCAAGTCGAGGGTAGGGAAGCGGTAAAACTCCAGGTCCAGGCGCGGGTTGTACGGCTGCGACACGTCTCCCCGGTAAGCCTGATCCTCTTCCTTGGTATCGTTGCTGACCTCAAATGCCGGCTCCTCTTCTTCCTTGTCGAAGTCTTCCTCCAGGGCCGGCTTCACCTCAAAAGGGTGCTTCTTCTCATCCTCTTCCTCGGTATCAATGGGCAGGTCAATGACACGCTCCGGTGCCGGTTCCTCTTTCACAATCACCTTCTCCGGTTCCTCCTTGACAGGTTCAGCCGCTTTCTCCGGTTCTTCCTGCGGAGTTTCTTCCTCCTCTTTTTTCTGTTTCGGTTTCCGGTGCGTCCAGCTCTTCCAGAAACTTTCTTTCTTTTCCTTCTTCTCCGATTCATCCTCCGCGGCGGTTACTTCCGGTTCGTCCACTACCGGCTTTCGGTAGGTCGGTTCCGGCTGGGGAGTTACCTCCTCTGCCATAGCCGCGTTATTGCCCTTTTGCGGATGCAGCGCCTTTCTCACCACGCCCATGGTCTGTCGGGTCAGTGCCACGCCGAACAATATGGCCGTAGCTAATAGCACTAAAATCAATCCCGGTGCACCGATTTGCGAGCGAATCCACAGGCTCACGTTGTAGCCGTGCAGTCCCCCCGGATAAATATAAGAATTCTCTAACAGTCCTCCGAATGCAAATCCTAAGGTTACAGAGAGCCACACCATCACCGTGGCACAGCCTAAGAACCAGTAACGGATGCGGAACTCGTACGCTTTCATCAGCTTCATGCCGGCCACCACTAAGAAGATAATGATACAGTAAGCCGAAAACCCGAAGCAGTCATTAATCAGGAATTGTGCCAGCTGTGCTCCCCGTGCTCCGGCATAGTTCTGTATGCGGTTGCCCGTTTCCAGCAGCTCCGACGGGTTGGGATGCGACAGAATGCTCTGGTCGTTTCCTCCCGTAAAGAAGAACGAGCTGAAAGCCAGCAGCAAGTACACGCCGAAGATGACGCAGAGCAGTCCGATGACGAACGCGGTAGTCTCACTTTTCAGGATAGTCCATGTTTTTCCGGCCACGGCAGCCGCTTTTTCACTTTTGCTTGTATCTGTTTTTTTTGTTTGCATGATGATTCGAATTAACTAAACATACATGCAAATGTACGAATAAAACTAAAACTGAGAAATTTTTTTTGTACCTTTGCACGTCAATTAGCATGAATATGGAAGAAAAAAACTCTCAAGTAATATTCGATAAAAATGCAGTCGAGTTCGTGACAGTGGCTGCCGAGTTCTGTGGATTTATGGAGTGTGTGTCCGATATGCGTTGTCGGGATTTCGTCGACAAGTCCCTGAAACTCCTTCCCCTTTTGTACCTGAAGGCTTCGTTGCTTCCTGCTTGCGAGCGGATGGAAGATGCCGACCCGGAAACCTTCGTGACCGAGACCGATTACGAAGTGCTTCGCGGCTCCATCGCCTCTCTCTTGGGCGAATACGATGACTACCTCGAAGTGTTCCTCGATGACATGGCCTATAGTGATACCCCCATTCATCAGAACATATCCGAAAGTCTGGCCGACATTTACCAGCCCATCAAGGATTTCATCTGCGTGTTCCAGTTGGGCCTGGAGCACACCATGAACGACTCCTTAGCCATCTGCCGTGAACTCTTTGCCGAGTTCTGGGGACAGCGCCTGGTCAATGTGATGCGTGCCCTTCACGACGTGAAGTACCGCCAGCTTTCGCACAGCAGTCAGGAAGAGGAAGATTCCGCACTCTACGAAGATAACTGCACCGAAGAAGAACTCTACGAAGGCCTTGACATGGGCGATGACGAATAACCCTAAACCCGTAAACTGAATGGTAGAACTACAGAGTAAAATAGATAAGAAAATCGTTGCGGAGTTACCCAAAGTCTCTTTCCCCGGTCGCATCTTCGTGATTTACACCGAGGCCGAGGCCCGCAAGGCCATTGATTACCTCAATACCCATGTACTGGTGGGGGTGGACACCGAAACACGCCCTTCGTTCCGGAAGGGAGCCGTCAACAAGGTGGCCCTCTTGCAGGTCTCTACTTACGACACCTGCTTCCTGTTCCGCCTGAACCACCTCGGGCTGCCGGACTTCTTGGAAGAGTTCCTTCAGAACGACGTGCTCAAAATCGGCCTGTCGCTGAAAGACGATTTCGCCATGCTGCGCCGTCGTAACCAGAAAGACCCGCGCATGGGCAACTGGGTGGAACTGCAGGACTACGTAGCCTCTTTCGGTATCGAAGAAAAGAGCCTGCAGAAAATCTATGCCCTCCTTTTTCAGGAAAAGATTTCCAAGAGCCAGCGCCTGTCCAACTGGGAGGCCGACACCCTGACCGAGGCACAGCAGCTCTATGCCGCCACCGATGCCTGGGCCTGCGTACGCATCTACCAGTACCTGGAAGAGCTTCGCCTTTCGGGCAAGTACCGCGTGATACGCACGGAAGCCCCTGAACACATTCTCGAAGATTAATCACTTAAACCATACAAATGAGCTATAAGAAAGTATTTCTCAAACCCGGAAAGGAAGAATCGCTCAAGCGTTTCCATCCCTGGGTTTTTTCCGGAGCCATCGCCCGTGTGGAAGGAGAGCCGGAAGAAGGTGAAGTAGTAGATGTCTACACCTCCAAGAAAGAATTCATTGCCTGCGGACATTTCCAGATTGGAAGCATCGCCGTGCGTGTGCTTTCCTTCCGTCAGGAACCCATCGACCACGCGTTCTGGGTACGCCGCCTGCAGGTGGCCAAAGACCTCCGCTGTGCCTTGGGCGTGTTGGGCAATCCTCAGAACAACACCTACCGTCTGGTACACGGCGAGGGCGATAACCTGCCCGGACTGATTATTGACGTGTACGACCATACTGCCGTGATGCAGGCACACTCTGCCGGTATGCACCTGGACCGCATGGCGGTGGCCGAAGCCCTCGAAGAAGTGATGGGCGACGTCATCCAGCACATCTATTATAAATCAGAAACCACGCTGCCCTTCAAGGCCGACCTGCTGGCTACTGAGAACGGCTTCCTCAAAGGCGGAAGTCCGGAGAACGTGGCCATGGAGAACGGACTGAAGTTCCACGTAGACTGGCTCAAGGGACAGAAGACCGGTTTCTTCGTCGACCAGCGTGAGAACCGTGCCTTGCTGGAACGCTATGCCAAGGGCCGTAACGTGCTCAACATGTTTTGCTACACCGGTGGCTTCTCGTTCTATGCCATGAGGGGAGGAGCCAACCTCGTTCACTCGGTAGACAGCTCTGCCAAGGCCATCGACCTGACCAACGAGAACGTATCCCTCAACTTTCCCGGCGATACCCGTCACCAGGCCTTTGCGGAAGATGCCTTCAAGTTCCTCGACCGCATGGGCGACCAGTACGACCTGATTATCCTCGACCCGCCGGCCTTTGCCAAGCACCGCGATGCCCTGCGCAATGCCCTTCGCGGTTACACCAAGCTCAATGCCAAGGCCTTCGAAAAGATACGTCCGGGCGGCATCCTCTTTACCTTCTCCTGTTCGCAGGTGGTGAACAAGCAGGACTTCCGTAACGCCGTGTTTACCGCCGCTGCACAGAGCGGACGCAGCGTGCGCATTCTTCACCAGCTCACCCAGCCGGGCGACCATCCGGTCAACATCTACCATCCGGAAGGTGAATACCTTAAGGGACTGGTGCTCTACGTAGAATAATTCTCCCCAAAAGGGATACAATAAAAGAAGCTGTTTCACTGTCGGAATGCTCCGTGTGTGAAACAGCTTCTTTCGTATCTTCTCCGGATGTGTCTCATCCGAACAGCTTGCCAAACAAGCCCTGTCTTTTCTTCTTCTCCTGTTTCCGGCGTTCGATGCCCTCTTCCAGCCTTTCATCCAGCGTTTCGGCCACCAGATCCGCAATTTTCAGGCGGTAATGTATGATGCGGTAAATGCTTCCCCAGTTGAGCATTCCTCCCAGATTGCGGTCGTCAATGAACACATCCGCCTTCAGCTTCCGCGAGAAATGCTGATGCGCCTCCTGTTCCTCCGGATAGTTCGTATTGACCGCATAAAATTCCACTCCATGCTGTCGGCAGAAATCCACGGCCTCTTCCAGCAGCTTGTCCTCTCTTACAGTCCACAAAATCAGCCGGTGCCCCTCTTTTTGCAGCATTTTCAGTGTGTCAAAGGCAAAAGGCTTTTCCCGTCCGATTTCCGGATAGCGGTGTTCCACAATAGTACCGTCAAAGTCAACAGCTATGATCATATCTAAATTCGTTTAAAAAGTTACGTAAAAAAGGTTAGTTTGCAAATGTAAGAGAAAGAATGAAAAAAAGAAATCGCCGCATCTCCTTTTTCAAGGAAGTGCAGCGATTTCCTATGATTTTAGTGTTTTTTTTATTTTGCCATGCGGATGATAGCGGCGCGGCTCAGACGCGGATTTTCGCGGAACATAGTGTCAACACCACCTTTGTATTCCATTGTCAGCTGATCCTTGTTTACACCATATTTATCTACCAGTGTATTGTATACAGCTTCTGCTCTCAGCTTGCTCAGGCGTTCGTTGAATTCAGCCGAACCAGTCTGCTTGTCAGCATATCCTGTGATGATGAATTTGTTTTCAGGATACTTCTTGATCAGGTTTGCATAAGCTTCCAGATTCACTGCTTCTTTTTCGCTCAGGTAAGCCTTGTTGATGTCGAAGAACGCTACATATTCAGTTGCATCCGGCAGCTTGTTGCTAGCCTTGGTTTCAGTTACAACCGGCTGGTTACGTTTTTCTTCTTCCAGTGCATTTACGCGGTTTCTCAAGCTGGCATTTTCTTCGTTCATGCTCTTAAGCTGATTCTGTACAGCCTGCATTTCAGCAGCCGAGATACCGGTACCCTTAGTCCAGTCTCTGCGGTTGAAGCGGTAAGTTGCACCTACCATGATGGCTGCAGAACCTTCCATATTCTTTCCGCCACGGATACCGTCCATCACGTCGTTGTTGATGTTTCCTTTCAATTCCAAGTTCAAGTCCCAAGCCTTGTTCAAACGGAAACGGTTGATGAATCCGATACCTCCTGACAATTCGTTTTCGTTATTGTCGATGCCGCGCAGGTAACCGATGCTTACGTAAGGAATTGCGTTGTACAATCTGTCTTCACGGTAGCCGCAGAACAGGTTGGTGAAGTTCAGCATTACGTCACCGTGCAAGTGCAGGATTCCCCATTTAGTGCGATACAAGTTGGTATCTACGCGCTTGTAGGCAAAACCTCCATCTTTAACTGAGTAACCTTTAGCCTGGTAACCACCGAATCCCAGTCTCAATCCGATGCCCGGAGTAAACCATTTTCCTACATTGATTTCGAATGTCGGAGTAATCAGTTTGCCGGCTTTTCCTTTAGAAATGTAGTCGCCTACATACATCTGTGCACCGATGTTGGCTCCTACAAACAAGTTGTCGCCAAACAAGTTGGTCTGTACAGTGTATTTTTCAATCTTTTCTACGTTGCTGTTTTGCTGCGTGTTTTGCGCCATTGCACCTACACCTGTCATCAGTGCAATAGCCAGAATGTAAATTCTACTATTCATATTCATGTAATTATTAATTCTGCGTCAAAGATAATACAATATTTCCAAACCGTGATAAGGAATGATAAGATATCTATCAAAATGTGTGAGGTTTAATAAAAAAACTGCCTAAAAGTACAGGTTCACCCCTAAATTCGCATACGGAAGCAGGGAGATTCCCTTCTCCGTCAAGGTTCTGGCCCCCGGGGTGATGGCTCCCTTGTAGCCCCTCAGCACTTCTTCCGCAAAGACGCCCCATTGGTCATTTATCCGCACGGTTTCTTTCAGCCCGGCCTGTACGCCGAAATAGTCCTTTTGTGCCGTTCCGTGGTGCGTGTATAAAATACCCGCCAGGCCTTCCACCGTAAAGATTCTTTCCGGGTTATACGCTGCGGCCAGGGTGCTCAGGTCTACCAGGTAGTCCGCTCCGAGGGTAAAGGGATATACATGCTTGCTCACACTGTAAGGATAATGCGCCATTTCGATGTATCCTCTAACCGATGAGTATTTGCTCCATCTTCTTCCATACCCCACATAGAATTGTTGTCCCAGGTGCTTCATCATGGCCTTCAGCTGCTGGTCTCCGGTACGCATCGGGTAATTTGCTCCCATGCCGACCGATACAAAGTTATAGGGTTCAAACAGGTATTGGTGACGGGTAATACATTCTTCGCGTCTTCTGTACTGCACCCCCATTTCTATGCTCAGGTTCTGCATGCGGCGTTTGCTGCTCGTTCCGTGCAAGAAATTTTGCGTATAGCTGTTCTTGCTCCAGCGTGCCTGCCCGAATACGCCGATGTGGTCGTTTACGGCATACACCAGCTGTCCTCCGAGTGTCGGTCCGGTGAAAGGTCTGACTTTGCGGGCGTAAGTCGCTCCCCGGTGTGCCACGAATCCGGCTTCCGCACCTCCCATCAGGTTTACTTCCAGTCGGGGGTCAGTCACCCGGTCGTCGAACAGACGGTTCAGGTTGACCATAGCCTCCAGTCGCACGCCTCCGTAGCCTTCTTTTATCTTTTCAGTGCCCTTCTCGGAGAGGGTATTATGCACTCCGGCAAATAAAGTTCCCCTTATCCCGAAAGGCAGGAACCATTTTCCCATGCTGATACCCATTACCGGACCTACGGGTTCCAGTACCCCGTTCATTATCGGTGCCTTTCGTATTCTGGCAGAATAATCTCCCTGAATACCCGCATAAATTTCGTAGAACAGGTTGTCCAGTGCGCCGGAGTTGGCCGAAGGACCGGAAGTCTTGTTCAGTCCGGTAAACCGGTAAGTCAGTCCGGCCATCGCCTGGGCACCGATGTCATATCTCTTCTGTGACTCCAGCCCGTTGATGCCGTCGGTAAAAAGATTCACCCTCGGTTCCAGAAACAGGTCCAGGTGGTTGTGCAGATGGTAGTTCACATGCAGTCCGCCGTGTATGCCTCCAGCTACGAAACGTTCCTTTGAAACCTTGTTTTTCGTCCCGTAGATGCCGATACCCACTACCGTTTCCAGGTCCCATCGCAGGTCGTCCTTGTAGCCTCTCAGGTAATCCAGTATCCGGAACATGTGCGCTATTTCCACGCCGCCTCTTCCAATCTGTTCGTTCACCGCCCCTTCTACGGCCAGACGGTAACTGTTGAACGAGGTTACATCCTTTGTGAAGGCGATACCGAATTCTTTGGAGTAGGGGCCTGCCGCTCCGCCTCCCAGTTTCCCGGCACCAGCAAAAATCGACAAGGAAGAATTCCATCCCCTGGCCTTGGGGTCAATCGCTCTTCCGGCAGGGATATACCTTTTCTGTCTCACATAATCCATCGCGTTGAAAAAGCCGGTTTTTACCGAATCGGCTGTGGCATCCTGTGCGAGGATGGTTTCCGTTCCGCCCATCCACAAATAGCCGAGGGCAGCTATATATAAAGTCTTTCTGTTTATTTTCATGATTACTGATTCTTATACATCTCCAACGCCGTTTCCACAATCTCTTTCGTGAATTCACCGTCGTTCTGGGCAGTGACAATCATCTTCTGGTCCAGGTTGAAACATCTCACCAGATACAGAGCCGCTTCCGTCAGTCCTACGTCTCCCTTTCTGGCTTCCGTCACCGCCTTCAGGTACCATTTCACCGGACTCTCGTCCGCCATCTGTTCCAGCACCTTTTCCGCCTGTGCGTTTCCTTGCGGCGTTTCCAGTGCCAGGTTCATCACCGCCTCGTTCTGTACGGACGACTGGCAGATGGTGCGGAAGGTCTCTGCGGCTCGCTGCGTCTCTTCAGGCGTATTCCCTCCCTGGAAATAGCCGCCCATGGCCCATGCGTATGCCTTCACCAGGTCAAATTCCTTGTAATCCGCCGGAATCAGCTTGGCCATGACACTGGCATTCTCAAAGTCGCCCGCTTTGATGTACATGCACAGCTGGTTCACCACCACCTCAATCGGGTTGATAATCTCCGTTCTTCCCGTATCCATGTTTTTCCTTTCATAGTTCACGGTAAAGATGGTACGGTCTATCAGCGGTTCCAGTATCTGCGTGTCGGTCACATCCTTTTCCAGGTACAGCTTGGCCAGCGTGTTTCCGGCCAGCACCCATGGACGCTTCATGCTTAGCGATTCTTCGTATGCCTTGCGTGCCACCGCCTCCTTTTCCTGACTGTCCTTCAGCAATTGCAGCAGCTTCCAGTATTCATACCGGGTGTACATCCCGTTCAGTCCTTTTCTCCGGTAAGCCGCCATCACCTCCTTGTCGGTCGGTTCCCGGTAGATGTCATAGCGGCACAGGTACTTCACTTGTCTCAGCTGCTCCAGGTAAGGCACAATCACCGTACGGTAGTCCTTGGAGGCCTTGATTCGCTGTCCCTGCCGGTTCATCTGGTCGGGCAGTTCTCTTACAACCTTTCTGATGAAACCGGCCGTTTCCATCAGGCTGTCCTTCTCCAGCAGTTCGGCCACCTCGTTCCATGAAGCCACTTCCGCCTGCGGGTTCTGATACACGCGTTCGGCTACCGCATGGGGGAGTACCCCGATAACCTCCTGCTGAATCCGCTGCATACGTTTCTGGGCCAGCTGCAGATTTTTCTGGTAATATCCTTCCGGCGATGCCTTGCCGATGACGTGAAACTCTTTCAGCAGGGCGCCGGGCTCGTTCAGAATCAGGTTCAGTTTCTTCCGTATTCCGGCAAGGCTCTCCTGGTTCTTCGGGTCGTCCGTCAGCCGGTCCGAGTTGATTTCAAAGCTGAGCTCCACCTGGTCCTCCGTGTCAAACTTCTCCACCTGTGCCTTCTCCGGATATTTCTGGAAATCCATATCCAGGGCTATCAGGTCATATTGCAGGAATTTCAGGGGGCGCTTGTTCTCGCATGTATTAATCTGATACGTTTTTCTGAACGGAACATTGTTGTAGTCCTCTATACAGAAGTCCGCATAGCAACTGTAATTCACGTTCGGGTCGGGCACCGTCACCGTGTCTTGCCATTCAATCACCATCCGCTCATTCACCAGTGGCCGTGATTGGATATAAGGCTCCAGAGCATCCCTTTTCAGGTCGTACCCCATTCGTCGGGTCTGGGTCAGGTGATATTCCTTGCCGTCGTATACCAGTGGTTTCAAGAAAGCCACCGTGTCGTTGGTCGTACAGTTCAGTACATACGGCTGCACAATCAGGCGCGAATACTTGTTGCCTTCTCCATGTGGGACCAGAAACGTATTATAAGGATAAAAACGGTTACCTATCAGTCGGCTGGCCTTCGGTTCCGGCTGAATCTGCTTCAGTTCTCCCGTTACCACTACCTCCTTCAGATAGATACCGTCATCCACTTCTACGTCTATTTTCATGCGGTTGCTCACCTTTTCCAGAATGGCCTTGTTCAGGCCGGCTTTGAACACCAGTGCCCCGTTGTCCGGCACCAGAATCTCGTAATACCCGTTGGCATCCGTTTCCGCCCTTTCATCTTCGTTCATGAACAGTGCGAAATTGGTATTATCCTTGTCCAGACTGTTCTTCAGGTCCTTTGCGGCCGCCACTGTCTTGCAGCTATATACATAGACCACGCTTCCCGAGAACGGAACCTTCTTTTTCTTGTCCGCAATGTTGTAAACCGTGCCGCTCACCTTGATCATTCGCTGCGCCCATCCGCTTGCGGGGACAGCAGTCAGCAGCATCGTAACCAGTACATATTTCCCGATGCGGCTTATTCTTTTCCTATTCATACGCTTCAGCTTCTTAGAATAAATAGCAGCATGACACCGCTATTTCTGTCGGCACACACTTCACTCCGTTTGCATTATACTCTTCTTTTTTCAGGTATGTACCCTCCGGATATTTCTTCTCCCTATACCACAGGGCACCTACTCCGGCCGAGAATTCCAGGTTGAACCGTTTGCTCAGCGGCCAGGCATAGCCGTATGTCAGTCCCGGTCCTGCAGCTTCTCCCTGGTGCGCCTTTCCCTTGTGCACCACCGTATACCTTAGTCCGCTTACAGATAAGCCGATGAACGAGCGCGCCATCGGCCTCCCAGAAATCCAATACCTGAACTCCGCCTGTGCCCCTTTCAGCTGGGCATCCAGCGGCGTCTTGTTTAGTCCGTAAAACACAGTCCCTTCCAGACTGAATTTGGAAGCTGTCACCAGCTCCATTGAAATGTTCGGCGTCAGGTTCCCCCACAGCAGTGCGTTCGTTTTTACCGCAGCCAGCTGTGCATGAGCCATGCCGCAACCGGCCACCCATGCTCCCAGGCAGATACCCCGCCTTAAAAAATGATTCATAAAACTTTGGTTAAAAATAAATTCTCATTAAGTCCTAGTATGCGTTCTTTTCCCCGTGTATGGCGTTTGCTACCGTTTTATAGATGATGAACAAGTCCAGGCCGAAGCTCCAGTGTTCGATATACCATATATCTCCACGGATACGTCCTTCCATATCCTTCAGCTCCTTGGTCTCTCCGCGATAGCCCGTCACCTGGCTCCAGCCCGTGATACCCGGCTTCACGAAGTGTCTCACCATATACTTGTTAATCAGTTTCGAATATTCCTCCGTGTGTTTCAGCATGTGCGGGCGGGGGCCTACCACGCTCATGTCACCCAGCAGCACATTGATGAACTGCGGCAGTTCGTCGATGCTTGTTTTTCGCATGATGTTTCCCCAGCGTGTCTTGCGCGGGTCATCCTTGGTAGCCTGCAGCGAGTCGGCCTGTGTGTTCACCCTCATGCTCCGGAACTTATAGCAGTAGAACTCCTTGTCGTTCAGCCCGTTTCGTTTTTGTTTGAAGAATACTGGTCCCGGCATCGTCAGCTTGGTGATAATGGTCACAATGAGCAGGATAATCGGGAAGAGCGTACACAGAAACAGCAGTGAGAACACAATGTCGAACACCCGTTTCATCATCTTGTTGCCCGTCCGGCTCAGCGGGTCCGGTCGTAGGCTCAGGAAAGGTACGTTTCCTATCATATTGAAATATACCCGGTTCTGCAGGTAGTTGTAAATGTTCGGCACACTGTAGAAATGCACCAGATTGTTTTCGCAGTAATTAATCAGCGAGCGGATAATGACATGCTCCTTCGAAGGCAGACAGCAGAACAGGTAATGCGTGTTTCCGTTCTTTTCCAGGTATTCTTTCACGTCCTGGGGTTTTCCCAGGTACGGACATTCCTGTGGAAATTTCGGGTTCGGCTCAAAATCGAAATACCCCTTTACCCTGAATCCGGTCCAGTCCTGGTTGGTCAGTTCATAATACAGTTCGCGGTTGTTCTCCGAACTACCCACCAGCACCACATAGCGCAGGTTACCACCTTTCGAACGGTATCTTTTCAACCCCCATCGCATGAGGATACGGAATACAGACAGCGAAATAAACAGCAGCCCTAAAAAAGTCAGGTAGAAATACGACCAGGCATCCATGAATCGTCCCAGCTCCAACACTACCCCTGATAATATTCCGAAGCAGATTGTACTTCTCAATACCTTACCCAGAATCTGGTAGGCATATACCTTACGCCGGTAAAGTACCACGCCAATCTGCATGGCCGATACGAAGTAGCAAAGCATTACTGTCAGTATGACCTGCAGGTGCGGTGCCTGCAGAATCTTGTGCCATGGCGTATCTTCCGTAGTGAGAAACAACAGATAGAACAATCCTCCCGTAATAAGCGTTTCACAAGTAACGATAAAAAAGCTTACCCAACTGTTATAGGCGTCATATTTTGTTTTCATGCGCTATGTTTTTTGTATTTTTATCAAAAGTGCTTTTGCAAAGTAATTGGATTTTTGTCTAAAAATCAATGAAATAATGAAAAGTTTAACCGTATAATGGTAAATTATACGATTAAACCTCAAAAAAGTATACTGATGTTACGTTTTAAAGTCTCAGTTGGCTATCTCATCCTTAGAATTTCAGTTTGGCCGAAATAAATTGCGGTACCTTCCAGGCCATTTTTTGCAGTTTGGTGAGTGTAGGAGAGAAGCCGTGGCTCCGGTACATTCTGACATCCTCGTCCCACATTTTTTTTCGTCGTGCACTGTCGGTCGATAAACCTCCCATGCGCATACGTACGATGTATTCATTCAGATATTCCACCTTTAAGTCGGCTTCGTATAGGAATCTCACCAGCAAGTCCGAGTCTGCTGCAATCTTGTAACTCTCATCGTACAATCCGTATCGGTCATAGCATTCTTTCCGGATGTAGCATGTAGGGTGCAGTGGAAGCCATCCGTGGCGTACCTTCCATTTGCTGTAGCTTCCTCCCATCCAGTTTCGAATCACCTTATCCGTATTGTCCGGATCAACAAACAAGCCGTTGCCATACACAAAGTCTGCTCCCGTCCGTTCAAATTCTTGCGCCATCCGGCTGATGGTATCCTTGGCATACAGAAAATCATCACTGTGCAGCAGTCCGATTATATCCCCTGTAGCTGCCTTGATGCCTTTATTGATGCCTTCGTACATTCCTTTGTCGGGCTCTGAGATAATTTTGGATATTCTGTCTTTGTAACGATTGATTACTTCCAGCGAACGGTCTTTGCTGGCTCCGTCCACCACAATGTATTCGATGTCTGGATAATCCTGTGACAATACGCTTTCAATTGCTTGACCGATGGTCGCTTCCCGGTTGAAGCATGAGGTAATAATGGATATCTTCATATCAAAGTTCTATTATTTAGCAATAAATAATCCGTTGCCTGTGTACGATAATGTGACAAAACTATTACGATAGTTTTCTGTATTTTGCTGCGAATCCCCAGATTTCCATAAAGCAGACCAGCGGTACGATAAATCCCACTGCCATGGAAATATGGTCGGCTATGAGCCCCATTAACAAGGGAGCCACTGCTCCTCCTACAATCGACATAATTAGATAAGAAGAAGCCTGTTTGGTTTGTGTGCCAACGTGGCGCAAAGATAAGGAAAAAATAGTAGGAAACATAATCGATTCACATAAAAAGCACAGTAACAGGAAATACCATCCCGCTCCGCCCGGCATTAGAATGACTGCTGCCATGCATGCACAGGCTCCTGCCGCACAAATGGCCAGCACTTTTTCCCCCTTCACAAAGCGCATCAGCCAGCTTCCGCCCATGCGTCCGGCCATGAACAGTCCCATGCCGCCGAACGACAGCCATACCGAAGCCTCCTGTGCCGAAACACCCGCATTTTCGGTGGCGTAGTTGATGAAGAAACTGTTGATGCCCGTCTGTGCGGCCACGTAAAGGAAAAGCGACAGCAGTCCCACCGTGAACGAGGTCGTTCTCCACAGCGATTTCCCGCTCGCTTCAGCCTGTCCGCTTTCAGTTTCCCGGCCTATTTCCGGCAGTTTCACCCGCGAAAAGAGGATGGCGATGCACAGCACCACCGTACCCAGCACTGCATAAGGAGTAGTCACGTCACCTCCTCCGGCAAAGAGGAAAAAACCTCCTGCCAGCGGACCGCAAATCCAGCCCAGCCCGTTGAACGACTGCGCCAGGTTGATGCGCCGCTCACTGCCTTCCGGTTCACCCAGCACCGTGACATACGGGTTCGAAGCCGTTTCCAGGCAGGTCAGTCCGCAACCGATGACGAACAGTGCCAGCAGGAAAAATTCAAACGACTGAATCCGTCCTCCCGGAATGAACAGCAACGCCCCGATGCCATACAGCACCAGGCCCGTCAGCACCCCTGTGCGGTAGCCGAAGCGGCGGATAATCCGTCCCGCCGGCAGCGCCATGATAAAATACCCTCCGTACACCACCGCCTGAATCAGGGCCGAGCGCGTGCGGGTAATCTCCAGTGTATCTTGAAAATGTTTGTTCAGCACATCCAGAATACTGTGTGCCACTCCCCACAGAAAAAAGAGGGAAGTAATCAAAATAAAAGGAACCAGGAAACTCTTTCCGTCCCTGGTTCTTACTAATCCAATCTTTTCCATCTCAGCTTCTACTGATTTCCAGTCCCTTGTTCGATAAACTCATCTCCACGAAGCGCGCCCGTTCGTTCGGACGTTCCTCTGTCAGAATCCGGCGGATACGCACCGCCGCATCCGGATCCTTGGTCACCATGTACAGGTAACCGCCGCCACCGGCACCCGGTAACTTATATCCCAGACAGAGGTCGTCAATCCGTTCCGTCAAGGCCTGTACTGCCGCCGGATTCGTACCCTCATCCAGCAGCTGGTTCTGCTTCCACGTCTTCCGTATCAGTCGTCCTGTTTCCTCGAAGTCATTCCGCAGGATGGCATCGTACATATCCATGGCGTGCCCCTTCATCTGTTCCAGCAGGTGCAGGTGACGGTTCGAGTTCAGGAACATCCCCTTCACAATCTCCGCCAGGATACCCTTGGCCGTACGCGTAATACCCGTGTAATACAGCAGATGACACTTGCGGTACTCGTCGCTCGTGAACAGATAGTCCGGTAGCCAGCGCACCTTCGGTTCCTGGTGCCATCCCGGTTGCGTCTGCAACAGCTTCACCCCGTGCAGCACACCTCCGTACTGATCCTGCCAGCCGCCCCCTGTGGTGAGCAACTGTTCCAATACCAGTGTACGGCTGCCAATGCCCTGCTTGTCCCAGTTCAGGCCGCAGAAATCATTCAGCGCCCCTAATACCGTAGCCGCCAGGATAGAGCTGGTACCCAGTCCCGAGCCCGCCGGAATAGCCGACAGCAGTGTCACTTCAATGCCCGTGCCGAACGCCTTCAGCTGTGCTTCCAGCGAAGCAAACCGTTCCATGGAGAAATCCGGATGGAACCCTGCCAGTACCAGTGCCGCCTTGGGAATAGAGAAAGGCGAACCCACCTTGTTGAAATGCTGCAGCTCCTCGTAGGTAGACACCACCTCCATGGCACCCAGGTCAATCGAGCGCAACGTAATGCGATACTCCTTCGATGGTTTCACGTACACCTGCAGCGGCGGCTGTCCGTTCAGCTCAATGGCCAGGTTCACCACATTTCCGCCCTCCATCAGGCTGTAGGGTGGGGTATCCGTCCATCCCCCGGCAATGTCGATACGCACCGGGCTGCGTCCCCACACAATTTGGTCCGCATACACCGACAACTTCGGCTGCTGACGATAGTCCATCGTGCTGGTCAGTCCCTGACGCATCAGGCCGAACGCCCGTGCCTCCAGTTCCTTCGCTTCCGGATTCCCCTCCAGTTCGCGCACCTTCGCACGGAACATCGCGTCGCTGATACGCTTCAGCAGAGAAGTCCCCTCCGGCAGTTCCTCCGGCAGGGCGATTCCCCCTTTGGCAAACGCTTCCGCTGCCTCCTGCAAGTCCACCTGATAGAACACGCTCCGTTCCTGGTTCTTGGCCAGCAGGCTCCAGTTCTCCTTGCGGAACACCTCCCGCTGGGCGAACAGCCGTCGCAGGTTCGCATACGCCGAAATCTCGTCGGCCGACACCTTCCGTGCCTTCTGCCAGATAGCCCGTCCGGCTTCACCCTGTCCGCCGTCCGTCATCCATTGCAGCACCGTACCCAAATCCTCTATCGAGTCCGTCACCGGGAAAATCGCAGCCGACTGCAAGTCCTCACAACCCCGAATCTCGTCCGCTGTCAGACCTCTTTCCGCCAGCCATTCCGTCACCGGACGGCCCAGATATGCTGTAGAAGCCTCCTTCAGGCTCCCCTTGAATTTATCGTTAAACCCGTACGGACGTGCGGCAAACTCCCGTTCACCCATCGGCACCACGTCGATGCACACCCCTTCCGGCACGTTCAGCGCCCAGTCGTTGCGCGGTACCCCCGTGATGATGTTCCGGCTGTGCAGTGTCCAGCTCTTGCCCACGTGGCTGTTTTCCACCCACACCTCCGCGTTGTCTGCCGTCAGCGGGAACTCCATCTCCGCATTCTGCACGAACACCGCCGGATGCGGTTTCACCTTGTGGTGCATAATCGCCCGCTGGTCCGTCACGCAGTTCTGCACCGCCAGTGTCGACGAAATCATCTCCCGGCTCGTACCGTAGTGGTGGAACTCACCGCCCGGCAGCGGCAGGATGGCCACCTTCAGGCTGTTCAGCTCCTCGTCCACGATGCGCGGATGCGCTCCCAGTGCCAGTCCGAACTCCGAGTACATGTCGTAGAACTTCACGCCCCCGTCCTTGTCGGTAGAACGTTTCACCATCAGCTCGATAGCCCGGTCGCTCAGCAGCCAGATACCGATGTCCATCAGGAACAGGTAATCCTGCATCAGCTGGCCCATTTCCTCCACGCTCGGTTTCTGCAGCATGAAGTCCAGCTTCTCCGGTTCCTTCCGCGACGACACGAACACCCCGTGGTTCTTCGCCAGTTCCGGGTCCACCCATAAGCCGTAGCACACCACGTCCACATCCGGAATCTCCTGCAGCGGTTCCGTGGCACGGATGTACACATCGCCGCTCGCAATCAGCGTGCGCAGCCCTTCCGGTGCCCGCTCCATGATTTCCTCATACAGCGGCAGCTGCAGCGACAGCAAGTCCTGTGTGATGCGCTGTCCGCGTGCCCAGCGGAACACCGGTATCGGCGTCAGTACCTTGCCCGACGGCGCATAGCCCGGCAGACGGCGGCTCTGTCCCCCTGCATGCAGCAGGATACGCTTCTCCCGTGCCAGCCAGTCGTCCAGTGCGGCATCCTTATCCTCTTCCTCCCGGCAAGCATTCAGCAGCCAGGCCGTACCACCTCCCGAACCCAGTTTCTTTCCCACCGGGTCCGATGTGCAGAACCACTCCTTGTGGTCTGCGTGCATAATATCGTGAAAACATTCCACCAGATTTGGTGGCAATGACAATAACTTTTTCATGAGCATATATTTTTAGACATAAGAACAGAAGAACATATAGAGTTAAAAGTTAATAGTTAAAAAGTAAAAGCGGTAAAAGCATCCCGTTTTCACTTTATTATTAAATCTTTTGTCTTTCTGTTCTTTTGTCAAAAGAGAAAACATCCACTCGTTTTTAACTTTTAATTTTTCACTCTTTCACTCTTTACAGCTTAAATATCCGCGTCATCAGCTTCCATTTCTCCTGCGAGGTCGCTCCCGGAGCAGCTTTCTGGAACTTCGCCATGTGCGCTTCCCATTCCGCCTGACGGGGCAGGGTAGCCAGCCGTGCATAATCCCGTTCCATGTCAAACTCATCCGTGGTATCCATAATCATGAACAGGCGGTTTCCGTCAATGTAAATCTGCATGTCCGTGATACCCACCTCGCGGATACCCGCTTTCACCTCTTCCCACACGTGCGCATGTTCCGCCACGTAGGCCTCAATCAGCTCCTTGTCGTCATAAAGCTCCAGTGTCTGGCAATATCTTTTCATAATTTCATATTAAGTTTGACAGCAATGTGCTTATTTTAGGACTTTGAAGAATTTCTTTTAATCTAGCTATGAAACTATCCATATTCTCTAGGTCTTTATATTCTACTTCATTTACTTCATCTTTCAGATGGCATGGATAGATTTCGATGGGATTTTGTAACATGCTAAGTAATAAAAAACGAACACCCCCCATGTGAGTCGCAGTAATATAGAGTTTATAACAAAGGTCTTGCTCCGTTCGTCTTATCAAAGTTCTTAAATCTTTTTCAATCTCAAAGTTACTACCCTCAGAAATCTCTATATTTCCGACGATTTTCCCATTTGTATTTTCCGATAAGAAATTTGCTTGCTGCTGCAGAATATCCTTAGGAGTTTCTTCCCTTTTAGCAGTAATATCAGGCCATAAACTTTTACACATGGTATATATTTTTAGATGTTTATTCGAAATTTTAGTGGCAAATGATCTGAATAATCTTTGTTGTTAATAGAACCGTTTCTGTTTAATAAGCTATTCCCATCTATGGTTGTGATTATATCTAATTGTGAATCTTCAAAATAATCTATGAGTCCTTTTCTGATGAGAGCCTGATCAAGTAAATGCCAGAATAATTCTACATTCAATGATCGTTGTAGGAAATAAGTTCCCGATACATTTCCTTTCCCATTGTCGCCATAAAATCCCCACATGGGATTATAAAAAAACTTGTACGCATCTCCGTCTACAATTCTTTCACCTTTTTTGGCTATGTCTTTTTCCATGACGGCATGCATTCCTTTTGTTTTTATCATTGGAGTCTCAAAAGGGTTTAAATTGAAGTCTCCGCATACTATAGATAAATTACTTTCTCCATGTCTGCTTTCGGTATCATCTATGAACTTTTTAATTTTTTCTATTCGTTCATTTTGTTCTGTAGAGTCATAGTTTTTTTTGTCATAAAAGTGGATTGGAAATAATAGAACTTCTTTTTCAAATATATCACTTTTTATTTTAAAAGCACCAATCCTTTTACCGCTTTCGTCGTATGTACTTATATCGATGTTTTTTTTACTTATAATCACGATTTTTTTCCATACCAGACATTGGACTATCTTATAGGAATTACCGTTTCTTGAGTTAATGATATGTAATAGTTTTGCCGTATCTGCTTGATCCAGTTCTGCAAGCATACAAACATCAATATGCTCATTCTGTATTAGAATACTTATTTTATCAAATAAGAAACTTGTATTTTTTTTATTTATATTCCAGAAGAGAAAATTCATTTTATATGCTTTTATATGTGAAATCTGCTACTTTGACTAATAGTGCAGTTGTGTTTTTCTCCCATATCGAATTATCTTCTTTCCAATATAAAATATGATTTATATTTCCATTGGATATTTTTTGTTTTTTCTCTGTGCCTCTTTTGGAGTATATAGTAATCATGTCACCTTTATGGATTTCCATGTTGGGAAATATAAAAGATTTTCTGCAACCTTCATCTTTTGAGGTATTACAGAAAAGAATAAATGCCCAGCTGTTACAATCTTCTCTTACTTGCAATACAATGCGTTCTGCACTTATATCTTTTTTATCCAGTATATTTAATATCCCTATTTCCATATAAACTGATTATTTTATACACAAAGATACAAAATAAATGATTAGATTGATTGTTCTTTCCCGTTATTTCAGATAAGATGTATAATTTTTTTGTATGCAGCTTTTGTATATTTGTCAAGTGACCTTATGATGAAAAAAGTATCTGTATTTCAGTGGATTTGAAATGCAGATACTTTCCTCCTTTATTTTTAGTTCTTGGTTATCGTCCCTTATACATCGAGTCATAATACTTCTGGTAGTCACCGCTCGTTACGTTGTCCATCCATTCCTGGTTGTCCAGATACCAGCGCACCGTCTTCTCGATACCCTCTTCAAACTGCAGGCTCGGTTCCCAGCCCAGTTCCTTCTGCAGCTTTGTAGAGTCGATGGCATAACGCATGTCGTGGCCCAGACGGTCGGTCACGTAGGTAATCAGATCCATGTCTTCACCCTCCTTGCGGCCTAACAGACGGTCCACCGTGTGAATCACCACCTTGATGATGTCAATGTTCTTCCACTCGTTGAAACCGCCGATGTTATAGGTTTCTGCCGTCTTACCGTTGTGGAAAATCACGTCGATAGCCCGCGCATGGTCCACCACATACAGCCAGTCGCGCACATTTTCCCCCTTGCCGTATACCGGCAGCGGCTTGCGGTGACGAATGTTGTTGATGAACAGCGGAATCAGCTTCTCCGGGAACTGATACGGCCCGTAGTTGTTCGAACAGTTCGTCACGATGGTCGGCATGCCGTACGTATCGTGGAATGCCCGCACAAAGTGGTCACTGCTTGCCTTGCTGGCAGAGTAGGGGCTGTGCGGATTATACTTCGTATCCTCGTAGAAGAAATCCTTCCCGTACGCCAGGTGATGTTCCGCCGACGAAGCCGTGGTAGTGAACGGCGGCTCGATACCTTCCGGATGTGTCATCTCCAGCGCCCCGTACACCTCGTCGGTAGAGATGTGATAGAAACGCTTGCCCTCATACTTCTCCGGCAGACTTTCCCAGTACACCTTGGCTGCCTGCAGCAGAGACAGCGTACCCATCACGTTGGTGCGTGCAAAGGTAAACGGATCCTTGATGCTGCGGTCCACATGGCTCTCTGCAGCCAGGTGAATGATACCGTCCACGTGATACAGCTCCATCAGCTCCTGCATCTTCTCGTAGTCGCAGATGTCCGCCTTTATGAACACATAGTTCGGCTGGTTCTCAATGTCCTTCAGGTTCGCCAGGTTACCCGCATACGTCAGCTTGTCCAGGTTGATGATACGGTACTCCGGATACTTGTTTACGAACAGGCGCACCACGTGGCTGCCAATAAATCCGGCACCGCCGGTAATCAGTATGTTACGTTTGAATGTAGTCATAATTTTCAGTTTTTTGAATAATTTTTCCAGTTAATATTTGAATAAGTATATTTGTTATCCTTGTAGAATATCTTTTTATCAGTTATTGGAGTCTTTGGGGCCTTCAAATTTGTAGAATTCAAATGATTCCACATTTCTGTGAGAAACATATTCGAATGTTTCTTTAGGTGTTAATCCTGTTACTACTTTGTTGAAATCAGCCCGAAAGGCTTCTATCTTCGATATGAAGATATACAGTTTGCAAATACAGATTGTTCCAAATATAATAATATATAAAAAAGTGACTATAAAAGGAGAGAAAGCCAATGCGATTGAAATATAAAAAAGTTTTTTTGCGTCCATTATTTCTATTTCACAGAAAGAAGTGATTGTTCCAATCACTATAGCTACAAAAAAAATTATCAATTGCTGCATATATTTTTGTTCATGCTGCTCCTTTTTTTGAAAAAATGCTATTATCTCAATTATAATATAATACCCGTTATAGGCAAGCTGGTAGATAACCAAAAAACTTAGAAAGAGCTCTATTGTTTTTACTCCTAAATTGTTGTTAAAGTTTAATTCAGCCAATAGTATCAATAATATAAGACTATACAATCCACTCATCATACAATATCTTGGCAAGTATTTCGGATACCATGATATTAGCTCCTGAAAAGATCTGTAGTTCTTTTTTAATTCTTCATGATACTTGCTGATAACAGGTTTCTCTTTGAGAATTGAGAACTTGTTATAGACCATTTCTTGGATAGCGGTGAATAGAGCATTTGTCTCTTCTTGAAATATTTTTCTCCATTTCTCAATAAACGTATCGATTAGCATTTTGGCTTTATCCTCCGATTCATGTCTGAATACAACAAAAACGAAGTTGAATGTTACAGCTAATTGGATAAGTGAGGAATAGTTCGCTGGATTTTCCATTTATGCATTTGTTAGAGTCTGATATTAGGTAAAATCTGCATTTGTTGGTCGAAGATAGAACCAATCATGTTATAAAACTCACGGTTGTTAAAATTACATTCTACAAATGAAGCATTTATATTAGGTCTTAGTACGTACATATTTTCATCTCCTATGCAGAATGTGATACCGTTTCTTATACCATTATCATTTCTTGCGAATTGTCCTCCCTGGGGCGTTTGCTTTATACTGATGCGTGCTTTTTCTTCTTCTGTCAGTGTATAAGATGCAATGAATCTGTCCAATGTCCATTCTGTATTATTATAGACAATGAAGTTTACTTCACCACCTTTTTTTAAGAATGTATATAGTTGATGCATCAGTTCCTTGTCGTTGGTAATGTCCGAAAGTTGGTTGAACGCTCCTCTTATTTTTTTCTGTGCATGGGTGAAAATATTTAGTAAAGCTTCTTTTCTGAAACTTTCTTTTGTACTACAGAAATATTGGTTGATTTTCCGATTGGCAAGATACTGTAATGCTTTTTTTAGATTTTCTTCTTTATTTTCGTCTATAGAAGTAATATTTTGTATAATAAAATTCTCGTTATCTTCTTTTATTTTAGCTACATATTCTATTTTTGCATATAGCTCAGATAAACAATGGAAAGAAAAATCAATATCTTTATTTAGATAATTTACAGAAAGCAACAGTAAACTTTCATTCTTGAGCACTTTTTTTGCTTCATCTAACTTTCTGATAAATATTTCTTTAATGTGTGGCTGTTGTAATTCGCTCATGATAGGAATTATCTGAGCGATGATTACTTCATTATCATTTTCTAATGATATGAAAGTCCGGAACTTTCTTAATTTGAAATCAGGAATATTGGGTAAATCTTTATATCGTTCACTCTCATGGTTTATGTGGAAAATCACCACATCTTCACTCTTGATTTGTGTTTTTTCTTCTGGATTAAGCTTTTTACCAAAAACTAAGTCTCCATGATGAATCTCCTCTATTACCAGTGAAGTACCCAGAACGCTAAAAATATCATAATCTCCCAGTTTCTTTTCTTTATAGACTGATTGTATCTCTTCTGATGTGAGAATATTTTCACTGCTATGCAGATATTTATCTATCTGTTTCATTTCTGCAGGATTTCCAGCTATGACAAGTTTGATTTCTTTATCTCCAATAAGTGTTGATAATTTATTCATATAATTAAGAAGACTATTGATTATAATTTCATTATTCCATGTAAAGATAATCGTTTTATAAATAAATTCGATATGATTTTATAGGGAAAATGATACTTTAAGTTTAATTTTTTGCTAAAATTCAAATGGAGAATCAAAATCCTTCAACAGCGGATGCTTGGTGTCTTTCTCGCTCAGGATAGCCTGTTCCGTCGGGATACGCCAGTCGATGCCCAGCGAATCATCCAGGATGCTGATACCACCGTCCGCTTCCGGATGATAGAAGTTGTCACACTTGTACTGGAAGATGGCCGTTTCGCTCAGTACGGCAAAACCGTGTGCAAAGCCCCGCGGTACAAAAAACTGGCGATGATTCTCCTCTGTCAGTTCCACGGCCACATGCTGCCCGTAAGTAGGACTCCCTTTGCGGATGTCCACCGCTACGTCCAGTACCGTACCCTTCACACAGCGCACCAGTTTACTCTGCGTGTACGGCGGACGCTGGAAATGCAGCCCGCGCATCACCCCGTACGATGACATGCTCTCATTGTCCTGCACAAAATTAATCTTTCCCACCTTTTCTTCAAATTCCCGTTGAGAGAACGATTCAAAGAAATACCCTCTGGCATCCTTAAAAATGCGTGGCTCGATAATCACCACACCCTCTATCGCTGTTTTAATTACTTCCATTTTATATAAACAGATAAGTCATTTAACTATTAACTGAAGAAACGCTTTTAATTTTTAATTATTAACTATAAACGTTATTCCAGGTTTGCCTTCCCCGTACGCTCCACCTCGTCAATCACCTTCAGCAGATATTGTCCGTACTGGTTCTTCAGCATCGGCTGGGCTTCCTCCCGCAATTTGTCAGCCGAAATCCAGCCCTTGCGATAGGCAATCCCTTCCAGACACGCCACTTTCAATCCCTGACGCTTTTCAATCACCTCAATGTAGGTAGAAGCCTCTGCCAGCGAGTCGTGCGTACCCGTATCCAGCCAGGCAAATCCCCGTCCCAATGTCTGCACCTTCAGTTCCCCGTCTTCCAGGAATCGCTGGTTCACCGTAGTAATTTCCAGTTCCCCGCGAGCCGACGGCTTGATGCTTTTGGCCACCTCTACCACCTTGTTCGGATAGAAATACAAGCCTACCACTGCATAGTTCGATTTCGGATGCTGCGGTTTCTCCTCAATGGAAAGACAGTTCCCTTCCTTGTCAAATTCCGCCACCCCGTAACGTTCCGGGTCGCTCACCCAGTAACCGAACACCGTAGCCTTCTTATCCTCTTCTGCCGTCCGTACCGCTTCCCGCAGCATCGCACTCAGTCCGTTCCCATGGAAAATATTGTCCCCTAATACCAGACAGGCCGCGTCATCCCCGATGAACTTCTCCCCGATAAGAAAAGCCTGCGCCAGTCCGTCGGGCGAGGGCTGTTCCGCATATTCAAAACGTACCCCGAAGTTACTTCCGTCGCCCAGCAGACGCTGGAATCCCGGCAAGTCGTAGGGCGTAGAGATAATCAGAATCTCCCGTATACCCGCCAGCATCAGCACGGAGATGGGATAATAAATCATCGGTTTGTCAAACACTGGGAGCATCTGCTTGCTCACTCCCTTGGTAATGGGGTAGAGACGTGTGCCGCTACCACCGGCTAACACAATACCTTTCATTCTTAATTATTAATTATTAATTGATTTAGTCTCTTCTGAAAATGTCACGTGTATAAACTTTTTCCTTTACCTCATCCAGACACGCATCGTAGCGGTTGGCAATGATGGCGTTGCTCTGCTTCTTGAAATCCTCCAGGTTGTTCACCACCTTTGAGCCGAAGAACGTAGTGCCGTCTTCCAAAGTCGGTTCATAGATGATGACCGTGGCACCCTTCGCCTTGATACGCTTCATTACTCCCTGGATGCTGCTCTGGCGGAAATTGTCGCTGTTCGACTTCATGGTCAGGCGATATACCCCAATGACACATTCCTTCTCTGCTTCCGGACTGAAATCCCCGCGGTTGTAATAATCGTAGTATCCCGCTTTTTTCAGCACCTGGTCGGCAATGAAATCCTTACGTGTGCGGTTGCTCTCCACAATAGCCTGAATCAGGTTCTCCGGCACATCCTGGTAGTTGGCCAACAGCTGCTTGGTATCCTTCGGCAGACAGTAGCCCCCGTAGCCAAAAGAAGGATTGTTATAATGCGAACCGATGCGCGGATCCAGGCAGATACCCTGGATGATGGCCTGTGTGTCCAGCCCCTTCACTTCTGCATACGTATCCAGTTCGTTAAAGTAGCTTACGCGCAGTGCCAGGTAGGTATTGGCAAACAGTTTCACCGCTTCCGCCTCTTTCAGTCCCATAAACAATGTGTCAATATCCGGCTTCAAGGCACCCTCTTGTAACAGCGCTGCAAATTCATGCGCCTTCTCCTCCAGGTGTTCCCCGGCAATAGCCTGAATAGCCGCGTTCTCCTCGTCGCGTCCGTTAATCAGTTTTGGGAATCCCACGATGATACGGCTAGGGTAGAGGTTGTCGTACAGCGCCTTGCTCTCGCGCAAGAACTCCGGAGAGAACAGCAGGTTGAATTTCTTTCCCGCAAGGGCAGGAGTGGAGCGGAATTTCTCCGCATACTTCACATACAGGCTGCGGCAGTAACCCACCGGAATGGTACTTTTGATTACCATTACCGCATCCGGGTTTACTTCCAGCACCAAATCAATCACCTCCTCTACGTGCGACGTGTCGAAATAATTCTTCACCGGGTCGTAGTTGGTGGGAGCGGCTATCACCACGAAGTCCGCATTCCGGTAAGCCGATGCTCCATCCAGTGTAGCGGTCAGGTTCAGTTCCTTCTCTGCTAAATACTTTTCGATGTATTCATCCTGAATCGGGCTGATACGGTTATTTATTTTCTCCACCTTTTCAGGGATGACGTCTACTGCCATTACTTGATGATGCTGGGCCAACAACGTAGCAATGGATAGACCTACGTAGCCTGTGCCGGCTACAGCGATGGTATAATTTTTCATATCTTCGGTGATTTATGTGAGTGAGATTATTAATTGTTGTAATTGGTGGTTTTAAATAACTTATTTATTTTTTGAACGTGATAATTACTAGGAAAGCTTCTGCTATAATTTATTATTGATTCTATTAGTGTAAGGATTTTTATATTAGTGTTTTTTCATTTATTTAGATAGTTTTCCTTTAGGAAAGTCTTAATCTTGCTCGAATCAAATCCATGCTCTTTTTTTATTTCAAAAACTTTGGCATCTGCTAATGTTCGGTACCAGAATCCCTGTAAAAAGTGCCATAGAAAACCCTCTTTTCCATCAAGAAATCCTAATCTAAAGATATATCTTAAAACAAAAAAAGCGAATGCCCGCCAGAATAAAGGCATTTTTATATATTTAAGTTTCTTCCTTCGAATAGCAGCAGAATGTTCTCCTGAGTTTACTACAGTGTCTTTATATAATCCATATTCTGTCATTAGAAGATCTATAGCTTCTTTGGAGGCATATCTATTGTGCTTTTCAGTCCACCATGACAAATTATTTAGATTATCATCAAAAAAGGCATTTTTTAAACTGCCTATTTCTCCTTTAGTTACATAAATATGTTCATCCATTTTTTTATCCTCCCATTGTGCATAACCTCTTTTAAATAGTCTTAATAGAATTAGAGGGAGAATTCCGTGTTTGATGTGTTTCCCAAGAAATTTTCTTAGGCATGGAGCTGTAAAAGCTGTAATATTAGTTGTAGTGTGAGGCAAAGTTTGATCTATTTCTTTTATTAGTTCGTCTGTTAAATATTCATCTGCGTCTTGTCTCCATATCCATTCTGTTTTGAAAGGAATATTTTTAAGTCCCCAGTTAAGTTGGTCTGCGTGGTATCTAAATTTATGTTGATATACATTTGCACCCAATGATTTGGCTATTTCTACAGTTTTATCTGTACTATATGAATCCAGAACATACACGTCTTTTGCATATTTTTGAGCGTTTTTTATTGCACGTTCAATATGTATTTCTTCATTATAAGTGATTATAAAAGCTGAAATATCTTGCATATATTATTCTTCTATTATTCTATTTTTAATATATTTTGCTGGGTTTCCACCTACAACTGTCCAAGGTGCTACATTCTTAAAAACTGCAGCTCTGGCGCCGACTACAGCTCCTTCACCTATAGTTACACCTGGACCGATAAATGCCTCTGCCGCAACCCAGGCTTTTTCTTCAATAATTATTGATTTTTCAATTTGTTCATGTTTAGATGAAGAAATATTATGTGAGGCTGTACACAAATATGATCTTTGAGATACAGTTGCATTTTTTTTTATAATGACAGTTGCTGCATTATAACAATCAACTCCTGAAGCTAAACATGAATTTTCTTCCATAATTAGATTCCATGGCATAAATATTTTGGCTGTAGAGTATACATAAGCATTTTTTGCAATTTTTGCTCCGAAACATTTTAATATAAATACTTTCCAAGAATTAGCTATACTTTTAGGAAAAGGTCTAGCAAAAATTGTCCAACATATATTCCATATCATTCTTCTAACTCTATTAGATGTAGTATATGGTGATTTGAATTCTAAAGTATCATTCATTTACTAAAAGTTCTTTTATATAATAAAAACATATTTTGGGCTATTATTGGGGCTGAATATTTGTTTTTTATAAGTTTTCTGCCATTATTTCCCATGTTCATTAATTCATCTTTAGATAATGATAAAAAATCTTTTAAAGCATTAAAAGTCGCGTCAGTACCTATTTCAGTCCACCATCCACAATGCTCGGTATTGAGTTCCTCCCATGGAGTGCCCTTGGTTGTAATTACAGGCGTACCACAAGCCAAGGCTTCCCCCACTACTATCCCAAAGTTCTCGGAATAAGTGGGAAGAATAAACACATCAGCATCCCTGAAAAGTTTCCATTTCATTTCTCCGTAAACTCCACCACAGAAGTTTACTATTTTTTCTATTCCTAGTTCCTGGGCTCTATTTTTCAGGGAGACAATGTAATCGTAATCCCCTTCTCCGGCAATATTTATGGTATAATCAGTCAACTGCTCTTTTAATAATGCTGTAGCTTCAAGCAAGAACTCTATTCCTTTCTTTACATGAATTCTAGAAAGAAAAAGAATCTTCTTCTTTCTTTCCCAATTATCTTTCATCACTATGCTGTCCACATCTATGCCATTTGCAACTATTTCTATCTTATTATTATATCCTAGTTTAAGCAGATTTTCTTTTTCACTTCTTGCAGTGGCATGTATATGGTCTGCATTTACGACTGCCGATTTCTGATAGAGTAGGAGAGCCGGAAGTTTTTTAGTCCAATAGTTACGCGATATAATCCAGGGTTCCAGCATTCCATGTGGAGAAAGAATCACTTTGAATCCTAATTGCTGTGCCCATTTCTGTGTGAATGCACTACAAGGTAACCAACAACAGTTTACATGTACAATATCTGGATGAATTGTATTAAGTAATGAAATCCATTCCTTTTTCATTTTGAAGTAGGCAGTTATATTACACGGAATATAGTGTAGTGTAGCATTTTCTACTGGAAGTGGATTTTCTGACTTGGATGTGACTATATGTAGTTCACAGAGCTTCCCGAGCTCTTTTGATAGAAGTTGCATATAAGCTCCAACTCCTCCTGAAGTTCTGTCTATACTTGGGATAAAATGAATTACTTTCATATAAATCAGATTAATTTCGTGAGATAGGTTGATATTTTCCTGCTAGAATTGGAAAATAGTTGTTGATAAATTTTATTAATCCATATAATAAGATTACCATCATCGCAAAACGCAATGGAATATCAACAAGTTTGTCTAATGTCATAATGTCAGTAACTAACTTTAAAGAGTTATAAATAATTTGGTGAAATGCTACAATGATAATTGTATTTTTTCCGACAAATAGAAAAAAGCTTTTCATTTGAGATAAGGATAGTTGACTGATAATAATTGATATAATAATACAGCTGGTAATGCCTAGAGTTGCAGGAATAATTCTAAAATATCCACTAACTCCATAATTTAATATTAATATTGATAGACCTATTGATAACAGTAGAGATAAAATGCTATATCTAAATTTCTGATAAAAGGACTTTAATAGAAATTTACATGAATTTCCTATTGTATAATATATAATTGGCATACTAGGTAGTAAATAACTAATAGAATCATTGCTAGTTAATCCTAATTCTTCATGATTTAGCCCTCTGAGTTGATCTATAATTATGACTAATAGAAATGTAAAAAGAATTCTTATTGGAGTTTTTTTGTTTATTTTCCAAATAATAAAATGCCAAACTTCTGTGATTAGTAATACTCGTAAGAAATATAATGCTAAACAACCTGTAATAAGATTAGAGAATGATTGTGAAGGTATGTAGTGGACTTTTGATAGTGATATATAAATATATACTATTAAGTTTAGTATCAAGAATGGTAATATTAACGTCCAAAATCTTCTTTTTAGAAATGTTGCTAGGCTATTGTATTTATCATTTTTGAATGTCAGACCAGACAAAAAATAAAATAAAGGCATATGGAATGAATAGATATAATCATAAATCGCTGGAGATATTTGTCCTATTCCTGTATGCCCAATTACAACTAAAATAATTCCTATTCCTTTACATATATCTATCCATTCAATTCTGTTATCTTTTGTCATATTTTTACTTTTTTCTAGTATCCCAATCTTGAATAAATTGTTTAATAGAATTATCAATAACTGTTTTAGGATTATATGTATTTTCGGCAATTTCTTTTGAGATCTTTTTTGCCGAATCTCTCCATTCTTTAGGTTTAGCTATTATTGTTTCAATCTTTTGTATCGCTTCATCAGGTTTGTTGTAGTCAAACACAAAACCATTGAGCCCTGGTTTAATAACTTCAGGATAGTTTCCCACATGAGTAGAAACCAATAATGGCAATCCACACCATAAAGCTTCAATGCAGGTTAAAGGGTTGGGGTCGGAAAGCGATGGCATAAGAAAAATATCAGCAGCCTTGTATAAATTTATCATTTCGGATTGTACTTTGTAGCCAAGAAATCGACAATCAAGAGTTAATTTTTTAGCTTTTTCTTTTAAGCTATTTTCCATATCTCCATCTCCAGGAATTAGGATTGTGCATTTATTTTTGTTAGAGACTTTATAGAGAAGGTCCATAAAAGTATGAATCCCTTTTACAAATGTTAGTCTTGCAGGGCAAATAAATACAATTTTGTCATTTGCTATTTGTAGTGATTGCTTAATTTCTCTTCTTTCTTCTTCTGATATTTTAGAAACTGTTTCATATAAAGTATTGTCTATTAGATTTGGCATAAAATAGAATTTTGCATCTTGTGCAGCATAGTCTTTTACAAAATCTAATGACATTTTACCTCCATACCAGAATCCGTCTATACGTTTAAATATCACTTTTCTTATTAATTCCCTTATTTTAAGGGATAAGTTATTATAAGTTCTTATAGAATTTTTATGGGACTCATTCCAATAGATTATAGGACAATGCAGTGTGTTTTTTCTAAATATAGCAATCCAGTTCGATAAGAACATATAGCTTCCGGCCATTAATAATATATCTGGAGATAGATTTTTAATATAATCTAAGGTTTGAGGATTATAATGTGTCATAATACCAAAAACATTGAATGTTTTTCCTTTCATTAATGTTGTAAAAGTAGAAGAATATTCATTATAATACCAATTTCTTTCCGGTTCAGTTTCTGCCATACATAAAACATGGAATTTGATTCCATATTTTTGACAGGCATTGAAATATTGTGAATAGAATGTAGCGCGATATGGCGTTAAAATATTTGTTATTAAAACTATTGATTTCATGTGGAATATATATTTATTGTTTTATGTAATGTTTAGGTTCGTATTCTTTTTTATAATAATATGGAACTGCATACAGATATCCTAATAAGCTCCAAAATAGGATGCATAAATAGTAACCTGAAGTTAAAATATATCCCTCAAAGCAGGAATGTAAACAAATGAATAAAAAAGTTGCCGAAAATAGATGTAATCTTTTATACTTTCTTATATACGAAAAAGATCTTCTGAGTTGAATCATTATAATTATCAATGTCGTGAAACCTAATATCCCTGTTTGGAAAAGCACAGATAACCAACCAGACCCACTTTCTAGTCTTCCTATGACTTTTTTGTCATAATAATAGGCTGTAGCAAAGCCTGAACCAACTATTGGGGATTCTTTTAAATGTTTAAATCCTCCTTGGAAATGTTCGCTTCTTGATTTAAATGTATTTCCTTCAGCATATTCAATTTTTGCTTGTATTCGAGTCGAGGATTTTAAGTAATAAGGGTATGCTATGGATAGCAAAGATATGCTTATTATGATGTAAAGAAGCAATTTTCTTAGATTTTTTGATTCAATGAATAGAATATAAATCATTGAAATTGACGATGCTATTAATGCAGTTCGTGATGCTGCTACTACGGATAAGAATATTGAAGCTAAAAGAATAATAATGTGAAATAGTTTGTATATAACTTTATTTGTATTAAGAATAAGCCACATTAAAGTTGTATTTGCAATTCCAATAGCTGCGGCTAGCCACATAGAATGGGGGAAAAATGCTGAAAAATCCCAGCTGACATCTCCTTCTTCTCTTGACATCATGTTAATTCCGGCATAATAACAATATAGTGACGCGATTGTTAAAATGGGGAATATCATTAATGAACTAAAGATAAACTTTTCTCTGAAATGCATTATTCTCTTAGACGACGTTATTGGAGTTGTAAAAAAAATAATACAAGCAAAAAGGAATAGCCGATAGTTGAAAACTAAATTTATTGTGGAAGACAAAAAACACATTCCATAAAAGATTAAAAATATATAACCTATCTTGGATGTCTTGTAGTACTTAATTGCGTAGAAAATCAATAATGCTATTCCTACCATGTAAAAACTCATTCGATTAGGAATAAACATTATAGCATTCGATATTAAGCAAAATGCTAGAAAATAATATAGGGCCTCTTTTTTTACTGTGCTTATTAATGAAGTCATATCATTGTAATAAAGTCGAATAGTTGGTACCTTTTGTAAGAATTTCTTGCATACTTCGTAAATTTCTACAGAATATTTGATATTGTTCTGTTGTTATTTGTTCTATTATATTTGATATTTCAGATAGTGAGTTAATTGTTATGCCTATCTCTTTATCTTTTACTAAGGTTGCCATTGCGGAATCATTCCATACAATTAAGGGTAAACCGGCAAGAATATATAAAGAAAATTTGTGAGGAGCAATAATTTTTAGATAAGTTCCCCAATTTCCGTTGCAAGTTTTAGGGCTATCTCCATCCCAAACCAATCCCCAACTTCCTTTTAGGTTCTTAATATTATTAGGATAAAATACTCCTTTGTAAAAGACTTTGGTATCTTTTTCAAAGTCTTTATTTTTAAGAGCACCATAAAGATATAAATTTAAATCTTTATTCTCATGTATAAAATCTTTCATAAAAAGGCTTTTATCTATATTCCCGGCAAAACATATATTCTTACTGAGAATCCTAGGCATTGAATCAGGTTCTGCTATATAAGGGAAGCAGTCAATTATTTTGTATTGGATGTTTTTATTCTTTAAGGACTTATGTAAATAGTCTTTCATATTATTGGAATGGACAATTATTTCATTAAAACAGGATAAAACATTATTTTCTGTTGTTGATAATTGTCCATTCACTCTGATAGAATTTATATCGTGTATGATAGTTTGTAAATAAAATTTTTTCCATAATGGAAGGAGAATTTTTAATAATCGAGGATTAATACATGGATACTGAATCAAAAGGTGAGATTTAGCAGGATAAATAAATATTAATTGTATGAGTTTTGTAATTATAACTAGTTGAGTGAAAAATTTAAATCTATGATTTGGGACAGATATGAGGTGCTCAGTATATCCACATTTTAATGTTATTTCAAGGATATCATGAGGTGCCTTAAAAGATGCACCTCCTCCCATTGATTGTCCTTTTGTTTTGTCAATAATGTTAATACTAATAATTATCTTTTTCATTGGATTGTAAGTTTTAGAACTTTTTCTATTATCGGTGCCATATCATAATATTTATATTCTGCGAGTCTTCCACCGAATATTACACTTTCTTCTTTGTCAGCCAGTTCCTTATATCTGGCATATAGAATATTGTTTTTCTCGTCATTAACAGGATAATAAGGCTCCATTCCGTCTTTCCATTCTGTAGAATACTCTTTAGATATAACGGTCTTTGGAGAATTATCCACTTCTGTTCCAAACATTTCAAAATGCTTGTGTTCAATAATTCTGGTATAAGGAACCATTTTTTCTGTATAATTCACTACTGCATTGCCTTGATAGTTGGTGCAGTCATGAACTTCTTCTTTAAATCTTACAGTTCTGTATTCTAATTTGCCGAAACGATAATCATAATATTCGTCGATTTTGCCGGTAAAGACAATTTTTTCAGCTATATTTTCCCAATAACTTCTGTTTTCGAAAAAATCCACATTAGTTCTTACTTCCACATTATCAAGTAGTCCATCAATCAATTTGTTATATCCGCCTATAGGTATACCTTGATATTTGTCATTGAAATAATTGTTGTCATATACGAATCTTACAGGTAGGCGTTTTATAATGAAAGCTGGTAATTCAGTACACTTTCTTCCCCATTGTTTCTCTGTATATCCCTTAATAAGTGTCTCATATATGTCAGTTCCTATTAATGATATAGCTTGTTCTTCAAGATTACGTGGTTCAGTTATACCAGCCTTTTTCATAGCCTCTGTAGCTGCAGCTTTCTGTTCCTCAATCTTTTTTTTTGCTTGTTCTGGAGTGATAACTCCCCACATCTGATAGAATGTGTTCATGTTAAAAGGTAAATTATATAGTTTACCTTTGTAATTTGCAACAGGAGAATTTGTATATCTATTGAATTCTACAATTGAATTTACAAAGTTCCAAACCTCTTTGTTTGAAGTGTGGAATATGTGTGCACCGTATTTATGAACATTTATTCCTTCAATATTTTCACAATACACGTTACCGCCTCTATGGTTACGTTTGTCTATGACTAAACATTTCTTTCCAGCTTGTTTCGCTTTATATGCAAAAGTTGCTCCGAAAAGTCCGGAACCTACTATTAAGTAATCGTATGTTTTCATATATTATTTTTTTATGAAAGAATATTTCTGTTTTCTTGTTAATTCGTGTAATGCTAATCTTATTCTCAAAGGGAATTTCTTAGCTATTGATACGTAGAATGGAACTTTCTTTTTAGGAATAGATTTGTATGGAGATTGAAGTTTCTCTAACTCAACGGATTTTGATTCTACATACTTAATAATATTTTGTATTGTTTCATCAATTCCTTTCATCTTTGGAATTTTATTCCACATTTCATGTAGAATATTTCCATATCGGTTAAGTATGTCCATTTTATCTAAGCCTTCTCTTTGTGTCCCAAATGCAAAATGTGAAATTAATGCATCACCATTAAAACAATTACATTTACCTAATTGAGTAGGTTTTATACAACTTAAAAATTCTTCATCGTCTCCTGGAACTATTCCTTTAAATAAAGCCATATCTTTACCGAACCATAAAACACAATTTATTGAGAAACGTGCCATTCCCATTGGGTGTTTACCAACATATAAATCTTTATATTTGTTAGTCTTCAAATAATTTTCCATAAACCAGTTATGTAAATCTGCTGCAAACCATCCATCATGGCATATAGTACGTTCTGCACATATACTCATATAATACTTGTCAAGTTTGATTTTATCATGTACTTGGAGTAAATATGTTGATAGAGCATTATTTATAACCAATGGTGATACTAAAAAATATTCTGGGTTATCAACGCGAAATTTAACCATTTTTTCAAACAACTCCGGCTCAAACCAAACGACATCATCATCTAATTTCATATAGATGGTATCTTCGTCACAACAATCTCTATAGAAAGCATTAATACTTGCAATTCCATTAACTATACCATCGGGTTGCCAAACAAGATTTACTTTAGGATATTTTTCAGCCAGTTGTTTGAAGAATTCTATATCAATCATATTATGAGTATTGACCCATATATCGTATCTGTCAACTATATCTGCTTCAATAATAGGAGGGACTAGATATTGCATATATCTGCGTCTTCCTGCAGCCGTGTTAACTACTATCTTGTAATTCTGATACATATTATCTCAATTTTAAAATTAGACATCGTAAATAAGACATAATTGTAATTCCTAAAGTATTGGGTATTATCATAATCGGTTTTCTTCTTCCTAGAAATTCTCTGAATTCTTGTAAAGAACCATTCTTCTTAATCTCAGAAGTAAGAAGTTTAGTATATTTTAATCGTTGAAATATCCCCCTACTGCTATCTACTGCGTGTAATAAGTTATTGTAGTATTCAAGTATTGTATATTTCTTTAGTTCACTATTTTGAGGAAGTGAAAAACTTAAAGATTTAATATCCTTTGCTACGCGAACGATTATTTCAGGTCTTGTATATTTAACTCCTAAATGTTCTCCCTCGTGATGAACGTAGTTATATGCAGCTTTATCTATTGCGTATAAAGAGTTCACTCTATTTAAGCATGATAGTGCGAATAAATAGTCTTCAAAATAATGTACTTCTGTATTGAATAAAATACTTTTACAAATACTTTTCCTAAATACTTTATTAATTACAGAAAACATTAAGTAATTCTTTTTCATTTCTAGGTATTTGTCTGCTAATGTTATTGAGTCATTACAATAACCTTCCTTAAGAATATGTACTTTTGCTTTTTCATTTTTCGGATAATCTTTATATCCGAAAACATATGCATCAGCATTATATTCTTTATGTAATTTATAAATTTCTGCATATATACCTTCGTCAAGGAAATCATCAGAGTCAATAAACGTGATGTATTCACCTGATGCTTGTTTAAGTCCATAATTTCTTGCATTGCCAACACCTCCATTGGGTATATGGAAAGCTCTTATCCATGAATATTTTGATGCGTACTCATCGCATATTTTCCCTGATAAATCTTTACTACCATCATCAACTAACAACAATTCTATTTCATTATTTAGATGTTGTGATATAACGCTGTCTATACATCTAGATATATATCGTTCAACGTTATAAACAGGTATTATTACTGATAGAAACATGAGACGTATTATATTTATTTTAAGTAAAATAAGTAACTCATTACTTTGTTTTTTTCACTGACTTTACATAGTAAGACCGTTATTGCGATGTGAAAAATCACGGTAAGTGAGTTTGTAATATAAGGGCTTTCAGTGTGAAGTATAATCTCAAATATCTTGTCAATAGGTAGGATACGATACATCACTGTATGGAGACAAAACACAACCAGTGACAAACGCCCGTACCAAGAAAGAAATCTCCCACTCAATGCTTTTATATTGTTGCATAGAGTGTAGAGTAGAAGTGTAGTTGCAATTGAAGCTAATACATTATATGCTATATGCTGTCGAAATGTACTCATATCACTTGTTCCCATGCATACAATGATACTTGCTATACCTATTGCTGCTATTATAGTTATAAATAATAAGTAATAATTAGGTAGAATTTGTATTTTGTTACGTAAAACATTTGCAAGGTGCCCCAATGAAAAGTAGAACATGGCATAGATACCATTTATAAAACATTGGGCATTGATGGTTTGCATATAGTTGTGGGCATAGCTGATAATTGCAAATAAAATGTATGAAATAATTACCATATATAGTATAGTCAATCCTGGAATTTGTTTTACAATTTTGTAAAGTAAGTTATAGAGTAACCTGCACCAAAACATAGCAAGCAAAAACCATAAAGGTCCTATACCACTGTTATTGATTCCCGCATATAGAAAAGAATTAATCCAATACCATGTCTTTTCTGGGGCGTGTTGCCATGCTCCGACCAATATCCCGTATATAATGGTCGTTGCTGTTACTAATAAATAAGGTACTAGCAACGATCTGAAATCTCTGTGCAGTAGTTCGGTAATTTTTTTCTCCTTGTAAAAATATCCTGAAAGAATGAAAAATAGTGGCATGTGAAAGGTATATATTGCTGGCACTAACCAACCGAATCCATGTGCCAAGTGTCCAATGATGACAAGGATAATACCTATTCCTTTCATCATGTCGAATGTAATATCTCTATTCTGACTCATTTAATTTGAATTTAATAGTATTTTATTTTTTAAATAAACTGCTACACCTTTAGGAGATAATTCCTTTTGATAGTATTCTAAGCTTTGTGCTGACATCTCTTCCATCTTTTCATTATTGTCAAGGAGTGAGTTAATAATTTTATCTATGTTCCTCCATGATTCAACCTCAATATAATATTTATTATTATAGTAATCTGTTTCAGGTAATTTTTCTGTAATTACAATACATCCTTGTCTTAGGGCTTCATAAAATCGGAAACATTCAGTATTGAAGAAGCCCTTGGGCGATAATACAATTTTTGACTGTGAAAGTATTTCTGCATATTGTTCAGGGGAGAAGCCAGCTTCAAAAGATCTTGTAAACTTTATAATAGATTTCTTGAATACACTATCAAAATTTGTTGCATTAATTTTAAATGCTAAACTTTTCAATCTTAATGCAGTATTCCTTAGCTTAGTGTTATATTCAAATTTACTAGCAATATATAATACTGGTAAAATAATGAGTTTACTTAATGATGGCTTTAGGTAAACAAGACTTGAAAAGAAATTATATCTGTTTTTATTTAGGTTTCCTGAGTAGAAAATGTCATATTTTCTTTCATTTATAGGAATTATTGGTAATTCTTTGATTTTATATGGAATACCCAAAGGGTAAGAATATAAGTTCTTAAAAGTTTCACTCTTTTTCCTTAAATGCGTCTTAAATACGCATAAGAATGAATTCATTATCTCTTTTGATGGTTCTGTTCCTAGTTGATCTTCCCATTGAATTAAAATCTTTTTTTTGTATGGATCTTTGATTGAATGAGGTATTATGCCTGCTGTTGCGCAGAGAAAATAGATTTTGTATGAATAGAATTTAGGTAAGATGGAACTTAATTCATTTAATACCTCTTTTATGTATTCTTTTTGATTTATATTATTCAATTCATAAATTGAGGCATTGTCATAAAATGCATTAGAATAACCAAATAACATATTATTGTTTAATTAATCTTAAATCTATTTTATTTACAACTGTTGTATTTGATGGTATTTTTTTATTTGATACAAAGGTTCCAAAACCTAATGTTGCACAATTCCCCAGTTCAGTCCCTTTGAAAATAACAGCATTTTGTGCAATCCAACAATCTGACTTTATAATTATTGGCTTAGTAGTAGGCTTTTTATTTTCAAAACCAAAAAAAGGAAAATATTTTTCTGTTATTTCTCTTCTAGTTTGGGACTCATAAATGTTATGGGTATTTGTGTCCCATATCATTACATTATAAGATATTTGATTATAATTACCAATACTTATATACTCGTCTGCTCTTAACCAACTTCTTTCATTTATATTATTATAATTCCCTATTTCTATTTTTGCGTTAAATCTGATCCAAAATCGATTCATAAATCTATTGTGGTGTCCAATGATAAGCGAACCATTAAATGTTGTTAGCATGGGTGTCTCACTTGTCTGTTTGAAAATATTATATTCTCCACATTTAAAAGAACCATAGCATTGTAGATTAACATTTTCAAAAGATGTGTGCGCACCTATAATAGATTCATTAAATCCATTTGCACTATAGAAGGCTAATGTAGAATTCTTTATGATACAATTGTTTGAAATTATAACATTGTTATTGTTTTTTACTACGATTTTTGTCTTTCTGATTTTGCATTTTTCTTCTATGGTTAATTTTGAACCTTTTTCTACTATTACAATGGAACCATGAAATAGATATTTTAATCTTATTGAACTTAGTTTCTTGATGATGGACATATTGTAGATTTTTTGGTTGAAATAGTTAATTCTTTCGTTTTACTTTTTCTTTGATATAATATATCAATTTAGTTCTTATGTTTTTATCTAATCCACAGGTAAATATAGTAAGTAATACACATGAAATAGATGAAAATAAGATGATGATAAATCCTTTAATTGTATTTTCGTTTACGAAGGTATAAATGAGATAAGGGATAGGTATGGCAATAATAGTAATTATAAAACATTTTAATATAACCCCATAGATTTCTTTGTAAGTATAACCTACAATTTTTACAAGAATGATAGGGTCTATAATCACTGCTATTAATATATTAGCTATTAGGCTAGCCCAAGATAAAGTTATAGGATCGTATCCTAGTTTAAATAAGATATACACAATAGGAAACATTAAAATTTTCGTCATAGAAGAAGTTAATACAAACTCCTTTAATCTTCCCTTAGCATAGATAGCAGTATAAAAGCAACTTACAATTGTTGAAAATAGATTTTCAATTAATACTACCTTTGCGAAAAGTAGTGTATAATCTGGCACCTCTTTTAACCATAGATTTAAGACAGGATTTATTAATAAATACAATGGTAGACTTATCAAAAGGACTAGATAAAATGAAAATTTTGTGGAAGTTAATAGTAAGCTATGTGAACGTTTAATGTCACCTGCCGCAAAACTTTTTACGATTTGAGGGTTGATAGCCTGCCTGAAACTTTGGACAAATCTTGTAGCTTGACCACTTACAGTAAGAGATATGGAACGTGCAGCAACTATTGCAGGTGAAAAGAACATATTGGTTAATATTACCATACCTTGTCCGCTAAATACGGTTCCAAAAGTAGATATCACATTCCATAATGAATAGCTTGCAATTTGTTTAAATATATCTTTATCAAAGAGTAGCTTAAATTTTGATTCTTCAAAATGGCCTATACAATATATACGAGTAATACTCATTGAGATTAGGCTCACTATCATGAGTAGGAATCCGTATAGTATCAAACTGTCTATGAATGTAACTAGTGGTAGTACTAATACAATAGCTAGTTTCGCCAAAGAGTCAAATATAGTAATACCTGCAAAAACGCCCATTTTTTCTCTTGAGGTAATGATAGAGGTATACGGTACTTGCGTTATATTAAATACAGCTGTGATAATGGAAAATTGAAGAACAAAGAATGCGGCGTATAATCTGTCGTCTGGTATTACTAATTTGTTGAAAAGAAACCATAATCCGATACTCTCAGCCAATAGAACGATTGTGATCGCTACTCCGATTTGTATGTACATAGCAGTACAGAATGTACGATGTAATTTAATTTTATCTCCTTTACCCATTTCGAAGGTTAGAAATCTCATTACACCATTCACCATAAAACCATTTACCATATCCAAAAAACCAACAATACCACCAACTGCTTGATATATACCATAGTTCTCTACGCCTAGATTGATTAATACAATACGAGATGTGTATAATGAAACTCCCATCATTAATAACATCCGAATATAAAGGTAAATAGTGTTTTTGGCTATAGTCTTATTATTGGTAGTTTCTTTGATCATAGAAAATATTAAATATTAAATCTTTTCCCAATTGTTGTTTCGCCATTGTCATAATAGAATAAACTTTGTATAATATGGAAGTCATCGTCGGAGTTAGGACGTAATCCTTTTTCTAGTAAGAATAACGGTACTTCGCCTTTTAAAGAAGCCCATCTGCTAAATGTACTAAGGGGGCCAATTATTCTATCACAATGAGATAGTGCTTCAAGGTCAAATGCTGCAGAATTATTATTTGCATTTATATAAGGGATACGAGAAAATATGGATGTATTTATTGTTGTATTTGATGATATATAGAAAATCACTTTTTTATCTTTGTATAATTTTAAAAGATATTGCAATAGTTCGGCATATTCTTCTTGTGAAAAATAATATTGCCCCCCTCGCCAAGTTTTGTAATCTCCTTGCCTGATATGTACCCCAATAATGAAATAGCCTTGATTATGATATGTTGATATTAATTTTTCTACTTCATTTTGTATTTCTTTTGATGGTTGAAATAAGGACAAAACGTCATTTTTTATTTGTGGATAATATTTATGTGAGCCACAATAATCCCATCCTTTTACGAATCCTAAAGATTTTCCTATTTTACTATTGAAGAATCTAAAAGAGAATTTGTTATAGATTAGCTTGTAATAGATTCCTTTTTTTTGACATACTTGATTGAAAAAAGGAAATTTTATTATATTATTATCTAGAAGAGTGGGATAATCTTTAAAACTTTTGTCAGGAAATAAGACATATACCTTTTTCTTTTTCAGCATTGCTTCTCCTGTTAAATCAAGAAAAGACCAGAATCTATTACACGTTTGTCCTGGAATGTCAAATATAAATTTCATAATTGAGTTTTTATTTTTGAATACATAATTCTTTTAATAAATTAATGTATTAAAGTTTTTAAGCTCTTTTATTTCGCTCCATAGCCATACCCATAGCCATATCCGTATTTCTTGCCGTATCCATAGTGTCCGTACTTGCCATATTTTCCATAGCCATAGTAGGAGCCGGTTTCACGTTTATTCATATCAATGCCGTTAATCAATACACAGAGGTGGGGAAGTTTGCAGTCCTGTTGCAATTCATTGATTAATTTGAACTCACTCTTGGCGGTGTAGTTGGAGCGGCAGACGTAGACACTTAAATCAACTACGCGGGCAATAAGCTGAGTATCGGTCACCATACCGATAGGGGCTGTATCCAATATTACGTAATCAAAGTGTTGCTTTAATTGTTGGATCGCATCATCAAGTGCCTGGCGGGCTACTAACTCAGTAGGGTTGGGAGGAATGGTGCCACCTGGTAAGATATAAAGATTGGGCGATATTGTAGATGTCTGACATAAGCTAAGTAGGTCTGTATGTTCTGGATCGGATAAATATTGTGAAATCCCGGCTTCTTTATGAGAAAGATGGAATACCTTGTTCAGTCCGGGTTTGCGAATATCCAGACCCACAATCACCACTTTCTTGCCCATGAAGGCGAAGCTGCAGGCCAGGTTGCCGGCATTGAAACTCTTGCCCTCGCCGGAAGTGGTGGAAGTGAAGAGGATTACTTTTTGGTCTTCCTGCAGCATGTACTGGATATTGGTACGTACGGAACGGAACACTTCTTCCATCAGTTCGTTACGGTTCTCTCGTACTACAATGGCACCTTCTGTAGTTTCTGAAGTAAGCGGAATGTCACCTACAATAGGAAGGTTGGTAATTTTTTCTACATCGCCCCGTGTCTGGATTTTAAACTGAAGCAAGCCTAAAATGAAAATCCATCCAATGGGGAGAGCTAGTCCCAATACGAGGGCGATCATATAAGTCTGTGAAGGAGTAGGGAAAATCTGTCCACCTGCCAAAGGTTCGTCGATAATGCGGGCATTGTTGGCGGTAGAAGCCAGGGTGATGTTGTTTTCCTCGCGTTTCTGCAGCAGCATCAGGTAGAGGTTGGCCTGAATTTCCTGCTGGCGCGACATACTGAGGTATTCTTTTTCCTGTACGGGGGCATTGCTTACCTTGCCGGCATACTTGCGGGTCTGTGCCTGCAGGGCCTGGCGGTTGATAAGCAAACCTTTTTCGGCCGTCTGGATGGCTCCCATTACGCTGTTGCGCATTACCTCGATGCTGGCATTCAGACTCTGCACGGCCGGGTTGTCCTCGTGCGAGGTGCGCAGCAGGCGTTTGCGCTCAATCAGCATCTGGTTGTAGTTTTGTACCACGGTATTCAAATCGCTGTTATTCAGCCCGATGTTGGCAGGGATGACTTCGTACTGGCTCTTCTCGCTCAGAATATGATTCTTCAGGTGATTGACCAGGCTGATTTGTACCTCATTCTCTGCGTAGGCACGTTCATAGCTGGCTTGCTCACCGGCAGCCTGGGTGGCATCGGCAGCAATATCTACCACACCTGCCCGTTGTTTGAAGCTGGCCAGCTGGCTTTCAGTAGTACCCAGTTCCTTGTTGATAATGCGGATGCGTTCATCGATAAATTCGGCGGTCTTGGCTGCTACCTCATTCTTGTCGTTATTGCCTTCTTCGTTGTATACTTCTACCAGCTTGTTCAAAAAGTCTACCCCGCGGGCTACCTGGCTGCCAGTGACGGTAAGTTGGGCTATGGTGGTAGACTTACTACTTGGACTTACTGCCAAGCGGCTGCGGCAAGAGGCTGCAGCTCCATTGGGCGATACGACTGTGGCCTGAATCACTTCGGGTACAGACTGGATAGTTTGCAGCGTAGAATCGGCTGCAGAGAAGGTGAATACACCCACGGGGGTAGAGAATACGGCAGGCAGGCTTTCCACGGTCTTCTTCCATTCCTGGCCTTCGTGCTCTACCAGCACTTCGTGGAGTTGCTGGTTACGGAAAAACATCTTGACTTGGGCATACCCCATGCGTTCGGCTTCTTCGGGAGTGACCCATACTCTAATGGGCGACTGCTTGTAAAGCTCGGTGTCGCGGAACTGGCCGGGCACGGAGTAGCTGACATAGAGGTCGAGGGCAGTCACCACTTTCTTAATCAGGGTGCGTGAGCGCAGGATTTCCAGTTCGTTATCAAAACTCTGGGTGGAAGTGGATACAAAGCCCAAATCTTCCAGGTTGGCTCCGTTGGCTCCTCCCTTGCTTTCGTTCTTAATCAGGACGGAAGAGCTGACGGTGTAGAGAGGGGTCAGGGTCTTGAGGTAGAAAAAGGCGCCGATCAGGAATATGACCACACAGCCCAGAATCCAGGGCCAGTACATCAGGAGTTTAACTAAAAAGGCTTTATAATCGAAGCCGGAAGTTTCGTTGTCTTCTTCCAGCAGGTAGTTTTTGGTCTCTTCTGCCATAGGTAAATGTCGTTATTATTTGGAAATTGCGAGTACAAGTGAAGTGATGGAAGTCACGATGCTGAGCAAGGTAATCCACATGGAGGAGTTGCTGTTAAAGGTATTGGTACGTACCTTGGCCTTGGTAGGCTTGACATAGACCACGTCGTTCTGTTGCAGGTAGAAGTAGGGTGACTGGGCTACGTCGGCTTCATTCAGGTTAAGGTGATATACCCGGCGTACGCCTGTGGAGTCTTCACGGAGCAGCTGCACGTCATCGCGTACCGAGAAGAGGGTCATATCGCCTGCCTGTGCCAGGGCTTCGAAGATGGTCACTTTTTCGGCATCGGTGGTATAAGTCCCGGGATGTCCCACTTCACCCAATACGCTAAATTTGTAGTTGGAGGTACGTACGGTGACGTTGGGCACTTCCTTCAGGTAGGGCTGGAGCTTTTCACGAATGAGGGCTTCACACTCGCGGTTGGTCAGGCCCATTACCTTGATTGTACCCAATACGGGGAAATCAATACATCCCTGATTATCTACCAAGTAAGCTAATAATTTGGCGCCATCCATTCCGATGCTGGTACTGCTTGTACTTTCCTTGCTTTGTCCGAATTTGCGGTAGAAAGGAGCCGATGCTTCGGGGTCGGTGGTGCTTACTACAATAGTAAGCTCGTCCTTGGGCATGATGCGGAAGTCATAGAGCTGTCCTTCAAGGGATTCATTGAGCACTTGTTCGTTCTGAAGGTAGAGCGATTTCTGGTAAGACGTACACCCGCTCACCAGCAGGGTGGACAACGTCAGCATACAGACTACTTTGCGTATCTTCATCTTTTCATTGGGTTTTGTTATGATTTTTCTAAAGGAATTTCCCTGCGCATAGGGTGTGCTTCGCCGTTACCACTCCCAGCTATGGATTGGGGGCGGTAAAAATTACAGCCGATAATCAGCCGCAAAATTAAGCCTTATTTTTGGTTTATTCAACTTATAGAGGGATTTTTGTCGGTGAAAAGGGTGAAAATCAATGAAAAAGTGGGCGTATCGGCGGATTTTGTAACAATTCTGGAACAATGTGTGGGGTATAGGTGCGGGGTGTGAGAAAAACGCAAGGGCGTTTTACCTGAAACGCAAGTGCATTTGTGATAAAACGCAAGTACGTTTTACTTCAAACGCAAGGGCGTTTGATTCGAAACGCAAAGGCGTTTTCGGGGAGTTCCGGAAAGGGAAATATGACGGGTTGTCGGGGTTGGCAGGCATTTTTATAAAATGTATATACGCGGGGTGTGGAAAAATACAACGCTTATATTTTTCCACACCTGTATATATAGAGAGTTTGCAAAACCGGTGCCAACCCCGACAACCCGTCAAGCGGTGGCCCGGGGAAGGCCGGTTCTTCACTACTGTTCTGTATCTTTTGTGTGAGGGATTTGGATGCCTTGGCTTGATTTAATTCGCTCTAAATCAGTGGCGAGTGAGCGGAAAAAGTCGCGGAGCAGCTCATCCTGCTTCTGCGGGTCGGCGGCAAGCAGGCGGTGGTACACGGCGAGGATGCGGCCGAGGAATGTCAGATCCGTCAGGAGCCCTTTTTAACTTTTTGAAACGTGTGTGCGCTCATCGGCGCCAGTCGGCACAACTCTTGTACGGTGAGGGTACGGCCGTGCGACAGCACCTGGTGGCGCCACGCTTCCAACATCTGTCCCAGTTCAATCAATTTCGCTTGTTTCATACGCGTTTTTGTTTAAAAAATAAAATTATAGTAAATTATTGGTTAAAATATTGCACGCATGCGTGCAATGTGGGTTTGTACTTTCTGTAAACTTGTGTTACATTCGTTTCGCTGTTTTGAAAAGAAAACACAAAAATTAAAACTAAAAGGATTGCAAATTTAATAAATCATTAAATAAAGCACGAGAAAATGAACAAAATGATGCTAAGTATTTTTAGGGGTTATGCCGACACGATGCCCGTGGCGGTGAGTCTTGATGAAGTGGTCCGTCTGATTCGGGAGGACAAGGTGTTGGCCGACCACACCGAAAAATACCGTTACTATCGCTCGCAGGGGCAGAAGGCGGCTGCCGGCCGGGAAAAGGCGGCCTGTCCCTGCTTTGCCGTGGCGGTGCGTTTTGAGAACGGGAAACGGAAGGCCGACATCAGCGGCTGGACGGGCCTCTCAATGGTGGACTTTGACCATCTGCCCGAAGGACGGGTGGGGGAAGTGTTCGAAAAAGTGTGTGCCGACCCGCACACCGTGCTGGCTTATACCACTATCAGCGGGCAGGGGGTGAGGGTGGTGTGCCGCTACTGTCTGGATGGAGAGACGCCCGATACCGACCGGGTGGCATGTTACAGCCGGGTATTCCGCAGGGTGAACGAGTATTATGGGCAACTGACGGGGTGCAGTTTCGACCCTGCCTGCAAGAATGCCACGCGACTGAGCGGACTGGCGCATGACGCGCAGGTGCATTACCACGACGGGGCGGAACCTTTCCGCTTCGACCTTTCGCACATGAAGAAGGCGGATGAGCCGCGCAGGGGTCGGGTGGAGCGTGTGGTGGCTCGTATCCGCAGGGAGCTGGACGAGCAGGGCGTGGTGTATGCCCCGCATCATCACAACGAGTACATCATGCGCATGGGGTATCTGATGAACGAGTTCGGGCTGCCGCTGGAGCAGGCCATCGGCTGGGCGGACGGACGTTTTCCGGAATACGACGGCGACGTGGCGGCCATTTTCCGCTCGTGCTATGCCGATACGGAGGCGCACGGACGGCGGGAGGCGGAATTGTTTCGTGCGAAGAGGGAGAAGAAGGGGGAAGGACGTTCCCAGCTGGCCACGCCCCAGGAGATTGAGCAGTTTCTCGCCACGCAGGCGGAGTTTCGGAAGAACGTGATTACCGGGAAGGAGGAGATGCGGCATCCCGAGGCCGAGGAGTTTGTGGAGCTGACCGACCGCCTGGTGAACTCGCTGTGGAGCCGCATGACCAAGGAGGGGCACACGGTGCGCCTGTGCGATGTGCGCTCGGTGCTGGAGTCGGAGTTTGTGCCGGAGTTCAACCCTTTTACGGAGTATTTCCGCTCGCTGCCTCCGTGGGACGGGGTGACCGACCACATCGGGCGGCTGGCGGCCACGGTGCACGTGGAGGGTGACGCGAAACTGTTTGATGATTGTTTCCGCAAGTGGCTGGTGGCTGTGGTGGTGTCGCTGATGGTGAAGGAGGTGACGAACCACCAGATTCTGGTGCTGGTGGGGCGGCAGGGCTGCTACAAGACGACCTGGCTGGCGCGTCTGCTGCCGCCTGAACTGCAGCGGTATTTTTGTGTGCGCTCCAACAGCGGACGGCTGACGAAGGATGATAACCTGGCGCTGTCGGAATTTGCGCTGATTTGCCTGGAGGAGATTGACGAGCTGCGCCTGGGCGACATCAACCAGCTCAAGGCGATGGTGACTATGCCGGCGGTGAACGAGCGGAGGGCGTACGGGCACTACAAGGAGAACCGTCCGCACATCGCGAGTTTCTGTGGCACGACCAACCAGCCGGAGTTTCTGAACGACCCCACGGGAAGCCGGCGCTGGCTGCCCTTCACGGTGGTGCACATTGACGACCCCTACACGCACCCCGTGGACTATGCGGGGGTGTACGGGCAAGCTCTGATGCTGTGGAAGAAGGGGTTCCGCTACTGGTTCGACGAGGAGGAAATCGCGCAGGTGAACGCACGCAACGAGCGGTTTGAGACGGCCAGCCTGGAAACGGACTTGTTGCTGGCTTTTTTCCGCGTGCCGATGCCCGGCGAGGAATGTATGTTCCTGACGGTGGGCGAGATTCTGCAGCACATCAACGGGGGCATGAAGAATCCCCTCAGTGCCGTCAAGGTGGGGCTTGCCTTGCGGAAGGCGGGATTCGAACAGGTTCGCGTGGCGGGGAAGAGGGGGTATCGGGTGGTGATGTACACCATTGAAGAGGTGAACCGCAACCGTCGTGCCATGGGACGATTCACCGAGGCGCCGGCTGAAGAATAGTCTTCATCGACCGGTCGCCGGCTGGTGATAACGCTTTGATTTTCATGTGGCTTTTTATGTTCCGAAGAAGGAAAAATACCGGGAAAAAACGGGTGGAAAAACTTGTGTATCCGACCGGAATTGTGTATATTTATAGGTAACTAAAATAAAACGGAACAATGAACTACATGCAATTGAAAACGGGACCGGGAGCTGTTTCCGGGGAGGAACGGGAGGGCTTCTGCCTGAAAGCTTACCGGAAAAGTGAGTTGGCGGGCTTGTATTTTCCGCAGGCTGGTAAGAAAGGTGCCCTGCAGGGGCTGGGGCGATGGATCAAGCAGTGTGCGGAACTGGAAAGGGAGCTCGAGCGGTCGGGCTACCAGAAAAACCGCAAGTTTTTCCTGAAATCGGAGGTGGAACTGATTGTGAGGTTCCTTGGAGAGCCGTAAGCGGCGGCGTTTCCTTTTTCTAATGTCTTCAAAAGTCTTCAAATTTCCTCGAATGTCTTCGTAAGTCTTCGTATGTCCTCAAATGTCTACATGGGCGGAAACGGGGAGTGTAACTTTGCCTATGTAAATGAAGAGTGAATAATGAAGAACAATGGATAATGAAGAATGAAGAGTGAATAATGAAGAACAATGGATAATGAAGAATGAAGAGTGAATAATGAAGAATGTGCGCGCGTTTCCTGGATTCATCATTCATCATTCTTAATTCTTCATTCAAGATTCATCATTCTTAATTCTTCATTTTATTATTAATTTTTAATTGATTGACCTATGAAGAAAACAGTGACTTATTCGGTTGTAGGGCGCGTGAACCCGGCCGATCGTGAAAGCGGTGAAGTGAAGTATTATGCACAGTCGCAGGCTCGCGGTGAGATGGGTATCCGTGAAATAGCGGAACGTATTCACCAGATGTGTACCGTGACCCGTGCCGACGTGATGGCGGTATTGACGGGACTGGAAGATATTGTGTCGGAAGGCTTGCAGGGCGGCGAAATCGTACGCCTGGGTGAACTGGGTTCGCTGCAGCTGAGCCTGAGCGGGGAAGGAGCCGCTACGGAAGATACGTATACCGACAGCATGATTGAAAAGGTGCGCGTGCTGTTCCGCCCGGGTACGGTGATGCAGGAGGCTATCAACAACCTGGCTTTCGAACGGGTGCCGGTGAAGTATAAGAAAGAAGAAGAGGACGACGGTGCAGGGGTGTAATCGGAACTAAGGCGTGAGAAGATGACGAAAGTAAAATGGATTGTGGTCAGGGTGCTGAAGTGTATTCTCTGTCTCCTGACCGGAAGAAAACCGGATTGCAATGAGAAAAATTGACATGATTGTGATTCACTGTACGGCAACGAGAGCGGACCGCCCGCTCTCGCCTGCCGAACTGACGAAGATGCACCGGAAACGGGGGTTCAAGTGTTGCGGATATCACTATTTTGTCCGCACGGATGGTGAAATTTGTACAATGCGACCGGTGGAGCGGGCCGGAGCGCATGCCAAGGGGTATAACGAGCACAGCATCGGCATTGCGTATGAAGGGGGACTGGATGCGCAGGGACGGCCGGCGGATACGCGTACGGAACTGCAGAAGCGTTCGCTCCGGATTCTGGTGAGGGTGCTGAAATCGGATTTCCCGGCCATCACGCAGGTGGTGGGGCATCGCGACCTGAGCCCGGATCTGGACGGCGACGGAACGGTGGAACCGGAGGAATGGACCAAGGCCTGCCCTTGTTTTGACGTGAAAAAGGAGCTGTAGCGGAACAAAAGTTTTCTAAATCGTAAAAAGAAGGTGTCCGGCGCCTGAAAAGTTTTCAGGATTCGAAATAAAATCCTACCTTTGCACTACTCAAAATCCAAACGGACATGGCGAATCTGTATATTATCATTTCTGCATTTGTATCGGCAGTGATACTGGGGAGAATCATTATCCCGAATATTCTGATTATTTCATTGCGCAAACGCTTGTTTGACGTGCCTGATGAACGGAAAGTACACAAACGTCCGATACCTCGCCTCGGGGGAGTGACCTTTTTCCCGGTGATTCTTTTTTCCTTGTGTGTGTTTACGGCCGTGCGGCTGATGACGGGCCACGGACCTGCGGATACATCGACAACGGACCTGGTGTGCGAGTTTCTTTTCCTGACGGGAGGGCTGACCCTGTTGTATATCGTGGGCATTGCCGACGACTTGATTGGGGTGCGCTACCGTAAGAAGTTCCTGGTGCAGATTATCTCGGCGGCGATGTTTCCGCTGTCGGGCTTGTATATCAACAATTTCTATGGTCTCTTTGGCATTTACCTGATTCCTGCAGAGGTAGGTATTCCGCTGACCATGCTACTGGTGGTGTTCATTACCAATGCCATCAACCTGATTGACGGTATCGACGGACTGGCGTCGGGGCTGAGTATGGTGGCGCTGCTGGTGTTCGGGGTGCTGTTCGTGCATTTCCGCATGTGGAGCTATGCCATGCTGGCTTTCGTGACGGTGGGTGTGATTATCCCGTTCTTTTCGTACAACGTGTTCGGCAGTGCGGATTTGGGAAGGAAGATTTTCATGGGGGATACCGGCAGCTTGACGCTGGGGTATATTCTGAGCTTCTTCGTCATCAAGTACTGTATGTATGAGCCGGATATGCTGCTCACGATGAAGACGAGTCCGGTGCTGGTGTCGTTCAGCGTGCTGATGGTGCCGTGTCTGGATGTGATTCGCGTGGTGCTGCGGCGTGCGCGTAACAAGCGGTCGCTGTTCATGCCCGACAAGACGCACATTCACCACAAGTTCCTGGCCATGGGTTTCTCACCGCGGAGGGCGCTGGTAACGATTCAGCTGATGTCGGCCTGCTTCTGTGCGTTTACCATCGTGGCGATTCTTTATATGAACAACACGCTGGTGTTCGTGATTGACGTGGTGGTATGGACGCTGCTGAACCTCTGGTTTGACCATGTGATTAACCGGAAGGCGAAGAATGGAGAATAATGAAGAATTAAGAATGAATAATGAAGAACGGGAGGGGTGACTCTTCCGTTTTTTTTATTATGACATAAGAACAAAAAGACATAATTTCAATAATGATGAAGAATGAAAAGTGAAAAGTGAAAACGCAATACGCTCACCTCTTTTACTTTTTAACTTTTACCTTTTAACTATATACCTTATACCTTTTTCTGTCTAAAGAAGCTCGATATCTGTATAACTCGTTTGAGAAAATGTGCTGTAATGAATGTTATTCGTTTGAAAAAATGTGTCGAATGTTGGTTTATTCGCTGGAAAAAGTGTAATTTCGTCGTTGGGAAATAAGATTACACCATGCTTAAAAGGAAGATAGAAACATATTTAGCCGACTGGAAACGGTCTGAGGACAGAAAGCCTCTTGTAATAAAAGGTATCCGCCAGTGTGGAAAGACATACATTGTTCAGAAATTCGCAAGGGAGAATTATGAAAGTGTGGTCTATATGAATTTCATTCTTGAGCCTGACAACAAGTCTGCCTTTACCGGCAATATAGATGTGGATACCATCATTCTCAACCTCTCTGCTTTGATTCAGGGCAGTCGTTTCATTGAAGGGAAGACTTGTATTATTCTTGACGAGATTCAAGAGTGTAGGGAAGCAAGGACTGCCTTGAAGTCATTTCATATAGACGGGCGTTTCGATGTCATTGCCACAGGTTCGCTTTTGGGGGTAAAAGGTTATGGTCAAAGTAAGAAAAAGAAGGAGGATGTAGGGCAAGATTCTGTTCCGGTCGGATACGAAACCGTGATTGACATGTATCCATTGGATTTTGAAGAGTTTCTATGGGCAAACGGAATCGGTCAGACAGTTATTGATTCTGTAAAATCATGCTTTGAGAACGAAAAGGCTGTTCCTGACGGGATTCATAAGGTCATGATGGAGATGCTGTACAGATATGTGATTGTCGGAGGGCTGCCGGAAGTGGTGAATTGCTTCCTTAAAACCAGGAATATCGAACTTATCTATAAGTTGCAGCGAAATCTTATTGCCGGATACGAAGAAGATATGGTTAAATATGCAGAGGATGCGGACAAGCCCAATATCCGGGAATGTTTTGACTCTATTCCGAAGCAACTGGCTAAAGAGAACAAGAAATTCCAGTATTCAGTTGTGAAAAAGGGAGGAAGGTCTGCTCAATACATCGGCAGTATTCAGTGGCTGGAAGATGCAGGGATTATCCGTAGATGCTATAACACACAGACTACGGAATTGCCGTTAGAGGGGAATGCTATTAAAGACTGTTTCAAAGTGTACACAACTGATATAGGTATTCTTGTGGCAATGCTCGACTATGGTACTCAGGCGGATATTTTAAAGGGAAATCTTCTTGGATACAAGGGAGCTATTTTCGAGAACCTCATGGCGGATTTTCTGTGTAAGTCCGGTCAGAAACTGTACTATTTCCATAAGGACAGCGGGCTTGAACTGGACTTCCTGGTAAGGTTCAAAGGCGAATGTGTTCTCCTTGAAATTAAGGCAAAGTCTGGTAAAGCAAAAAGCATGACAACGGTTCTTAAAAATAAGGACGTGTATCATGTTAAGAGTGCAATCAAGTTAGGGCAATATAACGTAGGCCGTGATGGAGATATACTTACCATTCCACTATACATGGGATTTCTTGTAAACGACAAACTTGCAGACGTTATCATTCCTGATGTTGATGTGAGTGCGTTGAATAATGAAGAATGAAAAATAATGAAGAATTAAGAATGAAAAATGAAAAATGAAAAGCGAAAACGCAATACACTTGCCGCTTTTACTTTTTAACTATTACCTTTTAACTCAATATGTTCTTCTGTTCTTTTGTCTAAAAAAAGACATAAAAAAAGGGAATCTTCCCAGACTCCCAATCTTCATTAACCTTAAATCTAATACCATGAAAAACACGATGCAAAGGTAAGGATTTTATGTTATGAAACATATAATTAGGGCGAAAATCTGCATTGAATTAACTTTTTTTACGTTTTAAAGCAGGAACGCAGAATTTTTACACCGGTTTTTTCTGTTTGGAATGGAGATTCCGGGGCTAAGAGCTTGGTGATTCGTTTTCAATAATGTATCTTTGTCCTTAAAACTAAAAAGAAAGACAGAATGAGAAGACAGTTTGTAAGATTGGCATTGTGTCTGTTCCTGCTGGGGGGATCCGTCGCGTATGCCCAGAGCGGAATGACCGACAACCAGGTGATAGAATATGTGCAACAGGCGCTTCAACAGGGCAAGGACCAGCAAACCATTGCGATGGAGCTGCTGGCCAAGGGGGCCACTCAGGAGCAGTTGCTGCGATTGAAGTCCATGTATTCGGGTTCGACGGGCGCGTCGACATCGGGCAGCGGTTCTCTGACGGGGGAAGACAGCTCGCTGCTGGGCTCTGGTTCACGGGCCCGGAAAACTACTGCGACCGGTACGGAAGAGGATGCTTCGGAATTCCTGGAGACAAGTTCGACAAACGTGGACAAGAGCATGTGGTCGGAAGACATGCAGAAGACCATGAAGAAACGCCGCAACCTGACGACGGTGGTTACCAGCGAGAACGATGTGTTCGGACGGAATATCTTCAACATTGAACAGCTGACTTTCCAGCCTAACCTGAGCATGGCTACGCCGGAAAACTACCGCCTGGGACCGGGTGACGAGGTGATTATCGACGTGTGGGGCGCTAGCCAGAATACCATGCGGCTGGAGATTTCGCCCGACGGCTATGTGAACATCATCAACCTGGGTCCGGTGTACCTGAACAACATGACGATTCAGGATGCACGCCAGCTGCTGAAGCAGGAACTGGGAAAGATTTATGCGGATTCGGGCAATAACATCCAGGTGACATTGGGAAATATCCGTACCATCCAGGTGAACGTGATGGGGGAAGTGATGGCGCCGGGTACGTATTCGCTGTCATCGCTCTCGACGGTATTTCATGCGCTGTACGTGGCAGGCGGTGTGAGCGACATCGGTAGCTTGCGTAACGTGCAGGTGGCCCGCGGCGGCAAGACGTTTGCCCGTCTGGACGTGTATGAGTACATTATGAAGGGGCAGATTCAGGACGACATCCGCCTGCAGGACGGCGACGTGGTGATTGTGCCTACCTACGATGAGCTGGTGAAGATTACGGGTAAGGTGAAGCGTCCGATGTTCTACGAAATGAAGAACGGGGAATCGGCTGCTACTTTGCTGAAGTATGCCGGCGGTTTTGCTTCGGATGCTTACAAGAAGAGTATCAGGGTGTTACGAAAAGATGGTAAAGAGTTTTCCGTAAAAACGGTGAACGATATAGACTATTCTGCGTTTAAATTAATAGACGGTGACGTGATTTCGGTGGATTCGATTCTGAACCGCTTCAACAACCGTCTGGAGGTGAAAGGGGCTGTGTATCACCCGGGAGTATTCGAGTTGAGCGGTTCGCTGAACACGGTACGCCAGCTGGTGGAGAAGGCTGACGGTTTGCTGGGTGATGCCTTTACGGGACGTGCGGTGTTGTATCGCGAACGGGAAAACCTGACGAAGGAGGTGTTGCCGGTTGACATTCAGGGTATCTTGAACGGTACGTCGCCCGACATTGCCTTGCAGAAGAATGACATTTTGTATATCCCGAGCATCCACGACTTGCAGGACATGGGCAAGGTGACCATCAGCGGTGAGGTGAACAAGCCGGGTAGCTATACGTATGCCGACCACATGAGCCTGGAGGACCTGGTGATTACAGCGGGCGGTTTGAAGGAATCGGCTTCGCTGGTGCGTGTGGACGTGTCACGACGCATCCGTGACCCGAGAGGGACGACGGAGCCGGACGTAATCGGACAGAATTTCTCGTTCGGACTGAAGGATGGTTTCGTGGTGGACGGTGAAGCGGGATTTGAACTGCAGCCGTACGACCAGGTGTTTGTGCGCCGCAGCCCGAGCTACAACGAGCAGGTGAACGTGACGGTGGACGGTGAGGTGCTGTTCCGCGGTGACTATACGCTGAACACGAAGAGTGAACGTCTGAGCAGCTTGATTCAGCGTGCCGGCGGGGTGAGCCGCTATGCGTATGTGCGTGGAGCGAAGTTGCGCCGCGTGCCCAACGAGGAGGAGCTGCGCCGCATGGAGGATGTGGTGAAGATGATGCGCCGTGAAATCGGTGATGCCATGGCCAACACGCTGGGACTGAAGGTGGACAGTACGTTTACGGTAGGTATCGACCTGGAAGCTGCACTGGCGAACCCGGGCGGAGACGCTGACCTGGTGTTGCGTGAGGGCGATGTGCTGACCGTGCCGGAATACAACAATACGGTGAAGGTGAACGGAGCGGTGATGATGCCGAACACGGTATCGTATGCGGCAGGCAAGAGCGTGAAGTATTACCTGAGCCAGGCGGGAGGCTACTCTGCCAACGCCAAGAAGAGCCAGAAGTTCATTATTTATATGAACGGACAGGTGGCCGAAGTGAAGGGCAGCGGCAAGAAACAGATTGAGCCGGGCTGCGAAATCGTGGTACCGAACAAGACGAAGAAGTTCAACTTTGCGAACATAGTATCGAATGCGACTTCGTTTGCTTCACTGGCTACGATGCTGGCTTCACTGGCTACGATGATGAAATAACCTTTAAATCTATGAGTATATGAACATGAAAATGAGACTGATTGTCATGAACTTCCTGCAGTTTGCCGTGTGGGGAGCGTATCTTACCTCAATGGGTACGTACCTGGCGGGTGTGGGATTAGGCGGACATATCGGAATTTTTTACGCCATGCAGGGGATTGTGTCCCTGTTCATGCCGGCTGTGTTGGGTATTGTGGCTGACCGCTGGATTCCGGCGCAACGGTTGCTGGGGCTGAGCCATCTGTTGGCTGCCCTGTTTATGGGTGGAGCGGGCTATTATGCCATGACTACGGGACCGCAGGTGGAATTTGCACCGCTGTTCTCGTTCTACTCCGTGAGTGTGGCGTTTTACATGCCTACGCTGGCTCTGTCGAATTCGGTGGCTTATACGGCGCTGGACAAGGCAGGGCTGGATACCATCAAGGCGTTTCCGCCGATACGTACGTTCGGGACCATCGGTTTCATTTGTTCCATGTGGCTGGTAGATTTACTGGGATTCCAGTCGAACTACATGCAGTTCTTTACCTGTGCGGCATGGGGCGTGGTGCTGGCCGTATATGCCCAGACGCTGCCGGAATGTCCGGTGAGCCGCGCACAGGGCGGACAGAAGTCGCTGGTAGAGGCATTGGGACTGAGGGCGTTTCTGCTCTTCAAGAACCGCAAGATGGCGGTGTTCTTCATCTTCTCGATGCTGCTGGGTGTGTCCTTGCAGATTACCAACGGCTTTGCCAATCCGTTTATCACGAGCTTCAGCGCCATTCCGGAATATGCCAATACCTTTGGCGTGCAGCATGCCAACCTGCTGATTTCGCTCTCGCAGATCAGTGAGACGTGCTGTATCCTGCTGATTCCGTTCTTCCTGGGACGCCTCGGCATCAAGAAGGTGATGCTGATTGCCATGGTGGCGTGGGTACTGCGCTTCGGACTCTTCGGCCTGGGTGACCCGGGCAGCGGGGTGTGGATGTTCGTGCTGTCGATGATTGTGTATGGCGTGGCTTTCGACTTCTTCAACGTGTCGGGCTCGCTGTTTGTCGACAAGGAGACGGACCTGTCTATCCGCTCGAGTGCGCAGGGACTGTTCATCATCATGACGAACGGTATCGGAGCCACGGTGGGTACGCTGAGTGCGCAGGCGGTGGTGAACTGCTTCGTGGACTTCAATTCGCAGGCGCCGCAGGTGGAAGGCTGGAGCCGGGCGTGGTTCGTGTTTGCGGCCTACGCGCTGGTAGTGGCGGTGACTTTTGCACTGGTATTTAAATACAAACATAAAGTAGATAACGATTAATTAGAATGTGAAAATGGAAAAGAAAGACGAATTTGTAGAAATGCGGGTCCGTACCATTGACGAGGCCATGAATGTGGATAAACTGATCGGGCATCTGACATTTGATCAGGTGATGGACGATGAGGAGAAGATGGATATTATGATGCTGGACGGGCAGAACTTCAAGCTGCTGCTGGAGGAGGTGAACGAACCGCACCGGATGATGCTGGGGATTATCAACCCCGACGAAGCGGACTTGCTGTACGCGGCTGTTAACGACCCGGAGGGCACGGATGCCACGCTGCCTTATCAGACGGTGCGTATTCTGAAGGAGCTGGGGGTTACCGTGGAAAAGGTGGTGGTAAAGGACAAGGTGAAGTTGCTGCACCGTGCGATTGTGACCCTGCGCAAGGAGGACGGCTCGGTGATGGAGATGCAGCTGACACTGTTCGACGCGCTGGTGGTGAGTCTGATAGCCGGAGTTCCGTTCTATGTGAACGCGAAGTTCCTGGAAGACCCCCGTTCGGGCTTTACCAAGTCTGTGCCTAACACGAAGGCGCTGCTGCTGCGGTTGATGCCGCTGAAAGGGCTGGAGCGGGAGATGGAGGATGCCATCCGCCGCGAGGACTATGAGTATGCGGAGCTGATCAAGCAGGAAATGGCGACCCGCAACAAAGAAGAAGAGGAAGATTACGAAGATTTGGAGGATTTAGAAAAAGAATTGTAATTATGCACGTGTTTTATACACCGGATATTGCGCAGACGCTGGAGCTGCCGGAAGAAGAAGCGGGCCACTGCCTGCGGGTGCTGCGCCTGGGAGTGGGCGAGGAGATTATGCTGACCGACGGAAAGGGATGCTTTTACTGGGCGGTCATTTCGGCAGCTACGCAGAAACGCTGTGTGGTGAAGGTGGTGGAGAAAACGGAGCAGGAGCCTTTCTGGAAGGGGCACCTGCACCTGGCTCTGGCGCCTACGAAGAACATGGACCGCATGGAATGGCTGGCGGAGAAGGCTACGGAAATCGGTTTCGACGAGCTGACGTTCCTGAACTGCCGTTTCTCGGAACGGAAGGTCATCAAGACGGAACGGGTGGAGAAAATCGTGGTGTCGGCCGTGAAACAGTCGCTCAAGGCACGCAAGCCGGTGGTGAACGAGATGACGGATTTCCGCCGCTTTATGGAGCGGGAGTTTACGGGACAGAAGTTTATCGCCCACTGCTATGAGGGGGAAAAGCCTCTGCTGCGCGACGTGCTCCGCAAGGACGAGGATGCCGTGGTGCTGATTGGTCCGGAAGGGGATTTCAGTCCGGAGGAAGTGGCGCTGGCTGCAGAAAAGGGCTTTCAGGCAGTGAGTCTGGGCAAGTCGCGCCTGCGTACGGAAACGGCGGCACTGGTGGCCGTACACCTGATGAACCTGACGCACGCGGAATAAGCTGATGTGTAACTTTTAAATAGAATCATTATGAAAAAGACATGGAAATGGATGGGAAGCCTGGCCTTGGGTATGGCTTTCCTGTTGTCTGCCTGCGGGGAAGACAATGCGTACACCAATGCGTTGCCAAAGGATGCGGCTGCAGTGTTCTCGTTCGACCTGATGGAGATGGCACAGAAGTGTGACCTGAACGACCAGGTGAAGCAGTCGATGGGGCAGATGATGAAATCGAGCCTGAAGGGCAGTGCGGATGCCCTGGTGGACAAGCTGATGGAGAATCCGGAAGAGAGCGGGTTGAGACTGACCGACCGGGTGTATTTCTTTGCCGCTTCGCAGATGGAAATGGGCGGCGTGCTGGTGCGCATGGCCGACAAGGGAAAACTGGAAGATTTGATGGCCATGCTTCAGGAGCAGAAGGCGTGTGAGGCTCCTGCCGACGGTGACGGTTGCCGCTGGACCGTGGGTGGCGGCGGACTGATGGCCTGGACGGACGAGGCGTTTCTGATGCTGGCGGGCAACGGTAACCCGAAGGACTTGCAGCATCAGGCTTCGATGTGGTTGCGCCAGAAAGAAGGGGAGGGCTATTCGGGCACTCCGGAATTCAAGAAATTAGAGGATGCCGACGAGGATGTGGCCATGGTGACTTCGCTGAACGCCATGCCGAAGAGTTACCTGGGCCCGGTGACGATGGGGCTGCCGGCTGACTTGAACCTGAATGATTTAAAGATATTTTCTACGCTCGATTTCCAGGCGGGAAGGGCCGTGATGGAAGTGGAGACGCTGCTGGAGGGCAAGTTCAAGGACTTGCTGAAGAAGCAGGCGGAGGTGAGCGGCGAACTGGACGGCACGTATCTGAAGGTGTTCCCTGCCAATACGGTGCTCTGGATGGCTGCCAACGTGAACGGTGAAAAGGCGTATGAGCTGTTGCGTGAGAACCCGACGGTGCGTCAGGAGCTGGACAACTCAATGATGCCGCTCGACTTTGAGGCTATCTTCAAGGCGGTGAAGGGTGACGTGGCAGTGGCCATGCCGGAGATGTCGTTGAAGCCGGGCTTTATCTTGTATGCCGACGTGAAAAACGGTGACTTCATGCGTACGTTTGAGGACTTGAAACCGATGCTGGCCATGACCAACGGTCAGATGCGTCTGGTGGACAAGGGTGAGAATGCCTATCAGTTTGTGGTTGCCAACGGTGCCATGCTGGGCATGGGCCGCGGACCGGTGTCTTTCTGGCTGGGCGTGAAGGATGACCGCTTCTACCTGACGAATCAGGAGGACCTGATTGGCCGTGAGGTGAAGGGGCTGTCGCTGAAAGACTGTGACTGGGCCAAGGACGTGAAGGATAAGCATTTCTACCTGAACGTGAACTTCCAGGCTTTGTCTGCCGTTCTTCCGCAGATTTCTTACATCAGTATGCTGGACTACCTGAGCATCGAATCGGATGAACCGACCAAGGCTCGCCTGGTGCTGCAACTGAAGAATCATGAGGAAAATGTGCTGAAGCAGCTGGTGAAGATAGTGAATAATGAATAATGAAGAATGAAGAATGCCATTCATTATTAATTCTTCATTGAATAAAATGGACAACATGGATTTGACTTGCGGCCACTTTGTAAATCCGTTTACTGATATCGGGTTTAAGATTATTTTCGGGCAGCCTGCCAGCAAGGAATTGCTCATCACACTGCTGAATGAGCTGTTGGCGGGGGAGCATCGCATAGAGAACCTGATTTTTCTGGACAAGGAAAATCATTCGGACAGTATGGCGGATGCGGGGATTATCTATGACCTGTACTGCCTGACCGACACGGGAGAATACATCATCGTGGAGATGCAGAACCGTTTTCATAGTAGTTTCCTGGACCGTACGCTGTTCTACATGTGTCGTGCCATCGGGCGGCAAGTGGAGAATCTGCGTGAGAAGAGGCGGAAGGAACGTGAGTTGCAGACCGGGAAGCCGGAGACGGAGGAGGATTTTCTGCTGAGTGAGCCGATGCAGGAAAATTATGGGTCCAGATACAAGCTCTCGACCGTGTATGGTATTTTCCTGATGAACTTCCGCGAGCCGGGGCTGGAAGAGAAGTTCCGCACGGACACCGTGATTGCCGACCGTGAGAGCGGAAAGGTGGTGAACCCTCATTTCCGGCAGATTTTTTTGCAGTTCCCTTACTTCACCAAGGAACTCAAGGATTGTGAAACGCTTTATGACAAACTGATTTATACACTGAAGAATATGCAACATTGGAACCGAATGCCGGACGCGCTGAAGGAGCAGGTGTTCAGCCGTCTGGAAGAACTGGCTGCCGTGGCCAATCTTTCATTGGAAGACCGTATTGCTTACGACAAGGCGCTGGACCGTTACCGTGTGAGCCGCATCGTGGAAGAGGATGCACGTGAAGCCGGATGGAAGAAAGGGCTCGCGGAAGGGCTCGCGGAAGGACGCGCGGAAGGACGTGCGGAAGGGCTCGCGGAAGGACAAGCTAAAGAGAAAGTTGCCATTGCACGTAACCTGAAATCGCTGGGTTTGAGTACTGCTCAGATAGCCCAGGCTACCGGATTGACCGAAGAGGAAGTGGAATCGACAGTTAATAATTAATAGTGAATAATGAAGAATTAAGAATTAATAATGAATAACGAAGAGCATTCTTCATTCTTCATTATTAATTCTTCATTGAATAAAATGGACACAATAGAATTACAGCAGACCCTGCCGGAGGTATTCGCCGGACGCGACGGAATCGTGTCGGACGTGTGGCACCGGCAGGTGGCTTTTCAGAAAGGGAAGATGTATCTGATTGAAGCGGCGTCGGGCACGGGCAAGTCGTCGCTTTGCAGTTTTATTTACGGGTACCGTACGGACTACCAGGGGATTATCACCTTCGACGGGGAGAACGTGCGGAAGCTCACGGTGAAGCAGTGGACCGACATCCGCAAGCGCTCGCTGGGCATGCTGTTTCAGGAACTCCGCCTGTTCGGGGAACTGACGGCATGGGAGAACGTGCAGCTGAAGAACGGGCTGACGGGCTTCTGCCGCAAGCAGCAGGTGAAGGACTGGTTTGAGCAGCTGGGCATCGCCGACAAGTGGGATGTGAAGGCGGCCAGGATGTCGTACGGGCAGCAGCAGCGCGTGGCTTTCGTGCGGATGCTGTGTCAGCCGGCCGACTTTTTCTTCCTGGATGAGCCGGTGAGCCACCTGGACGACGGCAACGGGCAGATTATGGCGCGTATCCTGAAGGAGGAAGCGGCTCGTCAGGGTGCGGGAGTGATTGTGACGTCCATCGGCAAGCACCTGCCGCTGGAGTATGACAGGGTGCTGAGTTTGTAAGGGATTAAAACGAAGACGGATATGATCTGGAAATTATTGAGGCAGCACATCAGTGTGGCGCAGTTGGCGGGATTCTTCCTTGCCAACCTGTGCGGTATGGTGATTGTGCTGTTGGGCATACAGTTTTACAAGGACGTGTTGCCGGTGTTTACGCAGGGCGACAGTTTCATGAAGAAGGACTACGTGATTGTGAGCAAGCAGGTGAGCACGCTGGGCAGCCTGGTGGGCAAGGGAGGTACGTTCTCGCGTGCCGACATAGCCGACATGGAGTCGCAGCCGTTTGCCAAGCGGACGGGAGCGTTCACTCCGGCACAGTTTCAGGTGTCGGCCGGCATGGGCATGGCGGGTATGCAGCTCTCTACGGCAATGTTCTTCGAGTCGGTGCCCGACGAGTTTGTAGACGTGCGGCTGGAGGGCTGGACGTATCGCGAGGGGCAGACCGAAATCCCTATCATCATCCCGCGCAACTACCTGAACCTGTATAACTTCGGCTTTGCACAGAGTCGTAACCTGCCGCAGCTCTCGGAGAGCGTGATGGGGATGATGACGCTGGACGTGCGGCTGAGCGGACGGGGACGGACGGAGCGCATGAAGGGACGCATTGTGGGTTTCTCCAACCGACTGAACACGATTCTGGTGCCGCAGGCGTTCATGGAATGGGCCAACGCCACATTGGGTGATGGCGGGCAGACGGCTCCCTCACGACTGATTGTGGAGGTGGACAATCCGGCGAACGACCGCATCGCGAAGTATTTCAAGCAGAAAGGCTATGAGACGGAAGGCGACAAGCTGGATGCGGGAAAGACGACGTGGTTCCTGAAGATGGTGGTAGGCATCGTGCTCACGGTGGGACTGATTATCAGTGTGCTGTCGTTCTACCTGCTGATGCTGAGCATCTACCTGCTGTTACAGAAGAACACGAAGAAGCTGGAGAACCTGCTGATGATTGGTTTCAGTCCGGCGGCGGTGGCGCGTCCGTATCAGGTACTTACGGTAGGGCTGAACGCAGCGGTGGCGGCCATGGGTGTGCTGCTGGTGTGGATGGCGCGTGATGCGTATCTGGACATGCTGCGGCGGATGGTGCCCGACTTGCAGGAAGGCAGTCTGCTGCCGGCGCTGCTGACGGCCGGGGGACTTTTCCTGCTGGTATCGGTGCTGAATGTGCTGGCTGTAAGGCGGAAAGTGGAATCTATCTGGAGAAAGAAATAGTATAAGCATTATATATTATCTGTAAAACCAAATGAAAATGAAGAAACTAAAGAACGTATGGCTCTTTTTGAGCTTTATCCTGATGGTGGCCGGAATGGCAAGCTGTAGCACGGATGATCCGACGGGTGTGGATGTGTCGAGAGATGACATTATCGGAAATTGGCAGGTAACGGCGAATGATTATGAAAATGTAGTTGAAGGAGAAGGAAGTGGGAATTATGTAGGACAGAAACTTGTTGTGAAGGATGATGGTACGGCTACTTTTTTCGGTAAGCAATATACTTGGAAACTGGACGGAAAGACGCTGACTCTTTCTGGAACGCACAATATGCGTATTGAGGTGCGGATTCTTAACTACGAAGGCGATGTCATTGAGGCTGCCTACACCTGTTATTTCCTTTCGGAAGATTATGAGGATAGCGGTCACTTTACCTTCAAGCGCGTGTAACCAGACCTATTATTATAAGAAGAGCCACAGTAATGTGGCTTTTTTTGTGCCTGTGTGACCGCACACACGTGCAATATCCTGTAAATATTTGTTTAGATATTTCGTCTCTGTGTAAACAAGTGTAAAACCATTTGTCCGATATCTCTTGATTTATGTCTATTATTAGGGGAATCAGTCTAAAAAATGTTACATGGAGTTACATATATGAGAGTTTATTCAGTAAATTTGCGTTACAGAAATGGTCAAACTTTAAACAAATACCCGGGACGTTTGTTTAAGAGGTAAGAACCATGGATGATTCATTCTTTTTAAATTAAAATAATTGCTTATGTCAAAAATCGTTGGACACATTTCGCAGGTAATCGGTCCGGTGGTCGATGTGTACTTCAAGTTTGAAGAAGGACAAGACGTGGAACACGCCTTGCCGAAAATCCACGATGCCATGACGATTGCCCGTAACGACGGGCGTACGCTGGTGATTGAAGTGCAGCAGCATATCGGTGAAGACACGGTACGCTGCGTGGCCATGGACAGTACGGACGGGTTGAAGCGCGGAATGGAAGTCGTTCCTACGGGGCATCCGATTTCGATGCCTATCGGAAACCAGATCAAGGGCCGTGTGATGAATGTGGTAGGTGATACCATTGACGGTATGAAAGAACTGGACAAGACGGACGGATTTCCTATTCACCGTGAACCTCCGAAATTCGAAGATCTGGCTACTACCCAGGAAGTATTGTTTACCGGTATCAAGGTCATCGACCTGCTGGAACCTTACCTGAAGGGTGGTAAAATCGGTCTGTTTGGTGGGGCGGGTGTTGGAAAAACCGTGCTCATCAAAGAGTTAATCAATAACATTGCCAAGAAACACAATGGTTTCTCCGTGTTTGCAGGAGTGGGTGAGCGTACCCGTGAAGGTAACGACCTGCTGAGAGAAATGATTGAATCAGGCGTAATCCGCTACGGTGACGAATTCCTCAAGAGCATGGAGGAAGGAAACTGGGACCTTTCGAAGGTGGATTACAACGAAGTGGAAAAATCGCAGGTAGCCATGGTGTTCGGACAGATGAACGAGCCTCCCGGTGCCCGTCAGTCAGTAGCCTTGTCGGGTCTGACACTGGCCGAATCGTTCCGTGACCGCCAGACGGGCGACAACGGTCCGCGCGATATCCTGTTCTTTATCGACAACATCTTCCGTTTTACGCAGGCAGGTTCTGAGGTTTCAGCCTTGCTGGGACGTATGCCTTCGGCAGTAGGTTACCAGCCGACACTGGCTACGGAAATGGGACAGATGCAGGAACGTATCACTTCTACAAAGAACGGCTCCATTACTTCCGTGCAGGCGGTGTACGTGCCGGCCGATGACTTGACCGACCCTGCTCCGGCTACTACCTTTACCCACCTGGATGCCACTACGGTGTTAAGCCGTAAGATTACTGAGCTGGGTATCTATCCGGCTGTAGACCCGCTGGATTCAACGTCGCGTATCCTCGACCCGCTGATTGTGGGCAAGGAGCACTACGAAACGGCTCAGCGCGTGAAACAGATTCTGCAGCGCAACAAGGAGCTTCAGGATATTATCTCTATCTTAGGTATGGATGAACTTTCGGATGAAGACCGTCTGACGGTGAACCGTGCCCGCCGCGTGCAGCGATTCCTTTCGCAGCCGTTTGCCGTGGCCGAGCAGTTTACGGGCGTGCCGGGCGTGATGGTTTCCATAGAAGACACCATCAAGGGATTCAAGATGATTCTGGACGGCGAGGTAGACTATCTGCCTGAACAGGCTTTCCTGAACGTGGGTACCATTGAGGACGCCATCGAGAAGGGTAAGAAGCTGATGGAAGCGGCTAAGAGTTAATAAGTAAAAGTTAAAAGTTAAAAGCTGATAGCTTAATATGAAAGAACTTCATCTGGTTATCGTTTCACCCGAAAAGCTGGTTTACGAAGGAAAAGTGAGCCAGGCTACCTTTCCGGGAAGCGCAGGAAAATTTCAGGTCATGGCCGACCATGCCCCGATTATTTCCACGCTCTCGGCCGGGGAAGTGAAATACGTGGCCGGACAGGAAACGCAATCCCTGCAAATCAAGGGGGGATTCGTGGAAGTCAAGGAGAATCAGATTTCAGTCTGTGTGGAACTCTGAGAGGAGCGAAGCAGGCGATGAACCGAATATGTTTTTGGCGGCTTTTCGGATGAAAAACCGCACGATACTATGTTTTTGTTGACCGTTAAGAAGAAATTTATAAAAGAACTGACCGTGATTGGAATCGTGCTGACGACGCTCGTCGCCGTGGTATATCATCTGTTCATTCCCGACAGGTATTTCCTGTGGTTTCCGGCCATTCCGATATTCTTCTATCTTTTCGGCCTGTTTTACATAGAAATGTTCGCGTTCAACTATCGCGTGGGGCTGGAACGGATTGCGATGACGTATCTGGTGTGCAAGGTGCTGAAATTCATTGTCAGTGCCATGCTGCTGATGTTCTACGGATTTGTGATAGGACATGAAGTGCTGGCGTTCATGCTGACCTTCATCTTCTTCTACTTTGCGTTTCTGATATTCGAAACCCGTTTTTTCCTTCTTTTTGAAGCGAAACTCAAACTAAGAAAAAAAGCTAATGATGAAAAAAATACGGTACATAATCATCACGCTGTTACTGCTGATGGCGGTTCCGGCTGCGCTGACGAAGGCACAGGCCGCTGAGGGTGACATCGACGTGAACGAACTGGTGTTCGGACACATTGGCGATGCCTACCAGTGGCACATTGCGAAGTTCGGCGATACGGAGGTAAGCATTCCGCTGCCGGTGATCGTGAAAAGCAGTACGGGCTGGCATGTGTTCTCGTCTGCCCGGCTGGAGGAAGGTCCTTACGAGGGGCTGTACGTGGCCGAGGGTGGTGCCTACGACGGCAAAATCGTGGAACGCAATGCGGCCGGCGAGGAGGTGCGTCCGCTGGACATCTCCATCACGAAGAATGTGCTGGGCTTGTTTATCAACAGTGCGGTGCTGCTGGTCATCATGATGAGCTGCGTGCGCTGGTACAAGAAACATCCGCTGGAAGACGGGGCACCCAAGGGGGGCGTCGGCATGATTGAGGCCACGGTGCTTTCTATCTACAACGACGTGATTAAGGGCTGCATCGGCGAGAATTACCGCCGCTACGCGCCTTATCTGCTTACGGCGTTCTTCTTCGTGCTGGTGAACAACCTGATGGGGCTGATTCCTATCTTCCCCGGAGGTGCGAACGTGACGGGTAACATCGCCATTACGCTGGTGCTGGCTTTGTGTACGTTCGTGCTGACCAACGTGTATGGTACGAAGGCTTACTGGAAGGAAATCTTCTGGCCCGACGTGCCTACGTGGTTGAAGGCGCCGATTCCGATGATGCCGCTGATTGAATTCTTCGGTATCTTTACCAAACCGTTTGCACTGATGATCCGTTTGTTTGCCAACATCATGGCAGGACATGCGGCCGTGCTCAGTCTGGTGGCCATTATCTTCATCACGGTGAAGTCGGGTCCGGTTATCAACGGCTCGATGACGGTGGTGTCGGTGGCATTCAGCATTTTCATGAATGCGCTGGAAATTCTGGTGGCATTCATCCAGGCATACGTCTTCACGATGCTGTCGGCCGTGTTTATCGGTCTGTCGCAGGTGAAGGAACATGCCGAAAAATAATTGATTCAAAGAAAATTAAAGTATAACCTTTTAAAACAAGAAAATTATGTTATTGTCAGTTTTATTGCAGGCAGCTGCAGGTGTAGGTATTAGTAAGTTGGGCGCCGCTATTGGTGCAGGTATTGCAGTTTTGGGTGCCGGTATCGGTATCGGTAAAATTGGTAGCTCGGCCATGGAAGGTATCGCACGCCAGCCGGAAGCTTCAGGCGACTTGCGTATGAACATGATTATCGCTGCCGCTCTGGTAGAAGGTGTGGCACTGATTGCCATCGTGGTTTGTTTGTTGACTTTGTTCTTGTAAAAAATAAAACAATAAGTTATGGGATTATTAACTCCGGATCCGGGGCTGCTGTTCTGGATGGTCATCACCTTCGGAGTCGTGTTCTTCATCTTGGCGAAATACGGCTTCCCGGTGATTCTGAAGACGGTGGAGGACCGGAAAGCATACATTGACAATTCGCTCAAGGCGGCGCGTGAGGCCAACGAACAGCTGGCCAACGTGAAGGTGGAGGGTGAGAAAATCCTGGCACAGGCACGCGAAGAACAGCACCGCATTCTGAGTGAGGCTGCTGCTACGCGCGACCGCATCATCAAGGACGCTCAGGAGAAGGCCTTCGCCGAAGGCAACCGCCTGATGGAGGAGATGAAGAAGCAGATTGAAACGGAAAAGGAAAGTGCCATCCGTGACATCCGCCGCCAGGTAGCTGTGTTGTCAGTGGGCATTGCAGAGAAGATTATGCGCAACAAGCTGGCTGATGAAAAGGAACAGGCTGCGCTGATTGACCGTCTGCTGGATGAAATGATTGAAACTTCTTAAAAAATAACGTGTCATGAATACAGGAGTCGTTTCGAGACGTTTCGCGAAGGCACTGCTGGCATACGCGAAGGGAGAAGGGCTGGAAGACAAGGTGTACAAAGAGGTGAAGACGCTGGCTGCACACTTTGCCGAGGTGCCCGCCCTGCGGCGTGCCGTGGAAAATCCGGTGCTGGAGAGAAGCAAGAAGCTGGAGCTGCTTTGCGAGGCTTCGGGTGGAAAGGACGTAAGCCAGGTGATGACGCGTTTTCTCAGCCTGGTGCTGGAAGACAGAAGGGAGAAGTTCTTGCAGTTCATGATGTGGTCGTATATCGACCTGTATCAGGAAGACAAGCACATCCTCATCGGAAAGCTCACCACTGCCGTCAGTTCGCCCAAGCTTGTGGCACACTTGCAGAAACTGGCTGCCGAGAAGACGCACGGTGAGGTGATTCTGGAAGAGAAGGTGGACAAGAGCCTGATCGGAGGATACATCATCGAACTGGGTGGCTTCCGCCTGGACTCCAGTGTGGCGAACCAGTTGAAGCGCGTGAAACAGCAGTTTATCGCGAAAAACAGGAGAATAGTGTAAACAATGAATAATGAAGAATGAATAATGAAAAACGATTCCTATTATTCACTGTTCATTTTTAATTGTTCATTATTAATTATTAATTAAAAAGAATTATGCCAGAAAATACAATAAAACCCAGCGAAGTTTCAGAGGTGTTGCTCCAACAGTTGAAGGGGATTGACAACTCGCTGAAATTCGACGAAGTGGGTACCGTGCTTCAGGTGAGCGACGGTGTGGCCCGTATTTACGGATTGCGTAATGCGGAAGCCAACGAGTTGCTGCAGTTTGAAAACGGTATCATGGGAACGGTGATGAATCTGGAGGAGGACAACGTGGGAGCGGTGCTCCTGGGGCCGACCGACCAGATTAAGGAGGGGATGATTGTGAAGCGTACCAAGCGCATTGCTTCCATCAATGTGGGAGAATCGATGCTGGGACGTGTAATCGACCCTCTGGGTGTGCCCTTGGACGGGCGCGGCGAAATTGGCGGAGAGCTGTGCGAGATGCCGCTGGAGCGTAAGGCACCGGGGGTTATCTTCCGTCAGCCGGTAACGGAACCGCTGCAGACGGGACTGAAGGCTATCGATGCCATGATTCCTATCGGCCGCGGACAGCGTGAGTTGATTATCGGCGACCGTCAGACAGGTAAGACGGCCATCGCCATCGATACCATCATCAACCAGCGTGCCAACTACGAGGCAGGAAATCCGGTGTACTGTATCTACGTGGCCATCGGTCAGAAAGGTTCTACCGTGGCCAGCATCGTGAATGCACTGCGTGAGAAGGGGGCGATGGACTATACCATCGTGGTGGCTGCTACGGCTTCCGACCCGGCTGCCATGCAGTATTTCGCTCCGTTTGCCGGAGCTGCCATCGGCGAGTACTTCCGTGATACCGGCCGTCATGCACTGGTGGTGTACGATGACTTGTCAAAACAGGCTGTGGCCTACCGTGAAGTATCACTGATTCTGCGTCGTCCGTCAGGACGTGAGGCTTATCCGGGTGATATCTTCTACCTGCACTCTCGTCTGCTGGAACGTGCGGCGAAGATTATCAACCAGCAGGAAGTGGCCGAACAGATGAACGACCTGCCAGCCAGCCTGAAGGGTAAGGTAAAGGCCGGAGGTTCACTGACCGCCCTGCCGATTATCGAAACACAGGCCGGCGACGTGTCTGCCTACATTCCGACCAACGTGATTTCCATTACCGACGGTCAGATCTTCCTGGAAACCGACTTGTTCAACCAGGGCTTCCGTCCGGCTATCAACGTGGGTATCTCTGTATCGCGTGTAGGTGGTAGCGCCCAGATAAAGAGTATGAAGAAAGTGGCCGGTACGCTGAAGATTGACCAGGCACAGTATCGTGAACTGGAGGCCTTCTCGAAGTTCAGCAGCGACATGGACTCTGTGACTGCCATGGCTATCGACCGTGGACGTAAGAACAACCAGCTGCTGATTCAGCCGCAGTACTCACCGATGCCGGTAGGCGAACAGGTGGCCATTCTGTACTGTGGTACGCACGGACTGATGCGCGACATTCCTATTTCGAAGGTACGTGCCTTCCAGGATGCGTTCTTGACTTACCTGCGTGCCAACCATCAGGCAGACGTGCTGGACGTGCTGGCTTCCGGAAAGATTACCGACGAAATTACGTCGCTCATTGAAAAACTGGCCGCAGACGCAGCCGAACAATTTAAAGCATAAATCCCATGGCATCACTGAAAGAAGTTAAAGGAAGAATCAACTCAATCCACGGCACGCTGAAGATTACTTCGGCGATGAAGATGGTGGCGTCTTCCAAGCTGCACAAGGCGCAGGAGGCCATTGAAAATATGCTTCCCTACGAACGCCGGTTGCACCGTATGCTCAGTAATTTCCTGGGCGCGGAGCTGAGCGTGGAATCGCCTTTTGCAGTGAAACGTGAAGTGAAGAAAGTGGCCGTGGTGGTGTTTGCTTCCAACAGCAGTCTGTGCGGCGGATTCAATGCCAATGTAATCCGTCACCTGAACGAGGTGGTGGCAGAGTATGAGCCGAAGGTGGGCCGTGAGAACATCCTGATTTATCCGGTGGGCCGTAAGGTGGCCGATGCGGTGAAGAAGATGGAAGGACTGACGGCGGCCGGCGATTATCAGCACATGAGCGGAAAACCGAACTATCAGGAGGCGGCCGACCTGGCTGCCGAGCTGATGACGCGGTTTGCCAGCGGTGAGATTCAGCAGGTGGAGCTGCTCTACAACCACTTCAAGTCGACCTCTACGCAGGTATTGACGCGGGAGACTTATCTGCCGCTCGACCTGAGTGCCGGTCATACGGACGAGAAGGGAGAGGAGCAGGAAGCCATGCAGGCCGATTACCTCATCGAACCGTCGCCGGAACAGGTGATGGAGGAGTTGCTGCCCAAGGTGCTCCGCATGAAGATGTACACCGTGCTGCTTGACTCCACGGCTTCGGAACATGCCGCGCGCACCATGGCTATGCAGATTGCCACGGACAATGCAAACGACCTGATTCAGGAACTGACCTTGATTTACAACAAGAGCCGCCAGCAGGCGATTACCAACGAATTGCTGGACATCGTGGGCGGCAGCATGAGCTGACCCTACGGGCGGAACTCTTGTGTTCATTGCATAAAAAAACGTATCGCTGTCTCACGGCAGGATACGTTTTTTTTTGAACGAATAAACTAAAAAATTAATTATCTTAAAAAGAAAACATGAAATTCTTTGGTGATTTATTTCTATAACAAACTGATTTCGTGTTTTGTTCGCTTTTTCTGTCGGTTTTTCTTTACTGATTTTTTAATAACTGTAAAAGCATACAGCCGCACCGTCGAGCAGGCATTCCATTCGTCCTTCTCCCAGGCGGATATTGTCCATGTAGGAGTAGTCACCTCCGCCGTAGTTCAACCGGATGCTGGTGTAGAAAGCGTCGTACCAGTCCCACGTAAAGGTGTAGGTATATTCCTCCCAACGTCCGCGGGCATCCTGAATGCGGATAAAGTCTTCACCCGTTCCGTTGGTGTAGAAGCGCAGCACCTGGAAGTGGTGCAAGCCGTAGTCGTCGTACCAGTCGTCCTGCCAGTCGTAGCTGCAGAGATACGCTGTGCGTTCACGATATTCCAGGGTGTTGTTCCCTAATTCCATTTCCACGTTACACGACGGGAAGGCGAGTGTCAGTGCGACCAGCATCGCCATATACATGAATTTTTTTACCCTTGTTCTCATAACTCTTTGTGTGTTTGTTTTCCTCTATGTGACAAAGGTATCCGGAAAAAATCATACAAACGAATGATTTTTCCTATTCCTGTGGGGGAATTTCCCTATCGGGGGTAGGGAAATGCATCGGTCTGCGGGGTGGCAGATGGTGTATCGCCTTTGCGGCTGATCGGGAATGCCGGTGCATTTAACGCAAAACGTCCTTGCGTTCGGATTGAAACACAAGGACGTTGTATGGAAAATCTCTTTACGTTATGAATGAAACGCAAGGACGTTTTTTCAGGATTTTTGGAGAAGTACCGTCAGCGCGTCGCGCCAGTCTTCACCGTTATGCGGGCAGTAGGTTTGGAAACCCAGCTGGCGGGCTGCCTGTACGTTGCCTGCCCCGTCGTCAATGAAGAGCGATTCTGACGGAAGAATGTCGGCATCGGCTATCAGGAAGTCAAAAATCTGCCGGTCGGGCTTGGTCACTCCAATCTGGTAGGAGAGGTACAGCTTGTCAAAATAGTCGCTGAGCGGTTTCCCCTTTGACGAGAATGCCGGACTGCAGGCCCAGTCCATCACGTAAGGATTGGTGTTGCTCAGCACGAAGAGCTTGTAGCGCTTGCGCAGCTCCTTCAGGCAGTCGAGCAGACGCTCGTCCAGTCCGGTGAAGTAGCCCAGCCATGCCTGGCGTGTCTCCTCCCAGCTGGGTGTGCGTCCGCCGCACAACTGTCCCAGTTTCACCTGGAACTCATCGGGCGTAATTTTTCCTTCTTCCAGTTCCTGGAAAATTCCCGTCTGGTGATATTTGTCCAGGCGCTGGTCGGCATCGGCCACCCCTAACTGGCGGAACGCTTCCACCGCCTGTTCGCGGCTGATAGGGGCGATGACCCCTCCGAAATCAAAAATCAGGTTTTTTATCATATATTGTTTTTATTTTCTCAGCATCAGGTTCTTGAACGGAGCAGGATAGGGAGTCTCAAATTCCATCCGTTCGCCCGTAAGCGGGTGGTAGAAGCACAGCTTGAAGGCGTGGAGTGCCAGACGTCCGAGCGGGTCGGTTTCGCAGCCGTAACGTGCATCGCCCACCACCGGATGACCGAGCGACTGCATGTGCACGCGAATCTGGTTCTTGCGTCCCGTTTCCAGTTGCAGCTCCATGAGCGAATAGCCGTTGGCCCGCTTGATGGTGCGGTAGTGCGTGATGGAGAGCTTGCCTCCGTCGTCTACCGGCGAGGAGCTGACGTACAGCTTGCGGTCGGTGAGCCAGGAGCGTACGGTGCCCTGGTCTTTCTCCATGTCGCCCATGACGATGGACACGTAACGGCGGTCGTACACGATGTCGTGCCAGTTGTCGCGGAGCGTGTGCTGCGTCTTCTCATCCTTGGCATACATCATGATGCCCGAGGTTTCGCGGTCCAGACGGTGCACCACGAAGATGCGGTTGTTGCGGTGCGTGCGCTTCACGTACTCATTCAGAATGTGCTGTGCGGTGCGTTCCTTCTGGTGGTCGGTAGCCACGGACAGCAGTCCTTCCTTCTTCTCCACCACGATGAGATAGGCATCCTCGTAGAGAATCTTCAGCATGGGGTGGCGGAACTCGTGCTTGTTCTTTTCACGGCTCACCTGCACCTTCATGCCCGGCTTCAGGGGAAAGTTGTACTGCGTCTGGATGTTGTTGTCCACCAGCACCACGCGGTTGGCCAGCAAGGCTTTTACGCGCGTGCGGCTGATGCCGTCCATCTTCTTCATAAGGAACTCCATCAGTTCCGCCGGTTCATTGACCGGATAGATTGTATATTTGGCTGCGGCACGCGGGATAGGGCGTCGGCCGTTGTTGCCAGAGTTATTTCTTGCCACTTTGTTGCGTCAGTTAAAAGTTAGAAGATAGGGGAGAGTGTTTAGCGTCTTTCCAGTTGCACGACATTTTCCACGTGATGCGTGTGAGGGAACATGTCGACAGGCTGTACGGCAGTCACCTTGTACTTGCCGTCGAGCAGCTGGAGGTCGCGTGCCTGTGTGGCCGGGTTGCAGCTCACGTAGACGATGCGTTTCGGCTCGGCAGCCAGAATCACGTCGATTACGTCATTGTGCATACCAGCGCGGGGAGGGTCGGTGATGATGACATCCGGACGTCCGTGTTCCGCAATGAAGTCGTTGGTAAGGATGTCCTTCATGTCGCCCGCATAGAACAGCGTGTTGTCGATGCCGTTCAGGGCCGAGTTCACCTTGGCATCCTCGATGGCTTCGGGCACATATTCGATGCCCACCACCTTGCGTGCCTGGCGTGCCACGAAGTTGGCGATGGTACCCGTACCCGTGTAGAGGTCGTACACCAGCTCGTTGCCCGTAAGTCCGGCAAACTCGCGTGCCACCTTATATAAATTATAGGCCTGTTCAGAGTTCGTCTGATAGAACGATTTCGGTCCCACCTTGAAGCGCAGTCCCTCCATCTCCTCGAAGATGTGGTCGTTGCCCTTGAACACCTCCACGTCGAGGTCGCCGATGGTATCGTTGCACTTGTTGTTGATGACATACATCAGCGAGGTAATCTGCGGGAAGCTGTCGGCCATGAACTGCAGAATTTCTTCCATCTTGCGGCGGCCTTCGTCGTCGGTCACCTTGCACTGCAGCACCACCATCAGCTCGCCCGTAGACGAGGTACGGATCATGATGTTACGAAGAAGTCCTTCCTGCGTACGCAAGTCGAAGAACGGGAAGTTGTGCGCGTAGGCATAGTCGCGTACGGCATTGCGAATCTGGTTGGAAATGTCGTCCTGCAACCAGCACTTGTCGATGGCCAGCACCTTGTCGAACGCCCCCGGAATATGGAATCCCACGGCATTCATCTGGTCGTACTTCACATTCTGCTTCACCTCCTCTTCCGTAAGCCAGCGCTTGTTGGAGAATGTAAACTCCAGCTTGTTACGGTAAAAGCGGGTCTTTTCCGAGCCTAAGATAGGACGGAATTCCGGCAGTTCCACCTTCCCGATGCGGGTGAGGTTGTCGAACACTTGTTTCTGCTTGTACTTGAGCTGTTCCTCGTAAGAAAGACATTGCCATTTGCATCCTCCGCACACTCCGAAGTGACTGCAGAACGGCTCCGTGCGCAGGGGTGATTTCTCATGGAACTTTACCGCCACCGCTTCGGCGTAATGGTTCTTCTTGCGCTTCACCTGTAAATCGACTACGTCGCCCGGCACTACATACGGGACAAATATTACCAACTCGTTCACTTTAGCCACGGCTTTTCCTTCTGCGGCTACGTCTGTTATCGTTACCTTCTCCAGTAAAGGCAGTTCTTTTTTCTTTCTTGCCACGTTCTTTTCAATAAAACCAATTTGGGAGCAAATTTATACATTTTTCCTGACATTCTTCCATGTTTTTCGAAGAAGTTCATTTTGCAAACTCTATGTTGCAAAATATGTCGAAAAATATCTTCACAAAATTTGGGATTCAATAAAATATGTATAGATTTGCCAGCGGTTGACCAACGAAAAACATTATTGAACCTTATCAAATATAAGAAAACATGGAAAAGAAAAGAGTCTATACTTTTGGAAACGGACAAGCTGAAGGAAAAGCTGACATGAGAAATCTTCTGGGTGGCAAGGGCGCAAACCTGGCCGAGATGAACCTGATCGGGGTGCCTGTACCTCCCGGATTCACCATAACAACCGAAGTCTGCAACGAATATTTTGAAAAAGGAAAAGAAGCAGTGGTTGCGCTGCTGAAAGACGACGTGGAAAAATCCATCAAGGGAGTAGAAGCCCTGATGAAGTCGAAGTTCGGCGATGTGGAAAATCCGTTGCTCGTTTCCGTACGTTCGGGTGCCAGAGCGTCCATGCCGGGGATGATGGACACCATTCTGAACCTGGGTCTGAACGATGAAGTAGTAGAAGGACTGGCTCGCAAGACTAACAACCCTCGCTTTGCGTGGGACTCTTACCGCCGCTTCGTACAGATGTACGGCGACGTGGTGCTGGGCATGAAACCCGTGAACAAGGAAGACATCGACCCGTTTGAAGCCATCATTGAAGAAGTGAAGAAAGCCAAGGGCGTACGTCTGGACAACGAACTCGACGTGGACGACCTGAAGACACTGGTAGTCCGTTTTAAGGAAGCCGTGAAGAAACAGACCGGACAGGAATTCCCGTCATGTGCCTACGAACAGTTGTGGGGTGCCATCTGTGCCGTATTCGATTCATGGATGAACGAACGCGCCATCCTTTACCGTAAGATGGAAGGTATTCCGGCAGAGTGGGGAACAGCCGTAAACGTACAGGCCATGGTATTCGGTAACATGGGTGAGACTTCGGCTACGGGTGTATGCTTCTCACGTGACGCCGCTACTGGTGAAGACCTGTTCAACGGTGAATACCTGATTAATGCGCAGGGTGAAGACGTAGTAGCCGGTATACGTACTCCGCAGCAGATTACCAAGATCGGTTCTCAGCGCTGGGCCGAACTGCAGGGTATCTCCGAAGCGGAACGTGTGGCCAAATATCCTTCTATGGAAGAAGCCATGCCGGAAATCTACAAGGAACTTGATGAACTCCAGACCAAACTGGAAAATCACTACCACGATATGCAGGACATGGAATTTACCGTGCAGGAAGGCAAGCTCTGGTTCCTCCAGACTCGTAACGGTAAGCGTACAGGTGCCGCTATGGTGCGCATCGCCATGGAAATGCTGCATCAGGGCATGATTGACGAAAAGACCGCTTTGATGCGCTGCGAACCTAATAAGCTGGACGAACTGCTGCATCCGGTATTCGACAAGGAAGAACTGGGACGTGCCCGCGTGCTGACACGTGGTTTGCCGGCTTCTCCGGGTGCTGCCTGCGGACGCATCGTCTTCTTCGCCGAAGATGCTGCTGAATGGCATACCAACGGCCATCGCGTGGTACTGGTACGTATTGAAACTTCTCCGGAAGACCTGGCCGGTATGCAGGCTGCCGAAGGTATCCTGACCGCCCGTGGAGGTATGACTTCACACGCAGCCGTAGTAGCCCGCGGAATGGGTAAGTGCTGTGTATCAGGAGCCGGAGCCATCAACGTAGACTACAAGACCCGTACGGTGGAAATTGACGGAGTCGTACTGAAAGAAGGTGACTACATCTCCATCAACGGAACCAACGGATATGTATATGCCGGAGAAATTCCGACTCAGCCGGCCAAACTGTCGGGTAACTTTGCCGAACTGATGGAACTCTGCGACAAATATGCCCGTCTGAAAGTCCGCACCAATGCCGACACGCCGCGCAACGCACAGGATGCCCGTGGCTTCGGTGCCGTAGGTATCGGTCTGTGCCGTACGGAACACATGTTCTTCGACGATGAAAAGATTGTGGCTATGCGTGAAATGATTCTGGCCAAGGACGTAGAAGGCCGCAAGAAAGCCCTCGACAAACTGTTGCCTTACCAGAAAGCCGACTTCAAGGAAATCTTCAAGACCATGGACGGACTGCCTGTCAACGTACGTCTGCTCGACCCGCCGTTGCATGAATTCGTTCCGCACGATTTGAAAGGTCAGGAAGAAATGGCACAGGCCATGGGTGTGACCGTAGATTATATCCGCCAGCGCGTGGAAAGTCTGTGCGAACACAACCCGATGCTGGGTCACCGTGGTTGCCGTCTGGGAAATACGTATCCGGAAATCACCGAAATGCAGACTCGTGCCATCCTGGGTGCTGCCTGTGAGCTGAAGAAGGAAGGTTACGACCCGCATCCTGAAATCATGGTGCCGCTGATTGGTATCCTGTATGAATTCGAAGCACAGGAAAAGGTGATCCGTGAAACTGCTGCCAAACTGTTCAAGGAAGAAGGCGTGGAAATCCCGTTCAAGGTGGGAACCATGATTGAAGTGCCGCGTGCTGCCCTGACTGCCGACCGCATCGCTTCACATGCCGAATACTTCTCATTCGGTACAAACGACCTGACTCAGATGACCTTCGGTTACTCTCGCGATGATATCGCTTCCTTCTTGCCGGTTTACCTGGAAAAGAAGATCCTGAAGGTAGACCCGTTCCAGGTACTCGACCAGAACGGTGTGGGCCAGCTCATCGAAATGGCAGTAGCCAAAGGCCGTTCTGTACGTCCGGAATTGAAATGCGGTATCTGCGGTGAACACGGTGGTGAACCGATGTCCGTGAAGTTCTGCCACAAGGTAGGTCTGGATTACGTGAGCTGCTCACCGTTCCGCGTGCCTATCGCAAGACTGGCTGCGGCGCAGGCTGTGATTGAAGAAAGCTTGTAAGCTAATTTTATTGAATTCATAAAAAAGCTCCGGGGATAATTTGTAGAAAATCCCCGGAGCTTTTTTGTAAATATATTTTATAGATTGACATGTTATTTTATGTAAAAATGTCTATATTTGTGCGGATAAATTGTTTATATATTAAAATACACAAGATATGATGATGAAAAGATTTTGTTTGTTTGCTGCATGTGCATGCTTGTTGGTTGACATGAGTTATGCGCAAAGAAAAGTAGAAGTGGTGGAGACACCACAGAATTCGCAAGCACCTACTAGTGAAAAAGTAATTAAGCGAAAAGTAGCTATCGGGCGTTTTTCTAATGAGACGCAATATGCGAAGGGAATATTTTATGACAAGGAAAATGACCCGATGGGTAAGCAGGCATTGGATATTCTTTCAGCCAAGCTGGCTGCTTCTGGAAAATTCCTCTTGCTGGAACGAAGTGACTTGTCTACTTTGCTTGAAGAAGCACAGAAAGGCGAGAATGGCTTGTCCACGATTGGTGCCGATTATATGATTATTGGCTCTATCACAGAGTTCGGCCGGAAGAATACCGGGAAATCGGGCGTTTTTACAACCACAAAAACACAAACCGTGGAGGCAGCTGTAGCTATTCGTCTAGTAGATGTATCTACAGGCTTGATAATTTATTCAGATGAAGCGAAAGGTTCGGCTGATTTGACTACTAAAACTACTATGGGTGTCGGTGGCCGTGCCGACTTTGATGCCACTTTGAGTGATAAGGCCATTTCTGAGGCTATTGGTCAGTTAGTGGAGAATATTATTAATAAATGTACGGATAAACCTTGGAGAACTTACTTCCTTTCTTATGATGCCGATGCTGTGCTGATAGCAGGTGGAAAAAGCCAAGGCATAGCAGAAGGGGATGTGTTTAGTATCAAGTCGAAAGGGAAAAAAGTGAAAAACCCTCAGACTGGCTTGATGATTGAATTGCCAGGAAAGAAAGTTGGGACAGTAAAGGTGATTTCTACAGGAGGTGATACTCCCGAGACTGAGTATTCTTTTGTGGAAGTTTCCACTACTACTACAATTGATACTGCAAAATTAAGTGAATATTATATTGAAGAATCTAAGTAATTATGAAAGCAAGATTATGGATGATTATTGGGCTGGTGGCATTGTTGTGTGGATGCAAAGCCCATTATCCTGTGGCTCAGGAAAGTGGAAAGGAAGATATGGCTTATCTGCTTTTTACTAGTCCGGGTGAATATGCAGGAAAGGAAGTGACCGTTATGTTAGACGGTAAGAAACCTTTTGAAGCAAAGGTGGTAAAAGCTAAGAATGCTAATAGAAAGGGTACATCGTATGCGGTTTCTACCGGACGAAGAAAAATTAATGTGACCTATAATGGAAAAGTGATTTATAGTAAAGAAATATTTGTATCTACTCAGGAAACTAAAATAATTACACTGCCATGATAAAAAAAGTTTTATTTATAGGTGTTTGTATATTTGCTTTTGCTTCTTGTAGTACTGTGAAGCCATTGTATTCATGGTATAATTATGAGGATATTACTTATCAGTACAGCAAGAAGAGTACGGAAGAACTTCAGGTAAAAGTTCTGGAGCAATATCAAAAAATGATTGACAAGCAAAAAGGTGCTAGAGGGGTTGTTCCCCCTGGACTGTATGCAGAGTACGGATATATGCTATATCGTACTGGAAAGAAAGAGGAAGGATTGTCTTTTTTGAAGGAAGAGATAAAGGCCTATCCGGAATCAGAAACATATATTTCAAGAATCATTAAACAGCTCGAAAAATGAAGAATTATTTGATTGTTGCATTGGCAATTATACTATTGTCTTCGTGTGCAGAAAGTATTACACGTGGAAAACAGTATGCTAAGTTATATGAAGAAAAGCCTGTTTCTATCGTCGTGATGCCTCCTATCAACCAGACCAATGCGGTAGAGGCAAAAGATTTCTTTTATACAACGATGTATATGCCGCTTTGTGAAAAAGGCTATTATGTGTATTCACCTTATCTGACAATGGAGATGTTTCAAACGGAAAGTGCATATGACAGTGAAATGTTCTTGGAGAATGATATAAATATTTTCAAGAAAGTATTGGGAGCAGATGCGGCGATGTTTACTATTATCAAATCCTGGAGTCGGAAAACTGTGACAGGAAAGCTAACTGTTGGGGTAGAATATATTTTACGTTCTACTTCTACGGGAGAAACGCTTTATCATAGAGAAGGATTGATTAATGTAGACACAAGTGTGAATGCGGGTGGAGGATTACTAGGAACTGTAGTAAGTATGGCTGCCACGGCTTTAAATACTGCTATGACTGATAAGGTAGTAGCTGGAAGAAAATGCAATGCTTTTGTTTTAAGTGATATGCCTGTCGGGAAATACAGTCCTGATTACGGTAAAGACCAAAATCTTGAAGCAGGAAAAAGTTATATTAAAGCAACTGTGAAGTAATTCTTTTTGAAGGCACTATAAAATATTTCTGTGTAAATGGGAAATACGGGATTCAAGGTGAGTTCCGTATTTTTTATTTTATCATTGCTGTCCGATAAAACTTTTCAAACCATCAATAACTTATTGATATACATTAAAGGCACAAAAAAAGGCCATCTCAAAAGCTTATTTGAGACAGCCTTCCGTTAAGTCAATGTAAGTACTAATCTAATTTCTTGAAATCAAAATCGTTCTTACTGCAACAAGCTTTCTGATAATCAAAGCCGTACATACGCATATATGCTTCTTTCACTTCTTTTGCTCCATTATAAAATGGGTCAGAAGTGTGACTTTGGGTAGTTACAGTGACTTCCATTTCAGGTGTCAGAACTGTTCCGTTTGTTCTCTTTACTCTCTTCGGAGTTACTCTAAATACTCTTGACATAAATTCATTTTTTTAAGGTTAGACATTCTGTGTTATTAATCTTTGATATGCCAAAAGTATATATGTGAATATGCTAAATTGAGGGATAGCAAGAAAAAATGTAATTATTCTATTCTTCATTTTTATTTTGCTGCTCGAAACGATTAATATATTCCAGCACTTTATCTTTAATCAAATCAGCATTAAATCCAGCCTGCATATCCAACTCAAGATGATACTCATTTCCTTTTTTAATAAATCCTTCTGCAAACTTTTCTTCAATACCTTGTCGAGGTTCACGAGGTTTTAAAATAAAGTTGCATTTCTTCAGCTTATTATCATATCTTATATCAATAACTATATGGTCTGTAGAGTTTTCAACGGCTATACAGTTGTCATTTGACGTAGCCCAATACCATACACACCAGTCGCCTATTCCTATCTTTTTAGAATTACTTAAATTATTATTCTTATAATTTGCTCCAAACTTTTTTAGGATATATGCATTATGCCGTGAAATAAATTCAGTATGACGCTTTCTAGAACCGTTTGTACAAATCCACCAATCCTCAGTTCCCCAATGATAATATATATCACATGTATCTGATTCTATTGTGAAATCTATTAAATATGAATCTTTTGCAAACTCAATATAATCTTTATCACTACTATTATCAATATACTCTTGCATAGCTTTATCTAAAGTCTTTCCACATTCTTTATCTTTGATTAGATTGTCCATAAACAATTTAAAGTCAGTACAGTGCTGTGTAATTGACCTTCTCCAGTCTTCCCACTCCCAACAGAAAGTATAATATGAGCCAACTTTAACAGGAGTATATTCTTTCATTCCCACTATCCATGCACGCCTTAACAAATCAATCTCATGTTCAGATTTTTCAGTATAAAGCCTATCAAAAAAATATGAGTATTTACGGTAATTATCAATATTAAAATTATTATTTTCTGTACTCCAGTTTATTAAAGTAGACAAATCACCCTTCCATATATAATGACATCTAACAACATCCGTACTCTGAGTTTTCCAGAATTCTTTCTCAACCTCAGAAATCTCTAAAATATTGTCTTTTACAGAATCCGACATTATCTGAATCATCAATAAATCGGATGTATCAAAATAGTCATCCTTTCCGTCACCCCTACATACATCAAGCGCTATATTATAGAAATTACCATCAATACGCTCATGATAAGTTTTAAGTAATGTAAGTAAAGGAATATGCTTTTGAGAGCCTCTGCGATATATCTTATTATAAATCAACTGATAAACTCGTTTCATCTCTACATTTCTCATCTTTTCATCCTCTCTGTACTTAATGCATATCAACAGCAAGGATTTTAAAATCAAGAAATTACCATCACTCTCATCACTTTTTTTATTGCCAAACAGTAAATCGACCTTGTCTTTAAACTCAGAATTTACGATTAATTTGAGCGCATCAAAAAACAGTTCGATGTCAGATAGATTCAAATCTTTTATTGCTTCAAACGGTTTCAACTCATTATGTTCGCCGCAAGTTTTCAATTCCCAAACAATCCGGATTAGATTATTCATTGCTACGTTGATTTTAGCGATATCGTCACCATTTAGCAATGTAAAAAAGAAATCCTCCCAGTCATCCCATATTTTACCCCAATTTTTTAATTCTTTCCTGCTTTTTTCAAAAAGCAATGGTTTCAGTTTTTCGGCATTATCAAGTGTCTTTCCTCTGCTATTCATGGTAATATACAAATCTTCTCCTAAAGAAGTTTCGTCTATAGGATAATACCAGAATTTTATGTTGAGAATATCATTATATTTTACATTAAACTTGATTTCATCCAAATAGTTTAAGAGGGCAATCATAGAAGATATAGATAGGTCAGAATCATAACATGTATGATACCATTTACTATTCTTTATTTCTTTTTCTTTATACAACCCGCTATTGAACAAACATTGCATAAATTCCTCCGTATTAGATCGAACACGATAGGTGAAAGCCATGTTTGGACTGTTTACTTTCAATAAAGATTTGAAATCATTATAATACTCCTTCTGCATAAGGGATGCATAATAAAGACACAACACAAGTGTTGTCAGTCGCTGTTGGCCGTCTATTATATATTCTTGGTTTCCATTAGAATAGGAGTATAAGAATCCGACATTAATATCTTTATTATCTTTTATAGAATCAATAAACTGGTTTACTATGTTTTTATTACTTCCCCAAACATATTCTCTTTGTATTTCAGGTACAACCATGTAATTGCCCAAAAGTCCTTCTATATTTTTTTTGTCCATAGTCTGTCAAATTAAAAAATCAATAATATCATGTGCTAAAGTTTCAGTGCTTTTCTTAATATCCTCAAGAGTCCACATACTCGTATGATTAGATGAAAACGCCTTCAAAGTATATGGTCTGATAGAATATTTGTCATTATAGTAATCTTCGATTATTATACTTTTCTTTGTATTAAATGAGGCATTACGATAGCTTCTGTTCTGACTTGAATGCAGTAAGACCAAATTGCCTATTGAATTAAGTCCATACGAATTGAGTTCGTCTATTATGTTTGATGTAACATTATCTATAGCCTCTTTTTCTTTAAGCAACTTTTCCCACTCATCAAGTTTACCTTTGTCTATATCAAATTTATAATCATTCAGTTTCTTTATATACTCCAACCATTTTTCTTTATTGTTTAAGTCTTCCTCGTTTGGAGTCTGGCATCCTATATGTTCTATGTCTTCACCCTTTGATACAAAATAATTTATAGGTAAACGATACTTGGATTTGCAAGAGTAAATTACATCTAAAAGTATAAGTATCCTGACAAGTAGTTCTTTTTCATTATACCAGCTACTTTTTAAATCAGTTAAATATTTTTTCAATTCTTCTTTTGCTGATTTTTCGTTATTGACACCGTCGTTACTGTATATTTCCAATATATACTTTGATATCTCTTTCTTTAGTTCGGTTATAAATGATAATTTACCTTTACTATTTTCCCACGTTTTGTATATTGCAACAAAATTAACTTTAGATTTAAAGTTGGAAAACAGATAAGACAAGTAGTGATATATTTCGTCATTCTCATACCAATCGCGCACAAATCCATAAATACGCTTCAGTTCGATGTACATTTCCCAGTTATCATCGCCAACACCATTACCTTTAATGTCTAATCCATATTCAAAAAAACGGAATTCAAAAGGCATATTATTATCAGGATGCATTTCATACATCATTCTGTAAAGATAATTTATAGGGTATAATTTTTCGTTGAAACCGGATTTGTCAAATGAGTTATTTGTAAGTAATCTGTCAAGAAATATCCTTACATTTTTCTGTCCACACCAATTATTAATTTCATCCAACAACATTCCCATCTTAACCCTATATTCGTTTACTTCATTGCTATTATCTGAATGTGTTGTTTCATACTTCTCTTTAGATGAATGGGTTATCTGTACTGCTCTCAATAGGTCTGCTCCATCTAACTCTGCTTTAGCACCATTAATATTGGCAAAAATCATTTCTTCATTACCAGAAACTACATTGACTATTAATTTGGTTCTATTCAGTAAAATCTCAATATACCGTTCTCTTTGATTGGAATTCCACGTTTGTTCTTTATCCCAGGTCTGAACCATATTGGCAGCCGCTCTTATATAAAACTCATCCTTATGCTTTATATGCTTCTTGTCATTTTGCTCCCAATACTTTCTGGTAAAAATCTCATTATTCAGAAATTCTCCGGTATCTTCTCTACTGGAATATTTAAGTTTTCCTTTTAGCAAATCTGTCTTGCCAAAATATGAAAGAATAATAGCAATGGTAGTTAAACGCTGTTGTCCGTCAACAACATTATAATATTCTCCATTATCTTTACTTATGATTGTGATATGTTGCAGACAATAAAACAATTTATCATCAAGAAATTTATCGGTATCGGAGATGTAAATTTTATCAAGAAATTTCTTCAGATCTTCCAATAACAATCTGACGTTATTTTCTCCCCATTCGTAACCTCTCTGATAATCGGGTATATTATAATGCATCTGTTTCAATTGTGAGTCATTAAAGAGTTCACTTACACTTCTAACTAAATCTGACATAAGTAATATTTTTTATTGTAATTATAATTATCCTCTAATTCCCTCAAATTCGGCGGCAGCCGTCTCAAAGTCTATCGCTAGGAAATTTGTACCGGATTTATTATGCATTTTCGGATTTCTTGTAGTAAGACAATATATTCTCCGCCATCTGGCACATGGCATCCTTTGCCCACTGCGGTTCGAGAATCTCAATCTGGTCGGTTTGCTGTAGCAACAACTGGAAGAATTCATAGTTCGGGCGAACCCTGAACTCAAACGTGATGGATTCGTCGTCAGAGGCAATCTCGCGTTGTGATTCGTGCAGGGGAAGGGTAGAGAGGTAGTTCCGTGCCCATCCGTATGCCTTGATAACTACCCGTTCGATGTCATATTCCGGGTCGGAGATGATGCCCACGCATCCCTCGAAATACTGCTCTATGCTGAAATCCTTGGGAAGCTGGAATTTCACGTTCGTAAGGCTCACGTGCTGAATTCTGTCGAGCGCGTATGTTCTTATCTCCTCGGAATAGACCGAGTATCCAATCAGATACCAGCGGCGGTTATACACCTTCAGGTGATAAGGCTCTACCTGAAACGTGCTGGCATGAGACCTGCCAAAGCCTTGGTGAGTAATTTCTACCACACAATTCTGACGCATGGCCTGAAGGAAAGTCTGCAAATATTTATTGCCCGAAGGAATCTTCTCGAATGAGATGCGTTTCTCCAGCTGACGGTCTGCCTGAAGCTGGTTCAGGGTGGCATACGAGTCGATGAGCCACGAACGGAAGGAGTCACCTTCCAGCGAATCCGCATCCTCTATGTAATAGCCGTATCCTCGACTGGCATCGCAGGAGATGAGAATGTTGAAGATGGTCTGCACGGCCTTCTTGTGATTCATGAAGGTTTTCCACGGAAGCGGTTTCCCGTCGCCTAGTCCGCAGGTTTCCCATCGTTCACTGATTTCGTTGAAGGTGATGTACGGGTGGCATCGGATTAAATCCACCAGCCATATATATCGTCCGAATTTGTTTGCTGCCATAAATAGTAAAATGAAAAGTTTTGGTGATGTGGCAAAGTAAAGCACCTGCCTATGTCAAATTTAGGCATAAGTCCTTAAAATGTCAAATCATTTTAAAAGCAATTCACACGATTTAAAAACTATAACTCGTATCTTTGGCAAAAAAATAAAGAAACCTCAATGGATACAGAATATTTGAACCGTTTTGAAGAGAGATTGCAGCAGGAATTGCTGCGTTTGTGTACTGACTATCATGTGCTGGACGGCACCCTGCTGGCTACGGAGGACCTGGACAACCGCTGGCACGACCTGGCACCAGAGTACGTGGCCGATGCCGTGGAACAGATTCGTGATTATCCCGTGGTGTCGGTGGCATGGGCAGCTTATCTGGGCCTGGGAGTAGCTTTCTGCTGGGATGAAGACTGGGAGGCCAGTGCACAGGCTACTTATCAGTCGTACTACGGAGAGCAGGGCTTTGACGACATGGATGAACACATCGTGCGCGATTTACTCGGCTTGTCGCTCGACGGAGAAGAAGCCCGCCAGCTGGAAGACATCATCCGCCGTTGCGGACAGACTACCGTGGGACTGATTCGCCATGAGCAGATAGAGCCACAAAGCCCGCTGGCCTTCCATGTATTTGCCCGTGCCTGCCGTACGATGTTCCGCATCGGGGTGGCCATTGAACTTAAACGCCTGGGATATAAATTCGAGAAAGTGGAAATCGGTCGCGTGCCGGGCGGAATGTTGTCATAAGAAAATACCGTTCAGTCTATGTCTATGAAATACACTCGTTTAGTTTTTTCTTTTTGCGTATGCCTGGCCTTTTCGCAGGCTTTCGGTAAGGCGGAAGGCGATTTGTCGGTCATCCGGCAGAATTTCAACCGGATTTATGTGCAGTCGGAAGGGGAGGAATCTCCTCTGAAAGAGTTGCTCTTGCAGAACCAGCCGGGCTTCTCGGTGTCCGACCGTGTGGTGATGGAACTCCAGCAGCGTGTGCCGTACGAAGCGGCTCGGATGAGGCATTACCTCAAAGCGTTGCAGGCCGACGGCTCGTGGAGTGACATCAATTATCAGGACACCAACCGCTCGGGATGGGACCCGCGTCTGCATGCCGAACGGATACTCGAGATGGTGAAGCACTTCAGCAATCCGGAAAACGAATATTATCATTCGAAGAAGGTGGAGAAGGCCATTCATCTGGCCTTGCGCTACTGGTTTGTCCAGAAGCCGGTCTGCCTGAACTGGTACTATAATCAGATTGGTATTCCTCGTACGCTGGGCACTGCCTTCATCTTGTTTGAACCTTTCCTGACCGATGCCGAGAAGCAGGATGCCATCACGGTGATGAAGCAGGCCCGTTTCGGTATGACCGGACAGAACAAGGTGTGGCTGGCGGGCAACGTCATGATGAGAGGGGTGTTGGAGAACGACCTGGATTTGGTGAAACAGGCGCGTGATACGATTGTGTCGGAGATTGTGCGGGGCGGAAAGGAAGGCATCAAGGACGATGGATGCTTCCACCAGCACGGGCCGCAACCTCAGTTCGGAAATTACGGACTGGCGTATGTGTACACCATGAGCCTTTTGTCGGGTCTCTTTTCGGACACGTCGATGGCTTTTACGCCATCGCAACTGGAGGTGATTGCCGGATTGCTGGAAGAGGGTTATCAGTGGGTTATCTGGCATGGGAAAATGGACATTGCCGCCCTGGGGCGCCAGCTTTTTGCTTCGGCTCCGCTGCACAAGGCATTGAGCCTGGCTTTTGCCGCTACCGAACTGGGAGGCGGACGCGATGCGCACTGCAATCAGGTGGCTGCCCGTCTGCTGAAAAACTGTTTCTCGCCGCGCAACGAGCTGATTTGCCACAAGCATTTCTGGCAGTCGGACTACACGCTGAGCCGCCGTGCCGGATGGATGGCCTCGCTCAAGATGGCATCCGACCGCGTAATGGGAGTGGAGACTATGAACGGCGATAACATGAAAGGCTATTATATGGCCGACGGGGCCCTCTATATCTATAAGGATGCAACGGAATATTACGATATCTTCCCGTTATGGGACTGGCGCAAATTGCCCGGTGTGACCTGTTACGACGATGTCCGTCCGGTGCCGTTGCTCAAGCACAGCTACTATCCGGGCAATCGGGGTCGCTTTGTGGGAGGCTTGTCGGACGGGAAAAACGGAATCAGCGCCATGGAGCTGGACCGCGACGGACTGAAGGCGCAGAAATTCTGGCTCTTTGCCGATGAGGCGGTGCTTTGTCTGGGAGCGGGCATCTCTTCCGATTCGGCTCTTCATGTCACCACCGCCGTGGAGCAGTGCTGGAGCAGGGAGGAACCGCTTCGCATCTCTACTGCCGACGATACGCGAATCTGGCATCACGGACGCGGGTATGTGCTGTGGAACAACTCAGACAGTTGCTTTGCCCGCACGGTGGCATCTTCCGGAAGCTGGCACGACGTGATGCAGATGTACAAGAACGATACCATTTCGGGCCGGTTGTTTACCCTTTATCTGGACCACGGCGTACGCCCGAAAGAGTCTTCTTATTGTTATGCCGTCCTTCCCGAGGCTACGGAAGCCGACGTGCGTAATTTCCGTACCGACAATTTTCGGGTGATGTGTAACGACAGCCGCTTGCAGGCAGTGTGGCAGGTCGACCGTTCGGTCTGCTGGGCAGCCGTGTGGGAACCTTTTACCCTTCGCGTAACGCCGGAACTGGAAGTGGATTTTCACACGCCTGGTCTGTACCGTATCGGAAGGGGAGCGGGCGGATGCTGGGAGGTGTACTTCAGCGACCCCATGCAGTGTCAGGATGAGGTGCAGATTATGGTGAACGGCAGGCGTGGCACGCATGCGCTTCCGCAAGGAAAGAATCGGGGCATAACCCTTCGTTTTGAAATAGACTAACCAATCAGTTAAGAAAAATAGAAACATGAAAAAAGCATTTGTATTGATGGCAGCTTTGGCAATGACCGGTGTGTTGTCGGCTACCGCAGAAAACACGACCGACACACCGACAAAGAAGACACGCAGCGAGGTCTTCATAACAGAGAAAGGAACCGAGTGGGAACCGGCTGGCGAGGGAGTAACCCGTCAGATTATGGGATACGACGGACAGGTGATGCTCGTGAAAGTAAAATTCGAGAAGGGTGCTGTAGGTACGCCCCACACGCATTATCACACGCAGACTACTTACGTGGCCAGCGGAAAGTTTGAGTTTACCGTGGGCGGCAAGACGCAGGTGGTATCTGCAGGCGACGGTATCTACATGGAACCGGATGTATTGCATAGTTGCAAGTGCCTGGAGGCCGGTTTGCTCATCGACTGTTTCTCTCCGATTCGGGCCGATTTCCTGAAAAAATAACTGGCTGAGAATCAATAAATTTCTTTGCCGAAAAAACGCTTCGACGTTTGGATGCAAACGCCTTTACGTTTTCCTCAAAACGCACTTACGTTTCGGGTAAAACGCAAAGGCGTTTTGTGTGAAATGCACTTGCGTTTTTTGAGAGATAAATTTTACCCGATTCCCGCTCCGAATTTCCCTTCAAATTCCATCACTATCTGCTGAAAATGTGTTGGCAGGTAGAGCATGGCCTGAGCGTGCAGGGCAGAGGGAATGCCGTAGAATGCTTCGGCAATGCTGCCCGTGATGCAGGCCAGCGTGTCGCTGTCGCCACCCAGTGAGATGGCCGTACGCACACAGTCCTCAAAGTCCGTCCCGTCTAGAAAGGCGCGGATGGCCTGGGGCACGGTACCCTGGCAGGTGGCATCCCATTGATAGGTATCACGAATGCCGTCGCAGGTGAAGTTCAGGTCATAGCCGAATTTTGCTTCGACGGTATTTTTTATGTCTTCCTTGCTTTTCCCGTTTCGGGCTAGAAAGATGCAGAGTGCCGTAGCCTGGGCACCCTTGATGCCTTCGGGATGATTGTGCGTGCAGGCAGCCGATATGCGTGCAGCCTCCAGCGTCTCTTCCCCCGTGCGGAATGCCCATCCCACAGGACCTACGCGCATGGCCGAACCGTTTCCGCAGCTGCCGTAAGGACAAAGCTGTCCCGTTTGCTGTCCCTGTCGGAGCCATTCACGGAAACGTCCGCCGAAGCCTCCTAATGGACACGGGTAACGGGTGGCATAACGGAAATAATAGGTGGCACAGTCTCCGCCGTGCAGCAGCCAGTCAGCCGTGGCGAGGGTCAGAATACTGTCGTCGGTATATCCCTTCTGCGGAGTGAGGAAAGGAAACTCTTTTGTCTTGATGTTGTGGAACTCGTAGACGCTGCCTGCGATGTCGCCAAGGATGCTTCCAACCATATTTTTTTCGTTTAGATAGATACAAAGGTACGGAGAATGAATGATATATGTATTGATAATAGCTGGCTTATTTCATAAATTGATATAAGTAATTCCTAAAGGTTATAGATTATTATCAATAATAATAGGGGTTGGAACTATATTTTCAGAATCATCATATTTAGGTGCAATAATAAATTTTATTGCAGGCGAATTAGATACTTGTTTTTTGAATTCAGAAATAAAAGATGGCGACAAGTCGCTTACATATACTTCTACCCGGTTGAAAGTTTCACTTAAAGAACATAGAGATAACTTTTCTCTTATGGGGTTTTCTGCATTCTTTTCTGATACCATAAATTCGGAAACCTCGTTTGCCGCTTTTAGTAATTCATTATAGGAATAATCACATTCTTTGGTAACAAAAATAGGGTCAGAACTTAGTAATTGGGGAGTTTTTTCGTTATACCCTTTAACGATATAAACTATTAGTTTCCCATCTTCAATATAAGAGCCACCGTAATAATCAGGATATTCTATGCTGTCTGAAACTGTATGAGAGTATCCAAATGTTTCTTTTAGTTTGTTCCAGGCGGCTAACGCTTTTGCTTCTCCATTTAAAGAGGTCTGTTGTAAATTAGTGCTGTTACCATTTAGGTAACTAATTTCTTCCGAAGAATAAATATGATGATATACAACAAATAAAAGATAAAAAACTGAAAAATAAAGTCTTTTTCATGATACCTCCGTTTTTTATTTGATTTGTAAATGTAGCAAAAAAGAATAGTATGTTACTTCAAATTCAGCAAGCTCACTACAAAAAATCATTTATGGTGGAACCTTTTATTACAATCTTTACATATATAATTGGCATTAGAAATTTTCCCCAAGAATGCAACTACAAGAAACGAAATAAACATAGACAATGCTATATAATCGGCGATAGTTGATCTGATACCCAAATCATTTGCCCAAACAAGATAAAGCCCCGGAATAAGAAAAAGAAAGATGCACCATAATGCTATAGCAGTTCCGTATTTGTTGCTTACGGCTATAGCTGACACATTGTAACTTCCACATTTAGGGCACCAGACATGAGACTCATTTCTACTATCAACAATAGGATTTATTATCTCAACAGCTTTTTCATAATCTTTCTCGAAAACATATATCGCAATACCTGTGATAGCACCATAAGCACCTGGATTTTGGTCTTGCCCCTCATCATGCTGGCGAGAAACAATGTTATTTTCAATAAGCAGATTTGTAATCTCGTCTGCATAAATAGTAGTATCACATTTTATAAGAAGTTTTTCCTTCATATTAGAATTTACTTTTATGCTAATATACTGATATTTATATAAAAAAGCAAGATTTATCTCTAAGTCTTTATTATAAGCACTATATTTGCGATACGGACTCGGACCTGAAACATAAAGTGATACTTTTATTTGCAGCTGTTATATTGATAGTTATTGCAACAATCATTAAAAATAACAAAGAGGTGATTGAAGAGGATTTGAAGAATCACTCTATTCTGCCATTGGAGTATCACTATTTCTATTATGCCCACAGTGAAGGACCAAAATGGCTCGCAATAAAAGATGACATCGGTGTATTAGGGACAGCACACTATAAGAGCAAATACCCGGAAGCAGGCGTAAAAGCGGTTGTAGTTTCTTATGCCCTTGAAATAAACTGATACGATGCTCAAGACTCCACTTCCACCTTCACTTCCTGAATGTTCCGAAGCTCATCGCTGAAGTTGACTCCAATCTTGTAGACCGTACGGCTGTCCTTGGTAAAAGGTGCGGCATAGCCTTTCTCCCGAATCTGGGCCAGGGCTTCGTTCGCGCTGCCGTTCAACTTGAATTCCATAATGTACACGTAGTCCTGTGTCTGGAGTACCAGGTCAATCCGTCCGCGACTGGTATGGTATTCCACCTGCACGTAGAAGCCCATCAGCTTGAAGATGATGTAGAGGATATTCTGATAGTGCACTTCGCGGTCGCGTGCCAGTTCGTATGGAATGTCGGCAAACATGGTCTTCAACCGTTCGAAAAAATCATCCACTTTGCCCGCCATTACTTCCTCCACAAAGCACTGAATCTGGTAGGGTGACTTGCTTACGCTCACCGATGCGTAGTTGGGCAGCAGGAACTTGAAGAACCCTTGTTCCACTTCGCGGTTGGGGAAGCCTAACGTGTAGTTCTCGAACATCTTGTTGTAACCCTTGATGGTGAGGTAGCCACTCTGGTAGATAACCGGAATCGGGTCGGTTGAGGCCGTATCAATGCTGTCCAGCACCGGCTGGCTGGTGACGATATGTTCCAGTTCTTCTATCGGATAGTGGTGGAGCTTGAGCAGTTCGACGAGGTAGGTCGGTGTGCCTGTCTCAAACCAGTAGCTGCCGAACTTTTTCTTCGCAAACGTATTGAGCAGACTGAACGGATTGTACATGCCCACGGCATTTTCCGTGAAGTGATAACCGTCATAATTGGATTTCAGCTCCGCACAAGTCTCTTCATAAGTCAGGCCCGTAGCTGTAGCCAGCGCATGAATGTCTTCCTCAAAATACGTATGGATTTCCTTTTCGCTGATGCCGCAGATTTCCACGTAGCGGTCGTCCATGGAGATGTCCATCAGGTTGTTCAAATCGCTGAACACGCTGACCTTGCCGAACTTGGTCACTCCCGTGAGCAGGGCAAAGCGGATACAGCCGTCCATGGATTTCAAAGCTCCGTAGAAGGCTTTCAGGGTACTGCGGTATTCGTTCTGCAAGGCTTCATTGCCGATGGCCTGAAGCATGGGCTTGTCGTACTCATCGATGAGAATCACCACGCGGCGGCCTGTTTGCTCGCAGGCGCGGCGGATGATGCCTTGAAAACGAAGGGACAGACTTGTTTCACTTTCCCGTGCACTGTATCGGCTTTCCCAAGTACATAGATTATCATTCAAAATGCTGGTCAGCGATTCCGGCGTATCGTATTTCTGCGTATTCAAATCCAGGTGCAGAACCGGATATACCGTCCAGTCCTTCTCCAGTTTCTCCAGTGCCAGTCCCTTGAAAAGCTCTTTCTTTCCCTGTGCGTAGGCTTCAAGGGTTGACAACAGCAGGCTTTTTCCGAAGCGTCGCGGACGGCTCAGAAAATAGTATTTATTTGTATTAAACAATTCATATATCTGTGCAGTTTTGTCCACATACACATAACCATCATGTATCAGACCTTCAAAGTTCTGTACTCCTACCGGATATAGCTTGCTCATAACCACTGGATTTAGATTCTACTGCGAATGTAGTAATTTTCAGCGAACATTCAAACAGGCAGGAAACAGGAAACGGAAAAGTTGGCCGGAAATGTGGTTGGGTATGGTAGCGGCTTCGGGAAAATAGAAAAGGAACCGACCCATTTAAGAGGCGATTCCTTTTTCGTGAGAGTTATTTTTTAGTTTATTCTGCTACTTTCTTTACCACCAGCGTATGATTATTGGTATCTCTCCATTCTGCCAGGAGGGCATACAGTTCCTTGTAGCTCGACGGAGTCTGCAACTGGCGGCTGATGCGCAGGCTGCGGGTCACTTTCATGCCTTCTTTCGTGGGCTGGTAGCTGAATACTACTTTTCCGCAAGCATTGCTGATTTCCTTGTTGGTGCGAGGAGTTGCTTTCATTCCTTCCGGCAGGCAGACAATGGTCTCCAGCGTGCAGTTCATAGTTCTCGGCAGAAGGATATTCTCGGGAATGGTTGTATTGGCAGCATATGCATAGAGCGTGCGGGCCGGTGTCGGGTCGTTCAGTGTCACGATTCCCCATCCTTCGGCAGGCTGCTGCAACTTCTTTTCGTCCACTCTCAGGGTGTCGGTCTGCTGCATTTCCTTGGCTCCTAAGTAAGCTTCCATTGTCAGTGGTTTTCCATCCAAGCTGCTCACTGTCAGGAAGGGTTGTAGGCTGGCTTCTTCGGTGCCTGTCAGGGTGACCTTCTCGGGCATCAGCTTGCTTTGGGCTACCAGCGATACGATGGTAGACAAACCTTGGTTTTCAGCTTTCGACGGGCGAAGGGCACATACGGCTACTTCCGCTTCCAGTCCGGCTGTCTGCTGCAGGGTTACATCCAGGTTTACTAATTCTGCCTGGGTGCCGTAAGCCGAACGGATGACTTCCGATGCCGGACGGAGACGGTAGCCGGCATCCTGCAGTGATACACCGCAACGGCCCAATTGATACAGTTCGGTCATGTAGTGGGCGATGGCGTTGCGGACTGCCTGTGGATTGTCTTGGATGCCTCGGGTTAGTTCGGCTACCTTTGCTTCGATAACGGAGCGGTTGCCGGGCTGGAATTGTGCTTTCAGGCTTTTCAGGGCTTCATCGTATCGTGACCAGGTTGAGGCCACGAAGACGGGCATCATGCCGCTGGCTACTGCTTGTACTTGTCCCATATTTCCTCTTGTGGAAGGATAGGCGTAAGGGCGGGGCTTCACTTCCTTTAGTGTCCAGGTGAAGGATTTCATTCCGTCTCTTTGGGCAATGGACGGCTGGGCAGAAGCGTTCAGCAGTTCATAGTGTACCGATTTTCCGGCTGGTACGTTCAGGCGGAAGGTGAATTCCTTGATGGGAGAAAGTTCTTTGACCGGACAGCAGACATCAAGTTCCGGCAGGTAACCGGCTTTGCTTACAATGGAGTAATCCAGCACGATGGTGGCACCTAATTCAAGTCCGGTGTGCACCACGACCATTTCTTTCAGTTGGTTGTAGGCCGGTGCGTTGGCAGCTGCGGCAGGCAATACCTCTACGAAGGCATTGGCGGGTGTCTGAACCACGGTGCCATCTTTCTGGCGGGTGTAGGACGCGTGAATCTCCAGCTTCTGGAAGTCGGGGTTATACACGATAAATGTTTCTCCGTACAGGCCGTTCATGGCGGCATGGGTGAACAGGGTGAGTTCCTTCTGCACCCGCATCTCCTGACTGCCGTCGGCACGCAGGGTGTACGCTTTCGAGAGTTTGCGGAATTCTGCTTCCGATGCGGCTCTGGCCGGCAGTACAGCCAGCAAAAGCATTCCTATGATTCCTATGTAGATTGATAATGTTTTCATTACGCTTCGTTTCTTGTTAAATCCTCGTATGAGTGGTTATTTCTTTACCACAATGTATTCTCCATATCCCTTGGCTGTGTTCACCGCATTTCGGAAACTTTCCCAGTCGGATGCTTCGTAGACCCGCTTCTTCAGGCGCAAGGATGTTTTCACCTGCAACTGGTTGCCGTTTTGGCCCATGTATCCGGTGAATCCGGCACCTGAGCCGTCCATCTGGTCCTGCTTTTCCTTTCCTTGCCATTCGTATCCTGCAGGAAGTTTCAGGTTTTCTTCCATTTCCACCAGACGGGAGCAGCCGTCCTTGAAGCCGTAGGCCCGTTTCTCCAGGCTGGTATCTATCCGCAGGTAGAGAGGACTTGCGTGTAGAGGTTATTCAGTACGAAAGGTTTGAAAACCATTTCTCCCTGGTCGCCTTTCAGTGCATATTCCGGAATCTCGTAGCGGAACGTAATCTGGATAGGGGCGCGCTGGTAGTCTTTCGGTGTCCGTCCGTAGTCCACGCTTTTCAATCGGGCTTTGGGCGATACGTTCAGCAACTGGCGTTCCATGGTATGTGCCCATTCGCTCTGAAATCCGGTGGTGAAGATGCGGCGGATGTTGCTGTCGCTCTGTCCCTCAGCTTCGATGGTGAAGGTACCTTTCAACGTGCCTTTTTCATCGAGGGTGTTCTGTGCCTTGATACGTACGTAATGGTTTTCCGGGTCGGAGATAGGAGTCAGGCACAGGTCGGTGCCTTCCGGTGTGCCCGGCAGGTAATTTTGCTGCTGTTCGGCACTGCTCCACAGTTCCCGGCAGAAAGGTACCCACGTGGGGTCGAGCGGCATCATTGTGCCGTCACTGAGTTTCACTACGGCCACGCAGTGGTTGAAATGGTCGGCCGGAATGGTCTCCACCCGGCTGCCTGCCATGGTCATGGCCGGAAAGGCTTCGAATCCTGCCATCCGCAGGAACGCAATCAGTGTGCCGGCAATGTCCTTGCACACCCCGCAGCGGTCGGTATAATTCATCTTCAGGTTGTGCAGGGTGAATCCTTCTCCCTTTCCCATGGAGATACCTGCATAACGGATGTTGTCGGCCACCCAGTGGGTGAGTACCGCCACTTTTTCCAGTTCGGTTTTTTTACCCCGAATGAGTTCGTCTACTTTCTTCTGGGCTTCCGGAATGGCGGTGAAACTGCCGTAGTCTTCGTTGACTCCGTAGAACCAGCGTGACTTCTCTTTCCAGTCGGCGGTGGTAGACATCATCAGCTTCGGTGCGGCGTCATAGAAATCGACCATATTTGGTTCCCGACGGAAGGGTAGGATGGCATCTTTAGCAAAGGTATAGACTTTCCGTCCGTCTTCGTAGCGCATGGAGGAAGCGCAGCTGCCCTGATAGAACTGGAATTGCATTTCTTTTTCGGCCGGCAGACTGACGCGGTACACTTTGCGCAGGGTGGGATCGGCCGACCAAAAGGGCACGATGTCGTAGAACTGTCCGCGCATGGGCGGGATAAAGCGGGAGTCGTCGCCTGACTGGGGTGCATCACTCAGCAGGGCATACGTGAATCCTTTCTTGTCGATTTCATAGTCGATGATGTCGCCCGGTTGCAATGCACCCAGTTCCAGCATAATCTGGCGGGCTCCCCAGTAGATAGCTCTGGCCGGAGCGGCGTAGTCACAGGCCTTGGTTACATCGACCGATGTATATGTTCCGTCGGCATGGTAGATGGTCACTCGCTTGAAAGTAGCAGCTGCCGTCAGCGGGTCGTAATCGTATTTCAGTATCCGTTGCTGCAAGGCTCCGGCAGTTGTCTGCACCCGTACAGCCCGGCAGACCGCAAACGAACCTTGTCCGGTGGGTTCCACCGTCACACTGGTACTGTCTAGTAAATTCACACAAGGATAATCGGCATATTGTTTATCCAAAGAAACTGCCCCGTCGTTTCTCCACGACTGGGCATGTACGGCCGTCCCTCCTCCTATCAGGATGGCAGCACCTACAAAAAATAGTTTTGTCTTTTTCATATTTTTCTGATAGATTGCCTGGTAAAAAATAACGGTCTTAAAGGTAGGTATTCTTGTGTAGCTGACCTAACGATTAAGGGATTTATTTTTGATAAATGTCTCTGTAATTGGGAAGGGATGGAGTTATTGATAAAAGGTATGATTTCCAAATTTTGGGGACGGTTTTTAGTTATTAAACATGAAATGGAAGAGAAATATGCAGTAAAGTCGTATTTCTCAGAGAATTTCCTAAATTTGCAACAGACGAACTGTAAATTTGAAGACCGAAATGAGGGCAGTTATACAAAGATGGATAATCTGTTTGTGCGGAGGGATGCTTTTTCCTTTTGCCGAAGCGCAGGTTGTGCAGCGGGGGGTGGTGCTGGAAATGAACAGTGGAAACCGTCCGCTGGCAGGGGTGGAAATCAGGGCGACCGGTGCGGCTCCGTCCGACAGCGACCAGGAGGGGCAGTTCGTCTTGTCATTTGTATCTTCTCTGCCGGGCGACCCGTTGCTGCTGGACGGGGTATATAAGAAAGGTTTTGAAATGGTAAACCGGGAGAAGGTGGATAACTGGAACCTTTCGTCGGATGCGGTGCTGAAAATCGTTTTGGGGCGTACGGAGATGATTGATGCACTGCGGAAAAAATATTATCAGATAGGTGTCTCTGCCAGTGAGCGGGAATATCATGCAGCGCTGGTGGAACTGGAGACTCGCCGGAAACTGCAACGGCTCACTGACGAGGAGTATGTCCGGAGGGTGGATTCTTTGTCGCAGGTGCAAGTGACCTTGAAGCGAAGACTGGAGGTGTATGCCATGAGGTTTGCCCGCCTGAACCGTGATGAACTGGAACGAACAGAGCAGCAGGCGCTGGAGTTGCTGGATAAGGGTGACATGGAAGGAGCTATCCGCTTGTATGAGTCCATGCATACGGATTCAGTGCTGGCACAGCGTGTGGCCGGAAGGCAGGCTGCCGATGCGGATGTGCAGCTTTTGCTGCCTTCATTGGTGCACAGTTTTGAACTGATGCGGCAGACGGGCGATGTGGCGGGCTGTGATTCGGTGGCCCGCTTGATTTTGGAAGCAACACGGGAGATGGCTCCACGACTGACCGTGACGGAGTGGATGTGGAACAGTGGAAAGAAAGAGTCTGCCATCGACCGATATGGCCTGCTAGTCAAGGAAGCGCAGACGGTGGCCGAGGTGGAACAGATAGAGGTCAGTCTGCAACGTTGCAGGCAGGATGTGAAGTGGCCTAAGAAAATAAAGGAGAAACTGAAATTACTGGAAGAACGGATTCTAGCTCGTCGTAACTGGGCTCGAATCAAAGAAAATAGTTGGAAAAATGAGAAGTAAGCTGGTAAAGGTTTTTATTGCATCGTCGGCTGAGTTGGATCAGGACAAAACGATGTTTGATGTGTATTTTTCGGACAAGAACAAGCTGTATCGGAAAAAGGATATTGAGTTTGACCACCGCACCTGGAAGGATTTCTGCAGTTCGCTGAACGACGGTCGCCTACAGGATCGCTACAATGCGTACATCCGTGAATGTGACCTGGTGATTTTCTTGTTTCACACACGCCTGGGAAAATATACGCGTGAAGAGTTGGAAGTGGCTTTGGCTGCTTTCCGGGAGAATAAAGAACGTCCGCAAATCTTCATTTATTTTAAGGAAGAAGGTATTGAGGATGAGGCGCTGACCAATTTCAAGCAATACTGTGAGCATACATTGGGTCACTTCTGCGATGTGTACACTACACCGGAAGACTGGCGGGTTAAATTTGACCGTCAGTTGGCTATACTGGAGCAGGAAGGAGTAATTCGTGTTCCATCAACCGAGGAGAAAATGCTGTATAGACTGAAGTTTACCTTGTCGTATGTAGTAGCTCCGCTGATTGTGATGTGGCTGGCATTTAAGGCTTTCTTCTATTTTACCCCAGTAACTACGACGGTTTGCCTGAGCGATCAGACAGTTTCCGCACTTCCATTTGAGGGGGCGGACATTACGCTGACTTATTCCGACAAGAGCGAGACCTGCCACGTGGACCGACTGACCGATGAAGCGATTTTCAAGGAGATACATTCCCGTTATCTGGGTACTCCGGTGCAGCTTTCAGTCACTGCTAAAGGATATGAACCAGTGGACACGGTGATGGAACTGGAAAAGAGACTGGTGGTAAACATACGTCGCGACAAGAGTCTTTCAGTAGTGTTCGGCACCGTGAAGGATGAAGCGAACCGTCCGCTGTCAGGCGTGACCATACAGGTGATCGACTTACAGACTGTTTCGGATGAAATGGGAAATTTCCGTTTGTCGGTTCCTCTGGACAAACAGCAGGTGCAGCAGCGGGTACAGGCCTTCAAGAAAGGATATGAATTATGGGATTTCACCGGTCCGGTGTCCGATAAAATCCCATGGAAAATCATTCTTCGCAAATAAAAGTTACTTGGTATAGAGCCCGTTGCTGTGGTATTCTTTCAGGGTGTACAGCAGTAGGGCATCATTCGGCTGGGAGCCTGCCTTGTATTCCAGCCCTTCCTTCAGCAGTTCCTGTGCTCCCGGTTGTGAAAGTTTGCTGAGCAAATCGCCCTTGGCCAGCTTGACGACAATAGGGTAGGTGGCGAAATACTGCGGAAATAGTGCTTTCATCTCCTCGGCTATGGCGGAAGCTTCTTCCAGGTAGTGCAGGGCCTGCTGGTTATCGCCATTCTGATAGTAGTTCACACTGACGTTCATCGTGATGAGCATGTAGTTCGTTCCTAACTGTGCTTTGTTTTGTGCATATAGGTCTTTCATCAGTGTGTAGGCTTTTAGTTGTTCCTTCAGTGCCTGCTTGTATTTTTTCAGTTTGCTATAACCCAGGGAAAGGTTGTTGTAGGTGCTGCATGTATTTGCTTTGAGTTCGTTGTTGTGGGGATATTTCTTCAGTTCCTTTTCCCGTCCTTCTTTTACGCGTTCCAGGTATTTCAATCCGAGTTCATAATATCCGCCGCATACCAGTGCGACTCCCATGCTGCTTTCTACACTCAGGTTTTGGTATCCCCAGGCCGATTGTATGGAATAGAGGGCATCGAGTTCAAGAGCTTCCTGGGCGGCTTCCTGGTTTTTAGATTCTGCAATCAGTACATCAATGTATTTGGCTCGTGCATAAAGATTTTCCTGGGTAAACTGGGAACTGCTGGATTCACTTAGTTTCTTGGTGTATTGGTAGGCTTTGACCAGGCTGCGCCGTTCTTCTGGCTGGTTGCCTTTTCGCGAATAATAAGTGGAATACATCATCTCCAGATTGTGCAAGGCGTTGATTTTAAAATCGGGTGAAAGAGAAGTGAACTCTTGTTCGATTCTCGTTCTCAAAAGTTCTGCTCTTTCTGGGAATGCGTCGGTTTCGGAATCTACACTCAGTTGCAGGTAGACGATGTATCGTTGCAGGAACTCAGCTGCTTTGGTAATCGGATTTTTCTGGTAAAGTACTTCTGCTTTTGTGTATGCCTCAGCAGCTATTTTATAAGCATCTTTCATTTGACCGGCATTCATAGCAAAATCCAGTAGCATATCCAGGTAGTTCAGTTCGATGGAAATTCTCTTTTCCTCGTCAAGGTCGGGGTCGTTGAGGCTGATTTCTTTGATTTTTGCTGCAGTCTGACGGGCCTTCTCCAAATCTTCCTTTTGGGAATAAAGCCTCATCAGTGAAGTATAGGAATCTAGAAGAGAACCTTTCTGTATCCGGATAAACAGCTGATTGTCACTAACGGCTATTTGTTCTTCAAGGTTTTTGATATTGCTCAAATATACCTCTTCTGCCTGTTTCCATTCATGTATGGCTTCGAGCAGGTAGGCCGTCTGGTGAAGCGTGATTTGCATTACGGCCAGATAGTCGCCCGATGGCATGGCTTCTTGTGCCTGTTGCAGGATTTCGAGTGCCTGCTGGTTGTATTCGAAGGCCTTGGAGTAGTCTTTTCGGATATTGGTGGCAATGAGTGTCTTCAGATTAAGAACCTGAATAAGCGATTTTTCATCGAATGCCAGTTTCTGACAGCGGTCTGCCCATTCTTCCAGGTCTTGTTCTCCTAAGGTGATTTTTTGTAGGACGTATTTTAGGACGTAGGAAAATCGGTCGGGCAATATTTCTGCAATCCACTTGTAGGTGTCATAAGCTTTCTGCTCATTTTCCTTTCCTCCGGCCAGTGCACACAGGTCGGCGTAGCGATACATGCGTTCTGCCAGCAAATCAATGTCTTCATCGGCTTGTGTGCGTTGCTGTAGCTTTTGGCGGGCCTGAACAATCAAGCCGGAATTGTTATATAATTCTATTGCCTCTGTCAGTTTGCCATCCTCTACCAGTTTCAGCACTTGTTTCTCTATTTGGGTTATATCGTCGGGGTTGATTCGGGCAAATTTCTCGGCATACTTGTCCAGCATGTTCATGAAAGTGTGGTTTTCTTCTGCCAGTTCTTTCAGTCGTTGGGCTCTTTCTGCTTGCGTAATTTTCTGCTGGGCGTACAAATGGTTGATTTCCTGTACTGTCTTATTGCGAAGCTTGGAAAAATGTGATATGGCAATGGCGTAGTAGTGATTCTTTTGTTCTTCGATGGTACCTTCCGGGGCCATGACAATGTCCAATGAACGCTTCTCTGAAAGAATCCAGCCGTTGAGCATGTCGCTGTTGACGACTTCGTACCCTTTCTTGTAGGCTTGTGGAGAACTGATAGCTGTGCCTGCTTTGTGATTCAGAAAATGAAAGCAAAATTCCCCATTATTGTCTGTATCAGTAGCAGGTGCACCGATGGCCATTAGTTGTACTCCGGGCAAGGGGGTATGTTGTGAGTTGAAAATGCGTACGTTGCCTTTTTGTGAAACTTGCGCTGAAAGACTGACAGAAATTAGCAGTGCCGTACAGAAACAGGTAAGAGATGGTGTGTTTATCATAGATTTCAGTTTTATTGTGTGTGATGTCTTTTGAAAATGATTTGACTGTGGATAAAGATAGGCATTATTTGTAAAACCGGTAATAGTCGGCTCTTATTTTTTTGAACGACAAGAGATAAGTGGTATAATTTTCAGTATATTTGTTGGAGGCATTGTTTATTTAAATATAGAAGATATATGAAACACATCCTGATTCTTTTGTGTGCCCTGCTGGGCCTGGGCAGTTGCCAGAGTGGTAACAGCACTGAGATAGACAACCGGACGGTACAGACGTTCGACGTACCGCGTTTTATGGGGAAGTGGCACGAAATAGCCCGTTATGACCACCGCTTTGAAAAGGGCATGACCCGTGTAACGGCCACATATACCTTGCTTTCCAACGGACGCATTGAGGTGCTGAATGCGGGATACAAAGATGGAAAGTATAAGGAAATCAAGGGAAAGGCCAAACAGCCCGATCCGAACGACCCCGGCAAGTTGAAAGTTTCGTTCTTCCTGTGGTTCTATGCCGATTATTACGTGCTCGATATTGACCCGGACTATCGCTACGTGCTGATAGGCAGTAGCAGCGATAAGTATCTCTGGATTATGAGCCGCGAAGAAACCCTGCCCGACGAAGTACTTCAGGAATTGATAGGTAAGTTGCGCCAGCGCGGGTATGACACGGACAAGTTAGTGTTTAATAAATGAGAGGATATGGGAAATAAAAGAGTCCCTCTGCTTCACATTGCAGCGAAAGCAGGGGGACTCTTATTTATTTCGATAAAGAAGTCAGGTTTGTTTTTCAGGCCCTGAATCCAATGCGACGGATGGGCTGCGGTTCCAGTTTCACTACCTGCTTGCCGCGGAGACGATTACCTGCCTTTACGACATCTTCCTGGGTGATAGTACGGAACAGGAAGGTATTGTCGGGAATAGAAGGTTGCGACATGATACGCTGGGCCATGCATTTGATGATACCCTGCTCAATCAGGTTGTGCAGCCAGCGTCCGTTGCCGAAATACTCATCGCGCTGGGCGGTGGCTTCCACAATCAGGGTATACAGTTCCTTGTCCGCTTCGGAAGTCAGTTGGAAATTGCGTTTCTGCAAGAGACGGTGTGCCATTTCCATCAGCTCGTCCGCATTGTAATCGTCAAAGTAGAACTGGAGAGGGAAACGTTCCTGCAAGCCGGGGTTGGTACGGAGCATCTGCTGCATCTTGTCCTCGTAGCCAGCCAGGATGATAATCATGTCGGGATTGGGTTCTGAGAGCACAGTGAGCAGGGCGTGAATCACCTCTTTCCCGAAATCTTTCGTTTCTTGTTTCGTGGTAATCAGGGTGTAGGCTTCGTCGATGAAGAGTACGCCTCCCCGGGCTTCCTCAATGGCTTGCCTGATGTGTTTTTCTGTTTCACCAATGTATTCGCCCACCAGTTTTGTGCGGCATGTTTCTATGGTATGTCCGCTGGAAAGCAGCCCCATCTGGTGATACAGCTGTCCGATGAGTTTGGCCACCGTCGTCTTTCCTGTACCGGGATTGCCTAAGAACAGCATGTGGTGGCGGTTGTCCAGTTCCGTGTCGAGACCTAATTCCATACGCCGCTTCATGAAGGCGGCCATCATCCGGGCCTCCTGCAAGTCTTCCTTCAGGCGGGTCAGTCCTACCATCTCCTGCAGGGCTTGTTCGGCATCCGATGGCATGTTGTCTTCGGGCAGGGGACTATCTTCTTCGGTATGCGGAAGCGGCTGTTCTTCATCAAACGGTAAAGGAAGATCATCTACCGGAAAGGCTTCGCTTGGGTCATCGGTTTCCGCCTTGTCGGGTGTATAGATGGTGTTCTCTTCCGTAAAGATGCGGCTCATTGCTGTGCTGCATCTGCGCAACTGATAGGTACTGTCCATTGTGCCGTAGAAGATGAAGACAGGGTCGGAAGAAGCTTTCTGTTCCATCAGGTTTCCTAACAGGTCGAGCAGGTTGGATTCCTGTCGGGTGTACTCCTTGTAGGGCACTTCCACCAGCACCACTTTTCGGGTGTCCATCTTCTCTTGTAGGACTTTCCATTGCAGGGAACCCTCCAGCAATTCTTGTAGGGAGAAATGGTTGCAAAGAGCGGTTTGCTTTTCACAAAAATGAAGGGCCAGCAGGCGGGCGGCATATTTGCGAGCCTGATTGCCTGAAACAAGCAGGTGAGGTACGGCAAGCTGATGGCTGTCGAGCGCATACAATGTTTCGAGGAACTGCCGGATGAGGTTCGAGTCACATTGTTCCTGGTGCATCCAGGAGAACAAGGGCAGGAAACAGAAGGTCTCGGCAAAGTATTTTTCTTCAGGGCGGGTCTGGAAATCCTCCACCTCGGTCTTGTCCCAGCATTCGTAGCCGGAATAGAGTTCTAAGAGTGTCCATCCCACCGGGCGTCCGTTGCGGTAGACATAGATACGGTAGAGTCCGGCTTCCCATTCTTCTTCAGAGAGGATGTCGAACCGTACTTTTCGGGACTTTTTCCCTTTCAGTGAACGGGTATCACAGCCCAACAGGCGGTATTCGCAGGAATACACCCGGATAGAAAGTTCCTGGGCATCGGTAAAACCATCGGGATGAGAGATTTCCACGGCGAGGTGGTTGTGAGCATATTCGGGAGCACAGAGATCTTCAATAAAGGTGCGTGTAGCACGTAACATAACATTTTTCATATACAACAAACGAATTTTAAAATGAGAAAATAGAAATAGATAAAGATAGAAGCTTACGGACACTGAAGGTCCGTAGCAGCGTAAATTCCCTCTCGTTTCCCCATCGAAAGAGAGGTGCGCGGCTAGTACGTCAAAGAGCACAACAATCCCGGCCTCCTTGTCGGAAGCAATAATTCATTCGATTCCTATGCTGAGAAAAATCCGGTCAGGACCTCAGCGGAACGTAACGAAAACTTTGTGTGTGACATCTTTAACGATCATTTGTTGTATCTAAATCAATGTGCGATGAAAACCGCCTTGTGCGCATTTTCGGAACAAATATAAGCATAACTCTTTAATTAACGAAGAATTAGGGAGGAAAATCGTTCTTGTGGCAAAAATAATTCTCCTCGCGACCGTTGGCTCATTAAGGGATTATCCTTACATTTGAGTAAAGATAAAAAATGAAGGAATATGTCGCACACGAAGTTTAATCTGCAACGGTTTCTGGATGCGCAGGAAGGCGTGTATCCTGTGGCATTGAAGGAAATCAGAAATGGAGGTAAGCGCAGCCATTGGATTTGGTATATCTTCCCTCAGCAGAAGGGGCTGGGCTATAGTTACAACTCGGAGTTTTATGGACTGGACGGGGAAGAAGAGGCCCGGGCTTATCTGGCACATCCTGTATTGGGTGTCCGCCTGCGGGAAATCTCCCATGCCTTGTTAGGTCATCGTGGCCATCGTACGGTGCGGGAACTGATGGGGTCGGAGGTGGATGTATTGAAACTGCATACTTCGATGAAGCTGTTTGATAAGATTGCACCGGGAGAGGTGTTCGGAGAAGTGCTGAAGGCGTATTTTTATGAGTGAAAGGAGGAAAAGGCATGAAGAAAATCCGAATAACCGTAATGCGAAAGGCGTGTTGCCGGGATTTAATGGAGAAGTATGAGAATCCCATCGAACATGCGTGTGACATGGAAGAAGGGCAGGTGTTCATTGCTAATGGCTGGGAGAAGCCTGAGGGACTTTGTGAGAGTGCATGGCAGAGCATGTCGCCTTTCGTGATGGCACTGGCTCATGGGGGAAGCAATTTTTATGACGGCTGGATGAAGAACGAACGTTCGGCTATGATTTCGTGCAACGACGGTTTCCGTCCGGTGAGTTTCCTGATAGAAGTAATCGATTAATACAGAAGAATATGTTAGCTTATACGTATATGGAGCACGGCCGTTTCTCATTGATAGAGAAGACTGTGCCCGAGCTGAAAGATCCGAAGGACGCCCTGGTGCGCGTCACGTTGGGAAGTATCTGCACCAGCGATTTACACATCAAGCACGGCAGCGTGCCGCGTGCTGTACCGGGTATTACGGTGGGGCATGAGATGGTGGGCATCGTGGAAAAGGTCGGTTCAGAGGTCACTACCGTGAAGCTGGGTGACCGGGTGACGGTCAACGTGGAGACTTTCTGCGGGGAATGTTTCTTCTGCCAGAATGGGTATGTAAACAATTGTGAGGACCCCGACGGAGGATGGGCACTGGGTTGCCGCATTGACGGGGGGCAAGCGGAATATGTGCGGGTGCCGCATGCCGACCAGGGGTTGAACCGCATTCCCGACGGAGTGACGGACGAGCAGGCGCTTTTCGTGGGTGATATTCTGGCTACCGGTTTCTGGGCTGCCCGTATCTCGGAAATTACGCCCGAAGATACGGTGCTGCTGATTGGAGCCGGACCTACGGGAATCTGTACGTTGCTCTGTGCCCGACTGAAACATCCGCGTCGTCTCATTGTATGTGAGAAATCGGAAACGTATCCGTTTTGTGCAGACACACTATCCTGAGGTACTGGTCACTACGCCGGAACAGTGTCGGGAGTTTGTGAAAGCCCACAGCGCGCATGGAGGAGCCGACGTAGTTATTGAAGTGGCCGGAGCTGATGATACCTTCCGGCTGGCATGGGAGTGCGCCCGTCCGAATGCCATTGTGACCGTTGTGGCTTTGTATGACCGTCCGCAGGTACTTCCCTTGCCCGACATGTACGGCAAGAACCTCACCTTCAAGACAGGCGGAGTAGACGGTTGCGACTGTGCCGAAATTCTCCGGTTGATAGCGGAAGGAAAGATTGACACTACGCCACTCATCACACACCGCTTCCCGCTTAATGAGATAGAAGAAGCCTACCGCATCTTCGAGAATCGTCTGGATGGGGTGATTAAGGTGGCGATAACTGAAAAAGTCGAGCTTTATGCAGGAGACACGGACTGGCAGCGTATTGCTCGGACCAAACAATCTGATTTCCGTCGGAATTGTTTGCAGGTGGGATGTGAGGCCAATTCATTGAACAGGCAGGATGGTACGAAGAACTATTATGGCAATGTGCTTCAGGAAAAGGATGCCCGGAAAGGATTGAATTTCTACGAAGGTTTCCGGAAAGAAATCTTGTCTGCCATAGGGGCGTACAGACAGCCGTTATGGGCTAACTTACTCCGTAGTGAACATATTCCGTGGAACTTGTTTTTCCCGATGGGACTTACTTCTCGTGCGAAAGAAGCGTGTGGTGAACTCTTGAGGGAACTGACAGGGCTGGAAGTGAAGGAGGTGACCTGTATCCGGGTTGAATATGCTCCTTCTTCTGCAGACACTACAGATGGATGGCGCTATTTGAATGACGGTACCTCGTTTGACTGTTATATTGCGTACAAGGATAATTCGGATGCTTTCTGTGGAATCGGTATAGAAGTAAAATACACGGAAATGGCTTATAAGTTGCAGTTTGGCTCGTCTGAATACAAACATACTCGAGAAAAATTAAGCGAAGAATACCTTCGTGTTACTCTTCAGAGCGGATGCTATCATACGGTTTTGGCTGCTACTGACGAAGAGGCTTTTCCAAAGATTCTGATAGAAGATGATTACCGTCAGTTGTGGCGTAATCACATGCTTGGCATGTCGATGCTACAGCATTCAGACATCCAACATTTCTTGTCGGTGCATTTGTATCCTTCCGGGAACAAACACTATGAGAAGGTGCTTCCTGAATACGAGCGTTTGTTGACAGAGAAAGGCCAGAGCACCTTTCTTCCTCTTACTTATGAGCGACTGTTTGAAGCAATGGGACATTATGTGTTTTTCTCTTGCGAGAAAGACAGAAAGTGGAAAGAATATTTGCGGGACAGGTATTTGTACTGAGAATCTGAAAAGGAATTATGAAGAAATCTTTAATAGGAGCCATTGGAGAACAGATGGTTTCAGTGAAATTGATGCAACAGGGATGGAATGTGTTGAATGCTAATGCTTCTATTACGAATTTTGAATCCATAGATTTGGTGTGCATAAATCCCGAAACAGATGAAATATCCCTTGTTCAGGTCAAGACTCAACTGGGGCAGAATCCTAATTTTAATGTAGGATGTACGATTCAGAAGGTGGATACCTTGTTGGAAAAGATTAAAGGACCATGGGTATTCGTTCAGGTTATCGGCGAAGGGCTTGATATGGAATTTTATTACTTTATCCTTTCGCGACAGGAAGTAGCTGACTTGATTCTTACTAGTAATGAATGGTACCTCAACGATTGGAAAAGGACAAAAGAATTATCGGATAATTGTACTGTAAACTTGAAACTGAAGTGGTTGAAAGGGGAAGGAGAGTCAGAAACGCCATTACATTCTGCCTACGTTTGCAGTTTGGATCATGATTCAGAAAATTGCTGGCAGAAATTATGGGAATAATGAGAATCTGAATAAATGTTGTTTTAAAATATACAGACTATGCGAAAGAATTTTGGAGTAAAAACATGGTTGTACCCGATGCCCGTATTTATTGTGGCAGCGTACGACGAGAATGGAAACCCCAACGCCATGAATGCGGCGTGGGGAGGAATCTATACGGATGACATGGTGGGCATCTGCCTGGCCGAAGGACACAAGACGACCCAGAATATTCTGGGCACGAAAGCCTTTACCGTGAGCATGGCTACAGCCGACCATGTGGCAGCCTGCGATTATGTAGGGCTTGTCTCGGGAAAGAAAGAGCCGGATAAATTTGCCAAAGCCGGTTTCCATGCCGTAAAATCGGAGTTTGTGAATGCGCCGGTCATTGAGGAACTACTCATGACACTGGAATGTGAGCTGGTTTCATACGATCAGGAGAGCAATCATCTGGTAGGCCGTATTGTCAACGTGTCGGCAGCAGAAGAGATTTTGGATGAAAACGGACAGATTGACCCTGCCCGTCTGAAACCGATTACGTATGACCCGATTCATCATCACTATCTGGTGATAGGAGAGAAGGTGGGTAATGCCTTCTCCGATGGGAAAGCATTGAAGTAAAATATAGGAGGCTGTCTCAAAATGTACTGCACCCCAAAAGTTAGACACAAAACTTTTGGGGT